>JAEEGL011946414.1_pt1 | contig 35563 bp, 28 predicted proteins | sample 9134231 | NCBI WGS metagenome assembly JAEEGL01 (sample SAMN16246548, study PRJNA631951) | gut metagenome | biome: gut microbiome; feature: rumen; material: fiber-attached | host: Bos | place: Iran: Karaj | collected 2018-10
GCGGTTTCGCCGATTTCATACTGCGCCCAGTCCTGAAGCAGATGCGCATTGACGATTCTCAGAATTGCATCCTTTGCCTTGGTGAAATAGCCGTTCATAAGGTTTATGGTTGCCTCGACGCGGAAGCCGTTTTTCCATTCGCAGTAGTCGAGAACTTCATATTCAATCTCTTTGCCTACTATGCCTTTTGTGGCGTAGAAAACCATTTCAATCATATTGCCGGTGCCGAAGGCGAGGGACATAGGCAGTTTTTTGAGATAAAAGCCGTTTTCTCTGCCGCCGATGAGACCGGTGAAGAAGAAGAGCGCTTCGCTGAAGAAAATGGAGCCGCTGGAGAAATACCAGAGCGCTTTGGTTGAGAATCTTTTACGGAATTTAGGCGCAAGCGCATAGGAGGCGTAGGACATGGGCATGCCGGGGATGCCCGCTACCGTCGGGAGCATATTGAAGTGAAGAACGTCGTTGTAGTAGAGGTCTTCGCCCGAGCCGATGTCTATGCCGCCGATAAGCCCCGTGAGCGTGTAGATGAGCAGGGGCCTGTTGCGGAAGACGGAGAGCACGCCCTTGACGGGGTGCGGGGGCTTTTCACTTTGCGGAACGCGCTCGCGGCTGACAAGAATCCAGAACACATTTGAAATAATCGTAATTAACCAGATTGTTGTTTTGAAGGTTACAAAAGTTTTTGTGATGCTCGTTTTCATATAGCCGTTGCCGATAAGGTCATAGAGCACGCCCATTATCTGCCCCGGCAGTTTGCCGACAAGGTCGCCGACGAAGTTTGCGGAGACGAGCAGCGATGTTCTCTCATTGGGGTTGGGTGTGAAAACGTTGTCAATGTATCCGCCGCCGCCGAAGAAGGCGCCGACCGTTTCGTTGAAATACATCAGAATCATATAGGCGATGAGCCTCTGCCCCGCATTGAGACCGAGAGCCGTTGTGATTAACGGGATGAAACAGCTGTAAAGTCCGCCGATGATGCTCGGAATCAGCGAGAGATACTGGAAGGGCTTGAATTTGCCCCAGCGGGTGCGCATATTGTCGATAATCGCCGCCGAAACGGGGTCGTTTATCATATCATAAACGGCGAGGGCGGCCGTTGCCTTTGCGTAGCCCTTGGGCTCTATGCCGAGAATCTTGTAAAGCCATATATCCGAACCGACTTCAAACTTGCCGAGAGTAAGCGAGCCGAACGCCTTTGTGGCAATGTAGGCGATTCTCTCCTTTGTGGTGCAGAAGAAGCGGTTCATATAAGCCCGGTTGAGTTCTATTTCATCCGACTGTCTGATTTTTTCATCATCCATCGTTTTCCGCCTCCTTCCCCTGCGTTTGCCCGGAAAGCTGTTCGTGGTGTTTTTTGGCTTCATCTTCGGCTATCTGCCGTTCTTTTTCCTGCTGTATGGCGGTAAGGCGCCTGTATTGCTCCGCCCTTATCTCTTCGGGGGTGAGCGTTTTTTCGAGCTCGAAATACTCCTCGATGGGAATGCCGCCGACGTAGCACTGCCTGTGGGTTACGGGTATGCCCTTTACGAGCACGGCAATATCGACTGCGACGTTGACGACCTGCAGAAGAATATACAGATAAGCGCCGACAGCGAGCGTCGCGGTGACTGCGCCTGAATCTCCCATAACCGCAAAGCAGACGGCGGAAGCGATTGAAGAGGCGAGGATGAGGACGTCCTGGATGATGTTGCGCGCCCTGCCCTTCGGTGAGCAGGCGAGGGTGAGAAGAATAAAATGAAGCAGAGTCAGCACAACGGAGAGGGCGAAAAGCAGGGTGCCTGCCAGAAGAAGCAGGGAGTCCGCTCTTGCCGCGCCGCCGGGCAGGGCTCTGACTGTTTCAGGGTTTATTGCGCCGAAATGGTTGACTATCGTTATCATATTGACGCTGCCGTCGGGGAAGTCAACGGGCGGCGAGAAGGTCGCTTTTATGAGCGGCAGAAACAGAGGACCTGCGGGCAGGAGGGATGTGATTATTCTTGCGACCGCAAGCTTTGTGCCGATAAACGACGCCTTTACCCTGTCAACCTTTTTCTGAAAATGGTAATACTGCACCTCGGCTTTGTCGGCGTCCTGCATAAGGCGCTCCTGAAGGTCGTAAACAACTATGTTCGCTCCGCACTGCGGGCAGTGCTGGCGCCAGTCGGACACTTTCAGCTTTTTGCCGCATCTGGGACAGTCTGCCATTTTTTCACCTCCGATTCACAGTTGTTATAATATATTATTTTAACATAAGCAGGCGATTAATTCAACCGCTTTTTGTCTATTTTTCACAGTTTTTATTGTTCTGAATATGCATAAAGATAATTGATTTTTGGCGGATGTCTGCTATACTGATAGAGTATCAACGACCCCGGGGAGGCGGATTTATGAAAAAATATATTATTGTCAACGCCGACGATTTCGGAATGTGCAAAAGCGCAAACGACGCCTGCTTTGAGCTTTTTGAGGCGGGGCGGCTTTATTCCGCAACTGTTATGATGCCCTGCCCTGCGGCGAGGGAGGCGGTTGAATTCTCGGTGAAGAATCCGCAGTATGCAATCGGAATACACACGACACTTACGTCGGAGTGGCAGAAATACCGCTGGAAGCCGCTCACTGACGGCAAAACCCTTATTGACGAAGAGGGGTTTATGTGGCACGAGGCGGATATGGTCGAGAAAAACGCAAGCAGTCAGGACATTGAAAAAGAGGTGCGCGCGCAGATTGACCTTGCGCACGGGTGGGGGATGAAGCCCTCGCACATTGACAACCACATGGGCTCGCTCTACGGCAACCAGACGGGCAGATTCTCGCTGCTGAAGCTTGCTTATAAAATCTGCGGAAGCTACGGCTACCCTTACAGAATGTATATAAAAGCGGACAAAAGAGTTGACCCGCGCGGTATTCCGCATTTTGTAAACGTTGCTGCCGCCGCTCTCTCGAAGATGTGGGCTAAAAAATACAGGGTGATTACTCCCGATTATCTGCTTTTCCCCGACTGGGACGCACCCGGGATGAAAAACTGCGAAAGCTATGAGGACTACCGCAGAAGGATTCTTGAAATATGGACAGACATTCCCGAAGGAATAACGGAGACCTTTGTTCACCCGTCCGTTGAGAGCGACGAGCTTAAAGGAATCACGAACGCTTGGCAGAGAAGGGTGTGGGAGTATATGCTGCTCAGAGACCCGGAAACGGAAAAATACCTCAATGAGCGGGGCGTTTATTTCATAAGCTACCGAGACCTTGTTGACCTGAGGATGGGAATAAGAGAGCCGTAAAAGAAGAAACCGTCACAGACTGAAACTGTCTGTGACGGTTGATTGTTTTTATGATTATTTCCAGATGCCGGCGTCTTTGCCCGAGCCGAGCTCGAAGTGGTATCTGACAATTCCGAGGTCAACCTTTGTGTAGTAGCTGAAGCCCGCCTTTGCACGGACCTTTTCGCCTTCAAGGGAGAGAAAGAACTTTTGCTGATTTGTTGCGGTGGGGGCGAGCAGAGCCGCTTCAACGCCTTTTCTGAACCATTCGGGGGAGGTATCGGTGAGGTTGCTTACCTCTTGCGCGGTTCTTGTTTTGCGCTCTTTGCCCTGTGTTTCGCCGTAGCCGAGAGAGATGACGATTTCAAGCTTTTCGCCTTTGCCGACCTCATAGGCGGAGGGAATCTTTTTGAAGGTGAGCGCCACCCAGCAGGTGTTGAGACCGAGAGTCTGGGCGTAAAGCACAATTTTTTCGCCGTAATAGCCGCATTTCTCCTCAAAGCCGGCGCCCTTTTTGCCGATGACGGCTATGTAGTTGCGCACTCCGCTGAAATTGCCGTAGTGCGCCATGGCGCCGTCAAACGCCTTCGGCTCGTCTTTTACAAGCTGGATATGCAGACCGCTCTCCGAATTGCAGGCGTCAATGAATTTTTCAAGAGCGTCGATTTTCTCCTGCTCTATCGGTCTGTCGGTGTATCTGCGCACGGAATGCCTCTGCTGCATGGCTTCAAGTAAATCCATAATATTGCTCCTCCGGATATATTTCCATACAGGAATAATATCTTTTTGAAGGCAAAATGTCAACTTTTATTCTTCAGTCACATTAAATCTTTATTTGATTTATTGACGGGCTTTTGGTAAAATAATATAAATACTGTGAAAAGAGGTGCGGAATGAACGTTTTGCTGATAAACGGCTCCCCACACGCAAAAGGCTGCACGTGGAGAGCGCTTTGTGAAATTCAGAATACGCTTAAAGAAGAGGGAGTTGACTCCGAAATAATCCACATCGGCAACAGGGATATACGCGGGTGCATTGCCTGCGGAACCTGCGCGAAAACGGGTAAATGCGTTTTTGACGACATTGTAAACGAGGTTGCCGAAAAGCTGAAGGATGCAGACGGTCTTGTAATCGGCTCGCCCGTCTATTACGCCTCCGCAAACGCGACGGCAATCGCCTTTATGGACAGACTGTTTTACAGCACGCCCTACCCGAAGGACTGGAAGGTGGGCGCCGCAGTTTCATCGGCAAGGCGCGGCGGCAACAGCGCAACATTTGACGAGCTCAACAAATACTTTACCATTTCGAGAATGCCCGTAGCGTCGGGGCAATACTGGAACGCCGTTCACGGCTTTTCGGCAGAGGATGTTGAAAAGGACGAGGAGGGTCTTCAGCAGATGCGCACGCTCGGCAGAAATATGGCGTTCCTGATTAAATCCATAGCGCTCGGCAAGGAGAAATACGGAGCGCCCGCAAGAGAAGATGCAAAGTGGACTCACTTTATCAAATAAAACAAAAGGAGTATAATTATGAAAAAAGATCTTGGAGTAAAACCCGCTGTTTACCCGATGCCCGTTTTAATGATTGCAACCTATGACGAGAACGGCGTTGTCGATGTTATGAACGCCGCCTGGGGTATGATCTGCGAGAGCGATAAAGTTACGCTCGCCCTTTCGGAATCACATAAGACGGTAAAGAACATCAAAATCAACAAGGCGTTCACCATAGGCCTTGCAGACGTAAAAAACATCAAGGCGGCGGACTATTTCGGAATTGCATCGGGCAACGACACGCCCGACAAATTCGCGCGCACGGGACTGACCGCAGTAAAGAGCGAAAAAGTCAACGCCCCGATTATCGACGAGTTCCCGCTGACGATCGAGTGCGAGCTTGCGGAGATAGTCAGAACGGACAATTTCCAGAGCGTTGTGGGCAGAATAGTCAACGTCTGCGTTGAAGACAGTCTGCTTGACGAAGACGGAAAATTCGACGTTGAAAAGTCGGGTATTCTTATGTTTGACCAGTTCAAGGCAGGTTACTACGTCACGGGCGAGAAGGTCGGTCAGGCGTGGTCCTCAGGTATGGAGCTGAAATAAGTTAAAACAAAGAGAGGTAATTGTCGTGACTTTGGATGAAAAATACCGACAGGAATGGAAAAGAGCCAAAAAGCTCATTATGAAAAGAAGAAGGAAAAAAGCAATTATCTCACTCGCACTTGCGCTTGCAGGCGCAATAATCGGAACAATATGCTGGAAATTAAAACTTGAATCCATGTGGTGCCAGACAGGAATGATTATCGGACCTTGTATGACGATTGTTTTCATATTATTGTCCGTTGAAGTTCTGTTCAGGCGCACACCGTCAGAAAATGAGATGTTAAGACAAATCAATCAAGCGTATGAAAACGCAAAAATGATGGGAAAATAAAAACACGGCTTGCAGGTTGAATCTGCAAGCCGTAATATTTTTGTGATTTTCTGTGATTTATTCAAATTCGCTGTAAGGGATGATGTTTTCATATTTATCGGCGTCAAATTCCTTGCCGCAGATATACGCCTTTTTAACCTGCTTTTTGCCCTTGACAAATTCGGGTTTGCCTGGACAGAAGGGGTAAAAACCGAGCACGCCGAAAACATACCAGAGAGCCATTGAGCCGTTGTCTTCGTCACCGGGGAAGCCGTCATCTTTATAAGAGAACGCCTCTTTGCAGAGCTTTTCAACCCAATATGCGGTTTTGTCAACCTCGCCGAGAGCGCTGTAAATATAAGGAATATGAAAACTCGGCTGGTTGGAGATTGCGCACTGACCGAAATCGGCTGCCGCCATCTCGGTTATTTCGTGAATCTCGCACTCGTAGCCATTGACAACGTAATCGGGCGGGCAGGCGAAGAGGGCGTCGATTTTTTCGATGAGCTTGTCTTTGCCGCCGTAGAGCTCGGCGAGACCTTCAATGTCGTGGGGGACGGCAAAGGAGTTCTGCCAGGCGCTGCCCTCGGTGTAGTCGCCGCCCCAGCCCTCGGGAACAAAATCGGGGCGGAACATTCCGCTGAAGCCCCTCGCTCTCATAAAGCCGGTTTCATAATCGAAAAGATTTTTGTAGCTGAGAGCGCGTTTGCGGTAAACCGGCTCAACATCGTCTCTGCCGAGGAGCTTTGCAATTTCCGCTATGCACCAGTCGCCGTAGGCGGCGTCGAGAGTGAGGTTGACGCTCTCTTTATGCACCTCATAGGGAACATAGCCGAAGGCGCAGTAGGTGGAGGCGCCGTTCCTGCCGAAATACTCCTGAGGAGAGTCTTCGTTTGCGTGCTTTAGCATGCCTTCAAAGGCGGTTTCGAGGTCGTCCCTCTCAATAAGACCTTTGACGGCGGCGTCGCAGATAACGGCGTCAATGAGGGTTGAGGGCATACAGCCGTGCTCGCCGATGGAAAGCCAGCGCGGGAGCCAGCCGCTCTCTTTATATTCATTGATGAACGACTTGAGCATAAGGCGCAGGTCGTCTTTTGCAACTATGGAGAAAAACGGATAAACGGTGCGGTAAGTGTCCCAGAAGCCGTTGTCGGTGAAGCGGACGCCGTCGCGCACGCTGCCGTCGTGCGGGCAGTAGTGGTGCTCTTTGCCGCTCACGTCGGGCTCGGAGCATCTGTGCGGGTAGAGGAAGGCGCGATACATACAGGAGTAGAAGGTTTTTAACTGCTCCTCGTCGTCGCTCTCTATCTTGATGAGGGAGAGGCGGTTTTCCCATTCCTGCTGTGCGAGTTCTTTTATATCGTCAAACGAGAAATCGCCGATTTCGTTCTGAAGGGAGCGTTCGGCGTATTCAAACGAGATATAGGAGGTGGCGAGGGCAATTTCAACATCCTGCACTTTGAGGGGGATGTGAATTGCAGTTTCTTTGCCTTCGCCGCTCAGGGCTTTGACACCGTCTTCAACGCTGCGCTGAACGAGGATTCCGTCAACATCGACGCTGTCTTCGGGGAAGCGGATTAAGATGTATTCTTTGAAATTGACGTGTTCGCCGCCGGAGCAGTCATCCGTTGTGACATAGAGAAGATTCTCTACCTTGTTGAATTCGTAGCTGCACCTGCCTGTTACGGGCAGAACGGAGAAGTAATTGCCGCTCTCATTGCGGAAGGAGAGGCGGATTTTTGCGCCTCTGAGCGTGGGGGTGAGCTCCATTTTGCAACGCGGGCGCAGAAGGTTGTAGCTTAGATAATAAGGAGTGAGAACTGCCTCTTCGGGGCGGAAGCCGGACCAGCGGTCTTCGCCCGTCTGGTGAACGGGAGCAACCTGGGGGAGGAAGCAGACCGCACCGTAATCCGCAATCCACGGCGAGGGCTGGTGAGTCAGGCGGACGCCTTCAAACGAGCGGTGGTCGGGGTGGTAATACCACCTGAGGTTGCCGTCGCTTGTCTGCGGGCAGAACGCCGCCATACCGAAGGGGAGCTGAACGAGAGGCAGGGTGTTGCCGTTTGAGAAACGGTGCGTTGATTTGCTGCCCTGCTTTGTGTTGACATAATCAGTGTATTTCATAATTACCTCCGTTTGTTTTTGATAGTTAAACGGGAAATTACCTATTTCTCAACTTTAACGAAGAAGTATGTTGAAATGTTGTTGGAGTAAATGACATTGACCCGCTGGCTGCCGGTTTCATTATTGAATACGGTAGGCGAGACTGAACAGCTGCTGACGGGTATCTCTTTCTCGTCACCGTTTGCATAGACCGCGACAATCTTCATACCGGCAGTGTCGAGTGATTCGCCGACCTTGTAGGTTGTTTTGTTTGGTTCTGAGGAAATACTTATTCTCGAAACGGTGTTCTCGGCGTTGACACTGAAATAAGCAATGTAATCACCGTATGTTACTTTAATTGTATTTGAGCCGGCCTTATTAAGCTCCGCATTGTGAAGCGTAAAGCCCGTAATGGTCTCTGTTTTGCCGTTTTCACGTTTTGCGCTGACAACAATATCGCTCTTGCTGACTGTATCGCCGACGGTATATTTCTTTTTAGGCAGCTGCGAGACGAAGATTTCTTTAATGGGGTTTGCGGTTACCTTGACACCGAAATGCACTGTTTTGCCGCCGTAGCTTACCGCAACGGGAACACTTGCACCTTCGGATGTAAAGGTGCCTGGTGTGCAGGTAACGTCACTTGCCGTCAGGGCGACCGCCCTTCCGCTGAGATAAACGGCACGCACGGTAAGACCTTTTGTGTCGAGCGAATCGCCCACATAATAATTGCGTTTTACGGGACCGGTCAGGATTTCAATGCTCTGAAGGGTATCCTCCTTGACTCTGACGGTGAAGGTTTTCTTTTTGCCGGCGTAGGTTACCGTAATTGTCTGCAGACCGGGCTGTGTCAGGTTGGTGGGGGTGCAGGCGAAACCGCTTGAAACTGTTTTTGACGGGGCGTTTTCATAATCTACGGTGAGCTCGAGACCCTCCGTTTCGAGAATGTCGCCCTGGTAGTAGTTTATCTTTTTGGGACCCTGCTTTATTTCTATGCTCTTAACCGTGTCTTCCTTGACGGTGACGTTGAAGGCGGTTGATTTGTTCTGATAAGTGACAATGATTTTCTGCACGCCCTTTTCGTTTAAATTGACGGGGGTGCATTTAAAGCCGCTTGTGAGGTTTTCGGAGGTGCCGTCGGTGTAATTGACGGTGAGAACCATGCCTTTTGTGTCAAGCTTTTCGTTGAGATAGTAAGAAATTCTTGTGGGCTTGGAGGTGACGCGGATTGTTGAAATCATTGCCGATTTGCCCGAACGGACCGTTACGGGGAAGGTAGCCGTTTTGCCGCCGTAGGATACGGTGACGTTGTGCGTGCCCGCTGCGCTGAAGGAGTCGGGCGAGATTGAAAAGCCGTCTGAAACGGCGCGGACCGTTCCGCTCTCATACTGTGCGTTGATGACGAGACCTTTTATGTCAATCTTTTCGCCTGAGCCGTAGGTCAGGCGGTTGGGTTTTGATTTTATTGAGATGCCTTTGAGGGCGTCATCCCTGACCTTGATGCTGAACGTGTCTGTTCTGCCGCCGTAGGAGACGGTGATTTTCTGTGTGCCGCTGCCCTTTGCAACGGTCGGGCTGTAGCCGAAGCCGCCGGCTATTGTTTTCTCGGTGCCGTCGGTGAATTTAACGTTGACGGTGAGCCCCTTTGTGTCAATGGGGCTGCCTGCGTAGTAAACCGATGTTGCGGGAGTTGTTTTTATTGAGATTGATTTTACCGCCTTGTCGGGTGTTGCCTCGGTGACGACGGGAATCTCATATTCAGGCTGATAGCCGGGGTCGGGGGTGCCTTCGCCGTTTTCGCCCTCATCGGGAGCGGCGTTTTCACCCTGACCTTCGCCGCCGGGGGTGTTCTCATAGTCTGAGGGAGACCGGCCGGAGGGGACGGTGCCGTTTTGTGTGACGGCGCTTTCGCCTTCGGGCGTCTGCGTTCTCTGGCAGGCGGCGGGAATAATAAGCATTGAAAGTATGAGCAGCGCGCAAAGGATTTTTTTCATAAACTTACCTCTCGGGAATAACTGCAATAATCTTTATTCTTTAAATTATATAATGCGTTTATTGTAATTGCAACAAAAAATGTCAGCACAGTTACCCTTTTACACCATTGAACAGTTCATAAAGTTTGTTGAACAACGCAAAAGGCGAATAGACGGTTTTACCCGTGGTTCTGCCGTCGGATGTAAAGCGCACCTCGTCAATGCTTAAATCCGCACCCACGCCTGAAAGACATATTTCAAATCCTGTTATTTTGGTGAGTTTTTCGTTGGCGTATTTTGCGCTGAAAAATGAGCCCTTGATTTTAAGCGAATTCAAGTCGAATTGGGCCTTGTGCCACATTCCGTCTGAGGGTATTTTATACGAAACAGAACCGGAATCTGTAAGCGGTGTGAACCATAGTTTGTCTGTATAAAATACCTTAAGCGAACTGATTGTTACATCGGCGGCACCGTTGTTTTTGATCATAAACGAAACGGTTCCGTAATTGCTCCAGTCGGTGTTTACATCGGAGCACATAACAGTGTTATTTGAGTCATCGGTATATCGGAAAACCGGTTTTACTGTCGATTTTTTCTGTTTTGTAATTATTTTCAACCCGGAATTGCCGCTGAATGCGGAAGCTGCCTTGCAAGCAATGTCCGCTCCTTGTGCCTGCCATAGATCATAAAAACCCGTATATTTGACGGGGCTTAAAACTCGCCATGTGTTGCTTGCTTCACAGTCCTGCCAGGATGTGAAGCCGGGAAACACGGAGTCAGGGAGCTTTTTTGTAATAAAACAGCCGACGGGCATTTTGTAACCGAGTTCTCCTAAAGCATAAAGGTTTGCATCTTGAATATAATATGAATACACATAAGCTACGCTTTTAATGTCTTTTATTGAAGAGCTGCTAATTTTTACTGTGTCCGTCGAAATAATTTCCGCGTCAGCAGGCAGATAAACGCCGTCACTTCCCGCCGCTGTGAAGCCGAGAAGTTTTTTGCCGCCCGAAACAAGGCCTGAACCCGTATTCGAGAATTTAACATATATCGCGTCCGCTTCTGTTTTAACGCTTTTAACCGTTGCGGTTGTGTAAGTGTTATAAGACCCGTAAACAAGGCCCTGTGCCGCATAAGCCATTCTTTCGCCTATTGGTTTTTTAACCGCCGGATGAACGGGTCCTCTTTTTTCAATGTAGCTGAGGTCAACATCATAAATCGAAATAAGGGCGCGTGTTCCGGGAGACCGCTTCTGTATTTCTCCAAATTCAATATTCAAATCAAAGGCTGTTCGTTTTTTGCCGTATTCATATGAAGCAAGGGTTGAAAAGATTATCGGGAGAACCTCCCCGGGTTTTGCAAAATACTCCGAATAACTGCTTTGCAGAAGATTGAATTCTTTTGTATATTTTCCGTACCGGCAGTTTCCGCCCGCAATTTCAGCTTCACCCTGATACCAAAGCATACCCGTGCAGGTGAATCTTTTCAGCGCGTTTATTTTTAAATTATAGTTTGCGGTCATATCCGAAGCCTGACTTCTTGTTGCGGCATTCCATTTTTCCGCGTTCAGATACTGCCCTGTCTCCTCAAGCTGAGCTTTAACCTCCGGGTCGCCGTCTATAGCCTCCCTTGAAAGCCACGACCTCATTGAAGAGGCATTGAGCGACGCGTTGATAATTCCCACAGGCATATTGAGCTGTTTTTGAATTTTGTCTGCAAACCAGTACGCAACGGCACTCATATTGTAGGAATAAAGAACATCTTTATATAATGAATCTCCACGCACCCACACCGCGTTTGGAATATCGGGCTGAGGTTCATAAGGAACACCTGAATTATTTCCGTTGTATGGGGTAACACCCTGTGCGAGAAGAACACGAATGTTTTTATTGAGTGCCTCGTCTTTGCGGAACATGGAATAGCCTAAGCTATCCTGAGTCATGGGATATTCCATATTGCTCTGACCTGAAGCGAGCCAGACCTCACCGAAAACAACACCCGAAAGCGTCTGAATGGATTCGCCGTTCAGGTAAAGCCGGATTTCGTATTCATCATAACCGCCTGCCGGTGCGTCAAAGGTTAGAAGGAATGTTCCGTTTGTATCTGCCGTTGTCTCGGGCGATGCGATGATCGTCCCCGTTGTCATACAGACAATTTCCGCCTTTATTGCAACATCCGGGGTGGATGTGCCGGCAAGCTCGGCAGGGCAATTCTGCTCAAATATCATATTGTCGCCGTAAATGTTGTAAAAGCGGGCAGAAGACTCATCCGCGGCAAAAACGGAGGCTGCCGTTCCGAGAACAAATGAACCAATCAATAGTGCTGACAAAAGTTTTTTCATTATTTCAAATATCCCTTTATAACAGTTATGTAAAAAAGTATATATTATTACACTTGATTTATCAATAGACAGCGTGGAAAACAAAATTAACATTTTTGCTGTGAAAATTATTAAATATTTATTAAGAAAATCGGGGCGGAAAAACGGAATTTCGGGCGGCAAAAAGCAAAAGTGCATAAAAAAATCACAAAATGAGTGTAACTTTAAGTGAAACCACATAATATTGTGGTTAAAGTTAACAAATACGCAAAATTTTGTTAATGTTTTTTTAAGAATACAAAAATTCACAAAACCGCATTGACGGGTGTATTATTTACAGAGCGCAAAAAACGGAAGGGGTGAGAAATATCGGAAACCCGGTTTTGCACGACGGCGGAGATATGGACAGCCGCTATATAGAAATCGCCGTTGACAGATACAGCAAGATGCTGTTCAGAATATGTTTTGCGATTCTTGCCAACAAGGAAGACGCAGAAGACGCTGTTCAGGATACATTTATAAAATACTGCACCGAGGCGCCGACCTTCGGCAGCTGCGAGCACGAAAAGGCGTGGCTTATCAGGGTGGCGACAAACATCAGCAAGAATATGTCGAGGTTCCGGGCAAGGCACAAATCCCTGAGTATGGAAGAGGTTGCCGAAATAGGAGTTGACGACAAGGATTACGGAGTGTTTGAGTCGATAATGTCTTTGCCCGCCAAATACAAAATAGTTATGGATTTACATTATATAGAAGGTTACACGGCAAGCGAGATTTCAATGATAACCGGAGTCAGTGCAGACGCAGTGCGCAAGCGCCTGCAGACGGGCAGAAACAAGCTGAGAAACGAACTTGAAAGGAGCGGTGACTAATGACAATCAGACAATGTGTTGAGGAATACACAAGAATTATGGGCGGAATTGACATCACGCCGGAATTCAGGGCGCGGCTGACACAGCCGGCGGCCGGGGCGCAGGCACACGCCGCCTTCCCCGTCAGGACGGCGGTTGCCGCAACGGCGATTACGGGCACGGCAATAGCCGTTGCGCTCGGAATCAGAAGGCATGTGCGTAACAGAGCTTAAAGGAGAAGAATATGTCTAAAAAATCACCTGTCATTTATAAAGGTCTGAGACCTCTTGCGGTTGCGGGCTTCACCCCGATTATGAGACCCGAAATAATCGGCAAAGAGAACATACCGAAGAGCGGAAGAGTGATTCTCGCAGGCAACCACAAAAAGCCATATGATGTTTTTATGCTCTTCCTTTCAACAAGAAGATGCCTGCATTTTCTTGCAAAGATTGAGCTTTTCAAGGGGCCGCTCAATTATTTCTTCAAGGCGGCGGGCATAATTCCCGTTGACCGTTCAAAGAAGAACCCTCAGGCGCTCGACGCGGCGAGGGACTACCTCAACAACGAGAGCGCAATAGCGATTTTTCCCGAAGGAACGACGAACAAGACGGACGCGGTGCTGCTACCGTTCAAAATCGGAGCGGTCAAGATGGCGAGAGACACGGGAGCGCCGATTGTGCCGTTCACAATAAAAGGTCAGTATAAATTAAAGGGACCGAGACCGGAAATCAGGTTTTACGAGCCCTACTATGTCGGGGATGAGGACCTTGAAACTGAAAACGAAAAGTTCAGGAACTTCATTCTCGAAAATCTAACCGACAAAGGAAACGCATCATGACATACAACGAAAAGACCAATGAACTCAACGTGCCGGACATTACAATGTATGACATGGTCCGCCGCCTTGCGTTAAAGCATCCGGAGGCGACCGCTTACGAATACCTGGGCACGACGGGAACATACAGGGAGCTTTTTGAGGAGATTGACAGATTTGCGAAATCATTTGCCGCCTGCGGAGTCAGGGCGGGCGACATTGTTACAATATGCATGCCGAACACACCCGAGGCGGTATTTGCGATATACGCGCTCAACAAAACGGGGGCGGCGGCAAACGTGATTCATCCGCTTTCCGCGGCGGCGGAGATACGCAGATACATAAGCTCGGCAAACAGCAGGGTGCTTGTGTGCGTTGATATGTGCGTTGAGAAAATAAGCGGAATCATTGACGAAACGGAGCTTGAAAAGGTTGTTGTGATAAGCCCGGCGGACTCCATGCCCGCCCTGCTTAAAACGGCTTACAGACTGAAAAGCAAAAAAGTAAAGCTGCCGGAAGACGGAAGATTCATTAACCTTAAAGATTTTATTGAGCTCGGCAGAAAAACGGTTCTGCCCCTGACACAGGCGGACCCCGCACTGCCTGCGGTAATTCTTCACAGCGGCGGCACGACGGGAACGCCCAAGGAAATCGTTCTGACAAACAGGGGCTTCAATTCGCTGGGCACTCAGGCGCTCATTGTGCTAAAGGATGTTACGGTAAACGACAGGGTGCTTGCCATTCTGCCCGTGTTCCACGCCTTCGGTCTTGGAGTATGCGTTCACGTCACATTCTGCCTGGGGGCGTGCTCGGTGCTTATTCCGAGGTTTGAGGCGGCGAAGTTCACGAAGCTTATGAAAAAGCACAGACCGTCAATGGTGTTCGGCGTGCCGACGCTTTATGAGGCGCTTATGAACGCGCCCGACAGCGACAAGCTTGACCTGTCGGACCTCAAGTATCTTGTAAGCGGCGGAGATTCGCTCAGCGAGACGCTTGAAAAACGCCTTAACAACTACCTTGAAAAGACGGGCGCTGGCATAAAGGTTATTCAGGGCTACGGGCTTACGGAGAGTCTGGGCGCCGTATGCCTCGCTACGGGCGACGGCTACAAGCCGGGCAGCATAGGCAGACCGCTGCCGGGCAACAGATTCTGCATTGTCGAGCCGGGCACCTGCAACATTCTGCCCACAGGCACCGACGGCGAAATCTGCATAAACGGACCCACGCTTATGGCGGGCTACAGAAACAACGAGAAAGAGACAAAAGAGGTTCTTGTGCGGCACGGTGACGGCAGGGTGTGGCTGCATACGGGCGACATCGGCTGCATTGACGAAGACGGCTGCATATTCTACCGTCTGCGCCTCAAGAGGCTGATTATTTCATCCGGATACAACGTTTACCCGCAGCACATAGAGAGAATAATCGAACAGCACAGGGCGGTTGCAAAATGCACGGTAATCGGCATTCCGCACCCCTACAAGGTTGAGGTCGCAAAGGCATACATAGTTCTCAAAGAGAATTACAGAGAGAGCGAAGAGATAAAGTATTCAATAAGAGAGCACTGCAGAAAGAATCTTGCAAAATACAGTGTGCCCGCCGAGTTTGAATTCAGGGATAAAATACCGCAGACTCTGCTGGGCAAGACAGATTTCAATGCGCTCAGACAGGAGCACATGGCAAAACAGGCAAACGGAGAGAACAAAACAAATGGAAAGAACATCAAAGAAATCGGCAAACAGAAAGAAGAGGGATCCGGGAACGCTGGGGTTCAGGATGCTGGCACCTGCGCTTAAGCCCGTTTTTAAACTCTGGTATAATCCGAAAATAATCGGCAGGGAGAATATTCCCGAAAAGGGAGCGCTCGTCATAGCGTGCAACCATATTCACGTTTATGACCAGTGCCTGACGATAATCTCGACAAAGCGCCCGATTAACTATATGGCGAAAAAGGAGTATTTTGAAGGAAAGCTCCGCGGCTTTTTCAGGTTTGTGGGCTGCATACCCGTAAACCGCAACGGCAGAGACACCGACGCTGTTGCGAGCGCGCTTACGGTGCTGCGCAGAGACGGGGCAGTGGGAATCTTCCCCGAGGGCACGAGGAACAAAACGGACGCCTTTTTGCTGCCGTTCAAATTCGGAGCGGTTTCGATGGCAAAAAAGACGGGCGCGATGGTTCTGCCCGCCGCCGTTACCGGCGATTATGAATTCCGCAGCAAAAACCTTACCGTGCGTTTCGGGAAGCCCTTCAGCGTTGAGAATATGACTGCGGCGCAGGCCAACGAGAAGCTTTTCAATGAGGTTGCGGCGCTTATGAATATGAACCTTGAAAGCAACCGCAGCTGCAAAAAAACAGGATGAATTGAGGAGAACGGAAAAATGAACATAGGTCTTGATGTGGGTTCAACCACATTGAAATGCGTAGCCGTTGACGACAGCGGCGAAATTGTTTACAAAAACTATCTGCGGCATTTTTCGCAGATAGCGACAAAGTCAGCAGAGATGCTCAGCGATATTATCAGCAGGCGCCCCGAATTTGCCGGCGCCTGCGTTGCCGTTTCCGGCTCGGCCGGTATGGGCTTTGCACAGCAGCTTGAACTGCCGTTTGTGCAGGAGGTTTACGCCTCGAGAACAGCGGTTAAAAAGCTTATTCCCGACACAGACGCAGTTATAGAGCTGGGCGGCGAGGACGCGAAAATTCTCTTTTTCACGGGCGGAACGGAAGTGCGTATGAACGGCTCGTGCGCAGGCGGAACGGGCGCATTCATAGACCAGATGGCATCGCTGCTCGGCGTTGACGTTGAAGACATGAACGGTCTTGCCGAACAGAGCGAAAAAACCTACACAATCGCTTCGCGCTGCGGTGTTTTTGCAAAATCGGACATTCAGCCGCTGCTCAATCAGGGCGCCCGCAAAAGCGACGTTGCGGCAAGCATATTCAAGGCGGTTGTCAACCAGACGGTTGCGGGACTTTCGCAGGGCAGGGAGATAAAAGGCAAGGTGGTTTACCTGGGCGGTCCGCTCTCCTTCCTTCCCGAACTGCGCAAAAGCTTTGACGAGACTCTGGGGCTTACGGGAGTATGCCCCGAAAACTCGCTTTACTATGTTGCTCTCGGCGCGGCTTTTTCACCCGACGCTCAGCCGATGGATTTAAAAGAAATAATCGGGAAAATAAGCTCATACGAATCATCGGCGGGCTACATAAGCTGTGAGCCGCTTTTTGAAAACGAGGATGAATATAAAGAATTCACCGCAAGGCACGAAAAGGACACCGTCAGGACGGTTGACAGCATTGTGCCCGGCGAGGAGCTTTTTCTCGGCATAGATGCGGGCTCGACTACAATCAAGTGCGCGGTCATCAACAAAAACAGGGAAATAGTTTTTCAGAAATATATGTCAAACAGCGGCAATCCTGTGACTGCCGTTAAGAATTTTATGACGGAGTTCTACACCCTTCACCCGGGTGTTGAAATCACATATTCCGCCGTTACGGGCTACGGCGAGGAGATAATCAAAAACGCCTTCGGCATAGACACGGGCATTGTTGAGACAATAGCGCACTACACTGCCGCAAAGCATTTTAAAAACGATGTTGATTTCATAATCGACATAGGCGGTCAGGACATCAAGTGCTTTAAAATCAGGAACGGCGCCATAGACAACATCTTCCTCAACGAAGCGTGCTCGTCGGGCTGCGGCTCCTTCCTGCAGACCTTTGCCGCCGCCTGGGATTACGGCATTGCGGACTTTGCCCGCCTCGGCCTATTTGCCGACAAGCCGGTTGACCTGGGCTCGCGCTGCACGGTGTTTATGAACTCCTCGGTAAAGCAGGCGCAGAAGGACGGCGCAAGCATTGAGAACATCTCGGCAGGTCTTTCGATAAGCGTTGTAAAGAACGCTCTTTACAAGGTTATAAGGGCGTCGGGCGCGGATGACCTGGGCAGAAACATTGTTGTTCAGGGCGGAACATTTTTAAACGACGCCGTTTTGCGCGCGTTTGAAAAGGAAATCGGCAGGAACGTTGTGCGCCCCGACATCTCGGGCCTTATGGGCGCTTACGGAGCGGCAATCTACGCCATGGAACACAAAAAGGGCGGGAGCACCTGCATAAAAGAGGATGAACTGAAAACCTTTGTTCACGAGGTTAAGGCGATTACCTGCAACGGCTGCCCGAACCACTGCCGTCTGACCGTAAACACATTTGCAAACGGCAGAAAATACATAGGCGGCAACAGGTGCAGCAAGCCCGTTTCGGAAGCAAACGCCAAAGACATTTACAACCTTTACGATTATAAAAAAGAACTGCTCGCAAAATACAGACCCGTGCCCGGCAGGAGGGGAAAAATCGGTATTCCGATGGGACTCAACATGTATGAGCTGCTCCCGTTCTGGCACACGTTTTTCACGGCTCTCGGCTATGAGGTTGTAACCTCGCCGGAATCAACAAGGGCGCTCTACCTGCTCGGTCAGCACACTATTCCGTCAGACACGGTCTGCTACCCGGCAAAGCTTATGCACGGACATATCGAGTATCTTATCAATCAGGGCATAAAAGACATTTTCTACCCCTGCATGACCTACAACATTGACGAAGGTCTGGGCGACAACAACTACAACTGCCCCGTCGTTGCCTATTACCCCGAGGTTATACGCTCGAACGTCAGGGCGGAAGACCTGAATCTTATATGGGACTATGTGGGTATTCACCGCAGGAAGGATTTTACGCCGAGAATACGCGCCATAATCAACAGACGGCTCGGCTTTGTGACTCCGAAGGAGATTGAAAAAGCGGTCAAAGCGGCTTACGAGGAGTATGATTCATATATGAATCTCATCCGCAAAAAGGGCGACGAATACCTTGACCTGGCAAAGAAGAGGAACCTGCCGGTTATTGTGCTTTGCGGAAGACCCTACCACCTTGACAGCGAGATAAACCACGGCATTGACAAGCTTATCTGCGAATGCGGTGCGGTGCTTGTTACGGAGGATTCCATAAGCGACAAGATGCAGAAGTTTGCAACGAACGTTCTTGACCAGTGGACCTACCAGTCACGTCTTTATGCGGCGGCGAAATACATTGCCGACTCGGGCGACAGCAGGATAAACCTTGTTCAGCTCGTGTCGTTCGGCTGCGGAACGGACGCCATAACAACAGATGAGGTTCGCAGCATTCTTGAGAGGAAAAACAGAATTTACACGCAGATTAAAATTGACGAGATAACAAACCTCGGTGCAGTCAAAATCAGATTGAGAAGCCTTTTTGCGGCTTTGGAACAGGAGTAAGAGATGAATACGGAAGGCAGAGTTATATTCACAAAGGAAATGAAGAGGGATTACACCATACTTGTTCCCAACATGGCGGAAATCCATTTTGAACTGCTGGCGCGTGTTCTCAGGCAGCACGGCTACAAGGCGGAGCTGCTGCGCACAAACGGAAGGGAGATTGTTGACGAGGGGCTCAAATACGTTCACAACGACACCTGCTACCCGGCGCTGCTTGTCATAGGTCAGCTAATAAACGCGCTCAACAGCGGCAGATACGACCCGCACAAGACCGCTCTGCTCATAACGCAGACGGGCGGCGGCTGCAGAGCTTCAAATTATATTCATCTGCTGAGAAAGGCGCTCGTCAAGGCGGGCTACGGCTATGTGCCGGTAATCTCGCTCAACCTTTCGGGGCTTGAAAAGAACCCCGGCTTTAAGTTCACGCCCGCCATGGGTATGAAGTTCCTTTCGTGCCTTATCTACGGCGACCTGATTATGCTGCTCAAAAACCAGGTTAAGCCCTATGAAATCAACGAGGGAGAGACGGACGCTCTTGTTGACAGATGGATAGCAAAGCTTGTGCGCTTTTTCGGGCAGAACAAGGGCTACGACTATTTTTCGGCAAAGAAGATTATGCCTAAAATCACGAAGGATTTTGCCGAGATTCCCGTCAACAAAACGGATAAAATCAAGGTGGGCATAGTCGGTGAAATATATGTAAAATACTCCCCGCTCGCGAACAACCACCTTGAGGATTTTCTTATTTCGCAGGGCTGCGAGCCGAATGTGCCCGGTCTTATGGGCTTCGTGTTTTTCAAAACAGACAACCGTCTTGAGGATATAAAGCTCTACGGCGGCAAAAAACTCAAAAAGCTTGTTATGAAAGCGGTTATGTGGTATATGATGCACGTTGAGGCGTGTATTGAACAGGCGGCAAAGGCATACGGCGATTTTGTCGCGCCCACGCCATACAGACATCTGCGCGAGCTCATAAAGCCCGTTATGGGCTACGGCTGCAAGATGGGCGAGGGCTGGTTGCTGACGGCGGAGATGATGGAGCTTATTGAAAGCGGATACGGCAACATAGTGTGCGCCCAGCCGTTCGGCTGCCTGCCCAACCATATAGTCGGCAAGGGAATGGTGAGAAAGCTCAGGGAGATTTACCCCGACTCGAATATTGTTCCCATCGATTACGACCCGGGCGCCACAAAGGTAAACCAGGAGAACAGAATAAAGCTTATGCTTGCAGTGGCAAAGGAAAACGCCTGCGCTGCCGACATAAAAAAATTCGTTTCGTGAAAATAATTCTTGATTAAACGAAAACACTGTGTTATAATTTCGCGGTAAAAATAAAACAGTTCGTATGAAGCAAGCAGAAAAGCGTTGCGTTGACTGCCTGCTGACGATCTCCGGAGAATTCCGACAAGAGCGGATGCCGAAGGTGCAAAGGGGTTCAGCCCCCTAATCTCTCAGGCAAAAGGACGGAGGTATTGAAAAGCGTTTTTGCGTTTTGAGTCAGCGGGAGACCGCTGACTTTTCTTTTTTGCGCGGACGGGAAGGGTATTTTATGTTTGAAAAAATCTTAGCCGTAATCGAAAACGTAAACAACGTCATAAACGGCATTGTATGGGGCTGGCCCGTGATTATTCTTATTCTCGGCACAGGTCTTATACTGAGCATCAGAACAAGGTTTTTGCAGGTGAGGCATTTCGGGGAATCGCTCAACACGACGATTATTCCCACGCTTAAAAGTCTCGGTAAAAAGAAGGAGAAGGACAGCAGGGTAAACTCCGTCTCGCAGTTTGAAGCGTTCTCGACCGCCATTTCAGGCACGGTGGGAACGGGCAACATAGTGGGCGTTGTTTCCGCCATACTCACGGGCGGACCGGGCGCAGTGTTCTGGATGTGGGTTTCGGCGTTTTTCGGCATGGTCACAAACTATGCGGAGAACGTGCTCGGTCTTTATTTCAGAAAAAAAGACAAAAACGGCAACCTCTCGGGCGGCGCGTTCTACTACATCGCCTACGGTCTTAAATGGAAGTGGCTCGGCTACCTCGCGGCAGTATTCTGCATGCTTGCCGCCGTCGGTATGAGCGGCGTTCAGACAAACAAGATTTCGGGCACTCTTGCGGAGGCGGCCTCGCGTATGGCGCAGGTGCAGAACACGGGAACAATCAAGTTCATAATAGGAATTATTGTGGCGGTTATGACTGCGGTGGTCATCATCGGCGGAATCAAACGCATAGGCAAGGTGGCATCAATGCTTGTGCCGTTTATGTCGCTTATGTTTATTGTGATGGCGGTTATTTCGATAGCGATTCATTTCAGACACATTCCCGGCGCATTTGCGCTCATATTCTCAAAGGCGTTCAATTTCAGATCGGTCGGCGGCGGCATTCTCGGCTACGGCTTTTCGCAGGTTATAAGAAAAGGTATGGCGAGGGGCGTTTTCTCAAACGAGGCGGGTCTCGGCTCCTCCGTTATAGCGCACTCGGCATCCGAAACAAGAGAGCCCGTCAAGCAGGGTCTCTGGGGCGTTTTCGAGGTGTTCTTTGACACGTTCATCATCTGCACGCTCACTGCCGTTATGTTCCTGACAAATTTTGACCTCAGCGCACTCTCTGCCGACATGGAAGACAGCGTTATGTCGATGAATATGTTCTCTGACACCTTCGGCGGCTTCGGAACGGCTGTTTTCTCAATTATTCTGCCGCTGTTTGCGTTCACGACGGTTATTGCGTGGTCCTACTACGGCGAGAAGGCGGTTGAATTCGTCTTCGGCGGTTTAAGCGAAAAAGGGCGCAAAGCTGCGGTTGTAATATTCAAGATTCTCTACGTTGTGCTTATTGCCGTTTCATCGCTCATCAAGAGCGACCTTGTGTGGGCGGTTGACGACACGTTCAACGGGCTTATGGCGCTGCCGAACCTTATCTGCGTAATAGCGCTCAGCGGACTTGTCGCGAAAATCACGGCAAACTATTTTGCAAGGAAGAAGGGCGAGAAGGTTGAGCCGATGCTCTCCGCCTACCCCGAAATAAACGAGGAGTTCAAAGAGGATATTCTGACATCAAACGAAGAGATGAAATAAAGAAGAACCGTCCGGAGAAAGATTCCGGGCGGTAATCTTTTTGTTGAAAAAGAAAGAAAGAATTGGTATAATCAGGGTAAAGTCCACGCTGCGCAGGTAGTCATCTGCATCCCTCTGTGTTATGCTTGCCTTGCAAGGAGGCGAAAGCTTTGAATAATTATGTGACGGGAGCTGTTATAAAAAAGCTCCGCGAACAAAAGGGTATGACCCAGGCGCAGCTGGCGGAAAAGATATTTGTCAGCGCAAAGACTGTGAGCAAATGGGAGACGGGGCAGGGCTTCCCCGACATCAGTCTGCTTGAATCGCTCGCTAAGGCGATAGACATCTCGGTAATCGAGCTGTTAAACGGCGAGGATATCCGCAACTCCAACAGGTCGGCAAACATCATAAGAGGCAGGTTCTATGTATGCCCCGTGTGCGGAAATGTGATTCACGCAAACGGCGAGGCGGTTGTGAGCTGCTGCGGAATAACCCTTCCGCCCGCAGAGCCCGAGGAGGACGACGGCGGGCACGCAATCACGGTTGAAGGCGTTGAGGATGAATACTTTGTTTCGGTAAACCACCCGATGACGAAGGAGCATTATATCTCGTTTATTGCCGCCGTGTCTGAGAGCGGGGTTAATATAGTCAAGATGTATCCCGAAGGGAATGCCGAAGCGAGGTTTAAAAAGAACCGTGTGAGATTTTTTTATGTTTACTGCAACAGGCACGGACTTTTCCGCCTTGACATGCGAAAGCGGTGAACAACCGGCTTTGCCGGTAAAAATAAAAAACCGGAGGTATGCTTTATGAAGGAATTCACGATTACCGCGAGGGACGGCCTTGAGCTGTCGGCGGCTCTGTTTGAGAGTGACGACCCGAAGGCGGTGATTCAGGTTATACACGGCGCCATGGAGCACAAGGAGAGATATTACGATTTCTGCTCCTTTTTAAACGGACAGGGCTATGCGGTCATTGTCTCCGACAACCGCGGGCACGGGCACTCCGTAAACGACAGGTATTTTCTCGGCAATTTCGACAGCCCGTCGGATATTGTCGAAGACCAGTATGAAATCACGAAATATGTAAAGAAACTTTACCCCGGAAAGGATTTGTATATGTTCGGGCACTCCTTCGGCTCGATGCTTGCAAGAATCTACCTTCAGGAGCACGACGATGAAATAAAAAAGCTGGTGCTTACGGGCACGATGTTCCCCATGCTCACAGCGGAGGCGGGAACGGCGCTTGCAAAGTGGAACAGCAGAACCTTCGGCGGCAACACATATAAGGGACCTGTGCCCGCGATTGCAAACTCGGGGGTTGATTTGTGGGTGTGCGCGGATGAAGAGACAATGCGCGCCTACAGAAACGACCCGCTGGTGCAGAACTGCAAATACACAAACGACTCCGTCAAGGGGCTGATTGAGGCGGACGCCCTGCTGAAAAAGACGGGCGCATACAGAGTGAAGAACCCCGGTTTGCGTATTCTTACGGCAAACGGCAGAAACGACGTGTGCAGGGGCACATTTTACGGCCTGCACAAGACGGTTAAGCTGCTCAACAAAATCGGATACAACAGTGTTTTCACAATCACCTACCCCGGCATGCGCCACGAGGTCATAAATGAAACCGACAGAGCGTCGGTATATAACGACATAGTCCGCTTTTACAACAGCTGACGGATAAATAATCAAAGAAATGAAAAACCCGGAGTGCGGATTGGACACTCCGGGTATATTGTTTTTAAGCCAGATTTAATTGCCGCTGATTTTTTCAAACAGGGTTTTTATAAGCCCGATGACGAGCTTAAAGGGTCTGAGAAGGGTGCCGAAAATGTCGTTGCGCCCGTAGATTCTGTAAGCGCTGTAGCCCGAGTCCGCCTTGTAAACAAGCTGGTATGTTCTTGCCGAGACAGTGCCGTCGTCATTTTTCACACCGACGGTAAGATTGGCTCCGATAAGCGGGGGATAGGAAATTGAAAGAACGGGACCGTCCATTGAATAGTTCTTTACCGGCAGACCGTTTACAAAAACATAATCAACCTTTTCAAAACGGTCAAGGTCAACGGTTATGCCCTCTTTTGCCGTTTTGTCGGGAAGGACGGAGAGAATCTGACGCACCATATAGTCGTAGCCCTTCTGCGTGGGATGGGTGGCGGTGAAGGTGTTGTCTTTGAAATCGCCGAGAAGGGACCAGTCGTTTTCGGTTGCCTGAACCTCGGTGTTTGCAACATCGGCATAAAGAACGTTGAATTCCTTTGCCCATTTTTCATACTGAAGGTTCATCTTTGTTGTAAGACCGGAGAAAAGCGAGCCGAGAGGGATTACCGTTTCATCGGTGAGGGTGAGCTCGTTGAGAAGGTTGAAGGAGCCGACCATAACTATTGTGGCGTCGGGGTTGAGCTCCTGAATCTTTCTGATTACGGAAGGATAGTATTGCTTCCAATAATTGAAGCCGAAGTTTATCTCTCTTATCGCGCTTGAAACGAGGTTTAAAATTCCTTCGGGGCTGCTTAAATCGAAGCTTGCGCCGCCTGCGAGACTGCCGCCGTTTGAAGCGATTCTGTAAACGCGGTAGAACACGTCGCACATACCGAGCTCGACGGTGATGAGATCCGCCTTTTTGATGACTTCGATTATGTTGCCGCACTTGCCGCATTCGCCCTCAACATAGACCTCGCCCTCTCTTGTGCCGTCAAAGGAACCCTCCCAGCCGAAATAGCGGAGCATTTCATCGTAATACTGGTAGTCAAGCGCGGTGTCGGTGAAATTGTCTTCAATTCCGAGCAGGTCCATAACCATACCGACGGTCATGCCGGGGTAGCACAGAGGCCAGAAGTTGCCGCTTGAATCCGTCATATCGTCGGGGGCGTTGCAGCCGACTGCCTGCGAAATCTGATTGGGAACGGCTCCGACAACGTTGCGAAGGAAATACATATCATACTGACCGCCCTCGTATTCGTCGTTGTTGATGTAGAAGCCCTCGGCGCCGCAGCCCCTGAAAAGACTGTCGCCTATGGCGAGGTAGCCGCCCTCTTTGCCGTATTGTCTGACCGTTTTTGCGTTTGCGGAAAAGCCCGTGAATGCAACGCAGGAGATGATTACGGCAACACAGAGAATAACCGAAATGATTTTTTTCATAATTCTGCCTCCTTGTGCGGAATTGTCAGTTTTGTATTCTTGAGAGGAAAAACTCTTTTTTCTCTTCATTGTCAAGTGAGTGAACGGGTTTTATCTGCGCGGCGGACGCCCCGAGCGACACGCATCTTTCAGCCCACTGCCTGTGGGTGCCGGGAATCTGGCGGCGGACGGCGAGTTTGCCGATAAAGCCCTTTTCTCTCTGAGACGGGTAGCGCTTGTTGCACTGCCCCATATAGTCTTCAGTTTCATCAACGCAGGCGGCAAGGTCAACGCCGCTTTCATCTTCATACAGCAGAACATATCTGCCGGGCACCACGCTGTCATCCTGATAAAACAGCCAGTTCTCGATTTTTATGCCGTGCGCCTTTGCAAGCATTTCGACGGTGTTGCGGGCATCTTCCTCGCTGAACTTTTCGCCCGCTATGTTGAACATCTGCCCCTTGCGGAACACGAAAGAGATGAGGGGGCAGCTGTTGCGGAAACCCCTGACCTCGAGCACATCCTTGAGGCGGTAGCGGTAGAGACCCGCCTGATTTGTTATGAGAATCTCATATTTTTCGCCTGCCCGCAGGTCGCCTATGCCGAGAACCTCTTCGTTTTCATCGCCGTAGCGGATGAATTCATAATAGCAGCTGTCGGTCAGAAGCTGCATGTCGGTATTTTCAAGCTCATAACAGGCGGCAACGAGCGCCTCGGAAGCGCCGTAGATTGAAAAATCGAGAGGTATTCCGTCTGCAAGCGAGCGGATGTATTCAGACGAAGGTCTGAAGGAGGCGTTGCCGATGCTGCTTATGACGGTCATATTAGGCCAGATTCTTTTGAAGAGCGTTTTGTCAAAGCCCTTTTCAAACTGCGCGCGCAGATATTGCGCACGGCAGGGCATCGGTTTTATGCGCTTTGAAAGATACTTGCGCAGTTCCGGCTTCATTTTTATGCTTTTGTCAATTGTGCCTTTTTCAATGTCGTCAACAATCAGACGCCAGTTGTTTTGAAGGTAGGCGACCTGACTGACATTTATGCTGAAAAATACGGAGAATATGAACGAGGCGTCTTCATCCTGCAGGGCGAAGCGGTAGATGTTATAGACATAATCGCCGTCGTGAACATCAAAAAGATTTTTGCCTGGAACGGTGAGAATGAACGGGTATAATCTGCCGTATTGCCTTGCGCCTATTTCGGCTATGTTGCTGCATATCATACCGTTTGGCAGGCACTCATTGGTGGCGGGCGAGAGGAAGATTCCCCTGCCGGACTTATATTTTTTGCCCTGCTTTTCGAGCCGGAGCGCTCCGAGAGCCAGCGCCCTCGTCCAGGTGTAGCGGACGTAAGCTTTGAGCGAAGCGGCAGTTGCGGGAATGTATTTGGGAACGCCCGACGAGCCGGAGGTTCGCGAAAAGCCGAGAACACGGGAGGAGACGAGAACGTTTTTTTCGCCGTTTTTGATTCTTTCAATATAAGCGGCGTAATCCTCATAGCCGGATACGGGCACGTTTTTTCTGAAATCTTCGGGAGTTTTTATGCCGGCAAAATTGTGAAGGATGCCGAATTCAGTGTTTTTGTTTGATTTTATGATTTTTCTGAGCAGTTCAAGGTTTTCCGCCTCGGGGCTGTATGAAGATTTTTCCATACGGCGCAGGTTCTGTTTGCCTTTTGCAACCATTAATTTCATTGCAAACCCGCTCAATGCTTTTCTGAACATTGTAAAAGACCTCGGTGATAATCTGAAACGGGGATGAACGGCAGTGCGGGCGAACACCCCGATATTAACTATATTATATTCAAATTCATTATTAAAGTCAATGAAAAAGGAAAGAGAAGCGGGGAGTTAAAGACGGCTTTTCGCGGAAGATTCAATAGAAGAAAAAACAGCCGCAGGTTGAGACCTTGCGGCTGAGTTGTTGAGAATTGTGATTTATATCAGAGTAAAACCGGTGAGCTGGACTATGCTGCCGGCGGCTACGCCGAGGATATAGACGAGAAGGGCAATGCCGATGTTCTCTTTAAGGTTTTTGTTTGTGCGGAACAGAACAAGCAGACCTATGCCCGAGCCGGTAAGAAGACCTGCGAGCATTGCGCCCGTGTTTATGACTCCCGAGAGATAAAGCTCGGTTATGACAACGGAGGCGGCGCAGTTGGGGATAAGCCCGACAAGACCGGATACGGCGCAGCTGACTACGGGGATATTAACAAAGAGCTTACCGAGTGTTTCTTCACCGATAAAATGAATTGCGGTGTTGAGAACAAAGGTGATTATAAAAATGAAAACCGCTATTTTTACCGTGTGGTGCAGGGCGGAGCGGAAAATGCTCTCCTCCTCGCAGTGGCAGTCGTCGTTTTCGCAAAGGCAGTGAATCGCCTCCGGCTTTTTGCCCCTTTTGAAAAGGCGCATAACACCGTCAACGGCAAAGCCGAGCACTACGCCCGAGACGGCTTTGAAGGCGAGAATTCTGCCGATTAATCTTATATCCGCCTGCTCCGAAATGCAGACGGGGAGCATTTCATCAGAGGTGGATAAAAAGACGGCGATGAGCGTGCCGAGAGATATAACCCTGCCTGCATAAAAACCCGAGGCGGAGGCGGAAAAGCCGCACTGCGGAACAATTCCGAGCAGACCGCCCGCAAGGGGACCGACGGCGCCGGCTTTGCGGATGGCGTTCTCTGCCTTTTCGGAGGTTTTATGCTCGATGAACTCCATGAGGAGATAGGTGGCATAAAGAAAAACTATTAACTTGGCATTGTCTTTGAGCGTGTCGAGAAGAACGTCAAGCATGGTCTGCCTCTTTCGTATGGATGATAAATTGAACCGGGCTATTATAATATACTTTACAGGCGTTTGTGTCAAGAATCATAATGAGAATTTGTAACAGTTTTGTCAATTGACTTTTTTAATGCGGGTGATATTATATATATACGCAGATTGAATTACATAGACAAAGCAATATATTATACGGAGGCAGTATGAAAAGAATTATATCCGCCGCAGCCGTTCTGCTCTCGGTTATTCTTGTTTTCGCGGGCTGTTCTGTAAACAGAGGCAGCGGGGATTTCACAACGGTTGAAAACAGTGAAACTCAGGAGCAGACAGTGACCGAAACCACCGAAAAGGCAAAGCCGAAATACACGCAGGAGCAGCTTAACAAAATGGTGGCGTTCACGTTTGACGACGGTCCCGGCACTTCAACAACAAACAAGATTCTTGACATGCTCGAGGAATACGGTTTTACGGCGACGTTTTTTGTTATCGGGCGCAACATTGACGACAGCACCGCCGCCTCGATGAGAAGGGCAATTACGCTGGGCTGTGAGATTGGCAACCACACGCAGAACCACAACACCGGGCTCAACAACCTGCCGATTGACAGGGCAAAGGAAGAGATTGAGGCGACAAGCGACGCCATTGAGAAGGCAACGGGCATAAGGCCGACGCTTATGCGCCCGCCCGGAGGCAGCTTCTCAAACCTCAAGGGTAAAATCGACTATGCCATTATTCACTGGTGCGTTGACACGAACGACTGGCGCAAAAAGGGCAGCGCGGGCAATTACCAGGCGGCGAGGAACCTTGCCGACTACATAATCGACCAGGTGTCGGGCAACCCGGGCGCAATAGTTCTTATGCACGATATATACCAGTTCACGGCGGAAACGGTTGAGATTGTTATTCCCGAGCTTGCCGAAATGGGATACAGAATCTGCTCGGTATCGGAGCTGGCGGAGGCATACGGCGAAAAGCTGGAGCCGGGTCAGGTCTATTTCAGAATCAACCGCACTACGACGCTCGAACCGGGAAGATATATTGTAAACACGCGTGAAAGTCCGCTGACTCTGCGCGCGCAGCCCGAGCCCGACGCGGAGGTGCTGCTGAGACTTGCAAAGGGGACCGAAATCACGGTTGAAGCTTGCGAGCACGGCTGGGCGAAGACGTCATACCGGGGCACGACCGGCTGGGTCAACGCAGATTATCTCACTGAAGCGGAATAAATATATAAATTATAAAAAATATTTCATTAAATATATCCCCGTGCAGAGGTGCCTGCGCGGGGATATTGTTATATATTTATGTAAAAATTCACACTTGATTGCATAAAAAATGCGTATTTTTGCATAAAACGCCGAAATTAATGAATATCGGACGTATATATATTGACTTTTAAAGGGTTAGGTTGTATTATTATGCACAGTTTATATTATGGAGTGATATCACCTTGTCAAAAGTTTTTATAGACGGCTCGGCGGGCACAACGGGGCTGAGAATTGTTGAAAGACTCTCGCAGAGAAGCGACATTGAGCTCATCACCCTGCCCGAAGAACTGCGAAAAGACACATCGGCGAGAAAGCAGGCGCTCAACTCCTGCGACGCCGCCTTCCTCTGCCTGCCTGATGCGGCGGCTGTTGAAGCGGTTTCGCTTGTTGAAAACCCGGATGTAAAGCTGCTCGACACCTCGACGGCACACAGAACAGCCCCCGGCTGGGCATACGGCTTCCCCGAGCTCGGCGAAGAGTTTCTGAACAGAATAAAAAACGGTAAAAGAATAGCGGTGCCCGGCTGCCACGCCAGCGGTTTCATCGCCATTGTTTACCCGCTTGTTGAGGCGGGAATATTACCGAAAAGCGCGCTGCTCACCTGCCACTCGGTTACGGGCTACAGCGGCGGCGGAAAAAAGATGATTGCGCAGTATGAGGATGAAGGCAGAGACATTGCCCTTGCATCGCCCAGGCAATACGGGCTGACTCAGCAGCACAAGCATTTAAAAGAGATGGTTGCCGTGAGCGGAATTGAGAACGCTCCCGTTTTCTGCCCGATAGTTGCCGATTTTTACAGCGGAATGTGCGTGACCGTTCCCGTTTTTGCAAAAGAGCTTTGCGAGGGCAAAACGGCAGACGATATCAGAGAGGCATACAGAAAAAAATACAGCGACGGCATAGTCCGTTACAAAGAGAATATCGGCGAGGACGGGTTCATCTGCTCGAATGCGCTGTCGTTTAAAGACAACATGGAAATCTTCGTGCAGGGCAACGACGAGAGAATACTGCTGATTGCAAGATACGACAACCTCGGCAAGGGGGCGTCGGGAGCGGCGGTGGAGTGCCTGAATATTCTTCTGGGCGTTGACCGCACGACAGGGCTTGACCTTGATTAACAATCCGAAAGGAACAATGATATGAAACAGACTGAAGGCGGCATCTGCGCCGCAAAGGGCTTTACCGCAAACGGAATTCACTGCGGAATAAGAAAGAACAAAGGCAAGAGGGATTTATCCCTTATATTCAGCGAAAAGCGCGCGGCGACCGCCTGCGTTTACACAAAGAATCTTGTAAAGGGCGCACCGCTTGAGGTTACAAGGCAGAACATCTCGGACGGCTACGCTCAGGCGGTTATCTGCAACAGCGGCAATGCAAACACCTGCAACGCAAACGGCAGGGAGATAGCGCTCGAAATGTGCAACCTGTGCGCAAAGGAGCTCGGAATAAGCGAAAAGGATATTGTTGTTGCGTCAACGGGCGTAATAGGTCAGCCCCTTGACATAACCCCCATAGCGGCGGGTATTCCGGAGCTTGCAAAAGGGCTCGGCGCAAACGGCAGTGCGGCTGCCGAAGGAATAATGACAACCGACACGGTTGAAAAGCAGATTTCGTTCTCGTTTGACATAGACGGCACGGAGTGCAGAATCGGCGGCATAGCAAAGGGTTCGGGCATGATTCACCCGAATATGGCGACAATGCTCGTTTTTGTTACTACGGACTGCGCCGTTTCGCCCGAAATGCTTCAGAAGGCACTGAGCGCGGACGTTGAGACATCATTCAATATGGTGAGCGTTGACGGCGACACCTCGACTAACGATATGGTCTGCGTTATGGCAAACGGTATGGCGGGCAACGCCGTGATAGACGCGCCGGGCGCGGCGTTTGACACCTTCTGCAAGGCGCTCAATGCAGTTACGGTTCACCTCTGCCGCCTGATAGCGGGCGACGGCGAGGGCGCAACGAAGCTGCTCGAGTGCAATGTCAGAGGCGCAAAGGATGACGAAACCGCAAAGACGGTTGCAAAATCGGTCATCTGCTCCTCGCTTCTCAAGGCGGCGATGTTCGGCGCGGACGCCAACTGGGGCAGAGTGCTGTGCGCCATAGGCTACAGCGGAGCGGATGTTGACGTTGAGAAAATCGACGTTGAGTTTGAATCCGCGGCTGGCGCAATCACCGTGTGCGTAAACGGAGCGGGTGTTGACTTCAGCGAAGAAAAGGCGAAGGAAATACTTGTTGAAAAAGAGATAAAGATTAACATTGACTTAAAGTCGGGCGAAGGCGGAGCTACCGCCTGGGGCTGCGACCTCACATACGACTACGTCCGTATTAACGGAGATTACAGAACATAAGGATAAAGCTATGAAAGAAAAAATACCGAATGAACTCAGGGCGGAGATACTTGTAAACGCACTGCCCTACATAAAAAGCTACTCGAACAAAACGGTTGTTATCAAATACGGCGGCAACGCCATGATAAACGACGAGCTGCGCGAAGCGGTTATGAGCGACGTTATTCTGCTCTCGCTTGTAGGCGTAAAGGTTGTTCTTGTTCACGGCGGCGGTCCCGAAATAACGGAGCTGCTCAACAAGGTGGGCAAAAAGACGGAGTTTGTTGACGGTCTGCGTGTGACGGACGCCGAAACCGCCGAAATGGCTCAGATGGTGCTGGCGGGCAAAATCAACAAGAATCTTGTCAATCTGCTCCAGATAAAGGGCGGCAAGGCAATAGGCGTATGCGGCCTTGACGGGCATCTGATTGAAGCCAAAAAGCTCGACGAGCGTCTCGGCTTCGTAGGTGAAATCACTGCAATAAACCCTGAGATTGTCGAGGGCATTCTCGAAAACGGATACATCCCCGTAATTTCAACAATCGGATGCGACAACGAGGGTAATGTTTATAACATCAACGCCGACACGGCAGCCGCCGGAATAGCGGGAGCTCTCGGAGCGGAGTGCTTTATTTCGCTGACGGATATTGCGGGCATTCTGCGCGACAAAAACGACGAGAGCACGCTCATTACCGAAATCTGCGTGAGCGACACGCCCCGGCTTATGGAAGAGGGCATTATCGCAGGCGGTATGATTCCCAAGGTTGAGTGTTGCACGGAGGCGATACGCCGCGGAGTGAAAAAGGTGTTTATTATCGACGGAAGAATTCCGCACTCGATTCTTATTGAGATGTTCACGAGCGCGGGCATAGGCACAATGTTTACGGGGGCTGTATGATGAATATAAAAGAGACGGATAAAAAATATATAGCCGGCACATACGGGCGTTTTGACCTTGCTCTTGTCAGGGGAAAGGGCTCGCTTGCTTATGACGAGAACGGCAAAGAATATATCGACCTCGGCACGGGCATAGCGGTAAACGCCTTCGGAATAGGCGATGAGGAATGGAAAAAGGCGGTTGAAGAGCAGCTTGACGCAATTCCGCACGCATCCAACCTCTATTTTACCGAACCCTGCGCGCGTCTTGCTCAAATGCTCTGCGAAAAAACGGGCATGTCGAAGGTGTTTTTCGGCAACTCCGGCGCAGAGGCAAACGAGTGCGCAATCAAAGCCGCCCGCAAATGGGGGCTTGACAACAAGGGTGAGGGTTATTCGACAATAATCACGCTCAGAAACAGTTTTCACGGCAGAACGGTGACCACCCTTGCGGCAACCGGTCAGGACAGTTTCCATACCGATTTCGGACCGTTCACACAGGGCTTTGTCTATGCGGATGCGGACGATGCCGCCGACATTGAAAAGCTGGCGGATGAAAACAAATGCTGCGCCGTTATGATGGAGCTTGTTCAGGGCGAGGGCGGTATTCACGTGCTCTCGAAGGAATATGTTTCAAAAGTGCTTGAAATTGCAAAAGAGAAGAATCTGCTTGTTGTAATCGACGAGGTTCAGACGGGCAACGGCAGAACGGGCGAGCTCTACGCCTTTATGAATTACGGCTTTAAGCCCGACATCTTCACAACGGCAAAGGGTCTTGGCGGAGGTCTGCCGATAGGCGCCTGCGTTTTCGGTGAAAGGACTGCCGACGTTCTCACTGCGGGCTCACACGGCTCAACCTTCGGCGGGAATCCCGCCGCTTGCGCGGGAGCGTGCAGCATACTCAGCCGTATTGACGGCACCCTTCTTGACGGTGTCAGGAAAAAATCGGAATATATAAAATCACAGCTCGAAAACGCGAAGGGCGTTGAGAATATAAGCGGTATGGGTCTTATGCTCGGCGTTAAACCCGTGCGCCCGAAGGCGGAAATAATCGACGCCTGCATGAAAAACGGAGTGCTCGTGCTCGGCGCAAAGGATAAAATCCGCCTGCTGCCCGCGCTCAACATTCCCGATGATTTGCTCGAAAAGGGAATTGCGGTTCTCAGGGACGCGCTTGCGGATTATTGATTAAGGAGACAGTAAAATGAAGCTTTATATGAAACAGAAGGTCTTTTCGTGGAAAGACAAATCAACCATAAAAGACGAAAACGGTTCTGACAAATATTTTGTTGAGGGCGAGATTTTCACAGTCGGCAAAAAGCTGCATATTACCGACACGCAGGGCAACGAGGTTGCCTTTGTGCGTCAGAAGGTTCTGACGCTTATGCCTAAATTCTTTGTTGATGTAAACGGCGAAGAGGTGGCGGAAATTGTCAAGAAATTCACGTTTTTAAAGCCGAAATATCTTGTCAACGGCCTCGGCTGGGAGGTCAGGGGCGAGTTTATGGCGCACGACTATGTGATTGAAAAGGACGGCGCACCCATTGTAACCATACACAAAAAATGGATGACCTGGGGCGACACGTTTGAGCTTGACGTGGCGGACGGAGCGGACGAGGTCTGCGCCCTTGCGGTTGTGCTTGCCATTGACGCGGTTATGGACGCACAGGCGGCGGCGGGAGCAGGCGCGGCGGCAGGAGCAGGAGCATCGTCGGCAGGAAATAACTGAAAGAACGCCCTTCGGGGCGTTTTTTGATGTCTTTTTTCGATGTCCTGTTTTTTGAACATCAGCCGGTTTAAAATGGTATTGAAGCCGCAAGGTTGAAATGAAAATGAGGTTATGTTAATATTATTTCAATAACTGCGTGTGAACGGAGAGTTGTTTATGGCACTTAAAAACGCAAAAGAAACGGAGAAAGCCGCAAAGCAGTTTGTTGAGAACTGGCGCGGCAAGGGCTATGAAAAGGGCGAGAGCCAGAAGTTCTGGATAGAGCTTCTGGAGCAGGTTTTCGGCGTCAGTAACGCGCCTCAGTTTGTGCAGTTTGAAGACCAGGTAAAGCTCGACAAATCAACGGGCTTTATTGATGTTATGATTCCTTCAACGCACGTTATGATTGAGCAGAAAAGCATTGAGAAAGACCTGCGAAAAGGCATAAAGCAGTCAGACGGCACCTTTCTTACGCCGTTTCAGCAGGCAAAAAGATACAGCGCAGAACTGCCTTATTCTCAAAGACCCCGCTGGATTGTCACCTGCAATTTCAAAGAGTTTCTTATTTACAATATGGAAAACCCCAACGGTGAGCCCGAAAGCATTTTGCTTGAAAACCTCGCCAAGGAGTATTACCGGCTGAGCTTTCTTGTTGACGAGGGCAACGAGAACTTAAAGCGGGAGGAAGAAATCTCAATCAAGGCGGGCGAAATTGTCGGCAGACTTTACGATGCCCTGCGCCGTCAATACAAAGACCCGGAGAGCGAACACGCACAAAAGAGCCTCAACGTGCTGTGCGTGCGCCTTGTTTTCTGCTTTTATGCGGAGGATGCGGGCGTTTTCGGCAAGCACCTTATGTTCAACAACTATTTAAAGAATTTTGATTCAAAAAACTTCCGCAAGGCGGTTATGGATGTTTTCCGCATTTTAAACACAAAGGTTGAAGACCGCGACCCATACGAGGATGAAGACCTTGCCGCCTTCCCCTATGTAAACGGCGGGCTTTTTGCCGATGACAGCATAGAGATTCCGCAGTTCACGGATGAAATCAGAGCTCTTGTGCTTGACAACGCAAGCGCAGGTTTTGACTGGTCGCAGATAAGCCCCACAATTTTCGGCGCGGTGTTTGAGAGCACATTAAACCCCGAAACAAGGCGTTCAGGCGGTATGCATTACACTTCGGTTGAGAATATTCACAAGGTTATTGACCCGCTGTTTCTTGACGGGCTCAAAGAGGAATTTGAAGGTATAAAAGAGCTGAAGGAGATAAACAACCGCAACAGCAAAATCGAACAGTTCCGCAAAAAGCTCGCTTCGCTTAAATTCCTTGACCCCGCCTGCGGTTCGGGCAATTTTCTGACGGAGACTTACATTTCACTGCGCAAGCTTGAAAACGAGGCGATTAAGCTCCTGAAATTAAAGAATGACGAACTTGAAGGGCAAGGTCATTTTGAAAA
>JAEEGL011469684.1_pt1 | contig 35561 bp, 30 predicted proteins | sample 9134231 | NCBI WGS metagenome assembly JAEEGL01 (sample SAMN16246548, study PRJNA631951) | gut metagenome | biome: gut microbiome; feature: rumen; material: fiber-attached | host: Bos | place: Iran: Karaj | collected 2018-10
ATTCCGTACTCCGCGCAGGTAGTAGGAGTCATGGCGTCGTGACCGTAGTCCATGCAGTGCTGCAGGGAAAGTGTGGAGAGCACCGGCATTCTCAGGTACTGGTCCTGGGTGTCACGGGCCATGTTCGCCAGCCACAGAGTGCGGTGCACCACGAAGCGGTGCTGCTTGCTGTAGGCTTCGAACAGCTGTTCGAAATCGGTGAACTTCCTGACGTCTCCGGTGGTGAGGCCAAGCTTCTTACCGGTGATGGCTACGCCGTTGTGCAGGGTCATGTACAGGATGGCGGCGTTGTTGAGGCCCGCCGCGCCGCACTTGTACTCAGCGCGCTGAGGAAGTGCCGGCCATACGCATCCGCGTCCGATCCAGTCGCGGGCTTCTTCGAGGGGAACTCCATCCTCTACGAAGTGCCTGATTATACCCTCTTCGTTCTCAAAGAGAGGGATTCCGCCGTTCATGATGAGGTTGGTATCTATGGACTTCCTCATGAGCCAGCGGGGGGTGTCGTGGTTCCAGCGGATGACCACCGTCGGGGAGGACTGCTTCAGCAGGCCTACCGCGTGAAGGAACGCGTAGGAAAGCTCGTTGCTTCCTTCTTTCCCGTCGGGGGTGATGCCGCCGAGGTTCATGCTGTTTATAGCGAATGTGATCTGGTGGGTCTCACGGTGCGTTCCGGTGTCCACGTAGATAGTGGTGCCCCAGCGGCCGATGAGCTCCGCCAGCATGTTTACCGCCTTATCAACAGAGATGACTCCGGTCTGGATGTCCCTGATGAAGAACGGGTAGAGGAACTGGTCCCCTCTGCCCCACTGCGGGTGGTTGTGCATCGGGTGCTCTATTCCCTTGGAGATGCCAACTATAGCCATGGACTGCAGGGCTTCGTGGAAGCTCCTGGCTGGGAATTCGGGAACGTGCTCGCAGGCTTCGGCGATCTCTATGAGCTGCTTCTTCCTTGCGGGGTCTTCCTCGGTCTTTTCCATCTCGCGGGCTAAAGCTGCGTATCTGTGGGACAGGGTGATTATAGCCTCGCAGACTATGATGGCAGCCTTCCAGAACCAGAACTTATTGGCGTCTTGGCGCTGGTTCTCAACGAAATCGTTGATGTGCCCCTGAGCCTCGTCGATGAAGTAGCGCAGGCCCTTGGTGAGGATCTTGTTGAAATCCACTGTGTTTGTGGAGTTTGCCCAGTTTCCGGTATTGAGTGGTGGGTCCTTGAGCCTTGCGTCCAGAACGTCCTGAGGCCAGGTGCCGAGCATTTCCTTCCAGAGGAGGTTGCCGGCGTCTGCGACGCTCTTTCCGCCGAACTCTCTGGCAGCGTCGCGGAGGATCTCAAGATCTTCCGGGGTCAGCTGGGACTGGCTGTTGAGGGAGAACTGTACCTTGCCTTCGTCGGACCAGATTCCGTCGAGGTAATCTCCGCAGGAATCGATGCCAGTATAGGCGCCAACGACTGTGGGGCCCATGCGGCCTACTATATAATCATAAGGAAGGATGCTGAGCTTGATATTCTCTACAACGTGCTGGAAGAGCTTCGCGCGGCGGATCTCAAGATCTTCGCCCTCGGTGGATCTCCAGGATTCGGTCGCGTAGAACTGCCTGTCGGTATGGATCTTATAGGGAGCAGCCATGACAGCCTTTTTCCAGGCCTTGCGCTGCTCGTCCATCTCAACGGCGTCGATCTGCTTGAGCAGGTCCATATTGACCTTTACTGCAGGTTCCATATATATCTCCTTTCCGTATAAACGTGTTTTTCTCTGTTTCCCTTACATTATCGTATGAAACGGCTTTCCGGGCAATCAGCCATTATTTGCTCCCATCAACTTTTTGTTGAAAAGTTTGGCCCGGGATACTGCATCAACAGAATGTTTATGGTATACTGATTTATACAAGGAACGTTTCTGTTTTCCGGAGGTTTTGCGATGGAGATCAAACAGCTCAGATACTTTGTGGAAGCATACAGGCTGCAGAGTTTTACCGAGGCCGCAAAGCAGTGCATCATAACCCCGCAGGGACTTCACGTGTCGATAAGCCGCCTGGAGGAAGAGCTCGGCTGCAGGCTCTTTAACCGCAGCGGAAGCCGTCTTGAGCTGACCGAAGCCGGCGAATACCTTCTGCCTAAAGCCGAAGAGATCGTAAGGATAAGCTCCGAAGCCGAGGAACACTTCAGCAGGGAAGCCGAAAAAGAAGGACTGGTATCGGTGCTCTTCGTAAGAGGCACCGTGGAGCTTATAGCGCTGCCTTCCATCGCAAGGTTCAAGGAGATAGATCCCCAGGCAGAGGTGCTCTTCAAGGTGGAACAGGACCTCGACTGCGTGCAGGCAGTCCTTTCCGGCCAGGCCGACATGGCTGTGTGCTCCGGTCCCATCCACTCCAAGGAGCTCAGCAAAAAACACCTCTTCACAAAGAAGAACATGCTGGTGATAAACAGCAGCGATCCTCTGGCAAGCAGAGGATGCGTATCGATAGAAGACCTGCGCAGCGTACACCTGGCGCTGCCCAGGGAGAAAACGTTCGTAAGGAACAAGGTGCTGGAACTCTGCAGGAAACAGGGCTTCGAGCCGGAATACATTGAAAACGACGAACCGCGCACGGCTTTCAACTGCGCGCAGATAGGCCTGCAGGCCGGTATAGTTAATGAAGTCTCCGCCGGAAAGCTTCTTAAAGACACCGAAAACGTCTCCATAATTCCCTTCGGGGACCCCGAGATGAACTGGGAAGTCTTCCTCATAAAGAAAAAAGATCTGCAGCAGACCCGCCTCGCGAAAAGCTACGAAGCCTGCCTGCTGCAGACAACAAGAAAGATCCTGGAGCGCTAGCGTCCGGGCTGCCGGTCTGTGTTCAGCTCTCCAGTAATTTATAAAGCCCCGGCCTTTTGCGGCTAGGGCAGTATGTACGTAATATAGGGCTCGCCTTCTATACGGAGGACTCTTCCGTCTTCCACGAGCTTATCCAGGTGCGACATGCATTCGCCGGCAGCGAACCACATCTGGGCGGGCGGAAAGTTGCCGTTCTCGTCCAGGTGTATCTTCCAGCGCATGCGGCGCGCTATCTCGTAGGCGGTAAGACCGGGCTGGTCCCCTATTATGCCTACGATCTCGTCGAGCCTGTGTTGGTGGTGCAAGAGCAGCCGGTCTATCCTGGCGTAGTAATCCCCGGGCTTGCGGTGCCCCGGCATGGCCAGCTGAACGTCGAAGCTCTTGGAATATTCCAGGCTCCGCAGGTATTCCTGCAGCGCGTTGCTGCAGTCCGGCCAGCAGGTGATGTTGGGGGTGATGTCGAACAGCACGTTGTCCCCTGTGAACATGATCTTTTTGTCCGGGATGTAGAACATGGTGTTGCCCGGAGTGTGCCCCGGAACCAGCACCGTCTTAAGAGTGCAGACACCGGTGTCTATGGTATCGCCGTCCTTAAGTTCCACGTACTTTTCGTCATCAAAGATGAGCCTGCGGGCGTTGTCGGCCTCGGGCCCGAATTTTAGCATGACGTTGAACATCTCCGCGCTGGCGCCCTCGCGGCGGTCGCGCTCCCCGCGCTTGTAGCCGTTTTTCTTGTAGTGCCGCATCATGCGGTCGCAGTCTATGGCGCTGATGAATATGTTCTTCTTTTCCCCGACGAACTGGTGGTTGAGGCCTGTGTGGTCCACGTGCAGGTGCGTGTTGATGATGTTGAGGCGCTCCGGGCGGTACCCGAGGCTTTTGAGCGACTTACTCAGCGACGCCTCGCATTCGGGCGTATTAAAACCGGTGTCCATGAGGAATTCCTCCTCCGGACCCCTGAAGTAATAAGCGTTGAGTATGCCCAGCGGGCTTCCGGCCAGCGGGACTTCTATTCTGTAGATATTGCGGTCTATCTCGTAGATCATTTCGGATTATAGCGCTCCAGATGTATATTTACACACTTCAGGATCTGTTCATCGGGATCCTGTGATTCATTGCCGTAGGAAATATGCTGTCCGTCGGCCTCCCAGCTGCAGATCTGGGGAAAACCACCCCAGGAATCGTTTGCCTTTTCCATGCAGAAATAGCTTACCTTCCGGAAGGTCCTGTCAAAGAATATGAGGCTCATGCTGCAGAGCGGGGCGACCTGCGGTTTGGGAAACCGCAACTTAAGCATGGCGACGTCCGGATTGATCATGCTGGGCTCGACCGTAAACTCGCCGGGACTGAAGGGATTATCCTGTCCGTTGCGTTTGAAGAGCTCGCTCGCGAACTCGTAGAGGGCGCCTGGATCCTGTGCCAGCACCCCTACCATGGTTCTTGTGTCGTCGAAGACCGCTTTCGGAAGAAGGTCGTGCTCCAGACTGTAAAGTATCTCGTTAGTTGTCATTGTATACACCCGTTTCTGATATTTCAGTAGATTTGATTATACCGCAACACGCGGGATTAATCAACCCGCGGACGCATGAGGCGTAAGCGCTTGACAAAACAAACCCTTGTCTATATTATTATTTTCGTATACATATTCTTCTATATATAAGGATGCCCGGAGCCATGAAAAATCTGTACATCTTCACAAACACCAGCGCGCAGTCGCACGCTCTGGCTGATACCATAAAAAAGGAGCTGGAATCAAACGGCTTCAATGTTACCGACAAATTCCTGCCCGAGACCGAAATGGTGCTGGTCATCGGAGGAGACGGCGCCTTCCTTAAGGCGCTCGAACACTGCGGGTATCCATCGCTGCCCATGCTGGGAATAAACACCGGCCATCTGGGCTTCTTTCAGGAGCTTTCGCCCTACGACATCGATCCGATAATTGCGATGTGCCGCGACAGGAAATATGTCCTTCAGCCCTACAGGCTGCTGCAGGTGGAGATACAGAAAGGCTCAAAGACCATAAAAGGCTACGCTCTTAACGATATATGCCTGCGCGACGTAGGAGGCAGCGTGGTGCGCCTTAAGATCGCGGTCGGCAACAATTTCGTGGAAACGCTTTCCGGCGACGGTATGATAGTTGCATCTTCCGCAGGCAGCACAGCCTACAACTACTCCCTGCGCGGAGCGATAGTAGACCCGCGCCTTGAAGCGCTCCAGCTCACTGCGATGGCCCCGATAAACAACACCGTGTACAGGTCCTTTACCTCGAGCCTGCTGTTCCCGCCTTCGCTGGACGTGAAGGTCACACTGGTGGACAGGGACAACCTTACTATAGGAATATTTGCCGACGGCAAGAAAATATACGACGAGGATTTCGACCTTATGAAGGTATCGCTCAGCGACCGCATAGTAAACGTGGTGCGCGGCAGCGACTACGACTTCTGGAGCAAGGTGGAATCCAAGCTGCTTTGATCAGAGGAAGCTTACGATGCATAACGGAAAGATCAGGCCTCTTCGCCAAAAGATAACCTTTACGATCATCATCATCGTGGTCGTTTCTCTGCTTTGCGTGGGAATAGCCGCCCTCATCAACACGAGAAACATCTCGAAGACGCTCATAAATTCAAACAAGGCCATGGGGCAGACCTCGCGGGCTATCTCCTCTTCCTCCATTGAAGAGCTCAACCAGACCCGCCTTCAGGAGCTGGCGGACGACAAGGCCACACTGGCAGACCGCATGTTCTATGAGTTCCGCCAGGCTGTCGAAATGATAGCCTCCGCCGCGGAAAAGCTCTACGAAGACCGGGACTCATACCCCGCCAGGATAGTTCCCCTGCCTGACGCTTCAAAAGACGGCTCGCTCTCCCTGCAGACGCTCTACGCCCCCGGCATTGACCCGGACAGCGAGGATATCATACGCGAAGCGGGGCTGGTCGGGAACCTTCAGGAAACGCTCTATACCATCAATCTCCACAACGACAGCATAGCCTCGGACTACTTCGCGACCGCTTCCGGAATCATGGTACAGGCCGATTTTATCGCTGGGCAGAAATTTGACGCTGACGGCAACATCATGCCTTTGGAAGCTGCAACACGGCCCTGGTACCAGGGCGCTGCCTCCAGCGGTGAACCTTTCATAACATCCGTCACCAGGGATGCCCACACGCCCCGCATGGCCATCATGTGCGGCGTGCCGGTGTATCATGACGGCAGCCTGATGGGCGTAGCCGGAGCGGGCATGTATCTGGACAGCATCAAGGACCTTGTAGACAGCGTCAGTCTTGGCGAAAAGGGGAATATCTGCATAGTCAACAAGTACGGCAGGATACTGTTCTCCAGCTTTAAGAGCGGTATTCTTTCCGTGGAGGAGAACACGAAAGATCTGCGCCTGTCATCGGATCCGGCCATGGTGGGCCTCGCCATAGAGGCTCTCAACGGAAGGAAGGGCATCAAGCAGCTGGATATCAACGGCGAACCCTGCTACGTGGCTTTCGCGCCGCTTAAGACCGTCGGCTGGTCGGTATTCACAGTCCTGTCCAAGGATGAGGTGGAGGAGCCCAGCAACGCGCTCCAAAGGAGCCTCGACAAAATATCCTTCGATGCTGAAACAGAAGCCGCAGACCACGCCGGAAGGATATCGCTCTTCCTGCTGATAGTATTCATCGCCGCTCTGCTGATAGCGCTGGCGGTATCGATGCTGCTCTCAAAACGCATAGTTCTGCCTATACAAAAACTCACGGAGGAGGTCAGCCGGACCGACGGTGACGACCTCGACTTTGAGTGGGACCTTGACACAGGCGACGAGACCCAGCTGCTGGCGGACTCCTTCCAGTCCCTGACCCAGAGGATCAAGACCTACGTAAACGACATACAGACCATAACCGCAGAAAAAGAGCGCATAGGCACAGAGCTGGCTCTGGCTACGCGCATACAGGCGGATATGCTTCCCAATATATTCCCCGCGTTCCCTGACAGGAGGGATTTCGACGTCTACGCGTCCATGACCCCGGCCAAGGAAGTTGGCGGAGATTTCTACGATTTCTTTATGATAGACGACGATCACCTGGCTCTGGTGATGGCTGACGTGTCAGGCAAGGGCGTACCTGCCGCACTGTTCATGATGGTATCCATGATACTTATCAGAAACGGCGCCAAGAGCGGCCTTACTCCCGCCGAAGTGCTCGAAAAGGTCAACGGGCAGATCTGCGCCAACAACCGCGAGGAGATGTTCGTAACGGTATGGCTCGGCATGCTCGACCTTAAGACCGGCAAAATGACCGCGGCCAACGCCGGTCACGAATACCCGGTACTAAGGCAGCCCGGCGGCCCGTTCGAACTGATCAAAGACCCGCACGGCTTCGTCATAGGCGGCCTTAAGGGGATGCGCTACAAGAATTACGAGCTGCAGCTGCAGCCCGGCTCACGCCTCTTTGTATACACCGACGGTATTCCCGAAGCCGGTGGAGACCGCAGCGAGCTCTACGGTACAGACCGCCTGATAGGCGCCCTGCAGCCGCTGCAGGAAAAAAGCCCCCAGGAGATCCTGGAGGCGGTTGGTTCTTCCGTGCAGGCTTTCGTAGGCGACGCGCCGCAGTTCGACGACCTCACCATGCTGTGCCTGCAGTACAACGGCCCTGATTTCTAAGACCTTTATTAACCGAGCAGGAGCAGGCAGAACACCAGTGTGAACAGCGCTACCGTTTCTATTATACCTACGACAATGAAGTAGTTTGCCGTACCTTTTCCTGTGGATCCCAAAGCGTCTGAAGCCGCAGCCGCGGTCTTTCCCTGGAACAGAGCCGAAAGTCCGATCGCGAGCCCTCCGAAGAGCCCTACGCCGAACGCCAGACCGGCGTCAGCGCCGTTTGCTACAGCGTTCCTTATGAAGTTCATAAGAAGGAACCCGTAGATAGTCTGGGTGAGCGGAGCTCCCGAGAACGCTATCATAATGAACGGAGCCGGCTTTCCTGCCGCGTAGCATTTCTTCCACGCACCTACGGAAGCCATTCCCGCAAAACCAGTTCCGAAAGCGGAACCCGCTGCCGAAAGTCCGAGGGCAGCAGCCATACCTACAAATGCCAGATTCATAATAGATCTCCTTTAATCAGTTTTCTTTTATTTCAGTTTCTTTATTATCGTTCTTTTTAAACGGCTCGTATGCTATGCCGGTCCATTCGAGGCCCGCCTGGCCGGAGAATTCCAGCACGTTGAGCCTTACGCCATGCACTACTACCGAAAGAAGCCCCATTATCAGGTTCAGTCCGTGGCCTATTATCAGCACCACTATCGCGAGCACGAACCACGGCCCTTTGAAATTCTCCGCGATCCCGTTGAAGCTCTGCGCTATCGCCAGGGACGCCATGCCTACCGCGAACAGCCTTATGTAGCTCATAACGTTGCCGAAGCAGCTTATGGTATCCAGAAACACCGTGAACGCGTTTCCAAGGCCTGCCTTAAGCCCCTGCCCGAAGCTCTTGCCGGGCTCCATGCCGCCGAACAGCACCACTATCACGAACGCCGCGATTATCACTATAAACACCGGCTTGACATCTATCTTCTGCCCTATTACCAGGAACAGCGACAACATGTACATCGCGCAGGCCGCGAACAGCCATCCTATATCCGCTATAAAGCTCAGATTCTTTTCGCTTATTTTCTTGCGTACGCTCAGCAGGCAGCCCAGGGCTATCTGTATGACGCCGAGCGTGAACGAGAACTTCATTATCGTGTTTTGCTGCGCGCTGGCTGTGACCCCGAAGTACTCCGGATAGTTAGCGAAGCTCGGGATGACCAGTGACCGCAGGAACGGAACGTTCATGGCGGCCTCTGAGCCGAACCAGGTGCCGGTTATGGCGCCCCATATTATCGTAGCCACCGACAGCACATAGACAAGGAAGATCGCGTTGCTGACCTTCTTCGTCTTTATCGTGAATACCACTGCCACGATCAGGAACAGGAAGCCGTAGGCCGCGTCGCCTATTATCATCGCCGTGAATATCGTGAAGAATATCAGGAACCACAGCGACACATCCTGTTCGTGGTATCCGGGGAGTATGCCCAGGATGTCGAACAGCGGCTTTATAATCTTGCTTACCTTGCTGTAGCGGACCTTGGTGGGGACTTTGTCGTCGTCTTCGGCAGGGTCGTCCGCCGCCCACGCGGCTCCGTTTTCCTTCGCGAACGCTGCGAGACGCTCCAGATCTGCCTCCGGCATGTAACCGCTTATCCATACAAGATCTTCGTCGCTCTCCGCGGTGGCGTCCACCGAAGAGTAATCAGCCTCTTCCTGGATCTTCTGCATCTGGCGGCTGAAGCTGTTTTCGTACACGGAAGCTTTCTTAAGCTCCTCATCGCACTCCGCGATCTTCGCGTCGCAGTCCGATATGCAAGCCTTAAGCTCCGAGAGGCCCTTTTCCGGGACCGCCAGCTCCAGCGCGCTGATCTCCATGGGGAGCGACCCCAGGACTGCTACGACAGCCATCTTATCCACGTCCGCAAGGCGTATGAACTTTATGTTCTCGTCCGCGGAGATGGCTTCCAGCTCGTTCTTTCCGATGCGGTAGAAGTGAAAGTCCAGACCGGCGGACTTAAGCTCCTTTATGTGCTCCGGGGAGAAATCGCCCCAGGCGGCGAGCCTGTCGACTTCGGCAGTAGCGGCGCTTCTTTCCGCGAGCAGCGCGCTGCGCTTTTCCGCGACGGCGCGTATCTGTGCGTACTTTTCCTCGAACTGTGCGTCTGAAAGCAGTTCTGCCGGCTTCTGCCCCTTTACCGAGTATTCCTTAAGCAGCGCTGCAGTCTTTGATAACGCCGCGAAACGGTCCAGGATGGCGCGGTCCGCGCTCTTCTTTTCCGCGACGTGGAGAACGCCGAGTTCCATCAGCTGTTCCAGCATCTGCTCTTTTTTGGAGGCCGACGACACTACGAAGACCTTTTTCATCTTTTCTATCATCGTTTGGCCTCCGTAAGTTTTTTCTTCGCGATCTTGCCGCGAACTACTGCGGCAGTCTGCTGGTCGCCGAGGTAGACTTCTATAACGCGTATATTTTCCTTAGCCTCGGGAATTTTGACCTTCTCGAACAGATTCACGCGCTGCGAGGTGCTGCGGAGCTCCTTTTCAAGCAGTTCTTCCTGCGTGGCGAGGGTCTTGCACAGGGCGTCGAGCCTCGCTATGTCGCGGAGCTTCACCACTGCGTGATCCACCCACAGCGGATAATCGTCAACGCTGTATTCCACGTCCCGGAACGTAAGCTCCCTGAAATTAGGGACCTGCACTCCGGCGATGTTCTCCGTGGTGTAGTCCACGCGGTCCGGCTGCACAAGCTGCTGCAGCTTGCGCTCGTCCGGGAACTGTTCGTTTTCCCCGAACACAGCCACCCAGTCGTCCAGACCGGATACCACGTCCCTGCGCTGAGCCTCAACAGCCTCGTGCTCCGCCTTCACCTTCATGATGACCGACTGGAGCTGCTGTTTTTTAAGCTGCAGGGTGGGAAGATAGCGCTCGTACTGCTTAAGATGGTCTTTCTGCGTCTTTAATTCATTTTTTGTGAGTTTGACCGTAGCCATTAAGCTCTCCTAAGCAATTGCGTCCTTGTTGGGCCATCTTTCCTTGATGAGGCTGGTCTTAAGGCCTGTCTCGTTGGGCTCGAAGCACTCCGCGAGTATCTCCCAGCCTATATCAAGAGCCTCTTCAAGAGGTATGTTGACGCTAAGATCCATCAGCCTGGATTCGAAGAGCTCGCCGTACTTGATGAGCTTTTCGTCCCACTCTGTCATGAGGAAGCCCATGGATCTCTTCTCCATCGTTTCCTTGTAGGAAGCGTAGAGCCTGATCATGCCGTCCATAAGGGCGCGGTGGTCGTCGCGCGTAGCGCTGTTTACGTTCTGTTTAAGACGAGACAGCGATCCGAACGGCTCTATCCTGCCGCCCTTGAGGTAATACTGGCCTTCTGTTATATATCCGGTGTTGTCGGGCACCGGGTGGGTAACGTCGTCTCCTGGCATCGTGGTGACGCCGAGTATCGTTATGGAGCCCGCGCCCTCGATGTCTACTGCCTTTTCGTAGCGCGAAGCCAGGCAGCTGTAAAGATCGCCGGGATAACCACGGTTAGAAGGCACCTGCTCCATGGTTATCGCCATCTCCTTCTGGGCGTTGGCGAAGTTCGTCATATCGGTAAGAAGCACCAGTACCCGCTTGCCGGCGAGCGCGAACTGCTCCGCGACTGCCAGCGACATATCCGGCACCAGGGTGCACTCTACAGTCGGGTCCGACGCGGTGTGCACGAACATTACCGTATGGCCCATGGCGCCTCCCTTTTCCAGGGTACTTCTGAACTCCAGGTAGTCGTCGTACTTAAGGCCCATGCCTCCGAGTATGATGACGTCTACCTCAGCCTGCAGCGCTATGCGCGCCAGCAGCTGGTTATAAGGCTCGCCCGACACCGAGAAGATAGGCAGCTTCTGGCTCTCCACCAGGGTGTTGAACATATCTATCATCGGGATACCGGTGCGTATCATCTTCTTGGGGACTATACGCTTCGCCGGGTTGAATGACGGACCGCCTACGGCTATCATGTTGCCTGTAAGCTCGGGGCCTTTGTCTATGGGAACGCCCGCGCCGTTGAATATGCGGCCTAGAAGGTCGTCGGAGAAGGATACCATCATGGGCCTTCCCAGGAACCTTACCGGATCGGTGGTGCTTACACCCTGGCCGCCCGCGAACACCTGCAGCGATACTATATCCTTATCCAGCTTTATGACATTTGCGAAGCTGTCGCCCACCATGGCGATATCTCCGTACCTTACGCCTTCTGACTTTACGGTAACTACGTTGCCGACTATGGATTCGATCTTGGTAAATACCTTTTGCATAAGGCTCTACGCCTCCTTCCTGGCGGCTCTGCTCTTGAAGAATTCAGAGACCTTTGTGCCCTGAGCGTAGTACTCAGGCGTCTTATATATCGTTCCGTGCCAGTCGAGGAATTCCTGCCTCAGCTGGTTGAAGAATCCACGGATCTCTTTCTTGTCGCTTATATCGTAATCGCTGGTGAGAGCCTCGTAGAGGACGTCGAACTCCTCGCGCTGCCTTTCGGGGACGCTTACGGCGTCTACCGGATCGAAGGAGTTCTGCTGCAGATATACAGCGTCCAGGAGCTCGCCCTTCTGGTAGACGATGTAGTCGTCAGAAGAGGTTCCTTCCTCGCCTATGACCTTCATCATCTGGTTGATCTCCGTGCTGCGGATCAGCAGCGAACGGGCCTCCTCTACCCTTTCCATATCGACTACGCCTTTGTATTTTGACCACGAATCCATCGGGTGGATAGCGGGGTACTTTCTCGCATCGGAACGCTCTCTGGAAAGCCCGTGGAACGCGCCGACCACCTTAAGCGTGGCCTGCGTTACCGGCTCTTCGAAGTTGCCGCCGGCCGGACTGACCGTTCCGCCTATGGTTATGGAAGCGATGCCGCCGTCCTTGAGGCGCACCTTTCCGGCTCTTTCGTAGAAGGCTGCGATGGTGGATTCCAGATACGCCGGGAACGCTTCTTCGCCCGGGATCTCTTCCAGACGGCCGCTCATCTCTCGCATCGCCTGAGCCCAGCGGCTGGTGGAGTCCGCGAGCAGCAGCACGTCCAGGCCCATCTGCCTGTAGTACTCAGCCAGCGTTACAGCTGTGTAGCAGGAAGCTTCTCTTGCTGCTACCGGCATGGAAGATGTGTTGCAGATTATTATGGTTCTTTCTATAAGTGATCTTCCGGTCTTGGGGTCTTCCAGTTCCGGGAACTCCTTGAGTATCTCTACGACCTCGCCGGCACGCTCTCCGCATGCCGCGACTATTACTACGTCTGCCTCGGAGTTCTTGGCCTCAAGGTGCTGCAGCACTGTTTTGCCCGCACCAAACGGACCGGGAACGCAGAATGTTCCGCCTTTTGCTACCGGAAGGAAAGTGTCGATGCACCTGATCTTGGTGATCAGCGGTTCGTCCGGGTGCAGACGCTCTTCGTAGCACTTTATCGGCTCCTTTATAGGATGGGAAAATACCATGGAAAGCTCCCTGGTATCGCCTGCGCTGTTCTCCAGCACGGCAACAGCGGATCTTACGTGGTAAGTCCCTTTTTCTTTGACCGACTTTACGGTCCAGTCGCCCTTAAGCGAGAACGGGACCATGATCCGGTGTGTAAACAGACCCTCCGGAACGCTGCCTATCATGTCACCCGCGCATACACTGTCTCCTGCCGAGACTGCCGGGGTGAACTCCCACTCGCGGTCAGGAATAGGATCGAGGTACACGCCTCTTTCCAGGAAGAATCCACACTGCTCCGCAAGATCGGGGAGCGGGTTCTGAAGCCCGTCAAATACCTGAGTCAGAAGCCCCGGGCCAAGCTCGACGCTCATCAGTTCTCCGGTGAATTCCACAGTGTCGCCCACCTTGATGCCGTTGGTCATTTCGTAGATCTGCATGCTGGCGGTACCGCTGCTGACGCGTATGACTTCTCCTTTAAGGCGCTTTCCCTCAACGAGGATATACCCAACCTCGTTCTTGCGGATAGAGCCGGAAAAACTCACGCTGACGAGGTTTCCGTTAACGCCGGTCACATACCCTTTTACAATTTCCATAAATATCTCCTGTTATAAGCTCGTAACCTGTTCTTCCAGGTTCCTGAGTATATGGTTGAACTCTGTTTTGCCCTTCTCCGCTTCGAAGCTGCTAAGCCTTTCCAAAAGTTTGAGCTTTAATGCATAGCCGAACAGCACGTAGTCGTCGAAGCTGTGAAGCCCTACAAGCATATCGAGCTGATCGAATTCATAACTGAGCAGCATGCGCTCCGCTGTCAGCGGGTCCTTTGCGCCAAGAGCCGCGGATACTGCCGCTGCGGATGCCGGATCCTTGTCGTAGACCGCGGCATAAGGCTTCTGGAGCTTTGCGCTCCGCTGCGCGCTGAGCTCTTTTGACAGACTGGTATAGAAGGCTCCCCATTCGTCCAGAAGAGGGCCTTTTCCGGAGGAAACTGTCAGATCCTCCAGCAGCCTGTAAGTCTCGTCGCTGACATTGGACTGGCACAGACGCAAAAACTCACTGTAAGACAACGGCAGGGGGCCGTCGGCGGAAAGCGTGGGCAGGCTGGATATCAGATAGTAATATGAAGCCATCGGGCGCCTCCCCTACAGGCTGAGGTCCTTGAAATAGGGCATCAGCATCTGAGTGATCTCCTCGTCGGAGCAGTCGAAATAGCCGGAGCCGTCCTTCTCCGCGAGCCTGAATCCTGCCTTTATATTCTTTGCCGGCCTTATCTCAAGACCGTTTCTGATCTCGTCCGCAAGCGCCGACTTAAGGCCTTCGCTTACATTGCCGACCTCCGCGGCATACTTTGAAGCGTCTTCGTCAGTAAGCACGGCCTTGATGAGCGAGGCGAGAGACTCGTCGCTGAAAGACCCGCTTACATGGCCGGAGAGGATCTTTTCGTACTCCGACTGTATTGCTGCCTTGAACGCGAGCACCGCGTCGCGCTTTGCCTGCTGTGCGCTTACTGCAGCGCTTTCTTTAAGCGACGCCATCTCCCTTTCGCAGCTTTCTTTCGCGGCTTTTGCCTGAGCTTCAGCTTTGGAAACTATCTCGGAAGCCCTCTTCTGAGCGTCCGCGATTATAGCCTCAGCTTCTGCCCTGGCGGTGTCCACACCTTCTTTTTTTATCGATTCAACAAGATCCTTAATCTGCAATTCCATTAGGCAACTGCTCCTTTCTGTTTATTATACCATATTCCGGGGACACTATCCTTTGGAATAATACTTCTCTTTATCCAGCAGACCCTCCTGGTTGGCGACTATCAGCGAACCTACCATGTCGCAGACCGCGTTGTTGGCGGTCCTAAGAAGGCCCGCTATGACCTCCAGTCCGAGCACCATCGCCACCGCCTCCGAGACCGGAAGCCCCAGCGTCTTAAGGAGCGCTGACAGGCAGATGATGGACGAGCCGACCACCGGCGGCGCGCCCGCGGACAGCATTAATATAGCGAAGGCCATGGTGAAATAGACCGGAAGGTTTATCGGTATGCCGTAAAGCCTGGCCAGGATGAGGCCGAACACCGCCATATATACGGTAGTTCCGTCCATATTGACGGTAGCGCCGAGCGGAATGGAGAGCGAATAGACTTTTTTGTCGATGCCAAGCTCGCTGCAGACCTTCATATTGAGCGGGATGGCGGCGCTGGAAGAGCCTGTGCCCACCACCTGAAGGATGTAGGGCAGATATTTCTTTGTGAATGTGAGCGGTCTGAGCCTGCCGAGGAACTTGAGGAGCAGATGGTAGAACACTATCAGTACCACTATAGCCAGCAGGTATACGCCTATTCCGATGATGATGGGAAGGCCCATCTTCGCTCCGCCCGTTCCTCCGCTGAGCACAGTCTCGCCTATAATGCAGAAGATGAGCAGCGGCATGAATCCGACCAGAGCGTTGGTCATCTTAAGGAACACTTCGTTGCCGGCGCTGATAAGATCCTGGAACGGCTTGGCCTTGGAACCCACAGCGATGACAGCGAGCCCCACGATGACAGCGAGGAAGATGATCTGTATGGTATCAGCCTCGAGAAAAGCTTTTACGAAATTCTCGGGTATGATCTTAATGAAAGACTCCTTGAACGACAGTTCCATACCGGCTTGAGCGGGGTCCGCGGCGGTAAGCGTCATGGAACCGTAGCGGTAGGGCTTAAATATCTCTACAAGAATGAATCCGAACGCCGTGGCGCAGACCGTTGTCATGCCGTAGATGCCGAGGATCTTTCCGCCTATGCGCCCTAGCTGCGAGGTATCGCCGAAGCCTACGATGGCGCTTGCAATGGAGAAGAACACCAGCGGCGGGATCAGCATGTTGAGGCAGTTCATGAACAGCGTCTTGCCCGTGGTCATGATCTCCGTGGCTATCCACTGGCAGGCCTGGGGCGGCGCCGCAACTTTAAGGAGAAAAGCGACGATGAGACCCAGAAGGCCGGCGCCCACCAGTCTGTAAAGAAGCATGTAGCGCGACTTGTAGGCGGTTATGGTTATGACATTGGTACCCTTCTGGTTCTTGGAACGGATGTCGTCCGCGAACGACTGCATAAGAGCCGAGCGCATCGGGTCGGCGTCGTTTACCGCGAGGGGATCGAACGCCTCGCCTTTAGCGATCAGCTTTATTCTCAGCGTTCCGCCGATATAGCTGATGCTGACGGTGATATCTTCGCCGGTGGTGTGCTCCAGCATGGTTATGAGCGTCTCCTCAGACATGAGGATCGCTCTGTTTTCTTCATTCTTTTTAAGCTTATACTTGCGGGTGGTGCTGTTGATGAACGTCAGGATCTCCGCAACATTATTTTTTGAAAAAACCTTTTTCATTATATGACCTCATTTAAGTATTATATATCTTAATGAGTATAAAAGGCAAACAAAAAAGCGCTCCGTATGTTCAGTTCCTGCCAAAAAAGATAATGGGCTCGTATTTGTTCTCTATTTGCCCCAGCAGGCGCATCGCGTCTGCCTCGCTCCGGTAGGCGTCCTTTAATACCGGCTCGTCAAAAACAAGATCTTCGCCGCCCTTTTTAAGCATATCCATAAGCACCGACCTCGCGTGGCCAGGCACCGCCAGGCTGCTGTAGATGTAGACCGCGCTTGCCCCGGGGACATAGTCCTGGCTGCGCACTACCATGCGGTACGGACGCCCGGGAAGAACCTTGTGCAGCGCCGCGGACACCTCCGCTATGCGGCTGTCCTCCGCGACGATCTTCACGTATACGACTTCAGACATGTCGGTCAGTTCCCCTTCAAGGTAATCCCTGTAGGGAGAGCTCTTCATTCGGTCCAGGAGCTGACGCTCTTCCGCCGGATAGCTGCCGACGTGGAAAATACTTGTCCTGTTTTTATGTACGGTGTATATGAAATAGCTGTATCCCAGTTCGTCCAGAACGCCCAGCAGCGCTTTGAGATTTGACTCTTCCATGGGCTGGGTCCACAGGTAGCTGTTGTCCTTCGTGCTGTAGATGGCTGCGCCGTCCATGACTATCATGGGCGTAGCGAGTTCCGTGTGCCCGAGCTGCATCGCGAAGAACGCAGGCGCGTGTTCCGACATGAGGCATATCCTGGCTCCGTCCTGACCGAGGCGGTTAAGGCGGAACTGCACTGCGGGATGCATCTGGGAAAACCTGTCCGGGACAAGATCCTTTGTCCGAACGAAGAACACCATATTCCCCTTCTTTTTTCTCGGAAGCCTGAAGGTGTTGACCGCGATAGCAACAATGGTCCCGAGGAACACATAGGCTATCCTTAAGGCCGCCTGCTCTATGGGGCGGTCTATCTCCGGGAAGGCTATAACTATGCACAGGAAGACTATGGCGGCCAGGCCCGAGGTGTCGTTTTTCCCAAGCAGCACGGCGGTATAGATAGACAGCATCATGCCTATAGCCATCACAAGGTAGAGCAGCGTGTAATGCTCTGCGGCGGCGGGGACCGACGTCAGGACCAGCAGCAGCAAAAGGCCCCAGACCGAACCGACCAGGGTGCCTATCACGCGGTTTATGGCGTACTGGCGCGTGTCGCGGACCAGCGGCTGCATGCAGATTATCGCTGTGATGCAGGCCTCTGAAGGCATCTGCGCACCGCGGTAACCTATGATATAGCAGACGAGCAGGCATATGAAGACCGCCACTGTGGTCTTTATTATACGCTGCCCTAAATGCGGAATATTGCGTATCTTCTTTTCTATATCCATAGATCTGTCAGATCCTCAGCTTGAAGGCTGTGATCGTAAATATTATGTGCAGAGCTATCATCCCGCCCAGGATGAGCCCTTGTTTCAGCTTATGTTCCGTAAGAAGACCTACGAACTCGCGGACCGCGGCGTTAGGCCAGAAGTACCATTTCGTCCTGGCGCCCATGCCAACGGCACGCATCTTTACGCGCCTTGCCTTAAGCCCTCCGCGGAACACGTGGTAGTTGGTGGTAGAATACGCTATCCTGCCCTCAAGGCCGCCGGCTTCGGCGATCTTTTCCTTGGAGAAGCTCATGTTCTCCGCTGTGGTGGACGACTTGTCCTCCAGTATGATCTGATCTTCCGGAATGCCCTGGCTTATGAGGTAGTTCTTCATGCACTCGGCCTCTGATATGACTTCATTTGGCCCCTGGCCTCCGGATACCACAAAGCAGAGGTCCTTTCCTGTCTCCTCGATCTGCTGCGCGCGGAACTTTAAGGCTCTGTCCACCCTGCCCTTTAAAAGCGGCGTGGGAGTGCCGTCCTTTCTGATGCCGCAGCCGAGAATGATAATATAGTCCTTGTCCTTTTCCGGCTCATAGCGCACCACTATCGCCGAAGCGATGATGACGCCTATGATCATGCACTCAAAGTACAGGTAAATGATGCTGACCGTCCCCGTAATGATATCGTGTATCATAACTTCTGTCTCAGATCCCGAAGAATCGCTTATCACAGCAATCAGCACTATCCCGCCTATGAGCAGGAACGCCAGGATGATGCCGAGGATGTTCACAAGGCGCCTGCCCTCGTGCCTGATGAGGGAGACGTTCGAGATGAAGAGCACCGCGGAGAACGCCAGAATGAAGGGGGCCGATATGAGTATAAAAAACAGGGCGAATTCCTGAAGGAAGAACATCATGGATGACATCCCCGACATGGAATACTCCCCGAGATATCTTACCGCAAGGCTCCCGTGCCTTATCGCCAGAACCAGCAGCAGCAGGGAAAAGCCCGAGTAATATATGGTATTATATGAATAGGGGTTGTAGCGCAGCTGAAGGAAAAAGGCCCTTACGAGCATGCCTATGACAACAAGAAAATAGACTGCGAGTATCAGATTCGACAGCCAGAAACTGTCGCCGCCTGCCGCAAAAGCGGTTATCGCAAGCAGCACAAGCGCGGCAGCCGAAGCCACCGCGATGTTAAAGATCTTTGGTTTTTTGTCCAGTGTATCGAATTTGATCATCTTTTGCTTCCTGCATGGAATTATACCAAATACCGAGCGTTTCAGCAATTATTTAAGGCGTCTCCTGTTTGCGCCCCGTCTTTATCGTCGCGGCGTAGGCGCTGTTGCAAAGGCCCAGTATAGCCGAGAGAACGAACAGAGTTTCTATCCCCAGCGTCTTCCATATCCAGCCGCCGAACAATGCTATGAGGATGGTTATCAGGTGATTGACAGAGACGCCGGTGGAGATGGTGGCTTTCATCTCTTCCGCGCTGTCGGAAAGATCCTGCACGTACACGTTTGAAGCCATTGACGCCAGGGAGATGATGGAATCCAGGATGTAGTTGACGCAGCAGATCACGAACGCCACGCTCCTCGGGAAGATGTGGTGCGCGAATCCGTAGAAGAAGCAGACTATGACCAGGATGAGGGTATCCATGATCATGACGATCTTGTAGCCGAAGCGGTCTATGATCTTACCCACCAGCGGCGCCGCTATGAACGAGCAGACCGAAGCGACCGCGAACAGTATGCTGATGATCATGGCACTTGCTCCGTAGAACAGCACCAGAACGTACGGACCGAAAGTAAAGAATATCTGTTTGCGGGCTCCGTAGAAGACCTCGAGCATGTAATATTTCTTATACTTCGCCCTGAAGTAAAAGCGGCGCTTGTCGGCGTCAGTCTCGCTGTTGCCGGAAAGCTTAAGGGTAGATACGCAGCCCACGGCGATTATCGCGGCGCTGGCGCCGAACACCGTGCGGAACAGACTGACGGTTGTATTGAAGACCGCGAAGATGACTATTACCAGCAGATACCCGGCCAGCGTCCCGACCTGGTGCAGCGCGTTCTGAAGGCCCAGGGCTTCTCCTCCGTGTGAAGGTCTGGCGTATTCCAGCGTGAGCGTGTTGCGCATTCCGAGCTGTATGTGGTCGCCCAGAGAAAACACGAATATCGAAAGTATGACAAAGGCCCTTTCCGGCGGCACTGCCGACTGCATGACCATGCCGGCGAGCATTATGACCGCGCCTATCTTGTAGAGCTTTTCCGCAGAGAGCGTGTAGAGGACCGCAAGCACGAATATCAGCGCCAGCCCGGGAAGTTCCCTGAAGAACTCGGACACGCCCTTATCGAAAGCAGACATCCCTACAACGTCTGCAAGATAATTATCTATTATCCCTTTGTACAGTCCGTAAGCCAGGGCAAACGTTATCATCGATATGAAGAACGCTCTGTATCCGCTGTCCTCGCGGAATGTCGCCTTTATACGCTTAAGCAATGCCGCAGCTCCTCTCAAAAAAGTATTTCCATTATAACTGAAAAAGATTGATCTTACAATAAAAACGAGCCGGCCGCTGTCCCTAAAGGGTCGAGGTCAGCCCGTTTTATTCAGTTCAGACTATTCACTGCGTGACCTGCTGTCAGTACACGTGGAAAAGCTCTATCTCTTCCCCGAGCGGACCATAGCAGAAGGCCTTCCTGATAGGTATATCCGGGTTGGCGGGGATGATGAAATCAACGGGTTCTTCGAAGACCTCGTAGCCTGCGGCTTTTACTCTCGCCGCGGCGTCGTCGACGTCGTCGGTCTCGAGCGCGAAGTGCGATATCACCCCGAGGCGGTACTCTCCGCCCGGTCTGTTGAACACTTCGATCAGTCCGCTGCCGCTGTCTATCAGCGCCCCGACTTCCCATTCACGGTATAAACGCATCCCAAGAACGCGCGTGTAAAAGTCCTTGACTTTTTCCAGCTCTTCATTTGATCTGCATTTCATGGAAATGTGATGAATACCTGTGATCATACCCTGACCTCCTTCACGCTACATGAAGATACTCAGTATGATTACTTCTATTACACCGACTGCCCATGCTATCGTCGAGGTCACAGACCAGATGGTCAGCTGCTCCTTGGCTTCGGAAACGCCCAGGGTCCTGTTGACTACCCAAAAATAGCTGTCGTTGAAGTAACCGAAGAACAGGGAACCAACGCAGCATGCGATGGCGCCGAGCAGCGGGCTTGCTCCGCCTGCGATGAGGATAGGAGCGGAGATGCTGGCTGCGGTGGTCATTGCTACGGTACCGGAACCCTGGACGAATCTCATCGCTGTGGAGATGATGAGCGGCAGGATGATCAGAGGAATAGCAGTCTTGGAAAGTCCGTTGGCCATGTATGCGCCGAGTCCGGAATCGGTGATGATCCTTCCCAGAGCTCCGCCGCCGCCGGTGACCAGCATGATGATACCAGCAGAAGCCATACCCTTTTCCATCTCAGTAAGGATAGTATGTCTGTCGAATTTTCTTCCAAGTGTGAAGATGGCCACTATAAGACCGAGTCCTACGGCGACGATCGGCTGTCCGAGGAAAATGAGAACGCCCCAGAAGCCTGTCTTAAGTCCGACCGCGGAGAAGATCGTGTTGATGAGGATCAGGATGATCGGCAGGATCAGCGGCAGGAAGGATTCGAATGCACCGGGGATCCCTTCCATATCCATGTGGAAAGCTGCCTCGTAATCCGGAGCCTGATACTCAGCGGCTACGATGTTGCCCTCTTCGTCGGGGATCCTGTAGAACTTCTTGGAGAGGAACTTTCTTGCGTAGATGATGCAGGCGATCGCCATCGGGATAGAAAGAACTATCGTGATGAGCAGGAACTTGCCTACGTCCACGCCGAATATTCCGCAGACGCCAAGAGGACCGGGTGTGGGCGGTACCAGTGAGTGAGTGATAACGAGTCCTGCGGCAAGAGCTACGCCAAGGCCGATGACGGACTTTTTGGTGGTCCTTGAAAGAGCCTTAGCGATCGGAGAAAGGACTACGAAGCCCGAGTCGCAGAAGATGGGGATGGATACCAGGAAGCCGGTGATGGCGAGCGCTTCTTCCTCTCTGCCTTTTCCGAACAGCTTCAGGAAGGTGTACGCCATGCGTTTGGCGGCGCCTGAGATCTCGAAGATCTGGCCCATCATTACGCCGAAGCCGATGATGATACCGATGCTTCCGAGGGTGCCTCCGAATCCACCCGTGATCGAGTTAACGATACTTACAGTTGCTTTCGCCCCGGCCGCGTTCGTCACCTCGGTAGCGGCAAGCGGCATACCTCCTATAAGACCCACGATAACAGTGGTCAGGATGAGTGCCAGGAATGCCTGTACTTTGGTCTTAAGGACGAGCACGATCAGGATCACGATGCCGATAAGAAGTCCTATCAACATCCTTGTTCCGTCGATTACCATAATTGCCTCCTTAAACAATTTCTGATGATAATGGAATAAATACTAATATGCGAACGCTATCTCACAAAGTACGGTGCGTACTTTGCTGCCAGCCTTATCGCCTCTTTCATGCTGACTGCACCGGCGATGCCTTTTCCTGCGATGTCGAAGGCTGTTCCGTGGTCGACGGAGGTCCTGAGTATGGGCATTCCGTTGGTGATGGAAATGGTGCGGTCAAAATCGAGAGTCTTTGTTGCTATGTGGCCCTGGTCGTGATACAGGGACAGTACTGAGTTATATTTTCCGAGCGCTGCCTGGTGGAAGACGGAGTCCGCGGGCACGGGGCCTGCTACGTTGTAGCCCATCTTTTTGAGCTCTTCTACTGCCGGAGCGATCTCGTTGACTTCTTCCCAGCCGAAGAGTCCGTGCTCGCCGGAGTGCGGGTTGAGGCCTGCTACAGCCATGGTGCCTTCTGTTACGCCGAGCTTTTTAAGAGCTTCCGTGCAGCGCACTACGTAGTCGATTACACGCTCTTTTTTGATCTGGTCGAGCATGTCGCGAAGCGACAGATGCCTTGTGAGGAAGAACACCCTGAGGCCGTTGGTCTCGAACATGGTGAGCGGATCTTCCGTGCCGGTAAGGCCGCCGAAGATCTCGGTGTGACCTATGTAGTTGATCTCGGCCGCGTGGAGCGACTCCTTGTTGATGGGCGTGGTGGCTACCGCGTCAGCCTTGCCCTCCAGGGTCAGCTCTATGCTCTTCTTGATGTACTCGAAGGCCGCCTTGCCGCACATGGCGCTCACCTTGCCGAACTCGAACTTATCCATGTCTATGTTCTTAAGGTCGATGAGGTTGAGCACACCTTCGCTGTAGTCTCCGTCCGCGGGGTCTTCCACCACGTTGACCCTAAGATCTTCTCCGGTGATCTTTACCGCGTTCTCCATGATCTGGCGCTCGCCTATGACTATGCAGTTGGCCTCAGCGAAGAGCTCCTTATCGGCTATGGATTTTGCGACTATCTCCGGACCTATGCCTGCGGGATCTCCGAGTGTTACAGCTATGAGAGGTTTTGACATTTTGTTTCCTTTCTGCCTTTGCGGGGGCATTTTATATGTACAGTTTTTCCTTAAGATATGTTATGCACTGGTTGATAGCCGTGCTGTCACCCTGGCTTCCGCCCTTGGTTATGATGTGCACGCCGTCGAAGGCCCCCTCCAGGAAGGTACCGTAAGCGGCAAGCGGAAGGACTTCGTCCAGAAGGCGCAGGCCGGCTGTGCCGAAGCGCTCGCACACCGCAACGGTTATGTCGCCGCCGCTGGTGTACATGGCTCTGAATGTGGGCTCCGCGGTGAATATGCGCATCGCGATCTCGGCGAACGCCCTGTTGATGATCTCTGAGACCTCGTTCATGCTGAGGCCCATCTTTTCCATGTAGGGCTTGAAATCTATGCGGTTGTCGGGGTAGATGCCGTCGCCGGTGACTGTTGATATCTGGTTGCGGCCGCAGTTTTCAAGCACTTCTGCGGCGACCCTTGCGATCTCAGCCTCGCGCGCCTCATCGCTTTCCAGGAGCTTTTTAGTCTCGACGAAGACGTTGTAGGTGCGCTGCGAGAGCCACAGGTGCTCCATCTGGACCTTGGCGTTGGGGTGCACGGTGCCCACCACCGCGAGTATCTTGCTCTTTTCCTTCCTGGCGGAAGGTGTTATGAGCTTTCTTGCAAGGGTGGAAGTGAACACGCCCGGGTCTACGGCTATTATATCCAGCTTGCTGGTGATGCAGGCGTCCGCGATGAGGTCCAGGTCTTCCTGCGTCACGCAGTCAAGGACTATGGTGCGGTTTCCTGCCGCCGCCAGCTCTTTGATGCGGTCCGCCAGGTAGTGCTTTCCGTGCATGAGCTCGTTCATCTGGATGGAGCCCACTCCGTACTTGCTCTGCGCTTTGAACAGCGCGGCTACATCAGAGGTCTTGACCGGGGTCTTGGGGTCTATGGCTATACTGGTCTTGTGCAGTGGTATGCCCTCCACCAGCATGTAACCTCCGCAGACCACGCGCCTTGTGGCCGGAAAGCACGGAGCCGCTATAGCGACGTAGTTTTCGCCCAAAAAATCCAGCATGGCGTCGGTCTCGCTGCCAAGGTTGCCGCGAAGCGTGCTGTCTATGCGGTGCGCCCAGACCTTTACGTCGCCTCCGGCGAGTTTTTCGCAGGCCTCGTAGACTCTGCTGTATGCCAGCTCCGCCGACAGTCCCCTGGAATCCGTAGGATAGATGACGCAGTCGCAGGCCGCGAGCATGCCGGGATCCACCGCCGCCAGGTTCAGCACGGTGTTGGCATGGTAATTCATTTTGCGCAGGAGGACCCCCGTAGCGTTTCCGCCGGTGAGGTCGTCCGCGACGACTACACACTGAGACATTTTATGACCTCACTTTGCCAGGAGTATCTCCACGGCCTCCCTGAGAGTCTCCACGTCGCCGACATTGCCCGGGAAGATGACGTAGGGGATGCCGGGGAATCTGCTGTTCTCTCCGGTCTGCCATACGGGGATGCCCGGACGTATCTGCCCAAGGACGTTGGCCCTGGTGACCTTAAGAGCCTTGGTACCTACGTCGCTGGAGGTGATGCCGCCTTTCGCTATAACGAAGCTCGGCGTTACGGAGAGCCTTCCTACCAGCGACTGGACGGCGTCGGAGATCCTTACGGAGAGCCTCAGCTCGTCCTCCTTGTTGCCGGTGTCGGCGGTGATGAGCGCCCTTGTGGTGTAGCAGCAGACCGTGCGGCCGGCGGCTATGCACTTGTTCTCGAGCGCCAGGCACCTTTCGACCTCGGCTGCGAAAGCCTTCTCGTCCTTAACGAGGGTTGCGTCGAGTTCTATGAATTCGACCTCCTTAAGGCCCTTGAGGCACTCCAGCTGCTTTGTGGTCTTGTCTGTATGAGAGCCTACCACTATGACTCCGCCGTTGGAAGTCTCGGTGGTGACCATCTCTTTTCTTGTGAGGAGCGGCTGGTCCGTCACCCCGCCCATGACCTTGACTATGGCTGCGGCTGTGCGGAACATGAAGACCTTGCCCGCGCGCATCGCCCTGTAGAGCGCCACGCAGAACACCTTTACGTCCGCGTAATCCACTGCGTTTACTATGATCTTGTTGAAGTCTTTTACCGCCATAAGCTGGGCCTGGATCTTGTCGTAGTCCATGTTATGGATGTCCGTAAGCGAGATGCAGGTGACGCTTTCGGCTTTGAACTCGCCTCCGGTCTTTTCCTCTATGTAGCCCGGCATGGTAGCCGCGGTGTAGCCGAAGGTCCTGTCTTTTGCGAACTCTGTCTCGTTGGCCGGGACGAGCTCGTCGCCGTACTTGACGTAGTGTACGTTGTCTATGGTGAAGCGTCCGCCTTCCTTAAAGAACGGGCAGAGCACCTCGCCGTCTATCTTCTTTCCGGTGTTCTTCTCGTATGCTTCGCCCAGGAGTTTGGTCTCCAGCGGGTAGTGACCGCGAAGCGTGCTGTCGCTGCGGCTGATGAAGATGTACTCGCGGCCGGTCTCTTTGGCCACTTCGTCTACGACTGCGGCTATCTCCTTGTGGGCCTTCGTCGTCTCCTCGGCGGTAAAACCTCTGGAGTTGGTGAGCACGTAGAACAGATCGTTCTTCTCTTTGAAGCCCTGCAGGATGCTCTCCTTGTTCCAGTCTGTGTAGACGGTTATGTCGTGGACGGTCTGGACTCCGGTCGGATCGTCGTCGAGCACGACTATCTTCTTGTTGTTGAGCTTTATCTCTTCCGCAAGAAGCGCGTCCACCGCCGCTACGTCTATGGGCTTGAAGCTTTCAAGCACTTTTGCACTGATAGCCATACTACTTCTCCTTCTTTTCTACTTTGATATCCGCAAGAGCCTCGAAATACTGCACTATACCGGCGTGGTCATCGCCAAGATGGCCGTGCACTTTGAGGGTCTGCATTATCTCGTAGAGCTGCGCGGTATACGGGATAGGCGCGTCGATCGCGTGGGCGGTCTTAACGACGTTGGTGATATCCTTGTGGTTGACCTTGATGGTGCCGCCGGGCACGAAGTTGCGGTTGTACATCATAGGCGCCTTGGCGTCAAGGACTGCAGAGCCTGCAAGGCCGCTTCTTATCGCCATGTAGACCTTCTCGGGATCCGCGCCGGCCTTGGCCGCAAAGACCAGTGCCTCGGATACTATAGCGATGTTGTTGTTTACGATTATCTGGTTGGCGAGCTTGGTGACGCTGCCGCTGCCGCAGCCTCCGGTAAGGAGTATGGACGCCGCGTAGGGCTCCATGTACGGCTTTGCCTTTTCGAACACGTCTTCGTCGCCGCCCACCATGATGGCGAGCTTTCCGGCAATAGCTCCGGGCTCTCCGCCGGAAACGGGAGCATCCAGGAACTCTGCGCCGACCTTCTTAAGAGCGTCGTAGCAGAACCTGGACTCTCCGGGTGTTACCGAGCTGTGGTCTATGACTATGGTCCCGGGCTTTATGAATTTCGCTACTCCGCCCTCTCCGAAGAGAACGTCCTGAACTATGCCTGCGGTGGGGAGTATTGTCATGATAACTCCGCACTCTTTGCCTATTTCTTCGTAGGTAGCGCTCTTAGCGCCGTCAGCTACGAGCTCGGCCAGAGGCACAGGATTAAGATCCGACACCAGTACGTCCAGACCTGCTTTTACGAGGTGTTTTGCCATCGGGCGGCCCATAAGGCCAAGCCCTATAAATCCGACTTTCATAATATATGCTCCTTTCGATCAATTGAACTGTATGAAAAACTAAATTGATAACTGTTTAAAAGGAAGCAGCGCTACGCGTCCCTGCCGTCGAAATAGTCCCGGACCTGCGCGTACAGCGCGTCGAAGGCTTCCTGGCGTCCGTCGCCTTTTTGCACCTGGGCTATCTTGTTGCGGGTGCCGTCCGCTTCTGTAAGAAACAGCGCTTTCTGCACACCTTCGGGTCCTATGCCGACCTCGAATCTTGCCATATCCTTAAGAGAGTAGACCTTAAAAAACGGCCTGTATACGACGGCAAGTTCCGGGGTCACCGCAACGTCAAGGCTGTCGAACACCGCAGTGCCCTCTGCTGCAAGCTGTGAAGAAAGGCCTTCCTCGCCGCCGGCTTTTTCCAGCTGGGCTTTTATGTCCCTCGAACGGCTCATCAGCCCGGCCCCAAGAACAGCTCCTGCAACAACAAAAAGCCCCCCTATCCACTGCTTTGCAAACAGCAGAACAACACCTGCTGCCAAAAGCACCACTGTGATGGTAAGGCTTGTTTTGGTTTTGCTTTTCTGTTCCGAGAGGATCTGATCAGAGGTCAATACGGCCTCCTTTCCGGGGGTGCGGCAAAAGCGCTGCCCTTTGTTAGATCATGCGTTTACTGTCCAACATTAATATTATATATGATACAGCGGGTGAAAAGCAAGAATATAAGTTCCGTTTTTGCGGCGTTTCAGCCGTCGTACTGCTTCAGGTACTCCCTGACGGACCGACTCATTTCGCGGGCGAAATCCGAATTGTACTTGCGCTTGCAGAACGCGGCCATCCATTCGCGGTATTCCGCTTCATTCTTCCCCTTGCCGAGAAGTTTGCGGAGCTGGGCGCCGTCCATCTCGCGGTACCTGTTTTCGTGCACGATGTACTCCATGCCGGCGCGCTGAGGCTTTTCCCGGAGTTTCTGCCCCTCTGTGGGATAGCCGAAGACCAGCATGGCCGCGGGGAAAACGTATTCGGGAAGACCCAGTATCTCGCGCTGCGTCTCGATATTCTCCATGATATCGCCTATATAGCACGATCCTATCCCGTAGGACTCCGCCGCCACGACCGCGTTCTGCGCCGCTATCAGAGCGTCGTCCACCGCCAGGAGCATATCGCCCGGGCCCGGCCTGCGGGGGCTGCATCCTGCGGAAAGGAAGCCCTGATACCACTTCAGGCAGTCGGCGCAGAACACCAGCACCAGCTTGCCCTTCGCGATAAACGGCTGGTGGTCACACGATTCCGCGAGCCTTTCCAGGAGGTCCTGATCTGTGACCCTGATTATCGTATAGAGCTGTTGATTGCCTGCGGTAGGCGCCATGGCTGCCGCGCAGAGTATCTCCTGCACTATGGATTCTTCGATCGGATCATCTGTGTAGACCCGCACCGACTTGCGGCCGTACAATTGCTTTACAACGTCGTTCATATCGCGTACCTTCAGTTTCTGATCTATATATATTAATTATAATTCATAAACGCCCTTTCGAAAACAGTATTATTATATAATATAATAAAGTTCAGAAGTTCATCATATATAACTTGCCTCATGGCTGTTCTTGTCGTATACTCAAGCTGATCTGTAAAAAACTTATCGTATTAACTAATCAGGAGAAAACATGAGCAACAAAGAGATCTTCTCGCGAACATTCGGCTTTTCAGTGCGAAGGTTTTTCTTCAGCATCCTGTCATTTATAGTCGCCGCGGCGATATGCGTCCTCGGCTTTATGATAGGTGAAAAGGTCCTTCAGAAAGGCCTGATAGGTCTGGCCATTGGCGCCGTCATTGGGCTCATCGTCCTTATCATACTGCTGCGCTACGTAGCGTACTCATGCAAAGCCGCGCAGATAGCGATGATGACCCGCGCCGTCACCACAGGAGAGCTGCCGGACGACGTCATGGCGGAAGGCAAAAGGGTCGTAAAGTCCAGGTTCAGGACCGTAGCAGTCTACTTCGCGCTGACCGGCGCCATAAGAGGCATTTTCAGCCAGATCGGAAACGCCCTGACAAAAGCCGGGCAGAAGATCGGAGGAGACACCGGCGGAAGTATAGGAAGCGCTATCTCGGCAATAATCAGTGTCATAATCGCCTACCTCTGCGACTGCTGCCTGGGATGGGTCTTCTACCGCGAAGACATCGGTTCCGCCCGCGCCACCTGTGAAGGCGCTGTGCTATTCTTCAAGCATGGCAGGACTTTCGCGAAGAACATGGGAAGAGTTTTCGGGCTCGGCCTGCTGTCCTTTGTCGTGATCGGCGGCGTGTTCACCGGCGTGTTCTACTTTATAGCCCTTCAGTTTAAAGACGCCTTCGGTCAGCTCGCCCTGTTCGTCCAGGAGATGGCTGCCGACATGGAGAGCAAGATCCCGGAATTCCTCATGACACCGGAAGGCCTGACGATAGCCGCTGCCATCATCTGCGGCATCATAATCTGGAGCATCATACACGGAACATTCCTCCGCCCCTTCGTCCTGACAGGCGTGCTGCGCAATTACATGGCTGCCGGCATGAACGACATCCCCACCGAGGATTCCTTCAGGCTCCTGGACGGAAGATCCGCAAAGTTCCGTAAAATGCATGAACAGATCGTCTGAAACGATCCTTTTTGACAAACCGACAGTTTGAGTGTAAACTTCATTCCGAGAACAATTGAAAGGAGTCCCCGAATGAAACCCGTTTCCCCAGAAGAATACAAACGCATGCTGCAGGATGACCAGGACTGGGCAAACCGCCTGGTTCAGGCTGTAAAGGACGACCCCCGCAAGTACGTCAAGTACCGCGATCCTCGCCCCATCACATCTATCAAGAACATGATAGAGACCTCCGCCGAGATGTTCCCTGACCATATCGCGTTCTACACGAAGTTCGAAAAGGGACCGTACAAGACGATCACCTTTAAAGAATACATGGCGGACATCAACGGCCTGGGCACCCAGCTCATCTCAATGGGGCTTAAGGACAACCGCATAGCTATCATAGGCGACACAAACTACACCTGGTCCGTAAGCGACATGGCTGTAGTCTGCGGGACCGGCTGCGCAGTGCCTCTGGACAAAGAGCTCCCCTACGAGGACCTCAGGAACCTGATCAAAGAATCCGAAGCCACCGCCGTCTTCTTCGACAAGAAGCGCGAACCCATATTTACCCGCATGATGGCCGAGGGCGGCACCCCGCTCAAATACCTCATCGCTCAGCAGGAGCACGAAGAACGCACCGTGGAAGTAGCGCTTGAAGGCGCTGAGAGCGAAGTTAAAAAGTCCGTGCAGGTGCTCTCCTTCTGGAAGCTCCTCGAAGCCGGCAAAGAGCTCGTCGCAAACGGCGACCGCAGCTTCGTCGACGCGCAGATCGACTCCCGCGAGACTTCGATAATAATCTTCACGTCCGGAACGACCGGCCTTGCGAAGGGCATCATGCTCTCCCACCGCAACATCTGCGCCGACCTTATAATCTCGCCCACCGTACTGCTGGTAACGGACCACGAGATATTCTTCTCGATGCTTCCGATACACCACACCTACGAATACACCTCCGACTTCCTGATGCCCCACTTTAAAGGATCGGCGGTCGCGCACTGCGAGGGACTCAAGTACATACTCAAGAACATCCAGGAGGTCCACCCGACCTTCTTCCTGGGCGTACCCGCGGTCTTTGAGACACTGCACAAGCAGATCTGGAAGGGCATCCGCGCCAAGGGCAAGGAAGAAGTCGCAAAGAAGGGCGTAAAGATCTCCCTCTTCTTCCGCAACAAGCTCCACATGGACGTTTCCAACCTCTTCTTCAAGGAGATAAAGGAGCAGTTCGGCGGAAGGTTCCGCATGTTCATCGCTGGCGGTGCCGCAATCAACCCGGCCATCCTGGAGGACTTCCAGGCGTTCGGCATCCAGGCTCTTCAGGGCTACGGCCTGTCTGAGTGCGCTCCAATGGGCGCTCTCAACCCCGACACCTGCCCGAAGGCCGCTTCCATAGGCGTAGCGTTCCCGGGCTGCGGAGCGAGGATAGACGAGCCTAACGAAGACGGCATAGGCGAGATCTGCCTGCGCGGCGAGAACGTCATGCTCGGCTATTACAAGCGCCCCGACCTTACTGCCGAAGTCATCCGCGACGGCTGGCTCCACACCGGCGACCTGGGCTACATAGACAAGGAAGGCTACATCTACATCACCGGCCGCGCCAAGAACGTCATCATAACCAAGAACGGCAAGAACGTCTTCCCCGAAGAGCTGGAATATGAGCTTTCTCTCCACGACTGCATCAGCGAGTCTATGGCATTTGAGCTCGAGTCCGAGAACAAGAACGACACCATAATCGCTGCGTCGATCTACCCCGACTGGGACGTCGTAAAGGCCGCGCTCGGCGAGGACGCGAACGATACCGCAAAGGTAGAAGAATACCTCTGGAAGGCGGTCAACGAGACCAACGACAAGAACCCGTCCTACAAGATGATCAAGCAGATCTTCGTCCGCCACACTCCGCTGGAGAAGAACACCTCCAACAAGGTAGTACGCTTCCGTCCGGGAAACAAGCAGGGCAACTGATTCTTTAAGATCCTGCGGCGGCCCACAGACACAAAAAGACCCGAAATCTCCGGAAAATACCGGGGTCTCGGGTTTTGTGTTTTTATATGTGTATCCACCCTGCCGCTTCGTCAGCCGTAGGTGCGGATTATCTCTTCTGCTATCTCCTTTCTTGAGATACAGCGGTCCATGGCCTGCTTTTCTATGTATCTGTGCGCCTGCGGCTCGTCCATCTTCAGCTCGGAGATAAGCAGCCACTTGGCGCGGTTTACGATGCGTATCTCCTCCATCTTTTCCTCTACGGACAGGGTCTTCTTCTCGAGCCTTCTAAGCCTTTCGCGGGCGCTTTCCATCCAGTCCAGGGCTATCTCTATGAGCTGGCGCGACAGCGGCTTGGACAGCATGAACACGCCGTGCTCGGACACTTTATCGAAGACCTCGTCGTATAATTCGTTGCGCACCAAAAGCAACACCACAACGCCTTTGGTATTGCCAAGATCTATTGCAAACCTGATCCCGGGGTCGTCCGGAAGCGGCGAGTTGATGATCACAAGATCATACGACCTGTCGTTCCAGCAACGCTTTGCAGCGCTGACGTTGGAAACGACCTTCACCGGCCGGCAGCGCGACTCTTCGAGAAGCTCAGAAAGCGCCGTATTCAGTTTTTCTGCCGCAGACACGACAAGAGCACTGTAAGTGCGCTCCTTAAGATCCATACAAGGTACTTCCTGAGTTTATCCGGCGCTGTAGATGTCGAGGATCTTCGAAGGGATGAAGCTCCTTATGAATTCGCTTGAAACGGCCTCCCCGCAGGCCTCTTCGAAGGATTCCGGCAGCCTGCCGAAGCCCTGAAGGGTCTTTGGATCCGCCTTGTAGAAGTTGATGTCCGCAGGCGGCGCAAGTTCCAGGCTCTTTTCAATTCCGTAAAGCCCCGCGTATATCATGAGGGTAAAGGCCAGATACGGATTGGCGCCCGGGTCCGGGGATCGCAGTTCCATGCGGCGGTATTCTCCTTCTGCCGCCGGGATGCGTATGAGCTGGGAGCGGTTCTCAGTCGACCAGGATATGTACTTGGGCGCCTTGTGGCCGCCCAGCCTTGCGTACGAATCTTCCGAAGGGTTCAGGAACGCCGTCATACCCTTGATATTTGCCAGGACGCCGGCTATAGTCTGCGAAAGCAAGACCTCGCTGTTGTTCTTCAGCGAGCAGTTTATGTGGAAGCCGTTGCCGGGCTTGTCCTTAAGCGGTTTTGGTGAGAAATCCGCGCAGAGCCCGTTCCTGTGAGCTATGGCTTTAACGACCCGCTGGAAAGTCATCGCGTTGTCGGCAGCGGTAAGGGCGTCGGAATAGCGGAAATCTATCTCGTTCTGGCCCGGGCCTTCCTCGTGGTGCGAGCTTTCAGGATGGATACCCATCTTTTCCAGAGTCAGGCATATCTCCCTTCTGACGTTCTCGCCCTGATCGTCCGGCGCTATGTCCATGTAGCCGGCTTCATCATAGGGGATCTTTGTGGGTTTGCCTCTCTCATCCAGGAGGAACAGGTAGAATTCCTGCTCCGCTCCGAAATAGAACTCGTGTCCCAAATCCTTTCCCTTTTTCACGGCCTTCTTAAGGAGGCTGCGGGTATCGCATTCAAAGGGCGTTCCATCCGGGTAAGTGATATTTGAGAACATCTGGACAACGCTGCCATGTTCGGGGCGCCAGGGAAGAGGCATAAGAGTTTCCGCTTCCGGGTGAAGGAACAGATCGCTGTGGGTCTCATCACCGAATCCTGCTATGGCAGAAGCATCGAACGCTATCCCGCTCTCGAAAGCCCTCGGCAGCTCGTCCGGCATTATGGATATGTTCTTCTGCCTGCCGAAAACGTCGCAGAACGAAAGGCGTATGAATTTTACGTCTTCTTCTCTGGTGTATTCTATGACTTCATCCTTGGAGTATTTCATGTTATACGGTCTCCTGACTGATCTTAGTTTGCGACATACATCTGTTTGTACGGATTCCTGCTGTCCGGAGTTACAACGGTAAACGGCCCGGAAAGCACATCTTCAACATTATATCCGAAAATGCGGCAAAATTCAGAAATAAATTCTCGGATCTCCTGTATATCTTTTGCTTCTGCTGGTCTTGCGGTCACCTGTTTGGGGAATTCGATGTCTTTGCAGTCGGATCTTAAATACATCTTTCCGCCGTGCATACCGGTGCAGGGGAAGTAACCCACGATCTTGTCCTGCGGCTTTATAAGGTTGAGGACCACGATGATGCCCCCTGCCTGATACTCCCCGAGAAAACTGCCTGCCCGGCCGCCAATGACGATGACGGGCTTCTTTTCTTTATACTCCTTCATGTGGATGCCGGCGCGGTAACCTGCGTTGCCTTTGACGTAGATCTTCCCGCCGCGCATGGCATAGCCTGCGGCGTCGCCTATGTTCCCGTGGACTATTATGGAGCCCTCGTTCATGGTGTCTCCGACAGCGTCCTGCGCGTTGCCTCTTACAGTGACGGTGCTGCCGTTAAGGTAAGCGCCGAGCGCGTTGCCGGGAACTCCGCTTATCTCTATGTCCTGGCCGCTCATTCCGGCGGCAATGAAGCGCTGCCCGCAGCATCCCGCAAGAACGCATCCTCCGGGCGTCTTCCTTATGGCCTCGTTGAGCTCTCTGTGCTCCATGCCATTCGTATTTATAAGATTCATACCGTACCTCCGAACATTCTTTCACGGGCACCGGCCGAAAAGGCGGCCGTGGTTGCGGCTTTTTTCATCATCTCGAAATCTACTGACGAAAGCGGTGTCCTGTTTCTGATCATAGAAGTATATATCCCGGCCCTGTCGCTTGTGCCTATTAGCACGAAGCCTTTAAGAAGATCGTTCTCCGTATAAAGGCGCTTTACCGAAGTATCTGTCTTCTCCTCGAACAATTCTCCGGTATATGATCCTGCGGTCATGGAATGCAGGCCGAAGAAGCTTATGGAGTTCATCATTATGGCCTTATCGAAAACCGCTGAGCCTCCCGCCATGTTGACGCCTGCAGCATATCCCTGCATTGCTGCGTTGGGAAGGTTGGACAGCAGTCTGCACTCACCCGAAGAAACGTCAAGACTTTCCGTGCAGTCGCCTGCGGCGTAGATATCCTGGATGGATGTGCGCATGCAGTCGTCAACTGCTATTCCCCGCTCTCCTGCTCCGCCTATGTCTTTTACCAGCGAAGCGTTTGCTCTTGCGCCTATGGCAAGCACCAGCACGTCGAACGGAAGGACCGCTCCGCTCTTGAGCATTGCCTCATCACCGCCGGACGACGCATTCTTTCCGAAGTGTTCCACGCTGTCGCCCAGGGCGAAGCGTATGCCGTGATCTTCCAGTCTCTTCTGAACATACGATGCGCATTCAAAGTCCAGGAACGTGGGCAGCACATGGTCCGCCAGATCGCATACCGTTATCTCAGATACTCTTTCCGCAAGGCATTCGGCGCACTTAAGGCCGATCATGCCAGCTCCTACTATCAGGACCCTGGAGTTTTTGTCCACAGCTTTTTCCAACGAAAGCGCATCATCCAAAGTGGTGAAAGAAAACTTCTTCTCAACCAGATCCAGGCCTTCCAGACGCGGGACGAACGGATACGACCCTGCCGCAACGCACAGCACGTCGTAGGGCTGCAGAGTTCCGTCCTGCAGCTCCACCTTCTTGTCCTCTTTATCTATGCGGACCGCTTTCATGCCGTACAGCATCTCGCAGCCCATGCGGTCGTAAAACTCCGGATCTCTGTACTGCATGCGCTTCTGGTCCGTCCTGTCTTCCAGAAGATACGAGATAAGCGGTCTGCAGTACGCAGGATGCTTCTCCCCGGATATTACGGTGATGCTGCCTTCTTTGTCCAGACTTCGTATGCCTTCTACGCAGTTTACCGCCGCGATTCCGTTGCCTATGATCACGTAGCGTTTCATGCTTCCTCACCTCGCTCCTCATAAACGATAGCCCTGTTGGGGCAACCCTTAACGCAGGCCGGCTCGCCGCAGCTGTTCTGAAGGCAGAGCTCGCACTTCTGCATCACTCCGTCCTCTCCCGGAGCCAGCGCTCCGTACGGGCAGACCAGTATGCAGGTAAAGCAGCTTACGCACTTATCTTTATCGATCTTTACGACTCCGCCTTCCTTGGAGATGGCTCCTGCTATGCAGCTTCTTACGCATATCGGATCCTCGCAGTGCCTGCACGACACAGCGTAGCTTATCTTTTCGCCTTCCTCTATATGGATGCGCGGGTATATGGGCTTGCCTTTGAGCGCCAGCGCCATGTCCTGCATTCCGGAGTTCGCGAAAGCGCAGTTGTACTCGCAGAGATGGCAGCCCAG
>JAEEGL012067948.1_pt1 | contig 35558 bp, 29 predicted proteins | sample 9134231 | NCBI WGS metagenome assembly JAEEGL01 (sample SAMN16246548, study PRJNA631951) | gut metagenome | biome: gut microbiome; feature: rumen; material: fiber-attached | host: Bos | place: Iran: Karaj | collected 2018-10
ATATTGAGATGGTTAAGCCGCGTCTCTACAACAAGGATGAGGCTGGAAGGCCCTCAAGGGAGGCTGCACTCTGGACGCTCAAGACCGTTCTTGTGGATGCTCTCAAGCTCCTTCATCCTTACATGCCTTTCATAACAGAGGAGATTTTCTGCAATATCCAGGACGAGGAGGAGTCAATCATGGTCTCCGACTGGCCGGTTTATAAGGATGAGTGGAACTTTGAGCAGGATGAGAAAGAGCTAGAGACCATCAAGGAGGCCATCCGCGGCATCAGAAATGTACGCACTCAGATGAATGTGCCTCCGTCAAGAAAGGCCAAGGTCTTTGTTGTAAGCGAAAAAGATGAGGTGCTTGGGGCCTTTGAGAGAGGAAGACTCTTCTTCCAGTCCATGGCCTATGCCTCAGAGGCAGCGCTTCAGAAGGACAAGGAAGGAATTGCGGATGACGCGGTTTCTGTAGTTCTTGCGGACGCTACAATTTACATACCCTTCTCAGATCTTGTGGACATCTCTGCTGAGATAGAGAGGCTCCAGAAGGAGAAGGCAAAGCTTGAAGGAGAGCTCAAGAGATCACAGAACATGCTCAGCAATGAGAAGTTCCTGTCCAAAGCTCCCGAGAGCAAGATTGCCGAGGAGAAGGAAAAACAGAAAAAATACCAGCAGACCTATGATCAGATCACGGAAAGGCTACAGCAGCTGTCTAAGTGAAACACTGATCTGATCCGTGTTTCGATGCGGTGACAGGTCTAAGGCAGGAAAAGTATGGACGAAAAATTACAAAAGTCAGTGGCGGAGATCATTGAGAGGGCTGAAAACGGTGCCAGGATCACCATGAAAGAGTGTGAGGAGCTCCTGAACATGATCCCCGGCTTTACTGACAAGCACTCCCTGGAGGACACCAAGTCATTTCTTGAATATCTTGGCTCCCCCGAGGAGAATATCAGGATAATTCATGTGGCAGGGACAAACGGAAAGGGGTCTGTTTGCAGCTACCTTTCCTCTGTCCTTGTGAAGGCAGACTATTCAGTGGGGATGTTTACATCCCCACACCTTGTCAATATAAACGAGAGGTTTTGTATAGATGGAAAGCCTGTTTCGGAGGGGGTCTTTGTAGAGGTTTTTGTTGAGACCCTGCGGCGAATAATGGAATACGACCATGAGTCGTATTTTCCCACCTACTTCGAGCTTCTCTTTTTTGTGGCCATGCTGCTTTATGATGTATATCCGGTGGATTACCTGATACTGGAGACTGGACTTGGTGGAAGACTTGATGCCACCAATGCTGTTGAGAGACCGCTTCTTACTGTGATAACTGAGATTGGGTTTGACCACATGCAGTATCTTGGGGACACCATTTCGGATATTGCTGCCGAGAAGGCGGGCATAATAAAGCCTGGGGTTCCTGTAGTCTTTTTTGACAAGAGGAAAGAGGCCTCTGATGTCATAAGGAACAGGGCGCTGGAGCTTGATAGCCGCGTAGTTCCTGTTGAGGCTAAAGACATTGAGGACACACGCAGTATAGATGATGAGATGGGCAACAAATACGTTGCTTTTTCATATAATTCCCTTTATGATAGATATGCCGACCTGCGGCTGTCGACGAAGGCCCTGTATCAGGCAGAGAACGCCTCAGTGGCCATAGCCTGCATCGAAATGCTGCGGGATTTTGGAGCAAAGGTTACTGAGCTGGATATCAGAGAGGGGCTTCTAACCGCCAAATGGGATGGGAGAATGGAAGAGGTGCGCCCCGGAGTATACGTGGACGGTGCCCACAACCTTGACGGTATTACCGCCTTTTTGGAGAGCGTCGGTACCATAACCTGTCAGGGCCGCAAGCTCCTGTTATTTGGTATAGTAAGTGACAAACAGTACCCTGATATTGTGAGGGAGATACTAAGGAGCAGACAGTTTGACGCGGTATACGTGGCAGTTCTGGAAACCGAGAGATCTGTTTCAATCTCGGATCTGAAGTCTGTTTTTGAGGATGCCAGGGATGAACTGGGCATCATAGGCCTTCCGGTAAGGTATTACAGCAATGTGCAGGATGCGATGACTGATATCATAACCATCAGGAAATCCGGAGACAGTGTATTTGCTTGCGGATCTCTTTATCTTGTTGGTCAGATCAAAGCCGTCATATAACCCCATGAGGAATATATTATGTTAAATTTTGAGGAAGAACTTAAGAAATTCAGGCCAAGCCTCGAGATCGAGGACGCTGAGGAGATAATATACAGTCAGGACATCGACGACATGTCGGATGTTCTGGTCAAGCTTCTCAAGGACGCGAAAGATGAAGCTGAAAAAAGGAACAGATAATAATGGCTACAACCGCTAAAAAGCTGGAAAGCTTATCAAATATATACTACAACCAGGGGCTTGAGAGGGCCGGTGTCAGGGATATGACCGGAGCAGTGGAGGCCCTCAGACTTAGTATCAAGCTCAACAAAAACAATATAGATGCCAGAAATCTCCTTGGACTTGTATATTATGAGACAGGTGAGGTTGTGCCCGCGCTTTCAGAGTGGGTCATCAGTAAGAACCTGCGGGTCGAGGACAATATTGCTGACAGCTATATGGATATGGTCAGGAATAATCCCTCTGCTTTTGAGACAGCAGGTTCCACCATCAAAAAATTCAACATTGCCCTGAACTACTGTCACCAGGACAGCCTGGATCTGGCAGTCATTCAGCTTAAGAAGGTGCTTTCGTTAAATCCTGGATTTATCAAGGCGCATCTTTTGCTTGCCCTTTTATACCTCAAAAATGGCAATTATGACAGGGCCAAGGTCGAGGCACAGAAGGCCCTGAAGCTGGATACCGGCAATGTAATGGCAAAGCGCTACCTCAAGGAGGCAGACAGCATGCTCCTTCCCGGTGAGAGCGGCAAACTGGTTTCAGATGTGGCAGCCTCTGAGAGCGAGGATGTCATCAGATATAAGAGCGGCAATGAGACTATTATCCAGCCGGTCAAGAGATCAGCTGTTACAAGGAGCAATTCCATCTGGGGAATTGTTCTGGGAATTGTGCTGGGAGTTGCGGTTGCAAGCTTTCTGGTTCTTCCACAGCGCATACAGAACATCAACAGCAGCAATCAGGAGAAAATTGCCAAGATCAGTGAGGAATCCGACTCCAAGTCAGCTCAGATAGTGATCTATGAGCAGCAGATCAAGGAGCTCCAGGAAGAGGTTGACAAGCTTGGGGAGCAGGTCACTGACTATGAGGGCGTTGACTCTACTTCGGCAGCCATGAACAGCCTAATGAAGGCGGTAAACATATATCTTGATGATTCCTCTGATATCGAGGGCATGGCTGAGGCTCTTGATAAGCTTGACCTGGATGTCATAAGCGGCGATGTATCGCCTGAATTCACTTCACTCTACAGTCTCCTTATGACCAAAGTTGGACCACAGCTTGCTGTGTCCTATTACAATACAGGCTATGATGCCTACAAGAGTGATGACTTTGAGACTGCTATTACCAATCTCTCCAAGGCATACCAGTATGACAACACAAATGTAAATACCCTGTATTATCTGGGCAATGCATATTACGGAAACGGGGATGTGGACAAGGCAAAAGAGATTTATGATGCCGTTGTGACCAATTTCCCGGATACTCAGAGTGCCCAGGCCGCTGAGACTAAACTTGCGGAGATCAACAACTCAAATGGTTAATTTTTCGGATCTGATTTTTATATTCAGGTTTTTACCTGCTTTTCTTATAGCTTTTTACGTGACACCGGTGAAGTACAGAACATGGACTCTTCTTGGCTTTAGTCTGCTGTTTTATGCCGTGGGGGATCTGAGGATGCTTCCGGCTCTCATTGGTGCTGTAATTGTCAACTATCTCTTTTCCAGGGCGCTTTTGGCGGAAAAGAGCAAATCTATGCTCCTGTTCATTCTGGCTATTGATGCCGGAATGCTGGTGGAGTTCAAGATTCTCGGGCAGTTTGTAAACAGTGCGTTTCTGCCTGTTGGAATCAGTTTCTACATTTTCAAGATGATATCATTCCAGATGGATGTTTATAGCGGCAAGATTGAGAAGGACGCGACATTTTTATCGGTTGCGACCTATTTTTGCATGTTTCCGCAGATTGTTTCGGGCCCTATCATGAGATATGGAAGCTATCTTGAAAACAAGACCCTGACGGAAAAGAAGCCTCTTGGTGAGATACTTGGGTCCATAGAGGACGGACTTAGCTTCTTTGTGTTTGGACTTGCAATGAAGGTGCTCCTGGCTGATCATCTTGCAATGCTGTGGAACGACATTGGTACCATCGGATATGAGAGCATCTCGACGCCCCTGGCCTGGCTCGGGGCTGTTTCCTACTCGCTGCAGCTCTACTTCGACTTCTGGGGATATTCCCTGATGGCAGCAGGTGTGGGAGTCATGGCAGGATTTCCCTTTATCACGAACTTTGATCATCCCTACGCATCCTTCAGTGTCTCTGAGTTTTACAGAAGGTGGCATGCCACCCTTGGGGCCTGGTTCAGGGATTATGTATATATCCCCATGGGGGGCAGCAGATACGGTTCAGGAAGGACCGTAATTAACCTGCTGGTGGTCTGGCTCCTTACGGGTTTCTGGCACGGAATTACCCTCAACTTTATCCTCTGGGGACTGATACTTTTTGTGATAATAGTCTGTGAGAAGTTCATTGTTCTTAAGAAGTTCCCGGGCAATGTCGGCAGGGTGGTTGGCAAGTTCAATGTTCTGGTTCTCATACCCCTGACATGGGTGGTGTTTGCAATAACCGATTTCAGGCTTCTTGGTACATATTTTACAAGGCTCTTTCCGTTTTTCGGCGCGGGCATAGCAGTCAATAAGAGGGATATCATCAAGAACATAGGCGTATACTGGACAGTTCTTTTGCCGTCCCTTCTGCTGTTGATTCCGCAGATTTATGAATTCTGGAAGAATCACAGGAGGCACCCCGGATTTGTAGTATGCTGGATCGTGCTGTTCTTCGCATGTGTTTACAGCCTGTCCAACGCAGCGGGGAATCCGTTCATGTACTTCAGGTTTTAGGTTTTGAAAAGAGAAAAGATATGAAGGTTTTAAAGGAATGTCCGATCCTTGCTGGGATTACGACAATAACAGTAATAATAACAGTTATATCGTTAGTGCTGATGGGAAGCACTTATGAGAGTTACTCCGATTCGGTGAAGACCGGAAAAGCGCCGCTCCTTAGTATGTTCTTTAAGGGAGTGTCGGACGGTGTATATCCCTGGAGCCAGTCAGAGAGTGATATACCGGAGATGATGGCTGAAAATGAGCCTGGCGGTATTGCCGATGAAAACACGGGTGAGTCTGAAACCGGTGATGGGGATATTTCTTCAGCAAATGGTGAAGGACAGGACCTTAGTACGCAGGAGGCATTATCGGATAGTGCTTCTAATGCGGCTGCACAGGCCACCGAGACTGCTGGAACACAGACAGAAGAAGTGGCAATAGAGGAACCCGAGGAAGATATCACCTATGAGTTTACAGAGGTGGATGACGACTATTTCACAGATGCTCTCTTTATAGGAGATTCCAGGACTGTGGGACTTTCCGAGTACTGCGAGGAGCTGGATACAAGGGCTACCTTTTATTCCAAGATCTCACTCACAATATACACTGCTCTGACAAAGGAATTCATCAAGACAGACAAGGGCAGGATAAACATTGAACAGGCCCTGACCGAGAACCAGTTTGGCAAGATATATATCATGCTGGGGCTCAATGAGATCGGAACAGGAACCCCTGAGTACTTCAAAAATGCTTATTCACAGGTTATTGACCGCATCAGGGAGCTGCAGCCGGATGCTATAATATACATACAGGGAATCATGCATGTCACAGGCAAAAAGAGTGACAGCGACGCCTACTTCAACAATGACAATATAAATGAGCGAAATGAAGCACTTTCAGAGCTGGCTGACCAAAAGACGGTCTTTTACCTGAATATGAATGAAGCTGTGGATGATGAGAACGGAAACCTTGCTGAGGAGCTTTCCTTTGACGACATCCACCTCAAGGCCTCATCCTATCAGAGGTGGCATGAGTTTCTGCTTCATAATGCGATTGTGAGGTGATAAAATGTCAAGAGAGATGACTTTTAAGATGGAGCGCCCGGGACTGTTAAAAGAGGGTGACAGGGTGACGGTTACGGAGGGAGTGCTTCCCAGCAACTATTACTACACAATAGACCCGTCCCTTGCAATGAGCGGCAACTTCCCCTTCAGGGAGAGGATGCTTGAGAGAGAGGGCGTTGTCACCAAGGTCGAGGAGAACGCCAGAGGCTTCTATGTTACAGCATTATTCGGCGCGGATCAGGCCGAATGAATTTTTACTGATGTTATTTCAACAAAGGAGGAGACACAATGGAGTACATTTCTACAGACAAGGCACCACAGGCAATTGGCCCTTATTCACAGGCCATCAAGGCGGGGGATTTTCTTTATGCATCGGGACAGATTCCGATCAATCCGGCAAACGGACAGATTGAGGCTGTTACTATCGAGGATCAGACCGATCAGGTATGCCGCAATATCGGAGAGATATTGAAGGCTGCGGGCACAGACTTTGAGCACGTTGTAAAGACCACCTGCTTCCTGGCTGAGATGGGTGATTTTGCTGCATTTAACGGAGTTTATGAGAAATACTTCACATCAAAGCCCGCAAGGAGCTGCGTAGCGGTTAAGAAGCTCCCCAAGGATGTATTGTGCGAGGTTGAGATCATTGCATATCTGAAGTGATATAGGCTGATGAAGTATGTCGATGCTGTGATTGCACAAAGCATTGACATACCTCGCATATCACGATTACCTATGGTGGAGGATAACCTATGAGACATGTGCGGGCGACAGCTTCACTTGCTGCGATCACATTTCTTCTTTCCGGGTGCGGTTCCCTCGCCGGGAGACGCAATATTGATTCCGGCTTCAGTTACATAGAGAGTCATGAGTATCAGAGCGCCCTTGAGAGCTTTGACTCCGCAGAGGAAAATGACGAGAATCCATGCCTTATAGCAAGGGGCAGGGGAATAGCGCATTTTAACCGGGGAGAGCTTGAGGATGCTGTGAATGAGCTGCTTTTTTCGCTCTCGGCTGATGATGGCATTGTGGATGAGATGGACTTTGACACCAACTATTATCTGGCTGAGGCATACCTGAAGCTGTCTGAATACAACAAGGCAAAAGAGGTGTATGACGCCATAATAGCCCTTCGGAGCAAGGATCCGGCTGCCTATTACTTAAGGGGTGTGGCAGAGCTTGCCAGCGGCAATCACGATGGCGGATACTCGGATTTTTCAAAAGCCATTGCACTTAATTCCAGGGACTATACCATGATGATAAGGATATATAAGTCACTGGATGAGTACGGCTATTCCGACGAGGCCCTGGCCATACTGCAGACTGCCATGGACAACGGCAGCAACTTTATGAGCAACTTTGAGAAGGGGCAGATATCCTATTATCTTGGAAATAATGCCGAGGCCCAGAGTTATCTGGAGGCTGCAAGGAATGAGAGAGATCAGGAAAAAGAGCCGGTGGTAGTGCTCCTGGGACAGACAGCAGAGAAGCAGGGAGACTACAACTACGCCATAAGTGTGTACAGAAACTATCTCAGTGAGGATCCTGAGTCCGCTACAATATGCAATCAGCTTGGAATGTGTCAGATAAGGCAGGGTGATTATGAGGCAGCTGTCCAGTCCTTCGAACAGGGGCTGGGGCTTAATGACAACGACATGAACCAGGCGCTTATGCTCAATGAGATAACAGCCTACGAGTACATGGGGGAATTTGACGTGGCATCCTCCAAGATGAATACGTATCTCAAGACCTACCCGGATGATGAGCAGGCAAAGAGGGAGAATGTATTTCTCTCCACCAGATAAACCTGCATCTGTATTTCTAACATTAAAGAGTCCGCTTCACTATAAATAAAAATGAAGCGGACTCTTTTTATCATACTTGCCGAGTACAATTACTATTAAAATTACTGAAGAACGAAACCGCCGTTAGGTGAGATAACCTGTCCGGTTACGTAAGGAGCTGTAAGGATATACTCAAGTGCTCCTGCGATATCTGATACATCACCGATGAATCCCTGAGGAATTGTAGCTGCCAGAGCATTGAGCTCATCCTGGTTAACGCCGCGGAGCATGTCTGTCATGATCATGCCGGGAGCGATAGCGTTGGCTCGGATGCCTCTTGCTGCGAACTCAAGGGCGATAGCTCTTGTGAAGCCGATGATACCTGACTTGGAAGCGCAGTAGTCTGCCTGGTTGATAACACCTGTAAGTCCTCCGACTGAAGATGTGTTGACGATGCAGCACTGATTGTCCTTGCTTGAATGGTTGATCATGTAAGGCATAACCAGATGTGTCATGTGAAGGAAGCTCATGAGGTTGGTGTTGATAACGCTCATATACTGTTCCTTGGTAATATCAACGAAGTTGCAGTTGTTGGTGATACCTGCGTTGTTAACAAGTACGTCGATGTTCTCACCAAACTTGTCAACAGTAGCCTTTACAAGAGCTTCGCAATCCTCATACTTGCTGACATCTGCTCTTACTACTAAAGTCTCTACTCCGTATTCCTTCTCAATCTTGGCTGCAAGGTCATCTGAAAGTGATTTGGATGACTCGCTTCTGAAGTTGATAACTACGTTGTAGCCAAGCTCGCCGAGCTTGAGTGCCATAGCCTCTCCGATACCTCTGGAGCCGCCGGTGATAATTGCTGTTTTTGCCATTGTTCATACCCTCCTGAATAGTTAAGTTGTTACCCCTGTGCCAGCCGGATGGTTGACTCCCCCTTACCGGACAGCACTTCTATATATTACCATATTGATATTTTTTTGTCAATCTCAAACAAATATATAACCCGGCCTTTTTGAGGGCAATGCTCTGACAGCCGGGTTAAAGATTCAGCGGGTATATCTGGCTATAATGCCTCTTACAGCCTCCTCCAGATGGGGCTTTAAATCCTCCAGGGATACGGGATCGTTGTACATGATGGAGCTGTAGCCTGTGGAGCCCACCAGCTCAATTATGAGAAAGAGCATTACCTCCGGCTCCTCAATGTCTACCCCTGCGTCGTCTATCATCTGCTGATAGACTTCTCCGAAATCTATGTCCTCCTCACCGACGGGATTGGTGAGAGCTCTTTTAAATACAGCCCAGCTCAGGTCCTTATAGATAAATGCAAGAAGGCCCTTGTTCCTGGAAAGCTCATCAAGAACATATTCTATTATAAAGATTATCCTGTCATCAAAGGCTTCGATCTTGGCCTTTTCCAGGGCATCGTAGGCCTGCATGAACAGCTGGCTTGACTTGTGGGAGATGAGTCTGTTCCTTATATCATATTTGTCCTTGAAATACAGATAGAAGGTTCCCTTGGCAACTCCGGCCCTCTCTACTATGTCCGAGATAGACGTCTTGTTGAGCCCCTTTGAAGTAAATAGCTCAAAGGAGGTGTTCAAAAGACTTTCCATTTTCATTTTCTTATTAATATCTGCTTTTCCCATTTTTTATACCTCTTATAAGGAAATGCTGCTTCCTACATACTATATTAGCATGTGCATAAATACTCATGTGCAACTTTTTTTGACTAAAATATTGACCGTCGGTCATTTATGTGATATACCATACTATGAAAATGACCATCGGTCAAGAAAATTTTTATCAATTACGGAGGCAGGTTATGAATAAGCTTTCACAGCTTGTAGTTAAGCTGAGATATGTAATTCTGATCGTGTCCATGGCTCTTTTGATTCCTTCAGGAATCGGATATCTGAAGACGAGAGTCAATTACGACATACTTACATATCTTCCTAAAGATATTGAGACCATGAAGGGACAGGATATCCTTCTTGATCAGTTCGGCACTGGGGCATTTGTCCTGTATGTTGTAGAGGGCATGGAGGAGAAAGATATATCGGCCCTCAAGGCAAATATTGAGAAGGTTGACCACGTATCCAATGTTCTGTGGTACGACAGCATAATGGATATCAGTATTCCGATGCAGATGCTGCCCAATGACATTTATAAGGCCTTTAACAGCGGCGACGCCACAATGATGTTCATCATATTTGATGAGGGAACTTCCTCGGACGGAACCATGCAGGCCATAGAGGATATCAGAAAGGTGTCCAACAAGCAGTGCTTCATGAGCGGCATGAGCGCCATAGTAACGGATACCAAGAACCTGGCTATGGCAGAGACACCGATATATGTTGGAATAGCAGTTCTCCTGGCTGTCATAGTTCTCTCCCTGACCATGGATTCATACCTGATTCCGCTGTTCTTTCTTTTAAGTATAGGTATGGCGATTGTTTACAACATGGGAACTAACGTGTTCGCCGGAGAGATCTCTTTTATCACACAGTCGCTGAGTGCGGTGCTTCAGCTGGGAGTCACACTGGACTACTCGATTTTCCTCTGGCACAGCTACCAGGAGGAGCTGGCACATAATGACGACAAGATGTCAGCCATGGCCAATGCCATAACAGCTACCTTCCAGTCAGTTATAGGAAGCTCCATTACAACAATTGCCGGTTTTGTGGCCCTGTGCTTTATGAGCTTCACCCTGGGCCTGGATCTGGGAATAGTAATGGCCAAGGGTGTTGTGTTCGGCGTTGTGGGATGTGTAACGATCCTTCCCAGCATGATACTTGTATTTGACAATGCCATAGAGAAGACAAAACACAAACCTATAGTAAAAGAATTTGTGAAGGCACCTCAGTTTGTAGCCAGACATTACCTGATATTTTTTATCATTTTCCTTGTATTGATTTTCCCTGCGGTGTATGGCAATAATCATACATCGGTATACTACGACCTGACCCAGACTCTTCCAGACAAGCTTGAGAGTGTTCAGGGAGCCAACAAGGTCGATGAGAAATTTGATATGAATTCGGCATACATGCTCCTTATTCACAAGAATTTGGATACTCCAACCATGAACAAGATGATAACGGAGCTCAAGAATACAGACGGCATCATATCGGTGCTTGGAACAGATTCAATCCTGGGACCTGCTTTCCCCAGAAGCTTTATTCCGGATGACCTCTTAAAGGATCTTGAGAGTGACGAGTGGAAGATGGTTCTTTTGACAACTGATTACAAGATTGCTTCTGACGAGATCAATGCGCAGATCGATGATATCAACAGGATAGTAAAGAGTTACGATCCCGGAGCCATGGTTGTGGGCGAAGCGCCCTGTACCAAGGATCTGATCAATATCACGGACCACGACTTCCAGGTAGTAAACTTTGTTTCCATCGGACTTGTGTTCCTCATCATTGCATTTGTACTTAAGTCCATAACACTGCCATTTATACTGGTTGCTGTTATTGAGTTTGCGATATTTATGAACATGGGTCTTCCATATTACACCGGTACGGTAATTCCTTTTATCTCATCGGTAGTAATCGGAACTATTCAGCTGGGAGCCACCGTTGATTATGCGATACTGATGAGCACAAGATACATCAGTGAGAGAAAGGCCGGACATGACAAGAAGGAGTCCACGCTGATAGCTCTTTCAACCAGCATGAAGTCCGTAATAGTCAGCGCCCTCAGCTTCTTTGCAGCAACCTTCGGCGTTGGACTTATATCAAGTATCGACATGATCGGATCACTTTGCATGCTGATGGCAAGAGGAGCAATAATCAGTATGTTTACAGTACTGCTGGTTCTTCCCGCAATGTACATGATCTTTGACGGCCTCATTATCAGGACAACACTGGGAATGAGGGATGTAAAAAAAAACAGTGACCACGTAAGTGACCTGTTTCACAGACATAGAGTGGCATGAAGTAAAGCTTCATCCTAAGGAGGATATTCATCATGATTAGAAAAAATCTATTAAGATCTTTATCAGTAATAATGGCAACAATGATGGCTGTCATGACGGTTGCCTGCGGCAGCCAGAAGGTGGCCACCGAGGCGCCTGCTGCGCCCGCTACACAGACTGAGGCTGCACTGGAGGAGAGCGTTTTAAAGAATTCATCCCTTGCAGGGTCAGAGTCAAACGCTGATAAGGTTGAGACGGTATATGTGACTGCAAACGCCAACGGCAGCGTAAATGACGTGATCGTAAGTGAGTGGCTCAAGAATGCAACAGCTTCATCTGAACTGAAGGACACAACAGAGCTTCGCGACATTGTCAATGTAAAGGGAGATGAGACATTTACAGATAATGGAGACGGAACACTGACCTGGAATGCGGATGGCGCCGACATCTACTATCAGGGCACAACTGACAAAGAGCTTCCTGTGACAATGAAGATTTCATATACTCTGGATGGAAAAGAGATTTCTCCAGAGGAGCTGGCAGGAAAGAGCGGAAAGGTCACAATAAAATTTGACTATGACAACCATTCAAAGCAGACTGTGGATGTAAAGGGCAAGAAGATCGATGTCTACACTCCCTTTGCTGTAGTATCCGGAATGATGCTGGATGCTGACAAGTTTGAGAACGTTGAGATAACAAACGGTAAGATCATCTCTGACGGCGGCAACTATGTTGTCATGGGAATCGCGGTTCCCGGACTTCGTGAGAGTCTTGATATCTCAGATGAGAAGTGGGATGAGCTTGAAGCCGGAGAGGAGATCAAGGAGAAGCTCTCAAATTCCTTTGAGATCACAGCTGATACAACAGACTTTGAGCTTGGAATGACAATAACCATGGCCAGCTCAGATATCCTTGATAACCTTGGAATGCATGATCTGTCCGATTCAGACAAGATAAATGAGATCAAGGACGATATGGAGAAGCTCAATGACGGCTCATCTGATCTTGTTGACGGCAGCAAAAAGCTCAAGGATGGTACATCTGATCTGAAAGAGGGAACAGGCAAACTCAAGGATGGAACCAAAGAGCTCAAGGACGGAACAGCAGAGCTGAAGGATGGAACAGAAAAGCTTGCAGACGGAACAGGGAAGCTCAGGGATGGAGCAAATGAGCTCAAGGACGGAACAGGTCAGCTCGCAGATGGAACAGGCAAGCTCAAGGACGGAGCAAATGAGCTCAAGGATGGAACTGAGAAGCTTGCAGATGGAACAGGGAAGCTCAGGGTCGGAGCAAATGACCTCAAGGATGGTACCGGACAGCTTGCAGATGGAAGCGGCCAGCTCAAGGATGGCACAAGCAAGTTAAAGAAGGGAACAGCCAAACTCTATGAGGGTTCTGGAACACTCCTTGAAGGAACTGGTTCTCTGGATGATGGAATGAAGAAGTTCTATAAGGGACTTTCAGCATATACAGACGGCGCTTCACAGATCAAGGACGGTGCGTCAGATCTCGCAAAGGGAGCCGCTTCTGCCAAGGATGGATCTGCCCAGCTTCGCAAGGGCATGGAGGACTCACAGCTCGTGGAGAGCGCAGAGAAGCTATCTCAGGGTGCCACACAGGTACGTCAGGGCGCTGAGACATTAAGTGAGAAGCTTATGGCTATTCCTACAGCAATGGCTGGAATCACAGACCTTGCTAACACAAGAGCAGCTCTTGTAAAGACTCAGAACTTCCTTGCGACAGGAGAAGGCTGGGATGCAGAGGTTGAGGCAACTCTGGCACAGCTGGCAGGTACTTCTGTGAGTCAGGCTGAGGCAACAGCACTGGTCCAGGGAGCAAAGGCAGCCCTTGCTGCAGCCCAGGAGGATGCAGCGCAGGCACAGGCACAGGTTGAAGAGGGAAGCCATGAGAACGAAGAAAATGGTGATGCTCCTGAGGTTGAGGCCGAGGCAGATATCCTCACAAATGATGATGCCCCTGCCGATGATGATGAGCAGGAAGAAGAGCATAAGGAAGAAAATGCTGGCGCTGAAGACAATGACGATGAAGATGACGATGAAGATGAAGCAGTAGTCGAAGATGCTCCGGCAGCAGAAATAGAAGATGACGCCGCCCAGGTGGATGACAATATGGATTCAAACAGCAAGGTGCCTTCTGCTGATGAAGAAGAGCAGGAAGTTGAAGCTGATGAAGAAAATGAAGAAGCTGCATCTGACAGAAAAACAAATGACAAAGAAGATGATGTAGTTTCTGACAAAGAAGATGATGTGGTTTCTGACAAAGAAGATGATGTAGTTTCTGACAAAGAAGATGACAAGGAAACTAAAGAGACTGAAGCAGAGCCTTCAAAAGACCAGGAAGCTGACAAGCAGGAATCTGATGAAGAAGCTGAGAATATGATGGTTGATTTAAAGGTGAGAAATGCTTCAGCTGATGATAATGTGAACTCTGATCTGAGTATTGAAAAAGACTCAGATGATTTGGGCGATACAGATGCCGAAGAAGATGATGAAGATGATGAAGACGATGAGGATGAAGAAGAGCTGAAGACTGTGAACAAAAAGAAAGTCCTTCGCAATGCATCAGATGACTCGGACGATTCAGAGGAAGTAAAAGAGCTCAAAGCTCAGATTGAGGAGTATGAAGCTGAGCTCAAGGCAGCCCAGAGTGCCTTAGGTGATTATCAGAAAGCTGTCGAGGAGCTCCAGGGCGGTCTTGCCAAGTATGAAGAGGGGACCAAACAGCTCAAGGCCGGAATTGCACAGTACCAGGAGGGAACAGCCAAGCTCAAACAGGGCATCCTGGCTGTTCAGAAATACGGTCAGCTTTGCGGAGCCTGCGCAGCATCAATAGGAACCATTGACAAGATCCTCGCTCAGGTTGGAAGCATCAGCTTTGGCGATGATGAGATCCAGATGATACAGAAGTTCGTTCAGGGAACCAAGGACCTTGAGGGCGGAAATGCTGCAATGGCCAAGGGTATAACCAGTATCTACAACGGTACTGTTTCCCTTGATGACGGTCTTGGAAAGCTCTCAGTCGGTGCAAACCAGCTCTCTGAAGGTGCAACTACACTCACTGGCAAAAATGAGGAGCTTTTAAATGGTGCTTCCCAGCTCAAGGACGGTGCAAAGAAGCTTAACGGCGGAGCCAAGGACCTCAACGACGGAGTAGGCCAGGTTAAGGATGGCGCATCAGACCTCTACGATGGAGCCAAGAAGCTTGATGATGGAGTTAAGAAGCTTGATAATGGTGCAGGTACCCTCAAGAGCGGCGTTAAGGAGCTGGATGACGGAGCCAGGAAGCTCGATGACGGTGCAGAGAAGCTTGTAAACGGTGTTGGCGAGCTGGATGACGGAGCAAATAAACTCGATGATGGTGCAGGAAAGCTTGTAGACGGTGTCGTTGAACTTGATGACGGAGCCAGGAAGCTTGACGACGGCGCCGGAGAGCTGGATGATGGAGCCAGGAAGCTTGATGATGGTGCCGGAGAACTTGATGATGGAGCCAAGAAGCTTGACGATGGCGTTCAGGAGCTTCTGGATGGTGTGATCAAACTTGACGAAGAGGGAATCAAGAAGATCTATGAGGCCTTTGACGGTGATCTTTCAGATTTTGCTGACAGAGTAGATGCTCTCAAGGAAGCCGGAATGAACTACACAACCTTCGGCGGATCTGACAGCGATGTAAACAGCAGCGTTAAGTTCATCATTAAGACAGACAGCATCAAGAGTCTGTAATTGAATAATAAAGAAAATGCGCAGTTCCCGAAATGAGAACTGCGCATTCGTTTTATTTATACAAAACCTTATTACTCTGCATACCTGATAGTGGGTATGGCTGAGAGAAGATATCTGGTGTACTCATGTCCCGGATTGGAGTAGATGCTGGCGGCGTCTGCAATCTCACAGATTTCACCGGCCTTCATGACGCATACCCTGTCTGAGATGAAATTGACAACTGACAGGTCATGACTTATGAAAAGACATGACAGACCCAGATCCTTTTTCAGACGCTTTAAGAGATTCAGAATCTGAGCCTGGACTGAGACATCCAGTGCAGAAACTGACTCATCACATATCAGCAGCTCCGGATTTATGGCTATGGCCCTTGCAATTCCGATGCGCTGCTTCTGGCCGCCGGAAAATTCGTGAGGGTATTTGCTGATGGCGCTCTCCTTGAGCTCCACCATATCAAGAAGCTCCAGGATACGCTGATCAATCTCGTGGCTGTCTTTGCAGATATGCCAGGATCTCAGCGGCTCTGCAATGATGTCCCTGACCTTCATGCGGGGGTCAAGGGATGATGCCGGATCCTGGAACACCATCTGCATCCTTCTCCGATATGGCCGCAGCTTTGATTCTGACAGTGCGGTAATATCCGTGCCATCAAATATGATCTGGCCCTGATCCGGCCTGGCAAGCCCCATGATGAGCCTTGCCAGTGTGCTCTTTCCACAGCCTGATTCTCCCACAAGCGAAAGGGTCTCGCCTCGCATCATATCGAGGCTTAAGTTGTTCACGGCTATATGACGTTTCTTTCCGCCCATACTGAAGCTCTTTGTTACATTGCGGGCGGATAGAAGTACATTCTCATTCATTGCTTATTCACTCCTGCCATCTGCGCTGAAGCAGCTCACAAAATGACCTTCCTCAGCTTCTGTTTCCTGTGGACGCTCAAAGAAGCATCTGCGCTCATCGTCACTGCAGCGAAGGCAGAATTCGCATCCGACCGTCTCTTTTCCGAATTCGGGGATGTTTCCCGGAATTGTCGTCAGGTATTCGGGATTTGAATCTATCCTTGGAATAGAAGAGAGGAGCCCCCTTGTATATGGATGAAGGGGATGCTTAAACAGCTGGCTCACCTGCGCCCTCTCCATGACTCTTCCCATATACATTACATACACCTTGTCGCACAGCGACGACACTACTCCCATATTGTGTGTTATCACCAGCGCACTCATGTCATGGGTTTCGCACATGTGTCTTATGAGCTTAAGAATCTGGGCTTCTATGGTCACATCCAGAGCGGTAGTAGGTTCATCTGCTATGAGAAGGTCCGGGTCACAGATCACCGCCATGGCTATCATGACCCTCTGCCTCATGCCACCAGAAAGTTCATGTGGGTAAGAAGAATATCTCAGCTCAGGATCAGTTATTCCTACTTCAGCAAGGAGTTTTATCACCTTTTCCTTTGCCTCGGCGCGACTTTTTACAAGCTTGTGGATCAGCAGCACCTCTGCCACCTGATCACCTATCCGCATCATGGGATTTAGAGAGGTCATTGGTTCCTGGAAAACCATTCCGATCTTAGGACCGCACATTTTGCGCAGCTCCTTTTCGCTGAGGTCTGTAAGCTCTGTCTGAGTGCCGTCCTGATCATTCCATAGTATGCTTCCGCTGACGTGGGCATTGCGGGGAAGAAGACCCATTATTGACTTGGCGGTCATGCTTTTTCCACAGCCGGATTCACCCACGAGGCCTACTATCTGCCCCCTTGGAATATCTATATCCACGCCTTTTACAATAGGGATTTTTCTTCTGGCTCTGCTGACAGAGACGGTTAGATTTCTGATGGAAAGCAAATTGTCACTCATAGTGTTGCCTCCTGGGATCAAGAATATCCCTCAGGGCGTCTCCCAGAAAGTTAAAGGAGAGCACCAGCAGCATTACCATGCCGGAGGGAGCCAGGGAGAGCCACGGCATCATGAACAGGTACTGTCTGGAGTAGCCGGTCATAAGACCCAGGGAGACCTGGGGCGGCTGTATACCTATTCCCAGGAAACTTAAGGTGCTCTCGGCGAGAATCGAGGAGGGGATATTCAGAGTGAACAGTACAATAAGGGTGGGTATCAGATTCGGGATGATGTGACATAGAACAATACTCAGCCGTCTCGAGCCCGATACTATGGCCGCCTCGATATACTCTTTTTCATATATCTCTAGTGTAACAGTCCTGACAACTCTGGCTATCCCGCCCCATTCGATGAGAACAAGTGCGATCACCACAGAGGACAGGGACCCGCCAAAGGTATACAGCACCACCATCGACAGCAGCATGCCCGGGATTGACAGGGCGACGTCTGCAAAGCGCATAATGGCAAAGTCTGCGGCGCCTTTAAACAGAGCAGCGCACACACCGGCGATGGTTCCCACCAGCACAGCCAGGGCAGTAGGCAAAAGAGCTATCAGGAGAGATACACGGGTTCCAAAGAGGATCCTTGTAAATACATCCCGTCCAAGCTCATCGGTTCCAAAAAGATGTCCGCCTCCCGGAGCCATAAGCCTGTTGGCCAGATCCTGGCTGGTCTCATCGTAGTGGGACATTAGCGGCGCCAGTGTGGACAGTATGATGACGATCAGAATGATCGCCCCTGAAATCAGGGCTGTTTTATTTAGTCTCAGAATCTTTTTCATCCCAATCTCAACCTCGGATTTAGCAGCATATTGATCAGATCAGCAAGAATACCACCTATTGCTATGAGAAAAGCTGTGAAGAGAACAGTGCCCTGCAAAAGAGGCATATCCCTTGTCTGCAGCGCTGTCAGAGCAAGCTTCCCAAGCCCCGGTATGCTGAACACGCTCTCAGTGATTACCGCGCCCGACAGCATTTCCGCCAGCTGCAGTGCCATCATGGTTATCACAGGAAGTATCGCGTTTTTTAGTGCGTGGAGTATAACAGCTCTTTTGTATGTGAGTCCCTTGGCCATGGCGGTGTCGATGTAGGGGGCTTCCAGCTGCTCCATAAGGTTGGAGCGCATGAGCCTTGCGACGCTGCCGGCGCTGTTCCAGCCCAGGGCAATGGCGGGGAGTATCAGTGATACGATACTTCCGTCATACACTAGGGGCAGGAGAGAAAACTGATAATAGAACAGATACTGCAGAAAAAGAGCTACCATAAACACAGGAACGGATATCCCCAGAAGCGCGGTGCCACGGAACAGGTAATCAGGCAGCCTTTCGTTGTACAGGGCAGATATCACTCCTGAAACAATTCCCACTGTCCATGCGATCACAATGGACAGAAGAGTGAGTCTTACAGTATAGGGGAATGCCTGAAGGATAAGCGACAATACAGGCTGCTGCATGTAATAGCTGTTTCCAAGGTCGCCCTTAAGGACTCCGCCCAGATAGCCAAAGAACTGCTCCGGAAGGCTCCTGTTAAGGCCCATGGACTGGGTCAGCCTGTCTATATTTGCCTGACTGACATGCTCATTGAGAAGGACCGTGGCGGGGTCTCCCGGGATGATCCTCAGCATTACAAATATCAGTGCAATTACGCCAATCAATACGATGATTACACCAAGTAATCTCTTTGGTAGCTCTTTCACGATAGAGACTCCTTTATTTCAGGGTGATCTGGTCAAAGTAGATGTCGCTCCAGCCTGCCCAGTGGGGAAAAAAGCTCTCCACACGGTCGCTTACGACAAACAGGTGCTTCAGGGAAAACATGGGTACACAGGCAGCATCATCCTGGAGGATCTTTTTTTCAAGTGCCTCGTACTCCTTCAATCTCTCTTCTTCATTTACAATGGTTTTTGCAGCGGCAACACGCTCAATCACGGATTCATCTTTGTAGTTGTTGGAGCGCAGTCTTGTGTTATCAGTGCTTCCGAAGAAGGTATAGATGATATTGTCCGGATCATTGTAATCGAGGAGCCACAGAGCCCAGTAGGCAGACATCTCGCCGCTGCCGCGAAGGTCCAAAAAGCTTGCGTGGTCTATTGTACGGATGTTGGCGCGTATTCCGACAGCACCCAGGTTCTCGGATATTACCTGGATAGTGTTTTTTACCGAGTCTGTCGCAGTGGAGTCCAGACATAATTCCATGTCAAAGCCACTGCTGTAACCGGCCTCGGCCAGGAGCTCCTTTGCAGCATCCGGATCATATTTAAGCCACCCCTGGTTATTCTCGCTGTGACCGATACATCCTATTGGGAATATGCCATCCTCCAGCATTCCATCTCCGTCATAAATGGAACTCAGTATGGACTCTCTGTCGATGGCCTGGGAGATGGCCTTCCTCACCTGAACATTGCCAAGTGGTTCGATATTCTCATTGAGCATCAGGAAATTGAGGCCCATCCTGTCTATTGTGACGATGTGATCCTTGTATGCATCTGTCTTGTATGTATTTTTTACGATGGCAGAATCCAGGAAAAGACAGTCAAGAATATCCAGGTCGCCCTTCTGAAAAGCCAGGTTCATGACCTGGGGCTCCATTACCTTCATCTCGACTTTCTTGGCAGATGGCTCGGGTCCCCAGTATTTTGGATTGTATTCGAAGGTCAGGCCGCTTCCTCTGGTCCACTCTTTTATCATGTAGGGACCTGTGCCTATTGTCTTTTCAGGAACAACACCGAAGTCATCCCCGGCTTCCGTTACGAGCTTTTCGGAGTATATGACTGTGGAGGGGGTTGAAAGAAGTGAAATGAAGCCTGCATATGGAGCCACGAGCCTGATAGAGAAGTTGCGGTCATCATCCACTGTTATGCCGCTAAGAGAATCGGTTTTGCCGTCCAGCATGTCCTGGGCGCCATCGATTATTATGGCACAGTCGACCTGGGCGCTGTCGGGTAGCGACAAAATGCGCTCAAAGGTGAACTTCACGTCCCCTGCTGACAGGGGAGTTCCATCTGAAAAGACAATTCCGTCCTTCAGAGTGAAGTGATAGGTGAGACCGTCCTCTGAAATCTCATAGCTGTCCACGAGACTGTTTACAATTTCAGTGGAGCCGTCATCATTCTTCTTCATGGAGAAGAGCGTGTCAAATATGTTCATCGGAACTATATAGTCGTTGGTGGTCTTATGGGCATCCATGGTGACTATTTCCGAACTTAGTGCAAGATGCAGGGTATCATCTTTGGTTGCGGCTTTGCCACAGCCCGTAAGAGCGAACAATGCTATAAGAGCAAACATCCCGAGATATTTTCTGATCATTTGTTTTCCTCCTCATTATACTTAATACTGATATTTTATCATTTGTATTATGTATAGTGTCATCGGAACTGTGCATTTTATAAACATTTAAGTACTTTATGAAAAATGATAGAATAGTAGGAGTTGGTTGATATTCCGGAGGAAAAAGTCTTTGAACAAACTCTATATATTGAATACAGATATATTTGACGATCCTGGGGCTTTTGAAGCAGCTTATAATGAGATGGATGAACCCAGGAAGAAAAAGATTGATGCCTACAGATTTCAGAAGGACAAAAAGCTCTCTCTTGGTGCGGGATTTCTTTTGAAAAGAGGTCTCTCTGAGATTGGGATAGAAGACTATGAGATCGGGTACGGGGACAGGCAGAAGCCTTTTCTTGTGGGACATGAAGATGTCTTTTTCAACATATCCCACTCAGGCACTATGGCGGTGCTGGCCCTCTCGGACAGGGAAGTTGGTGTTGATATAGAGGCGGAGAAGGAGTTTAAGGATACCCTGGTGGACTATGTCTTTTCAGCGGGGGACAAGGCTCTTGCAAAAGAGCTGGAGACGACTCTTGGCTTTTCTGCAAATAAGGCCTACACCCGCCTATGGACAGTCAAGGAGAGCATCATGAAATACAGCGGGATAGGTATCGCCCTGACTCCAAAGGGGATAGAACTGTCACAAAAAAGTGTGGGCAAAGGAACGGGCGTTGAAATAAAAGCGGCCTCCAAGGATATAGATCTTGAAGGCCTTAATCTTATAAGCTTTGATATGGATGGCTACCAGCTCACGGTCTGCTCGGAGTATGAGACCTTTGAGCTTACAGATTTCCAAGGGACATAAGCTTCTCCAGGGCTGCGGTCTTGGCGCCTGAGATGATGATGAAGAGCACGCCGACACCGGTGCATATAAACAGCATTGAGGGTCCCACGCCCTCCGAGAGGAATGTAAGTCTCTCGCCAAAGGTCATGGAAAGTACAATGACCGGAACAACACTCACTATGCACATCATTATCCCAAAGGTCAGGGCTCCGCTGCGAAGAGGCTGGCTCTCATTTTTTTCCCTGGTGATATATTCAATGGTATCCCGGTCGAGCATGCAGGACTCTTTGTCAATGAACTTCCAGTCCTTGAGCTGGCTGGAGGAGAGGATGAAAAGACCTACTCCCACAGCTATGAGAACGAACATCAGGCCGACACCCAATCCCTCAATCCCGGGGGATGCAAAGAAATCGGCGATCGGGGAGAAGAGAATAGGACCTGCGACGGAACAGATACAGCACATCACTCCAATGCCGATCATCACGCTGCGTCTCAGTGAATCGTAAACAAATCCGTCAACCTCTTCCTGAGAGATAAGCCTGACACCTGAAGGAATCACTTCGACCTCCGCCCTGGCTGTTCCAAGGATCTCAGCAAGCTCGTCAGGATTTCCAAACTCTGATATCACGGCTCCTATAGCTTCATTCTCGGACTTGCCCTCTGCAATCATTTCGGAGTACTTGTCCTCCATCATGGAGTATAGCTCCTGCTTGGCACGCCTTATTTCCTCCGTATCCGGATAGGCTGCGAACATTGAATTCAGATAAGTTCTAATTGTTTCCATATCACTTTTCTCCTCTTATGAAATTCTCGATCACTTCTTTTGTGAGATTCCACTCTGCGCACTTCTCGTAGTAGTATCGTCTGCCCAGATCCGAGATCCGGTAGTAGGTTCTCTTCTTGCCGTTCTCGGCGTATTGACTGTAGGATTCCACATATCCGTTCTTTTCCATTCTGGTAAATGCAGAATAAAGAGTAGTCTCCTTTATGATGTATTTATCCCCTGAAATGGCGCGAATCCTCTTGGAAATCTCGTATCCGTAGGAGGGTTCGTCCAGCAGTATATTGAGAATAATCGTATCGTTATAACCGCGGATAACATCACTGCTGATCTCTGTCATGGACGGATTCCCCTTTCGCACATTTCATATTGCATCTGTCGTACTACGTTAGTCGTAGTATGTCTGACGTAGTAAATATACCACGCCTGTCATAGTAAGTCAACATAGGACGCATTTTTCTATATAGAAAAAAAGAATACCCGGGATTAACCCAGGTATTCTGCTATTGTTGCATAAAGCCTCTCAGGCTCAACGGGTTTGACAAGATGTGCATTCATGCCTGCTTCCTTGCTCTCAAAATAGTTTTCATGAAGGGCATTGACAGTCATTGCAATGATGGGAATGCTCCTGGCGTTGGGCAGGGTCGTGGTCTGGCGAATCTCCCGGGTAACCTCAAGGCCTGACATGTCGGGCATGATGATATCCATAATGATAAGATCAAAGCGGCCGTGCTCGTTGCGGAAGGTGTGGAGTGCTTCCTTGCCGTCCCGGACACTTATGAAGTCGGCATTCTTGTCCCTCAGGAGCTTCTCGATGATCTTGAGATTTACATTGTCGTCGTCTGCAACCAGGATACGCTTTCCTGTGAAATCAATGGAATCAAGATCAAGCTTGGCGAAATCCTTCCTGCTGACGATGGGGAAGGTAAGTCTTACAGAGATTATGGTGCTTCCGTTTCCGGTGTTTTCAATACTGATGGAATCCGTACCCATGGCATGCAGGAAGAAGCGGATGATCAGATACCTTGAATCCACATGGCTGTTGCCTTTTTCAATATTGGACTGAAGGGCTTCGAAGGGAATTGTGAGTCCATCAATCTGAGTGCTTGTAAGTGAGAATTCATCAAAAGCCATTGAGAGCTTTAATGTGATGGTTCCGTCATCCTCAGCTACCTTGTCCACTGTGAAGTCGATTTTCTTTTGAAAACTCATGAACCCTGTGGAATTCTTGGCAAGCTTGCGACATACCTGAAGAAGGGCTGTGTAATCCACAAGTATGGCGGTGTCCATCATTTTTGCATCGGTGGCAGTAAAAGTGGTTCTGTGGTTTTCAAGGGTCTTCTCAAGATCGGATTTGAGTCTGTTAAGAAGATCTACAATATAGATGCGCTGGGGATGTATATGAACCTCGTTCATATAGATCTGCCGAAGGGCCATGATGTCGTCAAGGGATTCGTTCATGGCCCGGCCCGAACTCTCGATCATTGCAAGGTGGTTGTTTGTCTGATCCGGGGGGAGATTATCATGGAGGGCTATTCTTGCCAGCTCCATGATGGAATAGAGAGGCCCCCTGACTGAATTGTTCAGCTTCTCCAGCAGCATGTCACTCTGCCTGAGCCTTGCTCTCAATAACGTTATTTCCTCTCCTTTGTTAACCATATCCTGACTCCTTTTGTATAATCATAAAACCATTATATGACTTTTAATGTACTTAGAAAAGGGTTAAAATAGTCTGGAGGGAGGCGAGTTTCTATGCATAATCATTCAGAAGTTTTACCTGTTAAAGTGAGCCCGCACTGTGTTGTGGGAATCGGTGCTTCCGCCGGAGGGCTGGAGGCTCTTCAGCAGTTTCTTACATTTCTTCCATCAAACACAGGCATGGCATTTGTCATAATCCAGCACCTTGCACCCAACCACAAGAGTATGCTGGCAGATATTCTCGGTAAATACAGCGTTATGCCGGTCACAGAGATTGAGGACGGCATGGAGGTTGAGCGCAATCACATCTACATGATCCCACCCAAGTATAACGTTGAGATAAGTGACGGACGACTTAATCTTAAGCTCCAGAATTCACAGGAGATAAGTCATCCCATCGACATCTTTTTCAGATCATTGGCGGTGGCCTACATGAACAGGGCTGTGGCAGTTATCCTTTCGGGCACCGGTTCCGATGGCACCAACGGAATCAGGGCCATCAAGGAGCAGAACGGCATGATCATTGTCCAGTCCCCGGAGTCTGCCAAGTTTGATGGCATGCCCAGAAATGCCATAGGGACTGGGTTTGTCGACCTTGTGCTCAAGCCTGATTCCATAGCAAAAGAGCTGGATCATATATCGAAGTCTGTAATAGACGCCGAAGCCCAGCTGGGGGCCACGGATGAGGATCTTCTCGCAAAGGTCTTTTCCATTCTAAAAAATGTCACGAACATAAACTACGCATATTACAAGCAGACCACGATACTCAGGAGGATTGAGAGAAGGCTTGTTGTTACCCATAACAGGAACCTGAGGGAGTATGTCAGCTACCTCAACAACAATCCTGAGGAAGCCAAGCTTCTGGCAAAAGAGGTATTGATAGGGGTTACCAGCTTCTTCAGGGATCCGGATTATTTCGATGTTCTTAAGGAGACCGTCATCAAGAAGCTTGTCACCGGTCCTCACCATGAGGATGAGATCAGGGTATGGGTTGCAGGATGTTCAACAGGTGAGGAAGCCTATTCCGTTGCGATCCTGTTTGCGGAGGTCATGGAGGAACTGTCCATCCACAGGGATGTCAAGATCTTTGCAACGGACCTTGACAGCGATTCCATAGCTACGGCTGTAAGGGGAGTTTACGGCAACAACATCATTGAGGATGTGACGGTGACCAGACTCTCCAAGTATTTCACCAGAAAGGGCAACAAGTACGTCATTCATCACGATATCAGGAAGATGATCATTTTTGCCCAGCACAATGTGTTCCAGGACCCGCCCTTTGGCAAGCTGGATCTGATCTGCTGCAGAAATGTGCTCATCTATTTCCAGACAGTCCTTCAGAGAAATCTCTTTGCAATATTCCACATGGCTCTTTCCGACAGGGGATATCTCTTCCTTGGCCGCTCTGAGTCGGTCATTGATTACGCGGATGTGTTCAGGGTGATCTGCTCCAATGAGAAGATCTTCATGCACTACGCCGAGGGTAATGCTCCGGCCAGGGATCAGATGGCTTACTCAATGCAGAACTTTGATACGCCCATCGAGCCCATCCACATACTGAGCCTTGAGGATGATGAACCGGTCAAGTATAAGTCCCATGAGCTTGATACATCAGTCCTGGAGTCCCTTATGCCTGCCACGGTTCTTGTAAATGACAAGAATGAGCTGGTCCGCAGCTACGGGGACTGCTCCAGGCTTATTTCACTGCCCACAGGGCAGGTTACTCTTGATATATTCCAGCTCATAAGAAATGATCTCAAGATTGCACTTTCCACTGCCCTCAAGGAATCCAGGAATTCCGATGAAAGGGCCGCCTATACAGATGTTCCTGTTGAGGTGGATGGAAAGCCCGAGTTTATTTCCATTGTGGCCAATCCCATAAATGACAGCCACGGACAAAAGACTGACTTCACTGCGGTGACCTTTATAAGGGGTGCCAGGGAGATCCCTGTGGATATGCAGCAGTACAAGATTGATATTGCTGCATCCAGGAGGATATCGGATCTCGAACATGAGCTGAAGATCACCAAGAACGACCTGAGGCAGACAGTCACAGAGCTGGAGTCCACCAACGCTGAGCTGCAGGCTGCAAACGAGGAGCTCCTTACCGCCAACGAGGAGCTTCAGTCAAGCAATGAGGAGCTTCAGTCTGTAAATGAGGAATTGTATACAGTTAATTCCGAGTATCAGAGCAAGGTCACGGAGCTGGCGGTTGCAAACAATGACATATCCAATTTCCTGTCCACGACCCTTGTGGGAATCCTTATGGTGGACAGGGATCTGAACATCCGCAAATATACGGAGTATATTTCCTCCGAGTTTAACGTGGTGGAGCAGGATGTGGGACGGTCCCTGCGGTATATCAGCTTTAATTTTGCAACTATAGATTTGCTGAAACTGTGCAAGAATGTCCTTGAGACCAATCTCACTGTGGAGCAGAGGTGCGCCTCGGTATCAGGGAAAACTTACCTCATCCGAATAGCGCCATATCATGAGGTTGGTACGGACATCAGGAGTGAGGCTGAGAGCAAAGTTAAAAAGGAACTCAAGGGCCTTGTCCTTACCTTTGTTGATACCACCAAGCAGGTTGATGACCAGGAGCAGATCGATGAGATGGCTAAGGCCCTTCGGGCTGCAGTAAGGGCGGGCAAGGAAAAAGAAACTTTCCTGTCCCACATGTCCCATGACATGAGGACCCCGATGACTGCAATATTCGGTCTCACACAGCTTTCCCTGGAGGAGGACGATGTTCCTGACACAGTCAGGGACAACCTTGAGAAGATTCTCACATCAAGCAGATATTTGCTGTCACTCATTGAGGAGATACTGGAGACCAGCCGCATAGACGCAGGCAAGGTAGTGTCGGTGAGCTCGGCGGTAAGGGAAGAGAACGTCATCAACTCGGTGTCCACCATTGTCAGCGAACAGGCCAGAGCTGCAGGACTGTCCTTTGACTACAATGTCCGGGGCTCCAGGGACAAATTTGTCCTGATGGATGTACAGCATGTTGAGAGGGCACTTCTTAATCTTTTGTCAAACAGTATCAAGTTCACTCCAAAGGGAGGCAAGATACAGTTCTTTACAGATGTAACCTATGCAGAGGACAGTGTGGTCCATACCTATACCATAAGGGACAACGGCATAGGCATAAGCCGGGAGTTCCAGAAGAAGATGTTCCTGCCCTTTGAACAGGAGCAGGAAAACGATGAGTACCACAGAGATGGCACCGGACTGGGACTGTATATCTGCAAGAACCTGATAGAACTCATGGGAGGTTCCATTGCCTGCAGCAGCGCCCGGGGTGTTGGAACCGAGTTTACGGTTATCCTGAAATACTCTGTTGCAAGTAAGGAGCAGATAGAGCTTCAGACACATAAATCAGAGACCTATGAGGATCAGGTGCTCTACGGCAAGAATGTCCTTCTCGCAGAGGACAATCCTGTAAATGCAGAGGTTATCATCAAGCTCCTCAAGACAAAGGGGATCCACTGTGTGGTTGCCTGTGACGGTCAGGAGGCACTGGAGCTCTACAGCGCAAACGGGGCCTATCATTTCCAGGCCATACTACTTGACCTTATGATGCCGGTAAAGAGCGGGCTTCAGGCGGCAAGAGAACTCAGGGCTCTTGGTACTGCGGACTGTATGGATATACCGGTAATAGCACTTACTGCTGATATCACAAGCGATACTGAACAGAGATGTGCAGATGCAGGCATCGATTATGTGGTAAGTAAGCCTATAGATCAGAGTACTCTGTTTGGGTATCTCGCTGAGGGATTCCAAAAACATATAGAGAGTAAGGAAAGTGAGAAATGACAGATATAGAAGAAAAGCTGGATGCCCTGTCACGGTGGGGGGCTGATCCCAATGCCGCGATCAGAAGGATGATGGGGGATGAAGATCTTTTTCTAAAGCTTCTTCACGACTTTTTGGGCAGCAGGGACTGGGACAGGCTGGCAGAATTCACACAGGAGGGCAGCTTTGATGAGGCCTTTGTCATCGCCCACAGAATGAAGGGCTCGTCAGCAGATCTTTCACTGGGACCTATGTTTGACAGCCTTTGCATTGTGACAGATGACCTGCGGGGCGAAGTCAGGGACAGTCTTTATGATGATCTTCGGGTCCTTTATCTGCAGAGGGATTCGCTCAAAAGAACGGTTATGGCTGACAAATAACAATGCAGAATCTGATAACGCCATCGCCAGGACAGTCGCAAGAAGACTGGAAGATATGACTATGATGGGAAAATGTGAAATTAACGGCTCAACCTTCTTGGCTGAGCCGTCTGTCGTAGAGATTGATTTAGTTGATTGCAGTTCCGTTAACGTACAGAGTGTATCCGTTGCTCACTACATTAGAGACATCTCCGTCAAAGGATGTTATATAGGTATCTGCTGTCAGAGTCCAGGTGCTGTTCTTATCAATAGATACATTTACTTCGCCTATTTCTGTAGAAACTGTATCACCCTTGGCGTTTGTGATTTTGCCGCTTATGGAACCGGTGAAGCTTGATCCGTCCGTAAGGCTGAGAGTAAGAGTGGAATTGCTTCCTACAAGGATAGTTCCTTCAAGGGTCTGGTTTGTCGCATTTACAGTTGCGATATTGTCAGCGCCGTTCCATCCGTCATCGCAGACAGAGAGCAGGATGTTTTCAGAATCCTTGTTGGTGATTTTTACATTGCTCAGGTTAATTACTGCGTTAGTGTTTGTTACATGGAACACATGACCATTCTCGCTGGTAAGGCTCCCGCCTGTCATGTCAAAAGTTGAAGTTCCGCTATCTGCATCACCTGACATGGACTGGTAGATCATGATGGAGTCAAGGAATGTGGCGTTACCATTCATTTTTGTATTATTGGCGGACATGTCACAGTCTTTAAGCGTGATGGAGTTCATACCCTCGATGCATACTGCTTCTGAAAGATTGGAAACAAGCGTTGCATTCGAAACAGTAATATCTGCTGTTGAGTAGATTGAAGGTGAACCGAGACCGTTAGTTGTATAGGTTCCGCCATCCACAGTCACTGTACCACCGCCACGGTCTGTACGGATTGCAGCTGATGACTGTCCGCTGGTTTCGACTGTAAGGTTAGAAGCCTTTGTGATTCCTCCGCCGGTTGTCATGATACCGCCTGAACCGTCACCTGTAGTTGTGATCGTTGAATCTGAGATGATGACTGTTGTTCCATCTCCCTCTGCGCCGTTCTGGCCACCATTTCCGCCATATGAGAATACGCCGTTGGCACCATCTGCATCGGATGTGATCGTTGCACCGGTTATAGTAGTTGTAGTTCCTTCTTTTGCCAGGACTGTTGCATTAAGACCGTAGAAGTTGCAGCTGTCTCCGCCATCAGAATCACCGGTCTTACTTACCGTTGCATTTGAAATTGTCACATCATCGCCTGTTGCGATCAAAAGAGCGCTCTCATCAGCGGTAGTACTTTCGTAGGTCTGGCCATCCTGTGAGTCACTGCCTGAAATTTCTACAGCTCCTGTATAATCGATATCAGCGCTGCTCATTCCGCCGCCAAATCCACCTCCCGGAGCACCACCCGGTGCATCACCAGGTGCTTCGTCTGGCTTATCTCCACTAGGCGGTTCACCGGGAGCTTCGCCATCAGGTTTTTCAGGTGCTTCGCCCTGGGTTTGATTTTCTGTGAGCTCTGTGGTTTCTTCGGACGATGTTGTGGTTTCTTCTGTAGCTGCTTCAGCAGATATTGCAGTGTCCTCGGTATTAGAAGTAGATGATGCTGCGCTCTGTCCACAGGCTGATACTGACATGCACATGAGCATTATAGATACGTAAGGAATAAGTTTCTTAACTTCGATTCTTTTCATTGCTATTATCTCCTCGTTTTAAAAAGGTATTTGTTTTTGTGTTGAATGAAGGATAGCACATAGAACTTAAAAATAACCTAAAGGCTTTGTGAAATAAGTATGCGTTTTTTTTATTGATATTTAATAATGTTTGCCAGTGAAACATAGTAAAATAGATAAAGACACTGTATGATTTTAGAAAACAAGTGGGGATAATCATGGAGCAACGCAGGGGATTCGATAAGCTAAGTAATACCCGGGATATTGGCGGGATGAAGACAATGGATAAAAGGCAGATCGTTCAGGGAAGGCTTTTTAGATCCGGACAGCTAAACGAAATGTCTTTATCAGACAAAGAGAGGCTGTCACAGCTTGATCCGATCATAATTGATTTTCGGACTGATTCGGAATGCGATGAGCGCCCAGATGTTCAGATTTCCGGAATCCAAACAATTCATATTCCTATCGTGGACAATCTGACAGCCGGGATCTCGATGGAAGCAGAGTCGCTTGAAGAGTTATTTAAAAAGTTTATTCTGAATCCCGATCAGTCCATGCAGTATATGTGCGATATGTACAGATCTTTTGTCTCGGATAATGCTGTCAGCAAGTACTCTGAGTTTATAGGAATACTCATTCAATCTGAGAGACCTGTGCTGTGGCATTGTACGGCAGGAAAGGACCGGGCGGGTATTGGCGCTGCTATAGTGGAAGAGATCCTGGGAGTTTCCAAAGAGGATATAATTGAAGATTATTTGAGGACAAATGAATTCATTAAGGATGATGTCAAGGTCATCATTGCTTTTATTAAAAATCAGGTTGGGATAACTGATGCAAGGGCTGATGATTCTCTTCAGCTATTGCTTGGTGCGCAGAGAGACTATATAGATTCTTTTTATCAGGCTGTGGATGATAAGTATGGAAGCATGAGCAGATATATCCAGGAGGGTCTGGGTATTTCTGATGAAGAAGTTGTGATAATGAAAAACAAATATCTTACATCGTACTAGGAGGAACGCAATGGCTGAAATCAGAGAAATCAATGTTGAAGGTTGTGAGGTGATTGGCAAGGGCGGTCAGGGTACCGTGTATCGGTTGGATGAAGAGACTATTGTTAAGCTCTATGATCCCGGGTATAGTCTGGACGCGATAAACAGTGAAAGAAACATTGCCAAAGCCGCTTTAAAAGCAGGAATACCCACAGCAATTTCTTTTGGAACTGTAAAAGCCGGAGATTCCTATGGGGTGATCTTCGAGATGATGAATTCCGGGACTCTTTCAGCAGCAATGAAAAAAGATCCGGAGAATCTGCCTAAATATGTGAAAATGTATTATGACATGTTCCAGGAGATTCATCAGATTGAGGATAAGGATGAGTCTTTTCCAAAAATAAAGACCTGCCTTCATGAACAGGCGGACAGGATGGGAAGATGGCTTGGAAGTGATGAAATCGGAATCCTGCATGAGCTTACTGACGCATTAAAAGACAGCAATACCATAATACATGGTGATTATCATCCCGGGAATCTGATGTTACATAATGATGAGCTTTTGATCATCGATGTCCCAAACATCAGGAGCGGCAATCCATTATATGATCTGTATACAGTATTTAGGGATATGGTCTCATGTCCACAGTCAACACCATTTATGTGTGAAATATCTCAGGGAATGTCACCGGAGATGTGTACACAGGTTGGTCAGATGTTCTTTTCAATGTACTGTAAGAGTCAGGACCCGCAGGTTATAGGTGATTTCTTAAAGAAGCTGGGGCTTGTTTATTCATTCTTCCTGACGCTGTTTTTGGGAGAGGAGAACCTCCATTCAGAAACAGAGAAAGCTGCGCCAAGAATAATAGAGGGAGCATTTAAGGGAGCAGTACTTCCCAATGTAGAAGCATTAAAGATGATGCTGGCAAATATGTGACAGAAAGCGTAATATAAAGACAGAATTAACGGCTTGGCCATATCAAATGGCTGAGCCGTTTGTTTTGGAGATTGATTTAGCTGATAAATTTGTCCTCAGATCAGATTGTCTTTCAGACACAGCGCAAGAGTGACAGATCAGATCCTTACTGGGTCAATGCCGTTGGAGATTTATGCATAGTTGACAAATGCATGACAGATGATAATGGAAATCTTGCCTCTCTGATACTCAGGTACACGGCAGAAGTGGTAGATCTCAAGGCAAAGACCTCTCAGAAGGAAAACTACTATAAGAGTCTGTTTAAGGGATGCCTGGTACGGAAGTGAGCAGGGAAACAGTAAGTGTCTGTATCGGGCTGATTCCGAACGGCCCCTCTCTTACACTGATGTACTCAGGGACTTTCTTATAGAAAAAGAGGGGAGTAAAGAAGAACCTGAGAGCATTGACAGGATGATGTACAGGTATGGCTTTGATATGTATGGGGATGTGGCACTGATAGAACCATCCTTTTACCCCTGTAATAGAGGACCTGTCTCGGGAAAAAAACGTGGAGGCTCTGTTCTACCTGACCGACGGATTCGGTTCATATCCTGATACAATTCCCGACTATCCGGTTTTCTTTATTGTACAAAAGGACAGACCAGGTGACCCTGTGGGCGTTATTCCTGACTGTGTCAGAGTTTTGGAAATGTAAGTGACAAACCATGAAAAAGAGCTATCATATTAATTATGATACAGGCACAAGCTGCTAATACATCATAAAGGAAATGCATGGATTATGGACTACAATGTAAATATGAACGGGATAGATGTAAGTGCCCATTACAGCATAAAAGAGATTGATGAACTTTTTTTGCCTCTGTTATCAAGACTGACTAAGCTGCAGAAGGAAAAGAACAGAAGGATCCTTGTATTTCTTGCGGCACCTCCAGGAGCAGGGAAGAGTACACTGTCAAGCTTTCTTCAGATGCTGTCTGAGCATAGTGAAACACTCACTAATATACAGGCCATTGGTATGGACGGCTTTCACAGAAGGCAGGAGTATCTGCTTTCTCATACAACCACAAGGGACGGCAAGAAAATCAGAATGGTAGAAATCAAAGGTGCTCCAATAACCTTTGATCTTGATGCGTTCCGTCAGAGGATAGCGCAGGTACTGCGCGGCGGGAGCGTCAGCTGGCCGGCCTATGACAGACATCTGCATAATCCGGTTGAGGGGGCTATTACGGTTCAGAGGGATATAGTGCTTCTGGAGGGCAATTATCTGCTTCTTGATGAAGAGGGTTGGAGAGACCTTAGGGACCTTGCAGACCTTACTATCTTCATAAAAGCAGACGAAGATATGCTGAGAGAAAGGCTCATAGACAGAAAGGCCAAGAGCGGTAATTCAAATGAAGAAGCAGCGAAGTTCGTGGATTACAGTGATATGGCAAATGTAAGGATCTGCCTGCAAAATTCGCTAAGTCCCGATATTATGCTATGGCTTGACGGGGATGGAGAATACCACTTAACAGCATAATATTTAAGGAATATTTGAGTAAAAGTTTCCCAATCTGCCGGACTATAGATTTCCGGCAGAAGGGTTATTGTATAAGAAAAACGTGGCGAGGTTACCATGGAAGAAGTCAAGAGATTTCTGGATAGAAAATACAAGATGGAGGAGACCGCAGATACGTGACCTTTATGACAGTAATGGGTTTAATTTTGCTGTAGAATCAGGAACCAGTGCCGTTTTACAGATACCTCCAGCCAGCCAATTTCATGGTGGCAATTGAAGGGCAGAGACTGGATGAATGGACGCATAATAAAGCAATTCAGAAAGCTGTAGAGAGCTATCGGATCACGCCGGAACAGAAAGAGTATCTGAAAACTCTGAAGAAAAAGAGGTGAAATTAGGGAAACGCTGATTAAAGCGTTTCCCGGCCAGATTTTCGCTGCGAAGCAGCATTTTCCTTTGAAAATCCATGCCATCCCCCGGAGGGTCTAAGGAAACACTGATTTAATCAGTGTTCCATTAGAATTGCCATAGACTGATATTCTTCGTATAAAATAAACGTTGAGAATAAAATAATTGCGGTTTTGCAAAAAAAAGGAGAGAAGATTATGAAAAAGAGATTGATTGTTGGAATTATTGGTTGCACACTTGCACTTTCAGCATGTGGAAACCAGAGTGTTACACAGACACCTGATGAGACGCCTGCTGAAACCACTGCAGAGAGCACAGAAGCTACTTCTGAGGAAGCAGGAGAAACTACAGAGTCATCAGAGACTTCTGAGTCTGCTGAGACAGCAGAGAGTGAAGAGGAGACCGGGGATTCTTCTAGCGAAGAGATTGAATATATTGAGGACGATGTTATTTCTGCAGAGAACTTTTCTGTAAGAGTTCCTGATGAACTTAAAGGAAAGGTTCTCGCAGGAATTAATGGAGAGGCCATAAACTTTTACGACAAGGCAACTGTTGATGAGGGATATCCCGGATATGTCTTTTCAATTGTAACAACCAAAGACAATGGCATAATGGCTGGCGGAATGTTCGAGAAGGTGGGAGAGATCTCAGCTCCTGACGGAAGCTACTATAATGTGTGCGTGGGTTATGCATCTGATGTACAGTGGGATTACACAAAACATGAGAAGATGCCCGAGAGCTATGAAAGCATTGAAAAATCTGTCGATGCCTTTGTTCAGAATGTTGAGGCAAAAGAAGGGACTTTTGTTTACAAGGGAGGAACAAAGGGAGAGGATTTTTATACCTATACTCTTACAAGATACATTGATGCCATTAACGAGAACTGGGATGCAAACAAGTTTGAAGAAGAGAATATGAGCCCTGAGTTCTATGCAATCGCTCAGACCGGAGAGAATCCTCTTGACAGGATTGGATATGCCTACCTGGACATTTCACATGACGGTGTTGATGAGCTTTTACTTGGTGAGATCACTGACTCCGATGAGCCAACAGTGATCTATGATGTCTATACCGTGGTGGACAGACAGCCTGCTCACATTGCAAGCGGATCCGCAAGAGACAGATACTATGCCCTTGAATATGGCGGACTTGCAAATGAGTATTCAGGAGGTGCCAGCGAGAGCGGCATTAACGTGTATGAAATTGAGCCCACAACTACTAATCTGTTCAAGCAGTACAGTATCAAGTATGATGGCTACACTGATGAAAAGAATCCATGGTTTATATGCTACTCTGATGAACAGTGGGAGCCCATGACTGAGGCGGATTATAACGAGAGATATGATATGACCATAGAACGTTATCAGAAAATAGATCTCAAGCCTCTCTCGGACCTCGCACCCATTGATTACTCAAAGGTTGATCTCTCAAAGTATGACACCTTTACCAGGATGATAGACGACTTTAAGCCCGGAGTGGGATATGCCAACGAGAAGCTGGGTGATACAGATGTATTCCTTGTTTCAAGCGGAACTTTCAACGGAGACAACGACACAAAAAATGCAATCGACGCATCTATCTTCATGTATGGTGACAACGGAATTGTATATCTTGGTCAGATAGCTTCAGCCGGTACTGCCAACCCTCTTGCAATATCAGATGGAATGATCTTTACAGGTGCTCACCACACGATCATCAAGAGCACTGTCAAGGATGGCAAGCTCATAACAGTTGAGAGAGATGATGAGCTTTATGACGAAAACGGAAAAGAAAACTATACCCGGACCCTGGAAGACGGAGTAGAAAAAGAAGTAGCTGACGACACTTTTTATTCAGCAATGTATGATGAGTATTTCAAGGCACAAGTAATTGAATTTTCAGAAGTGAAGTAACCAAAG
>JAEEGL013844721.1_pt1 | contig 35553 bp, 30 predicted proteins | sample 9134231 | NCBI WGS metagenome assembly JAEEGL01 (sample SAMN16246548, study PRJNA631951) | gut metagenome | biome: gut microbiome; feature: rumen; material: fiber-attached | host: Bos | place: Iran: Karaj | collected 2018-10
AGGTTCGCCAAAACCTGTACTACAAACGGAAAAGCTCACGGATAACTTACCGTGAGCGCTTTCCACTTTCCCGTGTAGTACATTTAGAAATTTGGCGATTTCGGGTATACTAAGAAAAGCAAAAACGCTTCTAATTTATGTTTTTATTACTATTCTATATCTCTGTTTCTATTCTGTTTTATTCGTTGTTTTTATTGAAACTAACACATTAACGCATTAGCACATTTACACATTCTTTTATGTTGTTTCACGGTGCAAAGATACGAAATCTTTGCAATATTATTCTATTTATTTTAATACTTCTCTTCCTCCTCGTTCCATGCAACGCGAACCTGGTTCCCTTCAAATATCTGTATGGCGTTCTGCTGGGTCATATTTTCAGTACATATTCTGTTTTAGTTGTTCATTTATTAAAACTAACACATTAAACGCATTTGCACATTAACGCATTCTTTTATGTTATTTCACGGTGCAAAAATACGAATCTTTTCTTGTTTGGCAAAATAATCTTTAGCAGTTAGTCCTCCGGGCAATTCTCCCAGCGCTGGCGGGCGGCTTCCAGGCATTTATGCAGCTGGCGTTGCAGCAGCTCTTTCGAGGTGTAAAATTAATGTTCAATTATAAAAAACACAATTACAGGGCATTATGGTCGAAATTACAAATAAGCATGTTTGAACATGCTTAATATTTATTTCTTGTCTTATTTGGCTTTAAATCAAGCTAATATCATGGCGATTTTAAGCGAACCTTCTCTGATCGGCTCTAATGCTTTGTCATCAATGTCTTCCTGTGATTGTCGTAACACTTTCACTACAATTTTTTTTAGTATATGTTTGTATTGTTGTTATTAGTTTTTAATTTTGCAAACGATACAAACTAACACATGGATGCCCCCCCATTTGACATAAAAAATTTTCCCAATCCAAAGAAAAGATGTATCTTTGCAGTGTGTAAAAAAAGGTATGTTTTATGAAACGAATACTTATGATGACTATGTTTGCGGCAGTGTTATGTGGCTGCGGGAACGGAAAAAAGGGTGAGCTGTTGACTACCATGGGGGTGGAGGATTTCGCCCTGGTGGTAGCAGAACAGGATGTGCTCCTGATCGACGTGCGTACACCGCAGGAGTATGCCGAGGGTCATCTTGCCGGAGCGGAGAATATCGACGTGAACGGTGCCGACTTTACGGAACGCATCAAGGCCATCGAAGGCCGTGTGGCTGTCTACTGCCGTGGGGGAAAACGCAGTTTCAAGGCTGCCAAGCTGTTGACCGCTCAGGGTTGCACGGTCTATAATCTAGACGGCGGCATCCTGGCCTGGCAGAAGGCCGGAATGCCGATAGCCAGTGTGGAGACGGACATTTTCGCCACCCAAAGCGGCAAGTTGGTCAAGTTCCACGCCCTGATGCACTCGAGCATCCGCATCGAGTATGACGGCCGGGAGATCGAGATCGACCCCTGCGCCAAGCTGCGTGACCGTACGGTGGACTACTCCGCCATGCCCAAGGCCGACATCATCCTCGTCACCCACGAGCACTTCGACCATTACGACTCGGCGACCATCGATCAGCTTACGGCCGAGAAGACCCGGCTGGTGATGAATCGTCGCTGCGTGGAGATGTACGGAAGCGGCACGGCCCTAGCCAACAGCGACCGTCTGGAGCTGGCCGATGACATCACTGTGGAGGCCGTACCCGCCTACAACACCACCGCCGAGCATCTGCAGTTCCACCCCAAGGGTCGCGACAACGGCTACATCCTCACCCTCGACGGCCTGCGCATCTATATCGCAGGCGACACCGAGGATATCCCCGAAATGGCTGACATCAAGGACATCGACATCGCCTTCCTCCCCTGCAACCAGCCCTACACCATGACGCCCGAGCAGCTGGTGAGAGCCGCAATGACGATTAACCCGAAAGTCCTATTTCCCTACCACTACGGCGAGACCGATGTGAGCGGCATCCCCGCCCAGCTCCCCGACATCGACGTCCGCATCCGTCACTACGAATGAACGGCTTTTACATCGCTTTCGCACCGCTGCAGGGATATACCGACATGGTGTACCGGCAGGCACACCACGAGTGTGTCGGCGGGGTGGACGAGTATTACACGCCGTTCGTGAGAATTGAAAAAGGCGAGGTGCGACGCAAAGACCTGCGCGATATCGACCCGACGGCCAACCTCGGGGTGCCTACGGTGCCGCAGGTGATAGCACGCGATGGCGACGAGTTCGCCCGATTGTGTGACGCGCTGCAGACACAAGGATGGAACCGCATCGACCTCAATATGGGCTGTCCGTTCCCCATGCAGGTGCGAGCTGGCCGAGGCTGCGGACTGTTGCTACATCCTGAGCGGGTGGAAGAGATACTTAAAGTGATGCAGCGTAGGCCCGAAGTGGCCTTCTCAGTCAAGATGCGACTGGGGCAAGAGGACGAAGATGAAGGACTGGCAGTGATGCCCATCATCAACGAGATGCCGCTAGTGCATGTCACCCTACATCCGAGGCTGGGACGACAACAGTACAAAGGCACGGCCGACCGCGAGGCTTTTCATCGTTTTATGGAGGTGTGCCGTCACCCGATGGTGTACAACGGAGACATCGTTGAAATTAAGAATGAAGAATTAATAATTAAGAATTGGGCTGGCACAAGGCTCAAAGGTCTGATGATAGGGAGAGGTCTTTGGGCGAGACCGTGGATGCTCAGCGACAAAGAACCGCAGGAGGTGCTGCGTGACATGCACGCCATCGTCTACCGTCATGCCAGAGAACACCTCTGTGGCGACAGCCAAGTGCTTGCGCGGCTCCATGCCTTCTGGGAGTATGTCGACATCCCTTACAAGCAGAAGAAAGCCCTTATGAAGGCCACTACCCTACCCCACTACAACGAGTGCCTGCGTGCAGTATTGGCCTCCTGCCATCGGTAGAACCCTATAATATCTGTGCCGTGTGGGCCTTGGTGTTCACTTTGCCTATGGCGTCGATGATGGTGCCCTGCTCGTCGATGACGTATGTGGTGCGGAGGGTTCCCATGGTCACCTTGCCGTAGTTCTTCTTCTCGCCCCAGGCTTCGTAGGCCTTGAGGATGGTCATGTCGGTGTCAGCAATCAGATGAAATGGCAGGGAATACTTTTCGATAAAGCGCTGATGACTGGCGGCACTGTCCTTGCTCACACCCAATACGTTATAACCCAGTGCGAGGAATCGCTCATAGTTGTCCCTCAGGTCACAGGCCTCGGCGGTGCAACCCGGCGTGCTGTCCTTGGGATAGAAGTAGAGCACTAGCTTCTTGCCCTTGTAGTCGGCGAGGCTCACTCGCTCGCCCGTCTCTATTGTGCCCTCGAAATAGGGTGCTTCTGTACCTTTCTGTAGCATTATTTGAATTTAATAAGTGTATCTTTCCGGATGCAAAGATACAAATAAAATTTGTCAACTCGACAAATATTCGTATCTTTGCAACTTGAAAATCCAGATGGTATGGAAACGATTGGCAACTGGTTGACACAGGCTATAGAGGCGGTGAACAGCTGGATATGGAGCCCTGCACTGGTGGTCTTGTGCCTCATGGCAGGTCTTTATTTCTCATTGCGGACACGCTTTGTACAGGTGCGACGCTTCGGTGAGATGTTCAAGCTGCTTTTTGGCAGTACCAAACGTGATGGAAAGAAGGTGGGAATCTCGTCGTTCCAAGCCTTTGCCATGGCCCTATCGGGGCGTGTTGGCACCGGTAACATTGTGGGCGTTGCTACGGCTATAGGATTCGGCGGTCCCGGAGCCATCGTGTGGATGTGGATTATTGCCTTCTTTGGTGCCGGCAGTGCCTTCGTTGAGGCCACATTGGCACAAATCTATAAGGAAAATCACAACGGCCAGTTCCGCGGTGGCCCAGCCTACTATATCGAGTCCGGACTTCGTTCACCTTTCTTCGGAGGCCTCTTCGCAGTGCTGGCGGCGATGGCATGTGGCATCTTCCTGCCACCGGTACAGTGCAACGGTATCGCGCTGAGTTGCTCGCGTTCGTTTGGAGTCGACCCCTGGGTGGTTGGGGCCGTGGTAGCTCTGCTCATCGCTCTGGTCATTGTTGGCGGTGTAAAACGCATTGCCAACGTGGCACAAATTATCGCTCCTGTAATGGCACTCATTTATATCGTACTCTCCATCGTCGTTCTAGCCATCAACTATCAGGTAGTTCCCGATGTGCTGATGCAGATGATTCGTGGGGCTGTAGGTGTAAACGAGGTGAGTGGTGCGCTGATAGGCAGCACCATTGCCTGGGGTGTCAAGCGGGGTATCTACAGTAACGAAGCTGGACAAGGCACTGGACCTATTGTGGCAGCTGCCGCCAAAGTGAGCCATCCCGTCAAGCAAGGTCTTGTCCAAGCCTTCTCGGTCTACATTGACACGCTGCTCGTCTGTACCGCTACGGCCATGATGATCCTGGCTTGCAAGACCTATAATATCATCGACACGGTACAACACACTGCCAGTGGAACCGTCGTCACCTATCTTCAGCAGAACCCATTGGCCCCGGAAGGTGAGCCCGGTGTCTTCTACACCAGCGGCGCTCTTGGCACCGTCCTAGGGCCACGAACCGGCGATATGCTCATCTCCATCGCTCTTTTCTTCTTCGCTTTCACTACCATCATGGCCTACTACTACTACGCCGAGACCAATCTTGTCTACATCTTCAATCGCTGGCGCCGCCGGATATACAAGAAACATCCCGAGCGCCTTGAGCAGCTTGAGGAGGCTGATATGCACTTCGGAGACGACCGGGGTGAGCGTGTGGTGGTGTGGATGCTACGCCTTGGCACTATCAGTGCCGTCTTCCTGGGCTCGATGGCCGGCAGTGGTGTGGCGTGGACGATTGGTGATATCGGCGTGGGAGTCATGGCATGGATCAACATTGTAGCCATTCTACTCCTATCACCCAAGGCCTTGCGGTCGCTACGCGACTATGAACGACAAAAGAAACAGGGCCTCGAGCCTAATTTCGACCCCGAAGCCCTGGATATCAAACATTGCGAATACTGGCATTCCTTAGCTGAGTGAGGCCAAAGTACTGTTGCGATAAAGCGGGTTGGTCGACACGTCGTCGCCGAACCATGCCGGTGCAACAAAACGGTCTGCGACCTCAGTCGAAGGAAATTCCACTTCAACTAGCCGTAAGCCTTCGTGACGACCATGAAAGACATCCAGCTCAGCTATCAGTCCACTCTCGGACAATGGGATACGATAACGGGTCTTAGAAACCAACATCCCGTCACATTTACCTCTTAGCTTCAAGTACTTGTCCTCGCTCAGACGAAACTCCTCCTCACGGTTATGGATGGCTGTCGAGTGGGTTGTGAGCTTCTCTTTGACTGTCAACCAAAAGGCATCGCCCATCCGGCGGATACGCACGGTGGGCGATGTACAAAGATATCCTTGTTCAATCTCGACCTTTGGGTAACTGTCCAGCCCCTCGGGCAGATTCACGACCAAGTACTTACGCTCGATTTCCATCAGAGCGTGGCAAGGTAGTCGGTGACATTCTTCTCGATACGGGCAGCCACATCGGCACAGTCATCGGCCTTCTGGAAACGTTCGCCGGTGATATGCTCGTAGAGTTCGATGTATCGATCGCTGATACTGGCGACAATCTCGTCGGTCATTTCAGGTACCTGCTGACCTTCCTTGCCTTGGAATCCGTTGGACATAAGCCACTCACGAACAAACTCTTTACTCAGTTGACGCTGGTGTTCACCCTGGGCGAGACGCTCTTCATAGCCATCGGCATAGAAGTAACGGCTACTGTCGGGCGTGTGGATTTCGTCGATGAGATAGATTTTACCGTCGCGTTTACCAAACTCATACTTGGTGTCAACCAAGATGAGACCCTTGGCTGCAGCAATCTCTGTACCACGCTGGAAGAGTTGCAGGGCATAGCGTTCGAGCTGGTCGTAGTCTTCTTTGCTGACGAGACCGGTGCGGATAATCTCCTCACGGCTGATGTTCTCGTCGTGGCCCTCGTCGGCTTTGGTAGTGGGAGTGACGATAGGCGTCGGGAATTTCTGGTTCTCCACCATCCCTTCAGGCAGCTGAACGCCACAGAGGGTCCGTGCACCAGCCTTATACTCGCGCCAGGCGCTGCCGGCCAGGTAGCCGCGCACAATCATCTCCACACGGAAACCTTCACACTTAAGACCTACGGTGACCATCGGGTCGGGCGTGGCAAGCTTCCAGTTGGGCAGGATATCGGCGGTGGCATCGAGGAACTTGGCAGCAATCTGGTTCAGCACCTGACCCTTGTAAGGGATGCCTTTGGGCAGCACTACATCGAAGGCCGAGATGCGATCGCTGACCACCATGGCCATATAGCGGTCGTCAATGTTATAGACGTCGCGCACCTTGCCGACGTACAAACTCTTCTGTTTCGGAAAATTGAAGTTGGTTTTAACAACAGCTTTCATATCTTATTCTTCTAATTTGTTAGCAAAAAATGTGAAGTTGACTTTGCCATAATTACGGTGTTGCCAGAAGTGGGGATGCTCTTCGAAGCTGTACTCGCGTGGATGTTCGAGAACAAAAATACCGTCATCGGTGAGGACATTGGCTTCAAAAACCAGGTCGGGCAGCGAGGAAAGACTCTCAATGGCATAGGGTGGGTCGGCAAAGACGATGTCGAAACGACGGTTGGCCCGCTTAAGGAGATCGAACACATCGGCCCTGACCACATGAAGGTTGCGTACCGAGAACTGGGCAGCACACTGCTTGATAAAGTCGGTGCACTGGGCATTGATGTCGATAGCGGTGACCTCGCGTGCGCCACGGGAGACAAACTCGAGCGATACAGCCCCGGTGCCGGCAAAGAGATCCATCACCGAGCACTCGTCGAATTCAACATAGTTGTTGAGTATGTTGAACAAACTCTCGCGCGCCATATCGGTAGTGGGGCGCACAGGCAGGTTCTGCGGCGGGTTGAGGCGACGGCCTCGTAGGGTTCCGGCGATGATACGCATGGCGGTCAGATCAGTAACAGGGCGTGACGATAGGTGGGCAATGTACGGAGGGCGTCGTTCTGACTGCGGGCGACATTGCCGTTGTAGAGGTTGGCTTTGGGGAAATACGGCCTGAGACTGCCGAAACGATTGCGATCGACATCGCCACATAGGAGCAGTTCGGTTGTAGAATCCTCCAGGCCATAGGACTTCATCACGTCGACTACATGGTAGACAGCCTCGTCGGCACTGGAGAAACCAAGAGTGTTACCATAGAGGTAGCGGCCCTCCCGGAAGGCGGCCACGTCTACCCTGCCCTGCCGCCAGTGGGTCAGCAGTACGGGGTGATCTTTGCTGAGGGGCGCCACAAGGGCCATCTTGGCATGTTGATGCATCACGGCAACGCCCGGCATGGCCACCTTGAAGGCGGTGACCACCTGTTCGTTGGCCGCGAATACGGCCGTCGATGCCAAGGTGCGGCTATGGTAGGTGAGCAGCATGTCGGGCGTGCTACCCACCAGTCGCAGGTACTGTCGGTTGGAGAGCGACGAATAGAGCTCGTCGGGCACCCACACACTCTCGTCGCTTAGCACGATAAGCTCCATGGAGGCGTAGCCCAGCGGACGGATGCCGGCGTTGGCGAAGAAAGCCTTGACGTCGGCCATGGCGGCGGTCATCGTCGACGCATGGCGACCTTCGGCTTCACCGAAAGAGGTCAGCACTCCTGAGGTGGACACCTCGGCAAAAGAAAATCCATCGGCCCGGAGGCAAATGGATAATCTTTTCTCGCGCGGCGCCAGCTCAGCTGCTGTGGTTATCAGAGTCTTGCTGGTGTACATCGCGCAGCGGTTTTATTCGAAGTTACCGTCGGTGACGGCCTGGGTCATGTCGCCCACTTTCCAGCCGGCGTAGCGGCCCTTCACCTCGTTGATGCTGGCAATCTTGTTCACCACCAGCTGGTGATCCATGTCGCTCAACAGTTTCTCGAGGGGCACTTTGCACTCGAAGACGGGCACCATGAGGCCGCTCTTCTCGAGCACACCACTCTGAAGCTCAAACTCGTTCTTCTCGCCCTTGGGATAGGGAACGTAGCGCAGGTTGAGGATTTCCTCGTCCGTCAGCTGGCGCTTGTGACCGTTGGCGTCGATGATGGGCAGTTTGCCATCTTCACGCAGCTTGGCGATGGGGTTGACAAACACCTCGACACGCGAGATGTAGCCCTTCTTGACAGCCTCGAGCTCGGGCACCTCGTTGATGTCGACGTCGGCGGGAATCATGCTGTGGTTGATCACCTTGCTGACCACGCGCATACTGTCCTCGTTCATCAGACGATCCAACAGCGTGTCGAAGTTGCCGCAGTAGGTACCGTAGGTCAGCTTGTAGGCGTCCTCAAGCGTACGGATGGATTTGAGTTTCTCGGCACAGGCGTCGCGACGTTTGGTGTACTCGTTGTCGAAACGCATAGGCTTCTGGATGCTGTCGTAGAGCAAATAGGCCAGGGCGATGATGACCACACCCAGCACAATCTGAATGATAGTTTTACCTTTCATTTGTATTATTATTTTTTAGTTTATTCTTTCTACCCTATTGAACCACAACGTGCTGCAGACACACATACCCTGCTGTCGGCGGCAACGATTCAAGTGCAAAGATACAAATATATTTTCAATCGGCAAAAAAAACTTCTTTTCCCTCCCCTACCACCCCGTCCCGAAAAAGTACCGTTCAGGAAAGATGTACATTTTTTAACACTTCGTCAACAACCGTATTCGACTATAAGTCAGTATGTTATACCGAACTAGTACACTCTAACGCACTATCCTACAGGTTATTACGCTGATTTCTGGCTGATACCTTGCTGGAACCTTGCTGAAAAAGCAGTGTTTTCAGCCAGCAGTCAGCCAGCAGTCAGGGAGTATATAGGGAGTTATCAGCCAGCTGGGGTTTGTAACTGGCTGGAATGAAGCCTTTTTGTGTTTGGCCTTTGCGTCAGTCCTGTTCGCGATGGTGGAGAGCGATGGTGACGTCGGGGTAACGGTTGGCGAGGCGACGGGCAAGCTGTTCGGCGCAGTAGACGGAGCGGTGCTGACCGCCGGTGCATCCGAAGGAGACGAGGAGGTGGGTGAAATGGCGTTCGAGGTATTTGTCAACGCTTTGGGAGACAAGTGCTTCACAGTGGTCGAGGAACTGGAGGACGGCGGGTTCACGCTCCAGAAATTCGATGACCGGGCGGTCTTTGCCGGTGTAGGACTTGTATTCGGGGTAGCGACCGGGGTTGGGGAGTGCGCGGCAGTCGAAGATGAAGCCGCCGCCATTGCCGGAGGGGTCGTGGGGAAGGCCCTGTTTGTAGCTGAAGGATCCTATCGATACTGTGAGAGTGGGAAGTGGGGAGTTGGGAGTGGGTAGTGGGTAGTGGGTAGTGGGTAGTTGGGAGTGGGTGGTGGGTAGGGCGAGCTGACAGGCGGCGACGAGTTTTCGGATTTCCGGGAGGTCGACAGCGATGGGGTGTTCCTGGAGCAGGTGCTGGAGGTTGTTGAGTGCCAGTGGGATGCTCTGGATGAAGTAGTCTTTTCGTTCGTAGAGGCCGCGATAGCCGTAGGCGCCGAGGGTCTGAAGGATGCGAGTGAGGAGGTAGGCCCAGAAGTGGTCGAGCCATTGGCGGCGCTGATCGCCCCGGAGGCCACGGACGTCGAGGTAGTGGTTGAGGAGCTGGGTGCGGATGGCCTCGGGGAGGTCGCTTTTGGCGCTGTAGAGCAGCGAGGCGACGTCGTACTGTGCTGCACCGCGACGGCCGCCCTGGTAGTCGATGTAGTAGAGAGTGGGTAGTGGGTAGTGGGTAGTGGGTAGTGGAGAGTGGGTAGCATTCTGTCCGTTGTGGGCGAGCATGATGTTGCGAGGGTTGAAGTCGCGGTAGAGGAAGTAGTGGCAGTCGGCGGAGAGGAGGTAGGCGACGAGGCGGTCGAAGTCCTCCTCGAGGCGGTCTTCGTCGAAGTCGATGTGGAGGAGTTTGAGGAAGAAGTATTTGAAGTAGTTGAGGTCCCAGTGGATGGAGCGGCTGTCGAAGGCGGGGCAAGGGTATGCGACGCTGTAGTCGAGGTCGATGCCAGCCTGCTGGATGGCGGCAAGATCGGCGAGGGCCTGTCGGTAGAGGTCCATCATCTCGGCGTCGAACCCGCCGCCCTGGCGGCGTTTGTCGTAGAGGAGGCTGTAGAGGGTCTGGTCGCCAAGGTCCTGCTGAAGGTAGTGGCAGCGGTCGGAATCGACGAGATAGAGTTCGGGCACAGGGAGCCCTTTGTCGCGGAAATGGCGAGTGAAGGCGAAGAAGGCTTCGTTTTCGCGGCGGTCGGAGGCGACGGTGCCGATGCAGCCATGGGTGGCACCGGAGAGTCGATAGTAGCGACGGCTGGAGCCACTGGCGCCGAGTGCAAGGCACGAAGTGCAGGGTTCGCCGGCCCAGTCGGCGAAGAGTTGTTGCAGCCGGTCCATTCGGAGGGTTTTACTCTTCGGTGGCAGCCTGTTCTTCGGCGGCGGCCTGTTCCTCGCGCTGGGCACGCACTTCGTCGATCATACGGCACTTGCCGCTGAAGGTGGCACCGGGTTCGATGGAGAGCTTGTTGATGAGGATGTCGCCGCGGACACGTGCGGTGCTGTGGAGCGAGAGGAGTTCCTTGACGGAGAGGTTGCCGTTGACGGTGCCGATGATGTTGGCGTTCTGGCAGAGGACGTTGCCCTGGACGACACCGCTGTCGCCGACGACGAGTTTACCGTTGAGTTGGATGTTGCCTTCGAGTTTACCGTCGAGGCGGAAGTCACCGGTGGCGACGACATCACCTTTGATGACGGTACCGTCGGTGATGATGTTGATGGGGGCGTTTTCGGTTTCCATTGTTTTTGCCATGATTTAAATAATTTATGTTTTATTGGTTTTCGAATATCTATTTTTTCAGATGGTACTTGCGGAAGTAGGCGTCGTAGGCGTCGAGATCCTTGCGGTTGTAGAAGGTTGCATAGTTCTGGGTGGAGAGGGCATAGCAGCGGTAGTCGGATTCGGCATACTGGCGCAAGGGGCTTTCGCTTTGCTGGAGGTGGTGATAGTAGCCCATGGCGTCCTCTTCATTTTTGAACTTATGGACGGTGAGGAGCTGTGTGCTGTCGGTGAAGAGGATGGCGTTGACTTTGTAACCGGAGTTGGAGTAGTAGATGGAGTTGAAGTCGCCGAGGCGGTACTGGAGTTCGGTGGCTTTGATGCGGCGGTCGTTAATGAGGACGATTACGTAGTAGGTCTGTCCGGGGCGGTAGTGGTAGACCAAGGAGGCAGTGGGAAGTTCTTCCTCGACGGGTTGGTCGACGGTGGCAACGGAGGTTTGCTGTTCTTTCTTCTCGGTCAAGCTGTTTTTGCTGTCGCCAGTTGTCATTGCCTCGGCCAACCCTTCGGAGATGGTGGTGTCGGATTGAAGGAGTTCGAGTTGTGCCATGGAGAGGGGCACGATACTGTCGGTGCGCGGGGTGGTACGGATGAGGTTCTGCAGTTCGGCGATGGCTTGGTCCCGGTTGCCTTGGGCTGCCAAGGCGAGTCCTTTCCAGTAGTGGAACTTGGGGAGGAGAGGGTGAGCAGGATAGAGTTCGTCGGCTTGGTCGGAGAGGGTGACGACGGTGGAGTAGCGGCGGCGGGAGTATTGGTCGTAGATTTCCTCGTAGGCTTCTTCGACGATGCCTTCGCGTCGGAGGAGTTCTTTGTAGTATTCGTTGTCGCGGATGAGATTGGCGAAATCGCTGTCGGGGAATCCCATGAGGACCATATCGCGATAGTAGTTGGCCTGAGGTGTGTTCCCCTGGCGGTCGAATATGCGGTAGAGCATGTAGAAGGTCTGGACTATTTCGTCATAACCGGTGTAGTCGTTGGCAAGACGCTGGTAGCATTCGAGTGCGCGAGGGATGTTTTGCACTCCGTCGTAGAAGATGTAACCGGCGTTGAGCAGACTGATGGCCGTCAGGGAGTCGATGGAGTCGAGTTGATGCTGCGTGGTGGGGAGGTCTTTGAGGTAGTAGGCTGGATTGTGCGGGTCGTCGGGATTGCCATTATTGGCGTTGTTGGCGAGCAGTCTGGCGTTGGTAGTGTCGGACTGACTGGTGTCTCGGTCGGCGGTGTCATCTTGATTTTCGTCCTGTTGATTGGCGAAGAGGTCGAACGAGGGTTTGTTACTGAAGCACCAGTTGTCCTCGAGCAGCCGGACGCCCCAACGTTGACGGAAGGACTCTTTGCCTTTCTGGACGGTGTTCTGGTTGTAGAAGTACCAATCGCCTTTGAGTGTGTTCTGCTGGGCTTTGTCGTCGGCAGCCAGCTCGTCGAGCAGGGCTTTCTCCTTGGCACGCTCCTCCTGGGCCTTGAGGGTATCTATCTTGGCTTTGATCAATGCACTGCGTTCGGCCTCAGGCATGGCTGCGACGACAAGCAGGCTGTCGCACCGCTCGTAGACTCGCGTGTAGGAACATAGTTCGGTGAGCATGTCACTACGGCGCTTGATGGCGGTATAACCCGGGTATTCCTTGCTGATGCACTGCATGACGGTGTCGTAGTAGTACTGGGCTTGGTCGTAGTTTTCATAGATATCATAATAGACCTCGGCCAGACGAAGGGCAGACTTGGCCTTCTGGGCTTTGTTGACTGTTGCGGTGGCAACACTCTTACGGAGGTTGTCACAGGCTTTCTGGGCATTTTTAACGCCCAGGTACATTTCACCCATGGCATAGTATATCTGGTCGCGATACTCTTCGTTCTTCTTGTCACGGAGCATGGCATCGAGCTGCTGCTCGAGACGCTGGATGTCGCTGTGTTCGAGGTCGGCACAAGAAGCTTCGCCCAAACGGGCGTTGAACTCCATCACATAGGCTGGGCTATAGTTAAGCACTTTGTGATAGTATTTGGCAGCCACCGAACGACGATCCAACTTCTGGTAAATCTGCGCCATGAGGAAGGTGAGTCGGGCCTTGGTGTCGTTGCTGTGGGTGGCATCGAGGGTGAGGTGGATGTATTCGACAGCCTTCTTAAACTTGCCTTGAGGGATAGTTGCCTCGACCATGGCCAAGTAGAGCTTGTCGCGTTGGTTGCTTGAGAAATTACCCTTGTCGAGGTTTTGCACCAACAGGTCGAGTGTGGCTTCGGCCTCAGCGTAACGTTTCTCCTGGGTCATGCATCGTGCCAGCAAAACGGCACCTTCGTCGCCTGCACGTGTACCTCGGAACTGACTGATAAGAATGTTACATGTGTTAGCGGTCGATATGTAGTCATGCTTGTAAAAGGTGGCGTAGGCGGTCAGCAGATAACACTCCTTGATATAAGGCACATGTTCTTCTCCACCGACGAAGATGCTATGTTTCTTTATGCCTTTGACACCTTTCTCAATAGCACGATCCATCTCAGGGTAGATGGAGCGAGCTGCCTCATCGGTACCCAGAAGTTCCGGTGGCAAGAAAGCAGTGTAATCGTCGATGGCATCCTTGTGCAGTTTCTCCAGACCGGCCTTAAGGCTCTCGTTACCATTCCACCAAACGTTATAGTGGCACGTTGTATTATGGTACTGCACATTGGTCCATTTAGCCTTCTCGGTTGAGCAGGAGGCCAGTAGCAGCACAAGTGCTATGACGGGTGATATGAGCTTTATGGGTTTAATGGTCAATAAGTTTTATACGTTAAACCGGAAATGCATGATATCACCATCCTGGACGACATAATCCTTGCCTTCGACAGCGATCTTGCCAGCCTCGCGGCATTTGGCTTCAGAACCGAGGGTGACGTAATCGTCATACTTAATCACTTCAGCGCGTATGAAACCACGTTCGAAGTCAGAGTGAATAATACCCGCCGTCTGAGGAGCTTTCATACCTTTCTTGAATGTCCATGCCCTGCATTCCTTAGGGCCTGCTGTGAGGAATGTCTGAAGACCAAGGAGACGATATGCGGCTTTGATAAGGCGATTGACGCCACTCTCTTTGAGGCCAAGATCTTCGAGGAACATCTGTTTCTCTTCATAGGTTTCAAGTTCGGCGATATCGGCTTCGATACCCGCTCCTATCAGCAGGACTTCGGCCTGTTCGTCTTTGACTGCTTCACGCACAGCCTCAACATATTGGTTCCCATTCACCACTGAGCCTTCGTCAACATTGCATACATAAATGACAGGCTTGGTTGTAAGGAGTTGCAGGTCACGGGCAACTTCGGATTGGTTTTCGTCGAGTTGCACAGTGCGGGCACTCTTGCCTTCCAACAGAGCTGCCTTATAAAGATCCATCACTTCGACAAGCTTCTTGGCACGTGCATCACCACCTGCCTTTCCTTTCTTTACCTCCTTGTCGTATCGGTTCTCAATGGTCTCCAAATCTTTGAATTGCAATTCAGTATCAATGGTAAGTTTATCGCGTACTGGGTCAATGGTGCCATCCACATGGGTAATATTGTCGTCATCGAAACAACGTAGAACGTGGATGATGGCATCACAGTTGCGGATATCTGCCAAGAACTTATTTCCAAGCCCTTCACCTTTAGAAGCACCGCGAACAAGACCGGCAATGTCAACTATCTCAACAGTAGCGGGGACAACTGAAGCGGGACGTTCAATCTCGACCAACTTGGCAAGACGTTCGTCGGGGACTGTAATGACACCCACATTAGGTTCAATGGTACAGAATGGGAAATTGGCCGCTTGTGCCTTTGCATTGCTCAAACAGTTGAAAAGAGTGGACTTACCTACGTTGGGTAGTCCGACAATACCACATTGCAGGCTCATAGTTCTTTTTCAATTAAATATTGATTACGAGTGGCGGAATTTCTGCAGATTAACTCACCAAGGAAACCTGCCATAAAGAGTACCGTACCAACCAGTACGAAGAGCATCGACAGATAGAACCATACACTGTTGGTCAAAGCCATTCGACCAGCCAGACGGAGAATGATAACTACCAATAAGGAAATGAAGCCAAAAAGGAATGACAATGATCCCACTGCACCAAAGAAATGCATCGGTTGCTTGCCAAACTTGCTCATGAACATAATGCTCATAAGATCAAGATAACCATTAATAAACCGATTCATCCCGAACTTAGTGACACCAAACTCACGTTTCCGGTGCTGCACGACTTTCTCTCCTATCTTTGAAAAGCCAGCCCATTTGGCAATAACAGGAATGTAACGATGCATCTCTCCATAGACTTCAATACTTTTGATTACCTCATGGCGGTAGGCTTTAAGGCCACAGTTAAAATCGTGTAGTCTTATACCACTCATCCGACGGGTCGTCCAGTTGAAGAACTTGGAAGGGATATTCTTTGCCAGTTTAGAATCATAACGTTTCTTCTTCCAGCCGCTGACAAGATCGAATCCATCTTCTTTAATCATACGATAAAGTTCGGGCACCTCGTCGGGACTATCTTGCAAGTCGGCATCCATGGTGATAACCACATCGCCTTCAGTAGCGCCAAACCCCACGTTGAGAGCGGCACTCTTACCATAGTTACGACGAAACTTAATGCCACGGTAGGCGGGGTTCTTGGCGTGGAGTTCTTCAATAACTTTCCACGAGCCATCATGCGACCCATCGTCAACCATCACTACCTCATAGTCAAAGCCATGTTCCTGCATCACCTTGTCAATCCATTCGGCAAGATGAGGCAGCGACTCGGCTTCATTATATAGCGGTACAACAATTGAAATGTTTTTCATATCTATTTATATTTTCTTTATTTCTTATGAATTGGGGCTTTTTCATTACGGAATAAAATGGATGCCACAAAGGCACCAAAGGCACCGAGAAGGATAGTCTCCACACCAGCCACGATGGCCCACCATGCAGCCCAGTAATGTAATTGTGGATCCTGGGCGGTAATAGTGTTTCCTGTCATAGAATTCGTAAAACGGATTGTCTGCTCAGCCGAAGTAAGACCTATAGCCCATAGGATGAGGCCGTATACAACGCCCGTCACAGCAGACAGCCCCATACCGAAGAGCATGGATTCTTTTAGGGTAATCTTTTTTTCAGGCAAAGAGTTACGATAATAAGCCGTCAGTAGAAATACAGCCACTAGCAATATCACATCGACAATCATCGAAGCAGGACTTTCCATAGGCTTTCCCATCAACAAGCGCACTAGCACATATGCAGCCAACAGAATGCCTGTCAATAGGCCACAACGAATATAGGCACGACGATAATTGCCGTGAATGGTGCTATCATATCGGTGGAATATTCCCATAGTTATTCTATCTTACATTACGTTCCAATGCCTCACGAATCATTTTCTTCATCTTCATGGTTTCCTTCTCGACTACCCCTTGCTTTTCAGGCTTGTATAGGTCTGCGTATCGTACCTCACCCAGAGTGATCTTGGGGCTCTTGAGGGTTCCGTTTACATCGACACCCACCTTCGCCATCAAGGGGTTCTTCAGCAATTCGACATGGTATCCACAACGGTTATCAAGCGTATGTTTACCCGATGCACAGAGTTGGTATTTACCCAGATTGAGCACAAAGGGGAACACTTCAATCTCCTTGCGGAAGACGGTCATTTCGACATCAAGACTATCTATTTTGATCTGATTGTCTTTATCCTTCCAACTCTTGAACTGCATCAATTTGGCAATCTGGGCAATGCTATTGTTATCCATCACAACAAGATCCTTGCCACTGATGGCAGCCGAACCAAGCAAGGTACTCATTTTTGGTTTGTAATCGGCAAACAAGTAACTCTCACCTGCTAAATGGAAGTTAGCGTTACCATTAAAAGCCGCCAACATCGGCACCAAGGTATCGACGACGGGAATCATGTCCAGCAGTTCGTCGATCTGGATGTCAAGGAGATGGAAATCAATAGCGGCAAAAAGGTCGTTAGGTCTCGGAGATTTATAGAGTGCTGTAAGCTGCATGGTGGCTGCCTTGCAAACAAAGCCAATCTGGTCGAGCACAGCCACACCATCCTTAATGGTAACGGCACCCGCCAAATCTCCCAAATCATTGCCAAAAGCCAAACTACGTTTAATATGGGTGTTAAGCGTGAAATCCACATCTTTAGGTACGATGAAAGGATTGGCCTCTTTGGAGACATTGTCCTCCTGGCGCATTTGTTCAAGTGTGTCTGGATCACTTCCGACTCCACTGAACATTTCCATCAGTTGGTCTACATCAGTATAATGCGAAGTGAGATTCAACTCACCGACCAGCATACGTTCGTGGCTGAGCCATGGTTCAAGGTTTTCCACAGTACCATATAGTTGCAGGTCGCTATTACCCAACTTGATGTCAGCGTCAGCCACATCACACAACTCGGGTGTATAGTGGAAGTCGAGGTTATTGATATATAGCTGTTCGCCAAGCATCGGAGTAATAACAAGAGTCTGGCGCAGGTCTATATCGAGATTAGGGTTGTATTTGCGTAAGAAGTTATCCTGGGTCGAATCCAGCCGTACTGAACCTGCCAACGACAAGGCACTAAGGTCAATACTATTACTGTCCATCGCAGCTACTGTCTTCTCAAGGCTCACCTCGATGGCAGCAGCCAGTTGCTCGCGTGTGATATCATTGACACCAACACTTATGTCGGGTCGCTGGGCATGGGCTGCAATGCCATTCATATTGAAGATAAGAGAACTGCCCTTTACCCTAGCCTCGGCCATCTTACCTTTAAACTGTTTGGCAGGCAGCTGTAAGGCAACATCGAGATCGGGGGCCACAGCATGAATACTATCATAGGTAACATCTAAATCGCGCAGTTTGATAGTACCATCAGCCTTCATCTTGTTATATGCTTTGGCTTTCAACTGACTCATCTTAAGGTCGGCATGAAGATCAAGAGTTGCATTGCCTTCGGCCACAACTGGTAAATCGTCTGGCAACATTGGTTTTGCATCTTCCAAAGGCAGATTGCCCTTCACCTTGGCGTCTACATGCATATCACCCAGCAGGTCGTCCACCTTGCCGCTAACGCTGACATCAGTATTACGGGTATGGGCTTTGAGGTTTTTGATGGTGACCTCACTGGAAGTTTTCTTAGACAGGTCTACATTTGCCGACAAGTCACCTTTGATACGGTTCACCTTGTAAGGCAATGCCGTGGGGTAATAGAATCGGCCGTCGTCAAGGCCGACAGTAGCCACGACTATCGGCATCTTGTCTCCCGGAGTGGCGGTGTAAGCATTGGCATCAAGTGTCACCTTACCATCCACATCCATGCCCTTGGGCAGCACCTGCATAGGTAACAATTCCAACAACGGAGCCACCTGCCATGCCCCATCCGTGGTCACGTTGGCGTTGAGCATCAGTGTATCCAAACGGGCCTGACCCTTCAAGGTCAACCCATATTCGTCAACAGTCAGGCGACCTTCGTCGATACTCACTCTTTGCGACAGGTCGTCACAGTAGTGGAATGGCACTTCCAATGTCAGCAAGTCTTTTTTCGACTGTTGCAGTTTCTCATTGACCATGTCATTAAACTGCCCCTTTTTGACGTTGAGTTTCAATTTACCATCCACTTTGTCAAGGTTACCTTCAGCCTTGAGGGCCAGCTTCATGTCATCGAGCATTGCATCGAGCGAGGTGGCACCAGTGCTGTCCTTTGTGGTAAGGGCGATACAGTCGGTACCAAGATTCAGGGTAGCATCCACCCTACCCTCTTTCAATGTACCGACGACGCAGAGGTCGAGGTCGTCCACACCAGCCTCCATGCCGTTGGATGCATTGACAAAGCGGGCGCCAGTATTGGTTACTTTTATCTTACGCAAATCCATGTTGGGCAGACTGTCAAGGCTGAAGCTACTTTCGGTAGTGTCCTCGTCATCGCTGTGGGGAAAGATGTCAAAATTACTTTTGCCCTCGCTATTCATATAGAGCGAGGCATTGACGTCATCAAGAAGCACCTGGTGCACGACGACCTCTTTCTCTTTGAGGTACTTCTTTACGTCGACTCCAACGGTGAGATTGCCTATCGAAGCCACCGTGTCGCTCGGGGCTCCTTCCATCGGGTTGACCACATAAACATTGTCAATGGTCAGACCAGCATCAGGGAAGGTCTTGAAAAGTGTCAGGTTGACGCGGCCGAAGTGTGTGTCACAGGTGACATAGTCCGAGGCCAACCGGTTGACAATCTTGGTCAACTGGCTGGGCGTGAACACCAGCCAAAGAGCCACAGCGAGCACCACGATAACCAGGCCAAGCAACGACCCCAACGAGATAAGCGTTATCTTCCATCCTTTTTTCATGGCCATTACTCGCTTTTGGTGAAGTTGTATTCCATCTTGTAGCCATCCTCCCACCTCATCGTGGTGGAGTTGATGGCCTTGACTGTGTACACTTTGGGAACCGCCTGGTTGCCCTGTTCGCCACGGAAGACGTGCATCAGCCTGTCACCGTTGATGGTCCACTCGAAAGTGAGGTTCGAAGTCTCTTCGGTCTTGTCCTCGCTCTCGTCCCAGGTGACGCCAGTATAGTCGTCACGATAGCGCCAATACTCCTGTGAACCGTCGAGCAACCAGCGACCCACCAACTGCTCAGGTTCCACAGTGATATGGGTCTCGGTCTCATGGCAGCCTGCCGCCAGCAAAGCCAGCAGCGCCAATGACATAAGTGTTAACCTTTTCTTTTTCATCATTTGTCAATCACATATATCTCCGGCAGGGTACGCCCCTGCTCGTCGTAATCCATGCCGTAGCCGACAATGAACTCGTCGCCTATCTCGCGCCCCACGTAGTCCACCGTGTAGTCGCCCCCGAAGGCGTGGGGTTTATAAAGCAAGGCACAGACCTTGACGCTTCGGGGCCCGAGGGCACGCACTTCGCGCAGCATGACCCCCATCGAGAGGCCGCTGTCGATAACGTCCTCGACCAGCAGCACATCCCTACCCTTCACACGCTCGGGGAAGGGCAGTTGACATTGCACCATGCCGGTCGAAGCCATGCCGCTGTAGGAGGCATAGCGCACAAAGTGCACCTCGCACGGCACCGTCAGCTTGCGCAACAGGTCGGAGGCGAACATGTATGCACCCGTCAGTACCGGGCAGACCACCAGGTCAGCCCCACGGTAGTCGCGGCTCACCTCGCCGGCCAGCCGCCCCACGATGTCCTCCAACTCGTCCGCTCCGATGAACGGTCTGAACTCCTTGTCCTTTATCTTCATCTATTTGTCACTCAAATGATCCAATCACTCATCAACCATCACTACCCGCAGACCAAAGTACTCGCTTGTAGCCGTTGGCACATACCAGCTTCGGTCGAAGACAGCACAGGCCGCCGACACGCTGTTATAGTGCCCACCTCGCAACACACGGCTGCTGCCCACCTTGGGGCCGCGCGGGTTCTCCTGTGCCTCGGCACTGTAGGGTTCCATCCAGTCCGAGCACCATTCGGCCACGTTGCCACTCATATCGTAGAGGCCCAACGCGTTGGGGAGCAGACGCGCCACGGGATGCGTCGTACGGTCGCTGTTGACCGTGAACCAGGCGTAGTGTTCCAACTGCCCACGTCCACAACCCGCAAAGGGCTCGCCGGCACGTCCTTTGACGCCCCCACGGGCCGCAAACTCCCACTCCGCCTCGGTGGGCAGACGGAAGCGATGGCCCGTCAGCTGCGCCAGCAGGGTGACAAACTGCTGTGCCTCGATCCACGATACCTGTTCGACGGGCAGCGAGTCGTTGCCACCGAACTTGGAGGGGTTCTCACCCATCACAGCACGCCACACTCCCTGTGTCACCTCGGTGCTGCCCATGAAGAAGCCCCCGACGGTCACACTGTGCTCGGGTCGCGTGGCCTCGTAGCTGTGGCTCGTCCCACGGGCCGTGTTGCTACCCATGGTGAAGGTGCCACCTTCGACCCAGACCAGCTCCAGGTGCTGCCCCTCAGGCAGGGATATGACAGCCACACTGTCGTGCGACTGGGCATACAACCTTATAGGCCCTACAAGAACCATGAGTCCTATAAGTCCTATAAACACTCTTTTCATTCGCCGTGTTCTTTACTCCAGAGCTCGGGGTTCACACGCCAGGCCGACAGGCTGTCCAGGTCATCGTGACGGATGTATTCGTGCTCTTTGGCCACGCCGATCAGCGTGTCGTAGTTGGTCAGCGTCACCAGCTCGACATTCTCCTTCGCGAAGTTGTCGGCAGCCACCTGCAGACCGTAGGTGAAGATGGCAGCCATGCCCTTCACCACACAGCCCTTCTCGCGCAGTGCACGAACAGCAATCAGCGAGCTCTTGCCAGTCGACACCAGGTCTTCGATAACCACCACCGACTGTCCCTCGTGGATCTCGCCCTCGATCTGGTTGGTCAGACCGTGGCTCTTCTGCTCCGAACGGACATACACGAACGGTTTGCCCAGCTCCTGCGCCACCAGAGCGCCCTGGGCGATGCCGCCCGTGGCCACACCGGCGATGACATCCACGTCGCCCCACGTCTCGCGTATGACGTCGACGAAACGCTGACGGATGAATGTGCGTATCTCGGGATACGACAAAGTGACACGATTGTCACAATAAATGGGCGATTTTCGCCCCGAAGCCCATGTGAAAGGATGCTCGTTGTTGAGCTTTACCGCTTTCACAGTCAGTAAGAAATTGGCCATCTGTGCGGCCATGTCGTTGTTGTTAATCATGCTGCAAAGATACACATTTTTTTTAATATGGAAAAAAATATATATTTGATGCGTCTTGTTCAATCACGAGCATCCTGCACAGAGTTACTTTCACATCAAAAGCTCACCTTTTTGCCAAAACGCCTTTTTCAATCCGGCTAACTGCTTTTTTGAGGACATATCAGACACTCGTATAAAAACAAATTACATCGTGCACGACCTAATTTTAACATATTTCGTGACAGGTCAAAAAAGATGCAAAAACGGCTTCTAAAGACCTTATATTGGCCAAAAACGGACTTTTAAGAGTAATGCACAGGGTTGACTATCAATAACATACTGGCAACTAGTACACCCTAACGCTCTATTGTACAGATTATTACGCTGATTTCTGGCTGATACCTTGCTGGAACCTTGCTGAAAAGCCCCATTTTTCAGCGAGCTTTCAGGGAGTCATCAGGGCGTATATTGGGAGTCTACCGGGAGCTCGATGTTCCGATTGGTCTGGAATGCCACACAAACACCAATATTACAACGCTTTGCAAATTTCAAAAATACATCGTTGAAAATCGTCAATCAAAACCATCGAATTGTTAAAATATCATAATACATCGTGCACGACCTAATTTTTAAATCCAGGAAACAAATGGCCTGTGGAGGGAAAAATTGCCGGATGGGGCAACTTTTTTTTGCTGTTTTTTAAAGTTTGTTTACATTTGTGGTTTGAATTTTTTAATGAATATAAGTAAAAATAACACTATATGAAGAAATTAACACTAACATTACTGGCGCTGACGATGCCCATTTTGGCATCGGCCAGCGAAGCGGACCTGCAAATGCCGCAGGGTTTCGCCACGAGCGACACGGCTTCGATCCTCTACTGGGGTTTTGCGGTGGTGGTGCTGGGTCTGCTGTTTGGATTCTGGCAGTTCAACAAGGTGCGTCGCCTGAAGGCGCACAAGTCGATGCTTGAAATCGGCAATGTGATTTTCAAGACCTGCTCGACCTACCTGAAACAGCAGGGTAAGTTCCTGTTGTTGCTGTTTGTCTTCATCGGAGCCGCCATGGCGCTCTACTTCGGTGTGTTGAGCCACATGGCCGTGGGCGGCGTGCTGATGGTGCTGGGCTGGACGGTGATCGGCATCCTGGGCAGCTACGGGGTGGCCTGGTTCGGCGTCCGCATGAACACTTACGCCAACGCACGCATGGCCTTCGCCTCGCTGCGCCGCAAGCCGCTCGACCTACTCAACATACCGCTCCGCGCCGGTATGAGCATCGGCATCGTGCTGATCTGCATCGAGCTGGTGTTGATGCTGACCATCCTGCTCTTTGTCGACCCGCAGTATGCCGGCTCGTGCTTCATCGGCTTCGCCATCGGCGAGAGCCTGGGCGCCAGTGCACTGCGTATCGCCGGCGGCATCTTCACCAAGATTGCCGACATCGGTTCGGACCTGATGAAGGTGGTGTTCAAGATCGGTGAGGACGACCCCCGCAACCCCGGTGTCATTGCCGACTGCACCGGCGACAACGCCGGCGACTCGATCGGCCCGACGGCCGACGGCTTCGAGACCTACGGCGTCACGGGCGTGGCCCTGGTGAGCTTCATCCTGCTGGCCGTCCCCGAGGTGGACATGCAGGTCAAGCTGCTGGTCTGGATCTTCGTCATGCGTATCCTCGGCATCGTGGCCTCGGTGCTTTCCTACTATATCAACGGTGCCATCGCCAAGGCTCGCTACAGCAAGGCCGACGACATCAACTTCGAGCAGCCCCTGACCTCGCTGGTGTGGATCACCTCCATCATGAGCATCATCGGCACCTTCTGCGCCTCGTACTTCATCCTGGGCGACCTGGGCCACAACTGGTGGCTGGCGCTGAGCATCATCATCAGCTGCGGCACCCTGGGTGCAGCCCTCATCCCCGAGTTCACCAAGCTCTTCACCTCGCCCACTTCGAAGCATGTCAAAGAAGTGGTCAAGGCCTCCGAACAGGGCGGTGCCTCGCTGAACATCCTCAGCGGCCTGGTGGCCGGCAACATGGGCGGTTTCTGGACCGGACTGGTATTCTTCGTGCTGATGATCATTGCCTACCTGGCATCGAGCGCCTTCGGCATGGTCGACATCTTCGGCACCTATTATTCCATCTTCGCCTTCGGCCTGGTGGCCTTCGGTATGCTCGGCATGGGCCCCGTGACCATCGCCGTCGACAGCTACGGCCCCGTGACCGATAATGCCCAGAGCGTCTACGAATTGAGCCTCATTGAGGACGACATCGAGAAGACTACCCGTGAGGTGGAGGGCGAGTTCGGTTTCAAACCCGACTTCGAGAAGGCCAAGTACTACCTGGAAGCCAACGACGGCGCTGGCAACACCTTCAAAGCCACCGCCAAGCCGGTGCTCATCGGTACCGCCGTGGTGGGCGCCACAACGATGATCTTCTCGCTCATCCTGATGATACAGAAGACCCTCGGCATCGAGCCCGAGACCATCCTCAACCTGCTGAACCCCTACAGCATCCTGGGCTTCATCCTGGGAGGCTGCGTCATCTACTGGTTTACCGGCGCCTCGATGCAGGCTGTCACCACCGGTGCCAACCGTGCCGTGGAGTTTATCAAGGACAACATCAAGCTTGACCCCAACGCCCCCAAGAAGGCCGACATCGCCAAGAGTCAGGAGGTGGTCAAGATCTGCACCAACTACGCCCAAAAAGGTATGATCAACATCTTCATCGCCATCTTCTGCTTCGCGCTGGCCTTTGCCTGCCTCTCGAGCCCCGAGAGCATCGGCGGGCAGAATGCGGTGTGCCTCTTCATCAGCTACCTGATTTCGATTGCCGTCTTCGGACTGTTCCAGGCTGTCTTCATGGCCAACGCCGGCGGTGCCTGGGACAACGCCAAGAAGGTGGTCGAGGTGGACATGCAGGCCAAGGGCACTCCGCTGCACGACGCCTCGGTGGTCGGCGACACGGTGGGCGACCCCTTCAAGGACACCTCCTCGGTGGCCCTGAACCCCATCATCAAGTTCACCACCCTCTTCGGTGTGTTGGCCATGGAAATCGCCATCAGCGAGGGCTTCCGCGGCATTGCTCCCTACTTCGGCGTGGCTTTCCTGGTCATCGCCCTGGTGTTTGTGTACCGCTCATTCTACAAAATGCGCATCAAATAGCAGTACAATCTGCTGGTTTACAATCCACAAAAGACGCTGTCACACACGACAGCGTCTTTTTTTCACTTTTTATTTGGTAGTACGGATTTTATTTCATACCTTTGCATTGTCAGGTATATCTTGCACAAAAATGCAAGTGCTTGATATTTAATAACGAACGATTGTAAATATATTATTAAATTACATAATTATGAAACGAAGAATTCTGTTAGCAAGCCTCTTGGCTTCGGTGTTGCTCATGACGTCGTGCAACAAGGACGACATGGAGCTGTTGAAGCACCCCTATCGCTTACAGGGCACCTTGGATCCCTCGTTCGGTCTGCCGGTTGTCAGTAGCGATACTGTGAACCTGAATGACCTGCTGATGCTGTTCGACGGTACCTTTACGGGTATGATTACCGAGGACAACACCATCACGTTCCACTACGACACGTCGATCCGTGAGACCATCATCATCGGCGGCATGATTGGCAAGCAGGCTCCCGCCCAACGCCCTGCCGGCAAGAGCAAAGGCAGTGTGGCTCCGAAGATGTCGAATCCTCCGTTCATTGCCCGCGATACCATCATCGAGTATTCCATTCCCATCGACCTCTTTGACAAGGCCGACATGCAGTCCATCGTGGATGGAAACATCGCCATCAACGAGTTGATGCTCAACCTGGATGTCTTCGTGCAGGGTGGTTGCCCGCCCAACGTGGAGCAGGCACTGCGCGACTATGTGCAAGCTCGTATCGACCAGGTGACCATCCGCTATGTGGGCCATAACAACCAAGCCCACACCTTCACGGGCTTTGCCGCCCAGTCACTGGTGCTGGACGACATCATCGATGGTGGAACAGTGCAGTTTGACGACATCAATCTGGCTGAGATTGTGAACAGTATGCCCCGCTACATCACGGCAGCCTTCCACATGCACGTCGAGGTTGACTCGGCCATTGTGTACGACAATCTCGGCACAGCCCTCTCCGACCCCAACGCCATCGACTTCTTCTCCACCCTGCTGGATAGTTTGAAGATGACCTACCTCACCTTCGGTGCCGACATGAACGTCGACCTTCCTTTCGAAATACACATCGGAAGCCTGCCCTACAGCTACGACCTGGACATCAACGGTGACAGCGAAAACAGCGGCGAAAACACTTCGGTGATCGACATGCTCGACACAGTACTGACCAACATTCTAGGTGAAGGCGCCGTGAGTGTCGATTCGTCGAAGGTGACTGCCATCCTGATATTTAAAAACGGTATTCCGCTCGACCTGACGCTCGACGGATACTTCGTCGACCAAAACGGTCTGCCAACCTACACGCTCTTCACGAATAAGACGGTGGCATCGGCCATTACGGCTCCGGTACCTGACCGACCGGGAGTGTCGCAAGCTGTGGCCGACTCGGCGACCCGTATCGAGATACCCCTCACTGTGGAGGGCCTCGACAAGATGGTCAACGCTTCGAAACTGAAGCTTACGCTCAAATTGGCCACCACAGGCAACGACTTCAAGGTGATCAAGCGTGACGACTACCTGAAGATCAAACTGATGGTCAAGCTGGATCCCTCGATCAATATCGACATGGAACTGTTCGACCCGACAAGCTTCCCGTTTGTGGGTACTATCCTTGAGAAACTTGGTAATTAATCAAACATGGAGGACAAGACAATGAGACACAGACTTACGATAATGGCAGCGTTCTTCATGCTTGCCGCCGGAAACGTCAACGCCCAGTACAGCGAGACAAACAACCTCTTTTACTTTGCACAGCGCGCTCCTCAGAGCAACATGCTTAATCCGGCCTTCTTCCCATCGGCTTTCTACATTCAGTTGCCGGGTCTCAACAGCCTGCAGCTGGGTCTCCCCCTGTCGATTGGCGATGTGGTGCACTACGATGCCAACCAACAGGCCAATATCGTCGACCTTAACAACATCCTCACCACATTGGGTGAAGACAATCACTTCCGTCTGGGTGCCGACATTAACCTTATTGGTTTGGGTTTGAGAGTGGCTGGCGTGTTCGTCGATGCCAACATGCAGTTGAAGACTAACTTCAATTTAGGCCTGCCCATCGATGCCATTAACTTCGTGCTGAACGGCAATGTGCAGCCCGATGGGACCCCTTATCCCGAAATGCCCATCCTTGATGGTGACTTCTTCAACATGCAGATGTACCTGGAGACCAGCGTAGGTGCCGGCTTGCGTGTACCTCTGACCAACCTGACGGTAGGTGCCCATGTGAAGTTGCTGTCGGGTATAGTGAACCTGAACACCGACAACACAAAGGTAACCTTCGAGACCGACCCCGACTATGAGTCGGTACGTGCCAAGATGTACTATGAGGTGATGGGTTCATCGATCGTCCCCATCGACACTACTGGCGGTAATGGCAACATCATTGAAAACATGATCAACGGCCTTGATCCCCAGAGTATCTTGCAGAGTGTACTCGACATCAACGGCGGCAACAGTGGTCTCGCTTTCGATATCGGAGCCAAGTATGACTTGGGGCCTTTCACCATTTCGGCCTCCATCAACGACATCTCGGCTGGTATTCACTGGCAAAAGAATGTAGTCAGCCTGACTCCGAAGGGTGGTCAGGGCACCATCGAGTTCAATGGTATGGACATCACTAATCTGCTCAACCGTGGTAGCGTCAATTTCGATACTCTGGCAGACTACTTTAAGTACCAAATGGAAGCCATGACTCCTGAATTCAAAGTGAATGAGGGTGACTATTGGTATACCATTCCCACCAAGATGAATATTGCTGCCACCGTCAACTTAGGCCTATTGAAAGCCGGCATCTTGATGCATGGTCAATGGGATCGTGGTTTGTTGGCCCGCAAAGCCATCAACAGCGCCAGCGACCTGGCTCTCGACCTAGGCGAGGACGGTTTCAAAGGTTTAAAAAACACCTTCCGCTTCAACACCACGCTCTCAGCCGGTGTCAACCTCTTCAACTGGATTGAATTGATCGTCGGTTCATCGGTGGTATACGACGGTCACAGCAAGATCGGCCTTGACAACTTCCTCAACCCGGGTGTGGGTATAATTGTCACTCCCGCCACCTTGATCCAGGCTTATGTGATGATGGACTATGCCAGCAGCATGTATTTCACCCAGATGAAGGCCTTTAACTTCAAAATGGGCTTCAACCTGCTCGTGGGTAGTAACAGCAAAAAGACCCGAATACTGTAACCTTACTGAATGAACATCATCGCCATCGTAGGGCGGCCCAATGTGGGCAAGTCTACACTTTTCAACCGATTAACGGAATCGCGCAACGCCATCGTCGACCAGACGAGTGGCGTTACGCGTGACCGCCAGTATGGTCATGCCGACTGGAACGGCAAACATTTTTCCGTCATCGACACCGGTGGCTACGTCATGGGTGGCGACGACGAGTTCGAACTCGAGATACGCAAGCAAGTAGCCCTGGCTGTCGACGAGGCCGACATCATCCTCTTTGTCGTTGATGCCCGTGAGGGTTTGACACCGATGGATGAGGACGTGGCTGAGATGCTGCGCAAATGCCCCAAACCCGTCATTCTGGCTGCCAACAAGGTCGACAACAGCGCCCAGATGGATAGCCTGGCGGAATTCTACGCTCTGGGGCTGGGTGACCCCTACCCCATCGCCGGCATCACAGGCAGTGGTACTGGCGATCTGCTCGACGCTTTGGTCAAAGACTTCGACGAGGGCGAGGACGACCCCACCGACGGGTTGCCACGCATCGCTGTAGTAGGACGACCGAACGTGGGCAAGAGCTCGTTTATCAACATGATCACCGGCCAACAACGCTCGGTGGTCACCCCCATCGCGGGCACTACACGCGATTCCATCTACACCCGTTACAACCTTTTCGGCTTCGACTTCAACTTTGTCGACACCGCCGGCCTGCGCCGTAAGAGCAAGGTTAGCGAAGACTTGGAGTTCTATTCCGTCATGCGTTCCGTGCGAACCATCGAAGCCTCCGACGTATGTATCCTGATGCTCGACGCGAGCCAGGGACTGGAGCAGCAAGACCTGAACATCTTTTCGCTTATCCAACGCAACCACAAGGGCGTCGTCATCGTGGTCAACAAGTGGGATCTCGTGGAAAAAACCACCAACACCCACCGCGATTTCGAAAACCTTATCAAAGAGCGTATTGCCCCCTTCGACGATGTGCCCATCATTTTCACCTCGGTCATCAACAAGCAACGCATCTTCAAGGTGCTTGAAGCCGCCCGCGCCGTCCACGAAGCCCGCAGCCGCCGTATCGGCACTTCCGAACTGAACGACACCCTTCTCCCCATCGTCAAAGAGCAGAACCCGCCTCCCAGCGTCAAAGGAAAGTGGATCAAAATCAAGTATATCACCCAACTTCCCACCCCTTATCCGCAGTTCGTCTTCTTCTGCAACCTGCCGCAATACATCCGCGACCCCTACAAACGTTTCGTGGAAAACCGTATGCGTGAACTATGGGACTTCCACGGTGTCCCGATGAACATTTATTTCCGCGCCAAATAATTAATAAACACATTAACACATTCAATACAATGAAAGTCACAGAACAGAATTTCGATGAACTGATGAACTCCGGTATGCCCGTCATGATCGACTTCGGTGCCACCTGGTGCGGTCCCTGCAAAGCCCTCGCTCCCCGTGTCGAAGAGATTGAAGCCGAGTATGAAGGCAAAGCCGTCGTGGGCACCGCCGACGTGGACGAGTGCAGCGATCTCGCCGCCCGTTTCCGCATCCGCAACGTTCCCACCGTCCTCTTCTTCAAGGGTGGTGAGATGAAAGACAAGTGTGTCGGCCTAGTGGCCAAAGAGACCCTTGCCGAAAAGTTGAACGCTCTTCTTTAGTTCAAGGAGTTGAGAAGTCAACAAGGAGTTAAGGAGTTAAGACCAACGCACTTACATCGCCTTGTCTTAACTCCTTAATCTCTTGACTATTTAGCTTCTACAAAACATACATGGACCAAAGCCAGATCTCACGTTACCACTCACTCGACTTCTTTGCCCGCCAACTGGTCGAAGGGTTCATCACAGGACGTCACCGCAGTCCCTTCCATGGCTTCTCGGTTGAATTCAGCGACTATCGCCAGTACAACACCGGCGAAAGCACGCGTTACATCGACTGGCACCTCTATGGGCGCACCGACCGCCTCTACGTCAAGCAGTTCGAGGAGGAGACCAACCTGCGGTGCCAGCTTATCATCGACCAGAGTTCATCGATGCTCTTCCCTATCGAGGGACAGGGCAACCTGAGCCATCCCAACAAACTGACCTTCGCCGTCTACGCTGCCGCCGTGCTCATCGAGCTCTTACACCGCCAACGCGACGCCTTCGGGCTGACGCTGTTGAGCGACGGCATCGACCAGCACACCCCCTGTCGCAGCAATGCCGTGCACCAGCGCTACCTGCTGGCACAACTCGACGAGTTGCTCAAACCAGTCGATGCCGACCACCGTCCACAACGCACCACCACCCTGGCCGACGCCCTCCATCTCACCGCCGAACAGCTGCACCGCCGTTCGCTGGTGGTGATTTTCACCGATGCCTTCGTTCACGCCGAGGAGCAGGAACCACTATTCGACGCCTTGCGGCATTTGCGCCACAACAAGCACGAAGTCATCCTGTTCCACACCTTCGACCGCGCCCGCGAGCTCGACCTCGACTATGGCTCGAAACCCTACCGTTTCATCGACCTTGAGACCGGACAGAGCCTACGGTTGCGCCCCTCCGAGGTGGCCGAAACCTACAGTCGCGAGATGAACCGCCTGCAAACCGACCTGCAGCAGCGCTCGCTGCAGTACCACATCGACTATGTGCCGGTCGACGTAGCCCAAGGGTTCCACCAGGTCATCCTGCCCTTCCTTCTGAAGCGCAGCCGTGTTTCATAACACAATAGGCCTCAACACCTTACACAATTTTAACATTTATTAATCACTCTTATTCAGCGTTTTATGCTCACAGCTAGCTGAAAGCCTGCTGGAAGCTTGTTGAAACCTCCCTACTTTTCAGGGAGTATTCAGCTAGTCATCAGCTAGCTGATAGGGCGTTGGTCTAATACAGAGCAGCTTACACGCATTACCATCTCGCAACAAACTGGCTTACATCACCTTACTATAATAATGCAATTCCGGAAGTCTGCACAACATTTTTTTTGCAGAAAATATACGATATTGATTTTTTTTTCGTTATCAAATGCAAAATTGACTGTGTAAGAGATGAAATTATCACAATTCCGATTCAATCTGCCCAAAGAGCTCATCGCCGAGAAGCCCGTCCGCAACCGCGACGAGGCGCGTATGCTTGTGCTGCACCGCGACAGTGGAGAGGTGGAGCATCGCCTGTTCAAGGACTTCATCGAGTACGTCGACACCGACGACGTGGTGGTGGCCAACAACACGCGTGTGTTCCCGTCGCTGCTTGAAGGCGAGAAGGAGAAGACCGGCGCCCGCATCGAGGTGTTGCTGCTGCGCGAGCTGAACGAGGAGATGCGCCTGTGGGATGTCATCGTCGACCCCGCTCGAAAGATACGCATCGGCAACAAGCTCTACTTCGGCACCAACGACGCGTTGGTGGCCGAGGTGGTGGACAATACAACCTCGCGCGGACGAACTATCCGCTTCCTCTTCGACGGTACACACGACGAGTTCATCAGTATCGTGCGCTCGATGGGTCGCACACCACTGCCCGACGAGTTGCGCCGCCTGCGCGATATCGAGAAAAGCGACGCCGACAACTACCAGACCATCTATGCCAAGCGCGAGGGGTCGGTGGCAGCCCCCATCGCAGGCCTGCACTTCAGCCGTGAATTGCTCAAGCGTATGGAGATCAAGGACGTGAAATGGGTCGAGCTGACGCTGCATACCGGCATGGGCGAGTTCAAGGCAATCGAGGTGGAAGACCTTTCGAAGCACCGCATGGATGCCGAAGAGATGCATATCGACCAGGCCGCCTGCGACAAGATCATGGAGGCCAAGCAAACGGGACACCGCGTCTGCTGCGTGGGCACCACGACGATGCGCGCCGTGGAAAGCGCCGTGACCATCCCCGGCAAGGTTTGCCCCTACGACGGCTGGACCAACAAATTCATCTTCCCGCCCTACGATTTCACCATCGCCGACATGATGGTAACCAACTTCCACCACTCCATGTCGTCGCAGTTCATCATGGTCAGCGCCTTTGCCGGCCCCGAGCTGATGATGGAAACCTACCAGACCGCCATCAAGGAGAAGTACCGCTTCTCGACCTATGGCGACGCAATGCTGATTTTATGACACCGCTTGCGGAAATACTAAGGCCTAAAAGCCTCGACGAATACATCGGACAACAGCACCTTATAGGACAAGGTGCTGTTCTTCGCACATTGATAGAGAGCGGGCAAATACCAAGCATGATCTTCTGGGGTCCTCCGGGCATCGGCAAGACCACCCTGGCCATGATCATCTCCAACACCCTGCACCGCCCTTTCTACACCCTTTCGGCCATCAGCAGTGGCGTCAAAGAGGTGCGCGAGGTCATCAACAAAGCACAGGAAGAGGACGGGGCCATCCTTTTCATCGACGAGATACACCGTTTCAACAAGGCCCAGCAGGACTCGCTGTTGGGTGCCGTCGAACGCGGCACGATCACGCTGATTGGCGCCACCACCGAGAATCCTTCGTTCGAGGTCATCTCCGCACTGCTTTCGCGCTGTCAGGTGTATGTGCTCAAGGAGTTCGACGAAAACGACATGCAACAGCTGATTGCCTCGGCCTTACGCTACTATACCTCGCAGGGAATCAACATTGAAATCAAGGAAAACGAGGCCCTGATGCGCATCAGCGGCGGCGATGCCAGGAAACTGCTCAACGCAATGGAGCTGGTGGTGAACAAGGGATGCCGCGTGATCGACAATGCCACTGTCACCTCCGTCATCCAACAGAACCTGGCGTTCTACGACAAAGGTGGCGAGATGCACTACGACATCATCTCGGCTTTCATCAAAAGTATGCGTGGCTCAGACCCCAACGGGGCTGTCTACTGGCTGGCGCGTATGATCGAAGGTGGCGAGGATCCTCTCTTCATCGCCCGTCGTATGCTCATCTTTGCCAGCGAAGACATCGGCAATGCCAATCCCAACGCCTTGCTGCTGGCCAATGCCACCTTCGACGCTGTGAGCAAAATCGGCTACCCCGAGTGTCGCATCAACCTCTCTCAGTGTGCCTGCTACCTGGCCTGCTCGGCCAAGAGCAACGCCACATATATGGCCTTGGAGAACGCCACAAGCATAATACGTCGCACGGGCGACCTGCCTGTACCGTTGCACATACGCAACGCCCCCACCAAACTGATGAAGCAGCTTGGCTACCACGAGGGATACAAGTATGCCCACGACTACAACGGCACCTCTCTCGGTGGATTCACCGAGCAAGAGTATCTACCGCAGGGGTTGGAAGGGTCAAAGTTCTATGAGCCGGGCAACACTCCGCGTGAAAACGACACTCGCAACACCCTTCGCCAGCGTTGGGGAGAGAAGTACGGCTACTGACGGTAGTCTTTCAACGAAGTCTGCATTACCTTTTGGAACGAGCGCTCGAACATTGAACGCTCAAGGTAACCACACTGATGTGCCAGACGCGACATATCGTCCTGGTCATCGATATGGAAGTGTTCTTTTTGTTCGTCGAGGAGTTTGATGGCATGCTCTATGCGGAGAGTGTCTATATAATCGGCAAATGTGTTGCCATGCGTGCTGTGTACGGCATCGATAATCTCGTCCTCGGAAACGCGGAAGTGGTCGGCCAGCATGTAGACCGATAGGTCGGGGTTGAGGAAGGACTTGGACTCCATTATATACTCAGTCAAATTGCGTCCAAGTGACGACAAACCACGGCGCGAATGCTCTCCCAAGCGCTTCTTTTGCTCATTGAGCACCTCGACACCGACAGGGGTTTTGAAAGCATAGTAGCCTATGAAGAACATATCTACAGCCTGCAGGGCTGCACCAAAGGCAGTACCCAAAACCGGTCGCGGAGAATTGAAAGGATACATGACATAGCTGAACACTACGAAGAAGCAGTTAAGGGCGACACAAAGATAGGTACCCATGAGATCGGCGCGATGGACACGGTTGGCTGAGTAGTAATCGTCGAGCAAGCGGCTGAAACGATAGATGCGGACGATGCTGTAGATGCCGACGAAGGTAGTCTCGGCGACTATAAGGAACCAGTAGAGATAGAAGTGAACCGAGACGATAAGGTTATAACGCCAGCTGCCTTCGTAGAAGTGGTGGGCGATGCCTTCGCTGCCGCGTTGTATCCAGAGGCGGTACATGTCGTCACCGCCGATGATTACCGATGCCGACATGAATGCCACCACCACCACCGCCGGTATGCCAAGCATGTGGAGTCTGGTTAGTTTCGTGTGTTTCTCTTCAGTGCCGGTCAAGTTGGTGACTGCTGCCTGGATGAGAGGCGGAGTAAACATTGAAAGTACCATGAAAATGATAACAAGTATATACTCGCCTTTGAGGAAGCTGTTGAAGAAGGTGCTGTAGAGGATGACAGACAGTCCCATCGACATCAATGCCGCCATGATGAGCCACTGCGCCACAAGTACACGGCGCTTGAAAAAGAGCGTCACAAAAGGCCAATAGAGCGCTGAGAGGCCCATTATGAAATAAATCAATGCAATCGGTGTCATGATTCGAGGTTTTTAGTACGTATATATTCAGCCAGATAACGGGCGTCGTATTTCATGCGGTATGCCAAAAGTCCGGATATGAACTGCACCACCGCCAACACCGACGAACCCACGATGAGCCAGTACTTAAAATAGAGCGGCCTCATATAGGCTGCATAGTATATTAATGCAGCCAGCGGAACAAAGATCCAAACAATGATATTGTATTCCCGAACGTTGAAGAACGGTAGGTTCATATCCTCGGCATAGTAGCTGTTGTAGCGCTTTTGGAAGCGGCGTATCTTCAGCGTGGCGATGATAACCAATATAAACGAATAGACGATGAGCACTGTCGGGAAGACCCCATATTTCCATATAGTCATGAAGTTCCATGCCGCATCTTCTTTATTCCAAGAAATACCATACTCACGGTAATAACGGCACATCTCCTCATAGCGACGGGGACCAAGCCAGAACACTGCGACAGTGAGACCTATGATAAACAACAGCGGAATCACAAAGACACGCCTCTGCTTGAGGGTGGCGCCACGGGCCTCGGTATGCGAACAGATGGCAAGATAATACATCGGGCCGCATACCACAGCCAACACCTCAAACGTATAGGTATAGATGAAAATCTGCTCTTCCTGTCCCCGGAAAAAGACACCGAAGACTGTCATGGCGACAGACTCTATCAAAAGCATCAGGCTCAGTACCACCTGCGACCTTGTAGGGCGGCGGTGCCCCATCACAATTACCAGCGCCCAAATTGCCGAAACAAACGCCGGCAAGTACAAAATGTAACTCCATCTCATAACTTTCTATCTTTTTCTATGAATTTTACAAGCTCATCGACGGCATCCTTCTGGTCGATGTCGCGCTTGACGATCTCTTTGCCCTTGTAGAGGGTGATCTTCCCGTGGCCGGAGCCGACGTAGCCGTAGTCGGCGTCGGCCATCTCGCCGGGACCGTTGACGATGCAGCCCATCACGCCTATCTTCACGCCCACCAGGTGCTTGGTCTTCTCCTTTATCTCCTTCAGGGCGCGCTGTATGTCGTACTGCGTGCGGCCGCAGGAGGGACAGGCGATGTACTCGGGCTGCGTGATGCGGGCGCCGACGGCCTGCAGGATGTCGTAGGCGATGGGCATCTC
>JAEEGL010202082.1_pt1 | contig 35552 bp, 22 predicted proteins | sample 9134231 | NCBI WGS metagenome assembly JAEEGL01 (sample SAMN16246548, study PRJNA631951) | gut metagenome | biome: gut microbiome; feature: rumen; material: fiber-attached | host: Bos | place: Iran: Karaj | collected 2018-10
AAAGTGTTTATGCACTTTGGCACGGTGAACAGATTTTGCCTTTATGCCTTAATTCCGGAAGGCAAATAGTTGCAATGTGTAGTATGTCTAAAGATGGGGAAATTCAAGCCGGGGTATTAAAAGATTTTGATTTTATTGCCGTAAGAGGTTCTACATCTAAAAGAGCAGAAAGAGCATTAATTGAAACAATAAGGTATGCAAGAAAAGGTCATTTTGTTGCTTTTACCGTTGATGGGCCTAAAGGACCGATACATAAAGTAAAATCCGGACTTCTTCTTGTCTCACAAAAAGTCGGTATAAGATTAATACCGATATCGGCAATATCAAAAAATTCTTTAACATTCAGCAAGGCTTGGGATAAGTTTAAAGTTCCGCTTCCTTTTTCAAAAACAGTTGCCGTATATGGTAATCCTATAAGAATAGAAAAAGAAGATAATTTGGAAGAAAAAGCCTTAATAATTGAAAAAGAATTAAATAAACTGAGTGATTTTGCAAATAAATACTACTGGTCTAAAGATATAAATGAATATTTATCTCATCATCCAAGGCCGAGAATTTTTATAAAATGTAATAAAAATATAAATATCTGTATCGATAAAATAAACGAATTAAAACAGAAATATCCTTTATCACAATTTACTTTATTTATATCGAACAAAGAAAAACAAAATATTTCATTACCGCAAGATGTATTAGTAGTAAATAAGATAGCATTAAACAATAAAAAAGATTTTTTTGATGTCAGTTACGGAACTTCCTTTTTTGATAATCTAAAACTAAAACCAAACTTTAAATTTAGTTTATAACTTACGACAACTGCAAACTATAAACTACCAACAAAACTTTCAACTTGTCTTTTTTTTCTATAAAGATGTAAAATATCAAACATTATGTATATTTATTTTTTAATGCCTTTAATCGGTTTTATAGGAATGTTTTCGGGTGGATATTGGGGAGTAGGTTGCGGTTGGCTTATAGTTCCTACAATGCTTATTTTCGGCTTTACGCCAAATGAAGCCGTAGGTGTAGGATTATTACAGATGGTACCTTCAATACTTACTACTACAGTTCACGATATAAAAAGCCTGCAATGGACTAAAGAATCCGTTGCGGTAAAACTTGTTATTCCATTAGGAGTAGGTGCTTTTTTACTTGCTTTCAGCGGCAAAATAGTAAACAAATTCTTTTATGAAAGATTTGGTTCCATTGCATTACTCATAATATTTTGTATTTTTATGGTTACTTTAGGCTCTCTTGTCCTTTTCGGTAAAACGACAGAATATGAAACTGATGTTCCTAAAATTTCAAATACACAATCGATAATAGCTTTTTTTATAGGAATGGTAGTTGGTGTTTGCAGTTCAATTATGGGAGTAGGCGGAGCAATCTTTTTCAGACCGACACTTGCAAATATTTTTAAAGTTCCGGAAATGATAACGGCAAAATCAATAAGAATACTCTTACTTGTAACAACATTTACAGGGGGAATGTATTATACTTTTGCCGATGGCAAACCTGATTGGACAATAATAACAATGTCTTTGATAATTGCTATAGGCGGTATGATTGGTTTTCCAATGGGAATAAAAATTCACAATACAATAATAAACAACGGATATGCAAAATATATAAATAAAAGTTTTGCCATTGTAACACTAATAGTTCTTACAAATACTCTTTTAAATATTTTCGGTTTTGTTATTTTTAGCAGATATTTAATGATAACAATCGCAGTTTTACTGTTTATTTCCATAAATATTTTTAAAAAATATACCGATAATCACAAGTTGGAAATAAAACAGTAACCATTAGTTGTTGTTTTTTTTATATAAAAAATGTATAATTAGAAAGTTAATAGTTGCTATTTTTTTATAAGAGGTTTTTATGGCTGATTGCATTTTTTGTAAAATTGTAGAAGGTGTAATTCCTGTAGAAACGAAAGTATATGAAGACGATAAAGTTCTTGCTTTTACTGATAGATGTCCTCAAGCTCCGGTACATATTTTAATTATTCCGAAAAAGCATATTAAAAGTCTTGATGATATTTCTCAAGAAGATGTTGAGTTACTGGGTCATATTCAATACATTGCAAGCAAAATAGCAAAAGAAAAAAATTTAGTTGACGGTTATAGACTTGTAAACAATTGCGGTGTAGATGGCGGACAAACAGTAGCACATATACATTATCATTTACTCGGCGGTAGAACTTTCGGTTGGCCTCCGGGTTAGAAATAAATTGTAATAAGTCACAAAAAAAGGTGGTGTAAAATTTAAATGGTTAGTGTTAAAGTAAGAGATGGCGAATCAATAGAAGAAGCTATCAGAAGATTTAAAAGAGAATGTGAAAGAAACGGAATAATGCAAGAGATTAAAAAAAGAGAATTTTATAAATCTCCTAGTGTTATAAAAAAAGAAAAACTTGCTGAAGCTAAAAGAAAGATTCGTCGTAAAATGATGAAGGACAACAATTGGTCAAGATAGTCAATAGTTGAAAGTTTATTGAAATTTATTAAACAAAGGGGGATATTCTAAATGACGGAAAGAATGACCCCTTTGTTTACGTTTTTGTTAAAGGGAGAATTGTTATGAAACTAAAACAAATGTACGATTTTTTTGTACAGGCTGGAATAGAAAATGATCCTCGCGGCAAAGATGAAGTTAATACAAAATTAAAAGAAATAAATGAAAAATTTAATAAATTGGATAAACAAAGAAAAGAAGATTTTGATGTGGATTTATTAACCAATCCTTATGCCGATTCCAGAATAATTTTCGGAACCGGAGATGAAGAAATAAAGGCAATAATGGTTGGTATAGATATTGAAGCACCGGAATTATTAATTGCCAACCAATTAAGACTTTCCGGTAAAAAAGTGGATGTTGTTTTGGGACATCATCCTAAAGGAAAAGCTTTTTCAACATTTCATCAGGTAATAGGTATGCAAGCTGAAATAAATGAAGTTCAGGGTGTGCCTATAAATGTTGCGGAAAAACTTATATATTCCAGAGCAACAGAAGTAGAAAGAAGTGTTGCCGGAAGCAATCATCAAAGAGTTTATGATGCTGCAAAACTTTTAAATATACCTATGATGACGGCACATACTGTTGCAGACAATCATGTAGTAAAATTTTTACAAAACAGTATTAATGCATTAAAGCCAAGATATTTGAATGATATTATGACATTCTTAAATGATATTCCGGAATACAAATACGCAAAAACATTTGGAAACGGTCCGTCCATTTTGTGTGGTAGCGGAAATTCAAAGTGCGGTAAAGTTTTTGTTGATATGACAGGCGGAACGGAAGGACCTGTAGAAATGATAGAAAAACTTGCTAATGCAGGTGTTGGAACTATAGTTGGTATGCACTTTAGTGAAAAGCACTATAAGGAGATGGGAAAATATAAAATAAATGCTATAGTTGCAGGACATATTTCTTCCGACAATCTTGGTATAAATTTAATGCTTGATGGATTAGAGAAGAAATACGGACAATTAGAATTTATTGAGTGTTCAGGATTTAGAAGATTTAGAAGATAATGTCTATACCGGATCAAGTAATAGAACAAATTAGAACAGCTTCCGACATAGTATCCGTAATAGGAGATTATGTTCCCGATTTAAAAAAAGCCGGAAGGAATTTTAAATGTTGTTGTCCTTTTCATACAGAAAAGACACCGTCATTTATTGTTAGTCCTGAAAAAGGTATTTTCAGGTGTTTCGGTTGCGGTGTAGCCGGTGATGTTTTTAAGTTTGTAATGCTCATTGAAAATATTTCGTGGATAGAAAGTGTAAAAAAACTTGCAGAAAAAAACGGAATAACAATACAAGAAACTTTTAATGAAAAATATTCTGTTTCTGAAAAAACAAAAATATTTGAGTTATTGGAAATGACTGCAAAGTTTTACAACAGATGCCTTTTGGAAACAAAAGCAGCCTCTTTCGCAAGGGATTATGTAAAAAAAAGAGGTATGACTGATGAAACCATTAAAAAATTTATGATTGGATATGCTCCAAAAGGGAAACTACTTGAATCTGCAAAGAAAAAGGGCTATGCTTATGACATACTATCAAAAGCAGGACTTGTTACAAAAACAGATTACGGAACAGCTTTTGAATATATGTCAGAAAGACTTGTATTTCCTATATTAGACATACAAGGACGAGTTGTTGCTTTTGGTGGCAGAACATTAGCCGACAGTAAAGCAAAATACTTGAATACACCTGAAACAATGGTGTACTCAAAGTCGTCTAATTTATATGGACTTTATCAGACTTTACCTGATTTAAGAAAAAGTAAGTCGATAATTGTAGTTGAAGGATATATGGATGTTGTTCTTTCTCAGCAATATGGAGTAAGCGGAGCTGTTGCTCCGTTGGGAACAGCTTTTACACAACAGCAGGCAAAATTAATAAACAGATACGCCGAAGATGTTACATTGTTATTTGATCCTGATGATGCCGGACGAACAGCAACACAAAGAGCTTTGGAAATATGTGCAGAATGTAATGTTCCTGCAAAAACGTCTTCTTTACCTGAAGGAGTTGATCCGGATGAATATTTGTTGGAAAACGGTAAAGAAAATTTTTATGCTTTGTTAAATAAAAATTCAAAGACAGCAATAGAGTTTGTTGTTGACAGAGTATTATTAAACACAAATATTAATTCTGCTCAAGGAAAAGCAAAGGCGGTAGTTTCATTATTAGATTTTGTTGAGAAAAATAAAAATATAATTGTGCAAAGAGAGTATATTAAGTTTATTGCACAAAAGTTAGATATTGAAGAAGATGTTATTTGGCAGGAATTTAAAAGGAAAACTGTTTTTAAAACAAACATTAAAGAAGAAAATTTTGTTGAAAAGAATAGTATAAAACAAAAAACATCTTTAGAAGAAAAATTAATAAAGTTTTTATTGGAAACTGGTAACAGACAATATATAAAGAAATTAAAAGAAAATTTTTTTACGGATGGTAATTGTATTACTATATACAATATGCTCTTAGAAAACGAAAATATTTCAGCAGCACAAATCTTGTCTAAAATAAATGATAAAAGACAAGAACAATGGTTTTCTAAAATAGCATTGATAAATGAACAAATAAAAGCCGAAGACGGCAAAATAGAAGACTCTATAGAGCTATATGAAACGTTTAATATATTATGTAGAGATATAGAGATAGAAAGATTAAACAAAGAACGAAAGTTACTTGAAAAAGAAGTTTTGTTGATGACTGAAGGGAAAATTCCGTCTGATAAAAAGAAAATAGACAGATATATTCAGTTAACAACTCAAATTAAAGGTTCGGGGAAAAGTAATGGCTAAAAAAGAATTATTTAAAGATTTAGTGTCAATCGGTAAAAAACAAGGTTATCTTACTTACGATCAAATAAACGAAAAATTATCTGAAAAAGATTTAAGTCCGGATAAACTTGATAGTTTTTATATTAGACTTGCAGAGTTGGGAATAAAGACAGTAGATAAAAACTCATCTGTTTCTGTTTCAACAAGTTCAGCTTCTTCTTCAAAGAAGGAAAAAAATCAACCTGAAACAGCAGATATTGTAGTAAAAAGCAATGAAGATGAAGAAATTAATCCTGTAAGAATGTATCTTACAGAAATGGCAAAAGTTCCTTTGCTTGAAAGGAATGTTGAAGTAGAACTTGCTAAAAATGTAAAAGAAAACGAGAAAAAACTTACACATATTGTTTTGGAGTCTCCTTTAATAATTAAAGAAATTAAAAGTTGGGATACATTAATCGAACAAGAAGAAATGACACCGAAAGAGCTCATGCCAAGAGGAAGAAAATCTACAACACAACTCAGGAACATGAGAATAAAAGTTAAACAAACTGTGCAAAGAATAGGTCAACTTGAAAAAAATATTGCCAAAATAGATTTGAAATCAAAACAAAAGGGATTATCTCAAAAAGAAAAAATTAAACTTGATACCAAAAGACAAGCTTTAAGAGCAGAAATTATTTCTTTAATAGTAGGACTTAATCTTAATCAAGATAAAATAAAAAGACTTATAAATAAGATTAAAACAACAGCAAATAAGCTTAATGAAATAAATTCCGAATTGGAAAGAATGGAAAGAAAATATAAGATGCCTATTTCAAAGTTACAAAATTTATATAAGCAATTTGTTTCCGGAAAAATAACCGCTGCAAATTTCAAGAAAATGTCCGGTGGCTTTGTTGCAGTAAATATGGCAGAAAGTATTGAACATATTCAAAACTTGGTTTCGAAACAAACACATATTAAAGAAGGTATTTCAATTACACCTAAAGAATTGATAGAAACAGACAGGAAAATAAGAGATTTAGAGGAACTTATTCATAGAGATAAAATGAAATTAATCGAAGCTAATTTCAGATTAGTGGTTTCTATTGCTAAAAAGCATGTGGGAATAAGCAATTTGGAACTTTCCGATTTAATACAGGAAGGAAATTTGGGATTGTCAAAAGCTGTTGAAAAATTTGAATGGAAAAGAGGTTTTAAGTTTTCAACCTATGCTACATGGTGGATAAGACAATCTATTAACAGAGCTATTGCAGATCAAGCAAGAACAATAAGAATCCCTGTTCATATGAAAGAATTAATTTCAAAATTAACAAAATTAAAAAAGAAATTCCAACAAGAACAAGGAAGAGAACCTTTAATTGAAGAATATAGTAAATTTTTAAAAATGTCTACAGACAGAGTAAGAAAAATATTAAAAATGATGCAGGAACCGGTATCTCTTGCTACACCTGTAGGGGAAGAAGAAGATTCTAAATTGGAAGATTTTATAGAAGATCAAAACAGTCCAAATCCTGTAACTAAAACTTATCAATACAGATTACAATTGGAATTGGAAAAAGTATTAAATACTTTAACACCCAGAGAATCAGAAATTATAAGATTGAGATACGGAATTGGTATTGGTTATCCTTCAACTCTTGAAGAAGTTGGTAAAAAATTTGGTGTTACAAGAGAAAGAGTAAGACAAATTGAAGCAAAAGCTATAAGAAAACTTAGACATCCTAGTAAATGTAAATCTTTGAAAGAATATTTAAGCTAAAAATATATCTTGAAAAAATAAGAATTTTATGTTAGACTAATATCGGGTGTAGTAGGCTTAGAAATGTTTATTGTTTATTAGGAGGATATAATTATGAAGAATAGATTTGGTTTTACAATAACAGAGTTAATAATAGCTCTTGTAATAGTAGGTATTTTATCTCTTATATCAGTTCCTGCTTATAGAGGTTATGTAAAAAAAGGAATGGCTTCCGAAGCTAAAGCATTATTGGGAGAAATTGATGCAGCTCAACAAATATATTACTCTAGATATGGTAAATATTATGCTGGAACTGCCGGTCAAAGTTTTGGTACAAGTTTTGGTGTAGATGCTAGAAAGAACAAATATTTTACTGTTTATCAGTTAACTACTGATGGCGGGAATTATACAGCTACAACAACTTATAAGAGCAAGAATCTAACTATTAGAGGTTCTTTAACCGGAGAACCGGTACTTACTGATAATTTTACATCTAACATTGATTGATCTTTGCTTATTAGCAGGGATAAGTAAAAAACTTAGCCCTGCTTTTTTTTTGGAGAGATGGCCGAGTTGGTTTAAGGCGGTAGTCTCGAAAACTGCTATAGAGGAAACTCTATCGAGGGTTCGAATCCCTCTCTCTCCGTTATAAAAAATTTTTTGCTATTAAACAACAAAAATTTATATAATACATAATGTCGGAAAAATATAATTTAGAGGTTTAAATATTATGAAAGCTAAAACAAATGGATTTACAATTGTTGAATTAATAATTACTATATTAATAGTCGGAATATTAGCTCTTATTGCTGTTCCTGTTTATAGAGGTTATGTTAGAAAAAGTATGTCTACCGAAGGCAAAAATCTTTTAAGTGATATAAATGTAGGTGAAAGGAGTTATTTTTATAGAACCGGAAGTCTTTATGCAACAAGCGGAACAGAGACAAATAGCACTAAAATAGGTGTAGATGCCAGAAGAAACAAATATTTTAAATCTTATTCAATTGCTATTGGTAGTGCACAAAGATTTACAGCTACAACATCTTTCAGTGGAAAAACCATAACATTAATAGGTTCAATAACAGGGAAACCAGAGATTATTGATAACTATTCTAATCAAGAAGACTAAAAATTTTTATTACAAAAAAAAGTAACTCTTTTTAAGATTACAATTTTTTCTTTAATTTTTTTTGTCGTTGGCATTTGTGTTTTTTTATGTTAAAATATACGAATGATTCCTTTTGATATTCCAAAAACTTATCAAACAATAGTAAGAAAACTCATTCAAATAGCAAAAGATAACAATTTTATTATTTATGCTGTAGGTGGTTTTGTTAGAGATATTATTTTAAAAAGAGAACCTAACGATTTGGATATTATGGTTGAAGGGGAAAATGCCGGTATTGAGTTTTCTAAACTTGTTGCCAGAGAGTTAAATATTCATCCTCCAATTACATTTGAAAAATTTGCTACATCAAAACTTCTTATAGATGATAAAGAAATAGAATTTATAATGCCCAGAAAAGAATATTATACTGCAAAATCCAGAAATCCAAAAACAGAAATAGGAACATTGGATCAAGACGCCCTAAGACGAGATTTTACAGTTAATGCATTATTTTTAAGATTAAATGATTTTGAATTATTGGATTTAACAAAAAAAGGAATAGAAGATATAAAAAATAAATTAATACGAGTTACGGATGAATCCGCATCCGACCTGATTTTTGAACAAGACCCGTTAAGAATACTAAGAGCTGTAAGACAATCTTTTCAATTAAATTTTACCATAGAACAAAAAACATACCAAAGTATGAAAAACAAGGTTGAACGAATAAAAATTGTTTCAGGAGAACGAATAGCAGAAGAGATAAACAAAATATTATTACAAAAAAAACCTTCTGAAGCTTTTACTATGCTCGACGATATCGGATTACTTGCTGTTTTGTTTCCGGAACTAAAACAAAATCAAAACGTTGAACAACCAAAACCTTACCATGACAAAGATGTTTATGGACACACTATGGATGTTGTTGATAGTATAAAACCTGATTTGCTTTTAAGAATGACTGCTTTATTTCATGATATTGGAAAAGCTAAAACAAAATCTGAAAACAATGGAAAAATTTCTTTCATAAATCATGAAAAAACAAGTTCAGAGTTAACCAAGCAAATTTTAGTTAGATTAAAATATCCTGCGGATTTCATAAAAAAAGTTTGTTTCTTAATAGAAAATCATATGTATCCTAAAATGTATAATTCCGATTGGAAAGACTCTTCCGTTAGAAGATTCGCAAACAAAATAGGAGATAATTTGGAAAACATCAAATTATTAAATATTGCAGATAGTAAAGTTTTTAACAGTGAACTTTTCGATAGAGTAGAAAAGTTAAAACAAAAAAATATGCTTATACCCAGAGAAGAATTGTTTAATGGAAATGAACTAATAAATATTTTTAATAAACCTGCAGGAAAATGGATAAATGAAGTAAAAGAATATATACGAAATCTACAATTTGATAATCCCAAAATGACAAAAGAAGAAGTTCTGGAAAAGTTAAAAAAATATTGAAAATACAACAGATATAATGATATAATAAAAATAAAATTTTATGAGTGTAAACATGGAAAACAATGAAAACATTGAACAAGAATCTTTAAATCAAACAGAAAGCAAACCAAAAACGTACGATGTAGCCGGTTTGTTGATTGGTGCCGTAGTCGGTATCCTTCTTGCGATAACAGGAATAATTGATATCCTAATGGGTATTATTAGCGGAATGTTTTTTGGATTGGTAATAGGTACTTTTATAAAGAAAAAATAACTTTATTTGGAGATAGCAATGGTAATTGATTATCAAAAAAGTGTGAAACTTTTTATAAAGAAGTTAATTGAAGATTTTGAATTTTATCCCGAAAAGTATTCTATAAGTTTTCATCAAATTATAAGTCGACAACAAAAAAAAGATTTTGACAGACTAATAGAATTATACACTTCAAATATTGCATATAATCCAACAAATGCCTCAGCATACTATAACAGAGGACTTATTCATAATAAAAAAGCATCTTATAAACAAGCCTTAAATGATTTTACAAAAGCAATAGAATTAGATCAAAATTTTACTTTTGCGTTTATAGCAAGAGGAGAAACTTACGTTTATTTAAACGAATATGAATTATCCGACAAAGATTTCGCAAAAGCAATGGAGTTAAACAATCAAAATCCAACGATATACACAAGTTTGGGCAGCATTAGAAGAATACAATATCGTTTTAATGAAGCAATTGAATATTTTAATAAAGCAATAGAGTTAAATGATAGCATAGAATCTGCTTTTTATGGCAGAGCAATGGCATACAGAGGTTTAAAAGATTATCAAAATGCCATAAAAGATTTCACAAAAGCAATAGAATTAAATCCTAACGACAGTTATGCTTTTTGTAACAGAGGTATAACTTATTCAAACATAGACTCTTTAGATGAAGCTTTAAAAGATTTTGATGAAGCTCTGAAATTGAAACCTGAAGATGTTTTTGTTTTAAACAACAAAGGACTTGTTCACAGAAAAAAATTAGAAGAAGACATTGCAGAAAAAACTTTTAAAGCCGCTATAGAAAAAATGCCTGAAGATTGCTATGCGTATTATAATTTAGGGAATTTAAACAGAGAATTGGGTATAGAAGATAAAGCTATAAAGCTTTATTGCGAAGCTATAGATTTAGATTATTCTTTCATACCGTCATACATTGCTAAAGCAAATGTTTTTATACTCAACAACGACTTAAAAAAAGCAGATGAAGATATTCGACAAGCAATAGAGTTTATGCCGCAAAATTCTATCTGTTATACAATGTTGGGATATATAAAGTTTTTATCACAAGATTATAAGTCCGCTGTAGAAAACTTTAAATTTGCAATCAATAACGATATTAACAAAACGCCGGAATTAATTTATTTTTGTGCATTGTCTTATTTTTATCTTGAAGATTATTTGGCTGCAGAAAAATTTTTCACAAGAGCAATAGAGTTGTCTTTTGAATCAATAGAAGCCTTATATTCCAGAGCTTTTTGTTTCTTTAAATTAAAACAATATGATAAAGCAATAGCTTGTTTTAGTGATGTTTTAGAAAAAGATAATTCATTTACAGATGCTTATTTTTACAGAGGAGTTTCTTATATTAACAATCAACAATATGAAAATGCTTACAATGATTTTGAGGAAGCGCTAAACAAAAATTATTTACCCGGTGAAAGCAATTTTTATATGGGGCTTTGTAATTTAAATGATAAAAAATATAAAGAGGCCTTAAATAATTTTAATTTGGCAGTATCGAATGGTTATACAGAAACAGATGTTTTAAAAAACAGAGCAAAAATTTTAAATGAATTAGGCAAATATGAACAGGCATTGAATGATTGTGACGAAGTTATAAAAGTAAACAATGACAATATTGATTCTCTTATTTTAAGGGCACATATTTATGCTAATTTAAGTATGTTTGATGATGCGGATCAAGATATATCCAAAGTATTGAATTTGTCTCCGGAAAACCGTGAGTCTTTGTTTTTAAAAGTCAAAATAACATTCTTACAACAAAAATATAACGAAGTTATTGAACAATCCACACAAATTTTAAGTAACTCATACAATTTTGACATCTTACAATTAAGAGCAGAATCTTATGAAAAAACAGGACAATTACAAAAAGCATGTGACGATTATACTCAAATAATACTTAACACAAAAGATAATCTGAATTTTTATATAAAAAGAATTGCCATATATATACTAATGAAAGATTATCAAAATGCGTTAGAAGATATTGATTATGTAATAATGAACGATGAAAACAATGTAAATGCTTATTTTTATAAAGGAATAATGTATAGAGATCAAGGAGAATTAATAGATGCATTAAAGAATTATGATATTGCTTTAAAATTAATGTCTAAAAACAAAATAACAGATATAAACATAAAAGCATTGGAAACAGACAAATATTTTTATTCCAATGAAAAAGAAATTTCAAACAATATCTTAAAATCCAAACAAAATCCATCTATAAAGGAAGAAAATTTTACACAAGAAAGCCAAACAAATAATATTGATAATTTTAAGACAGAACAAGAACAAGTTATCGAAAGTAAAGAAGAAGTCATTTTAGATAATAATAATGAAGAACTTAATTCTAATGCTGACACCAACAATATTACACATGAAGAAAGCATTAAAGAAGAAGATGTTATCAAAACTGATACAATTGAAGATCTTAATATTGCAATAGAAAATGACAAAACCAATGGGGCGTATTATCAAAAAAGAGCAGACATGTATTTTGAACAAGAAAAATTTGATGATGCAATAAAAGATTATGACTTGGCAATTAAATATTTAGACAAAAAGACAGTTTCTTTATTCATTAACAAAAGTAAAGCTTGTTTAAAACAGAATAAAGACAATGATGCTATAGATGCTATAAGTGAAGCAATAAAATTAGATGAAACAAATGCTGATTTATACTATGATAGAGCAATGTTATATAAAAAAAATGGTAGAGATGTTGAGTTTTTAAAAGATATTAATTCAACATTAGATTATGAACCTGAATATAAAAAAGCATATATTTCAAGAGCTTATTATTATGTAAATAACTCAAGTTTTGAAGAAGCATATAAAGATGCCATGGCTGTTCCTGATTTTACAAAAGATATAGATAACAAATATCTATTGGCAACAATAACCTTCAATTTAGAAAAATATTCGGAAACAATATCGTTGTTAACCGATATTTATGATATAAAGCAAAATGAAAAATTAATCGATTATTATTTTGGAATAAGTTTTGCAAATATGAAAAACTATGATAGTGCAATTAAATATTTAACAAAATCATTAAACAAAAACGTTAAAGATGAAAAGCTTTATTATCTTTTGGCATTATCTTATTTTAATCAAGGAAATTTTAAAGTAGGTTTTGATTATATTAACAAAGCTATAATTTTAAATTCTACGGATTATAAATTTTATTGGTTAAAAGCAAAGTTCTATACTAAACTTAATAATATTAATCTTGCTTTACAAAATCTTGATAAAGCTATAAAAATCAACTCTAAAGACAAAAACTTATTAACGGAAAAAATTGAAATTTTAGAAAAAGAAGGAAATGATAAACTGCTTGTAGAAGAATATTCGAATTTAATATCTCTATGTGAAGATGACGGACAACTTTATTATAAAAGAGGTTTAATATACAACAAATTAAATAAAAATACAGATGCACAAAAAGATTTTTTAAAAGCAAAAGAATTAGGTATTGATGTTAGTAATGTTATAATAAATGAAGATTCCAAGAAAGAAAATATAGTAGTAAATGAAGAAAAGAAAGAACAAAAGCAAGTATTTGAAAATAAAGCAGAACCTATCGTTCAAAAAGAACAAACAGTAAAACAAAAAGACACGCCAACACCTCCTGTTTCTACAGTGAAAGAAGGAATAAAACCGGAATTAAAAGAACAAATCAAACAACAGGAAGAAAAGGTAATAGTTAATCCTCAAGCCAGTATGATATACTTAAACAGAGGCAATATAAATTTTCAAAAGAAAAAATATAAAGAAGCATTAGAGGATTTAGCAAAAGCAATAAAATTTAATCCTGCAGATGCCCAAATATTTTTATTAAGAGCTGAAATTTATATTCAAAGTCAAGATATTAATTCTGCAATAAATGATTTTATTAAAGTAACGGAAATATCTCCTAAAGCTGTTTTTGCTTATGTTAAGCTCGGTGATATATACAGAGACCAACATAAAATAGAAGAAAGTAAATCTTATTATCAAAAAGCAATAGAGATAAATAATAAAAATGCTAAAGCATATTACGGATATGCAAAATTATGCGAAATGGAAGGAAATAAAGAGTTAGCAATAAATAATTACCAAACTGCAGCCGGACTTGATATAAAAATATCAAAAGAATGTAATATGAAAATTTCTCAACTAAAAGCTTAATTATGTTAAAAAAAATTATAATTCTATCAACATTGTTTATAATTTTTGTCGTAAGTTCTTATGCCGCATCATATAATTCAGACACAATAATTAATGCGGTAAGACAAAATGATATTTCTATCGTTAGAGATTGTTTAATAAAGGGTATAAATCCGAACACCCAAGATAATACAGGAAATCCAATTTTACTAACCGCAATAAGCATGGGCTTTTCTGATATTGCATGTATGCTTATAAGAAACGGTGCTAATGTTAATGTTGCTTACAATATGGGAATGAACTCTTTAATGCTTGCAATTAATAAAAACATGGAAGAAGTTGCAAAAATGTTAATAGAACATAATGTTGATTTGAATGTTAAACTGCCAAATGGAATGACCGCTCTCATGATGGCCTCGGAAAAAGGAATGCTAAACTTAGTTAAAAGTATGGTTAAAAAAAATGTGGATATAAATGCAAAAAATAAAGATGGGGTTACCGCTTCTGTTATTGCAATGAAGAACGGATATAACGATATTGTTAGATTTTTTAATAAAGCCGGAACTATACCGGGAACCTTAGGAGAATCTATACTTACATCCAATATTCGTTTAGCAGAAAGATTTATTGCTTATGGTTCTGAAATAGATGAAAAAGGTGTTCAGGGAAAAACACCTTTAATAATTGCTTTTGATAGTAATGATTATGACATGGCAGCTTTTTTGATATCAAAAGGTGCAGATATAAATGCAAGAGATGATAATGGAATTACACCTTTAATATCTGCATGTGCGGCTAATAATATAGATTTGGTACAACTTGCCTTTACAACAGGAGCAAATATTAATGTAGCAGATTTAAATGGTGTTACTCCGCTAATGTATGCAATATACAAATCCAATTATGATATAGTAAGTTTATTGGTTAAATACAAAGCAGATGTTAATATTTGTGATAACAATGGTGTAACTCCTCTCAGTATCGCAGTAAGGATGGGAAATTTAAGAATTACGAATTTACTTATAAAAAATGGTGCTTTGGTCAATTTTAAAGATGAAAACAATATAAGAATATTAAATATTGCTGTTGATACAAACAATTTAAATATGGTTTCTTTTTTGATAGACAGCGGTGCGAGAGTTAACGGAAAAGACATGTATGGAAAAACACCATTAATAATAGCTGCATCAAAAGGTTATTTCGACATAGCAAAAAAACTTTTGGACAGCGGAGCAAGACTCCATTCCAGTGATAACGAAGGTTTTACAGCATTAGATTATGCAAAAATGAATAAAGATAACAGTATGATAGATCTTTTAAGAAGCAGAAAAAATAATTAAGGGTATTATTTATGTTAAAAAAATGGTTATATTTTCTTTTTTTAGATAAAGAGATAAAAGAAGATGTTGATTTTTTAAAAAAAATAGATTCTTTTAAAATGTTCACAACTTTTCAATTAAAAAAAATAACAACTATTTTGTATAAAAGGGTTTATTCAAAAAACGAGTTTGTTTATAAAAAAGGCGAACCTGCTAAAATGGTTTGTTTGCTTAAAAGCGGGGAAATAGAACTGTTTGATGAAACAAATAAAACCATTGTTGAAACAAACAAAATTTTCGGGGAAAGATCTTTGTTGTGTGCAAATGATTTTTATCTGAAAAATGCACGAGCAACAAAAAAAAGTGAAATCTATATAATTCATAAAGAAGATTTAGAAAATATTATGGAAAAAGACACAAGTATAGGTTTTAAGATAGTTAAATCCTTGTTGGAAAAAGTTTATGATAAGGCATAGTTATGACGAATAAAGATACGGGAATAACCAAAGCTTTTGTTATAGCATTATTATTTTTATTTTTTATATTATTGTTTTTATATATATCCAGAGATATTTTGGCTCCGTTTATAATATCCGCTTTCTTAGCATATTTGATATCTCCGTTAGTAAAGCAATTTATGTTTTTAGGCCTTAAAAGATGGGTTTCGGTAACAATAGTCGTTTTATTATTTTGTTCTGCAATGGTGTTTGTCATTAGTTTTATAGTTCCGATAATAGTGGATGATATTAACATAATGATCAACAAAATGCCTGAATATAAATTGTACTTACAAAATATATGGGCAAATAAAAAATCTTCGTTTGATAATCTTATTCCTTTTTTTAACAAATATAATATTATGGAAACATTAACAGAAAAAATGACGGCATTTTTAACAAGTGAAGCATCAAAGGTACCTAAATATATTACAAGCATTATATCCACGATATCAATTGTGTGTTTGGTTCCAATAATAACTTTCTTCATGCTTTTGGGATACGATAAATTACCCAGATCCGTAATTCAAACAATTCCTTCAAAATATGTAGAATTATTTATATCTTTACAACACGAGTTGGATTCTGTTTTAGGCGGATATATAAGAGGACAATTAATAGAAGTTTGTTTTATAGCTACGACGTCTTCCATTGCATTATCCGTTTTGGGTATAAATTATGCTTTTCTTATAGGAATAATTGCAGGTTTGTGTAATTTGATTCCTTATTTGGGACCGACTATAGGTTTGGTTTTGGGTGTTGTTGTTGCCGGATTACAGTTTCATGCTCTAATTCCTATAATCGAAGTTGCAGCTTCTTTTTTAATAATACAGCAAATAGATAATAATATAGTTCAGCCCATAGTTATAGGACAAAGTGTAAATTTAAGTCCGGTAACAATGATGTTTGCTTTACTTGCCGGAGCAAGTGCTTTTGGCCTTATAGGAATGTTTTTGGCTGTGCCGGCATTTGCATTATTTAAAAATGTTTGCATTATGATGATAAACAGATATAAACAAATTTATTAATAAAGGATAAAATTATGGAAAATTATGTAAGACCATTTTCATTGTTTACAGAGCAAGACATTTATCTTTTTAAAGAGGGCAGCCATTTTCAACTTTATAATTTACTAGGAGCTCATCAAGTAAATTATGAAGATAAAGACGGTGTTTATTTTGCCGTTTGGGCACCTAATGCAAAACATGTATCTGTAATAGGAGATTTTAATTATTGGGACAAATATTCTCACCCATTAAATCCCAGAGGAGATGCCTCGGGTATTTGGGAAGGATTTATTCCTTATTTAAAACAAGGTGATACTTACAAATATTTTATAGTTTCAAATTTTAATAATTATTCTGTTGAGAAAGCAGATCCTTATGCTTTCCATTGCGAAACACCTCAAAAAACAGGTTCGAAAGTTTGGGACCTTTCCTATACTTGGAACGATAAAGAATGGATGGACTTTAGATATAAGAAAAACAGCATGAAATCTCCTATGTCTATTTATGAAGTTCATTTGGGTTCTTGGAGAAGGAAACCGGAAGAAAACAACAGAATGTTATCTTATAGAGAAATAGCACCTTTGCTTAGAGATTATTGCGTAGAAATGAATTTTACGCATGTTGAATTTTTACCTGTAATGGAACACCCTTTTTATGCATCGTGGGGATATCAAACCACAGGCTATTTTGCTCCTACAAGCAGATACGGAACTCCACAGGACTTAATGTATTTGATAGATTTATTACATCAAGCAGGCATAGGTGTAATTTTGGATTGGGTTCCATCACATTTTCCTATGGATCAACACGGACTTTCTTTCTTTGACGGAACATATTTATACGAACATTCCGACAGAAGACTGGGTTTTCATCCGGATTGGAAAAGTGCAATCTTTAATTACGGAAGAAATGAAGTAAAAGATTTCTTAATATCTTCTGCATTGTTTTGGTTAGACAAATATCATGTAGATGGTATAAGAGTAGATGCTGTTGCATCTATGCTTTATCTTGATTATTCAAGAAAAGACGGAGAATGGGTTGCAAACAAATACGGGGGAAAAGAAAATATTGAAGCAATAGAATTTCTAAAAAGATTAAATCACGTTGTTTACGAGAACCATAACGATGTTCAAATGATAGCGGAAGAATCTACAGCATGGCCAATGGTATCAAAACCTACATATTTGGGAGGATTAGGTTTTGGTTTTAAATGGAATATGGGATGGATGAACGATACTTTAAGATATTTTAAAACAGACCCTATTTTTAGAAAATACAGACACACAAATTTAACATTCAGTTTGTTATATGCATTTACGGAACAATTTGTTTTACCTTTTTCTCACGACGAAGTTACGCAGGGTAAAGGTTCTCTTATAGGGAAAATGCCGGGTGACGAGTGGCAACAATTTGCAAATTTAAGACTTCTAATTGGTTATATGTACGGGCATCCGGGTAAAAAGCTTTTGTTTATGGGTGCAGAATTCGGACAGAAAAGAGAATGGTCTCACGATATGAGTTTGGAATGGCATGTTTTATGTTTTTGGCAACATTCCGGTATGCAAAGATGGGTTAAAGATGTAAATGCTGTTTATAAAAACGAACCGGCTTTATTTGAAGATGATAATAGTTGGAACGGATTTGAATGGATAGATTGCAATGATTCCGAAAATACAGTTTTAAGTTTTTTAAGAAAATCTCCGTCAACAGGAGACACTATTGTTTGTGTATACAATTTTAATCCTGTTCCAAAATACAATTATAAAGTAGGTGTTACAAAACCGGGATATTGGAAAGAAATTTTAAACAGTGATTCCGAAGCATATTTCGGCAGTAATATAGGTAACTTGGGCGGAGTAAATACAAAAGAATATTCCACTCATGCAAGACCATATACAATAGAAATTGCTTTGCCTCCATTGGCAGCGGTATTTTTTAAACATGAAGGCTAATTTATAAGTTTGAAAAATTAGAAAAACAGAAGGTTGGAAGAAATATGTATTTGATTATAATTATTACTTTTTTATTGTTGTCTTTTATTGTAAGTTCAATATCCGATTATCTTAACACAAAGAATATAAAAGATACTTTACCAAATGAATTTATAGGATATTATGACGAAGAAAAATATAAAAAGTCTCAGAATTACTTAAAAGACAGAACAAAATTCTCTTTCGTTTCATCTCTAACATCTTTAATAATATCTATAGTATTTATTTTAATTGGCGGATTTAATTATGTAGATTTATTCGCAAGAAATTTTGGATTTGGAGAAATAATTACAGGCCTTATTTTTGTTGTTACTTTGTATTTGTTACTTCAAATTATACAAATACCTTTTTCAGCATATAGCATATTTGTTATAGAAGAAAAGTATGGATTTAACAAAACAAATATAAAAACATTTGTATCTGATATTATAAAAAATTTAATTTTAACTTTTGTTATCGGCTTACCTATATTTGCTGTTATTATAATGTTTTTTATTAAATATGGTTCCGTTGCATGGATATATGCATCGATAACAGTTATTTTGTTTGAACTTCTAATTACATTTATAGCTCCTGTATTTATAATGCCGTTATTTAACAAATATGTTCCGTTGGAAGACGGAGAATTAAAAACAGAGCTTGAAAAATATGCTAAAGAACAGAATTTCAAAATGAAAGGGCTTTATAAAATGGATGGTTCAAAGCGATCTACCAAGACGAATGCTTTTTTTACCGGTTTTGGAAAATTCAGAAGAATAGTTCTATTTGATACATTAATAGCGAAACATACAACACAAGAACTTGTATCGGTTTTAGCACATGAAATGGGACATTATAAAAAAGGGCACATTCATAAATTTATGATTATGTCTTTTATAAATACAATAATAATATTTTTCTTATTATCTTTATTTATAGGGAATGAAGGCCTTTTTGCAGCTTTTAAAATGCAATACATTTCCGTTTACGGTGCATTAATATTTTTTGGATTTTTATATACACCAATATCGATGTTTTTATCGATACTTCAAAATGTTATATCAAGAAAATACGAATATGAAGCCGATAGATATTCCGTAACGACATATAAAAATCCAACAGCTATGGTGGAAGCTTTAAAAAAACTTTCTGTTAACAATCTTTCTAATCTTACTCCACATAAAATGAAAGTTTTTATGGAATATAGTCATCCGCCGGTTTTAGACAGAATAAAAGCAATTAGAAATATAAAAATATAGAGGATTAAAATGGACAAATTATTAAAAGAACTTTTGGAAGCTCCCGGCATATCCGGTTGTGAAGAAGATGTTGCTAAAATAATGAAAAGAGAATTGGCAAAGTATTGTGATGAAGTAAAAATAGATAACTTCGGTAATGTTATTGCAAGAAAAGGAACAGGTAAAGGCAAGAAAAAAATAATGATTGCCGCTCATATGGATGAAATAGGTTTTGCGGTAAAACATGTAACTCCTAACGGCTTTATTTATTTTATTAAAGTAGGCGGAATTGCAGATATGGTAATTCCGGCACAAAGAGTCGTAATTAAAGCAAAAAAAGGGGATGTTATCGGTGTAATAGGTACAAAACCTCCGCATTTAATGTCTCCCGAGGAAAGTAAGAAATTAGTTCCTTATACAAATATGTTTATTGATATAGGTTGTAAAACAAAAGAAGAAGTATTGGAAAAAGTAGAAATAGGAGACCAAATAATATTTGAACCGAATTCAGGCGTTTTAAATAAAGATATATATTATGGAAAAGCTGTAGATAATAGAGCTTGTTGCTATGAAATGATAAAAGTTATGGAAACTCTCGCACCTGTTGATGCAGATGTTTATGCAGTTGCAACAGCTCAGGAAGAAGTAGGTTTAAAAGGAGCAAGAACGTCTTCTTTTTCAATTGATCCGGATTTTGCAATAATACTCGACACAACTATTGCCGGAGATGTTCCGGGAATAGAAGATAAAGTATCGGCATTAAAAATAGGTGACGGTATAGCAATAACAATGATAGAAGCAAGCGGCAGGGGAACAATAGTTAACAACAAAGTAAGAAGACTTATGATAGATACTGCAAAAGAAAACAAAATAAAACATCAAGTAGATATTGTAAGCGGCGGTATGACCGACGGTGCGGTTATTTATATGAACAGATCCGGAATACTTACTGCAATATTAAGTCTTGCAACCAGATACTTGCATGCAGCGACATCGGTATTTGATATAAACGATTTGAAAGAAGGTGTAAAATTAACGCAAAAAATTATAGAAAAAATTGCTAAAGGAAAAGCATTGTAAAAATTTTAAGTTTTTTATATAAATATTCTTTATAAAATAACAGATGAGGTTTTAGTATGATAATTCTTACCGGTGGTGCAGGTTTTATTGGAAGTTGTTTTTTGTGGAAACTTAATCAGGAAAAAACAGATGATATTTTAGTCGTAGATCATCTTGATAACGGTGAAAAATGGAAAAATCTTGTAGGCAAAAAATTTTATGATTATATGCAAAAAGAAGATTTTCTGCAAGCTGTAAAAGATAAAAAAATTCAAAAACCGCAAGCTATAATTCATTTGGGAGCATGCAGTTCCACGACACAAACAGATGCAAATTATTATATTCACAATAATTTTGAATATTCTAAAATTCTTTCATTGTGGGCAATGGAATTAGGTATTCCTTTTATCTATGCATCGTCGGCCGCAACTTACGGTAACGGAGAAAACGGTTATGATGATCAATGTGATATAGATAAACTTGCTCCGCTTAATATGTATGGATATTCAAAACAACTTTTTGATTTATGGCTTTTAAGAAATAAGTATAACGATAAAGTAACAGGTATAAAGTTTTTTAACGTATTTGGACCTAACGAATATCATAAAGGAACAATGAAAAGTGTTATATGTAAAACATACGACGATGTTGCTCAAAAAGGAATAATCAGATTGTTTAAATCTTACAACAGTAAATATGGAGACGGAGATTCTTTAAGAGATTTTGTTTATATAAAAGATGTCGTGGAAGTCATGATGTTCTTGTTAAATAATCCAAAAAACACCGGTTTATTCAACATAGGAACAGGAAAAGCAAGAAGTTGGAATGATATAGCTCGTTCTATGTTTGCAGCAGTAGGTAAAAAAACAAATATAGAATATTTTGATATGCCTGAAATATTAAGAGGTAAGTACCAGTATTTTACAGAAGCAAAGATGGATAAAATAAAAAAAGCAGGTTGTAATCATAAATTTATGGAACTTGAAGATTCCATAAAAGATTATTGCAGTTATTTAAAAAACAAAAGCTACTTATAAATTTTTGCTTTGCAAAAATTTGAGGCATAGAATATTAGAGGGATAGAGGTATAGAAAAAAAACAGGTTGTTATTCCGCATTCAATGCGGAATCTTGGAGTTAAGGTGTTTATGCATCTATACATCCATACTTCTATACATCAAAAATCGCCTTGCGATTTTTAAGGGGTAAAAATGGATTTATTAAAAAAAGTATTAAGTTTAAAAAATAAGTCAATCTTAGTTGTAGGTGATACTATGGTCGACAGATTCATTTGGGGAAAAGTTTCGAGAATTTCTCCGGAAGCACCTGTTCCCGTTGTAGAAGTAAAAAGTGAAACTGAAACCTTAGGTGGTGCGGGAAACGTTGCAAGCAATATAACATCTTTAGGGGCAAAAGCATATATTATTACCGTTATAGGTGACGATCTTAACGGCTTACATATGAAAGAAATGCTTGAAGCTAAAAACATTAATACAAACTATATCGTTGTAGATAAGCAAAGACCTACAACATTAAAAACAAGAATAATAGCATCAAGCCAACAAGTTGTAAGAGTAGATAAAGAAGTTAAAGGAGCTTTTTCCGGTAAAACAGAAGAAAACATTTTAAAAAGTATCGACTATGTTATGAAACAAGTTGACGGTGTAATAATTTCCGACTATGCAAAGGGTATAGTAACCGACAAAGTATTGAAAAAAATTATAACTATAGCAAAAAAGAAAAAAATTCCGGTAACAGTAGATCCGAAAGTAGAAAATTTCAAAAAATATAAACACATAACTTGTATGACTCCTAATACAAAAGAGGCTATAGAAGGAATGAATGCTCAACATCAGGGAATAAAAACGGATGCCGATATTGCAACTCTCGGTAAAAAAATATTGAAATTGTTGCAATCTGATTCCGTTCTCATTACCAGAGGCGAAAAGGGTATGACAGTAATAGAAAAGAGTAAAATTACTCATATTCCTACAAGAGCAAAAGAAGTTTACGATGTTACAGGTGCCGGAGATACTGTTATTGCAACAATGACACTTGCCTTAGCAGCGAAATGGAAACTTGTTGAAGCTGCTGAAATCGCAAATTTTGCTGCAGGTGTTGTTGTAGGTAAAGTAGGTACCGCTACCGTTACAATAGAAGAAATTATAAAAACAATAAAAAATTTTAACAGAAAATAACAAAGACAATTAGTAATCAGAGAAAGGAAAAATATATGAAAACAGCAGTTGTAATTCCTGCAAGATATGCATCAAGCAGATTTCCGGGCAAACCTTTATTTTTAATAAACAATAAACCTCTTATACTTCATGTTGTAAGTAAAGTTTCAAAATGTAAAGGGGTAGATTGTGTTGCTGTTGCTACCGACGATAAAAGAATTTTTGATACAGTAAAAACTGCAGGATATAATGTGTTTATGACTCCTATAAATTTAAAAAGCGGAACAGATAGGGTTGCTTACGTGGCAAATAAATATTTGAAAAATTACAATGTTTTTATCAATGTTCAAGGGGATGAACCTTTAATAGATAAAAAACTTGTAGAAAAAATGGCAGACGAATTTAAAAAAGATAAAAAGCTTGAATATTTAACTGTTGCTTATAAAATGAAATCGACGGACGATATTGCAAATCCGAACACCGTAAAAGTAATTTTTGATAAGAATCACTATGCATTATATTTTTCAAGATATCCAATTCCTTTTTTAAGGAATGAGAAAAATAAAAACAAAGCAGATTATTATAAACATATAGGAGTTTATGGTTATACAAAGAAATTTGTTTGTGAATTTACGAAATCAAAACAAACAAAACTTGAAATTGTTGAGAGTTTGGAACAATTAAGAGCATTGGAACATGGCAAAAAAATAAAAATTATTATATCAAGTAAAGATCTTCAAGATGTAAATGTACTTGAAGATGTCGCAAAAGTAAAAAAAGCATTAAAAAAATAATTTGCAGTATGATAAAGGAGTTTATAAAATGAAAACGAAGTACATTTTTGTTACCGGAGGAGTAATTTCTTCAGTCGGTAAAGGTATTACGGCAGCATCTATTGCATGCTTGTTAAAAGCAAGAGGATTAAAAGTAAACATTTTGAAATGTGATCCTTATTTGAACATTAATCCGGGACTTTTATCACCTATGCAACACGGAGAAGTGTTTGTTACCATAGATGGTATGGAAGCAGATTTGGATTTAGGTCATTACGAAAGATTTATAGATCAGGAAACAACAAAAGTAAATACCGTTACATCCGGAAGAATATATCAAAAAGTTTTAAACGACGAAATTGAAGGAAAATTTGCAGGAAAAACCGTTCAAGTTGTTCCGCACATAACAAACGAAATAAAAGAGAGATTAAAAGCTGTTGCAGGTGACAGTGATGTTGTTATGGTAGAAATAGGAGGAACAGTAGGCGATATAGAAGGGTTACCGTTTTTGGAAGCTATAAGGCAATTCAGAAATGATATCGGAAGAGAAAATGTTTTATATGTTCACGTTACATTAATACCATATATAAAAGCATCAGAAGAACTTAAAACAAAGCCTACACAGCACAGTGTTCAAAAGCTAAGAGAAATAGGTATAGAACCATCAATAATACTTTGCAGAATGGATCAACATTTAACCGATGAAATAAGAGATAAAATTTCTTTATTCTGTAACGTTGAAAAAGATGCAGTAATAGAAGAAAGAGATGTTCAAACATCAATTTATGAAGTTCCTGTTCAATTACACGAAAATAAAATAGATGATTTAATAGTAAAATATTTAAAACTTGATGCAAAGCCCATAGATTTAAAACAATGGAACGACATGATACATAACTGCAGATGCCCGGAACATCAAGTTACGGTTGCAATTGCAGGTAAATTTATAGATTTAAAAGACTCTTATAAAAGTGTTTTTGAAGCATTAAAACACGGCGGTGCAATAAACGTTACCGAAGTAAAAATAAAATATGTTGATACCGATTCTCAACATTTGGAACAAGATTTGAAAGATGTAAATGCAATTATATCTCCGGATGGAGACAGCGGCGGAACATTGGAAGGAAAACTTAATGTAATAAAATATGCAAGAGAGAACAAAATTCCTTTCTTTGGTATATCTTTAGGTATGCAAAGTGTAATAATAGAGTATGCAAGAAATGTTTGCGGTATAAAAGATGCAAATTCTCTAAACATTGATAAAAATGCAAAAACACCTGTTATAATACATACAAATGCAAAAAATAAAGATGGTCATTTAATGAGACTTGGTTCTTGGAAATGTGACATAGCAAGAAACACAAAAGCTTATGAAATATACAAAAAAGATGTTATAAGTGAAAGACACAGACACAGTTATGAAGTAAATAAAGATTATGTTAAAGTTTTGGAAGAAAAAGGTCTTATAGTATCAGGTTATTCTGATGACGAAAACAAATATGTTGAAATTGTTGAAATAAAAGATCATCCATGGTTTGTTGCCGTTCAATTTAATCCTGAATTTCAATCAAGACCTACAAGGCCGCATCCTTTGTTTGCAAATTTTATAAAAGCGGCTCTTATTAATAAAAAATAAATATCTATTAAAAAAAAGCACTCTTTTCTAAAAAAAAGGGTGTTTTTTTTCTTTGCAAAAAATATGTGAAAAATCAATAAAAATATTGATAAAAACTCTTTCAAGTGCTATACTTAAAATGTATGAAAAGCATTTTAAAATGTGTTTTATCTTTTTTTATTCTTTTCTCGACGATAGATTTGTCTGTAATAAATCTGTTTGATAGATTTTATACCAATATTGGAAATAAAACTTCTATTTCAGAAATTATAGAAATAGAGTGCGATTTGTTTTATCATGCAAAAAATGTAGTTAAATCGGTATGTAATAACATAGCAGAAGATGTTGAAATTTTGTTGTCTGATACACAAAGTACTAAATCTTTTTTTGATATAGATAATACGGATAGAAGAATATATATTGATAATTGTTTTAATTATTTTAAATTTATATTACCAGCAGTGAAAACAAAGTTTAATTCTGTTATTAATAATACTGCTTTAAGGTTGTTTTTCTTTGGATTTATATTTTTGTTTATATTAAAATACTTAGGATTGCTATTTACTTTTGGGAAAATAGCTATCTATAAACAAAATATTAAGGCATACATCATTTAAAAATGATGTATGTCTTTTTTATTTGTTATGGAGAATAACATGATAATAAAAATTTTAAAGAAAAAGCTTAATTCAATAAAAATCTGTGCCGTTTTTACAATGCTGTGCTTTTTGGTTTCTACATTGGGTGCAAACTTATATGCTATTCCAATGTCAGAAAATATAAACAAAAAATATGAAGATGTATTCAATAAAGTAAATAGTATAAGCAATGAATACGGGAAAATAACATCAAGTAAAGATGCACAGAGTGATATAACAGTAATAAATATACAAGATTTGCATTGCCATCCTCAAACACAGAGAAATATATCTAAAATAATAGGAGAAATAGCAGATAAATATAATTTAACAAAAATTTATGTTGAAGGCGGATATGGCAATATTGATGTACGTTGGATAAATTCCATAAAAGATGAAAATATACGAAAACAAGCAATAGAAAAATTGTTGGAAGAAGGAATATTAACAGGAAGTGAATATTACAAATTAACGAGCAATAACGATAAAGTAGAATTAAAAGGTATAGATGAAGAAAAGATACACAAAGATAATGTAAAAAGATTATCTTGGATTATTGCACAACAAAGTAAATATAGAGAAATATCAGAAAAAGTAACAAAAGAAATAGATATCTTGGAAAACATATATGTAAACAACAGAAATAAAAGATTCAATAGAAGTATCGAAGATTATTCAACAAACAAAATAGACAGTAAAACCTTTTATAAACAATTATTGAAGTATGTAAGAGATATCAACAATAATCCTGATAAATATAACAACATAACTTCTATAAGATTAGAAGATTATCCCAATATTTCTAAATTTATGATGTTAAGAAAAGTATCAAAAGATATAAATTTTAAAGAAGTAACTCATCAATTACAGAGTGTAATAAATGAACTGAAAAACAAATTACCTTATGAAATATATGCAAAATTCTTAAATGAAACTGAAAAATTAAGTAACAGTCAAAAAGTTTTGGAATTAGTAATGTTATTATGTGATAAAGAAGGTATAAATTTAGAAAGATATAACTCATTAAATAATTTTCTTGAAAGCAATTATATAACCAAAACTATAAATCCTATAGATCTTGTTCAAGAAGAAAGACAATTAATATCGGAAATAAGAAAAGCTCTTTCATATAACAATGAAGAGTATGAAATAACATTTGTATCAGATTTTAACAGCTTTTTCAAAAACTATTTGGAATATAAATTAACCGATGCAGACTGGAAATATTTTGAAAGTGAATATAAACAATTCAGACAATTGTATGGTAAATATGCAACAATAGACAGAATAAAAGAAATAGAACAAGATTTTGAAGAAATAAACAAATATTATGATATAAATGACAAAAGAAATAATATTTTTATCAAAAACTTATTAAAAGATGAAAAAACAAATATAATTGCAACAAATAAAGTAAGACTAAACGAAGAAATATTAAAAAACTCAAAAGAAGTAATAATTGCAGTTACCGGTGGATTTCACAGCAGTGAATTAGAAGAAATGTTAGCAAGTAATGATGTAAACACAATAGTAATAACTCCTAAAATATATGAAGATATTAAACAAGCAAATGATAAATATATTGAACTTATCGGAATACAAAGCAGAGTAAAATCTCAAGCATTATCATATACCATTGCATCGTGTATAACTGATGTTGATAAACAAAGATTGTTGTTGTCAATAGTGAAAGATATTGTAGGGGAAAACACACAAGAATTAGAAAAACTTTTAGGTACAAAAATAGATTTAAGCTCATTAGAAGAATCAACAGCAACAGATGAGAAAGTAAAAAGTAATATAAGAAAACTTTTAGAAACAACAATAGAACAAGTATTAAACGAATCTCCTGTAGAAGGAATGAAAGGGATGTTTATTCCTAATATAGATGAAATAATGTTAGATTTAGCACAACAATTGGTGAATAACGGAATATATTTCAGTGAAGGGGTAATTTTCGATATAGAAAACTCAAACTTAAACGGTAAAGATATAAACGGAATACCTGCAGAAATATATTCGAGAATGTTACCGGCTTTACAGAAAGCCTTGTTGGAAGTTACTATAAAGGAAGAACAAACATCTATTGAAGAAATCGATCAAGATATACAAGATTTATATGAAGATACGGGTGCGACGGAAAGCACATATATATATCTTGAAGATATAAATAATAATCCACAACATTTTATAAGTTTATTAGAAGATGCAATAACAAACAAAAAACTTATAGTATTGCGTGTTTTTAAGAATCCTATTGATATCAATAGTTTGGATAGAGACAAACAAAAAGAAATATACAGAGAAATAAGAGAAATGTTCTTTAAAATATATACTGATAGACCTTTGTATAATTTTATTTCTCAACCTGAAAACAAAGAGTTTATACAATACGATATTCATTTCTTCCTGTTGGAAATACTTGAAAATTCATTTATGCATGGTAATAAAGGGTTAGACAAACCGATATATATATATATGGATACAAACGAACAAAATGAAATTAAAACTCTTAAAATATACAACAGAAACTCTCAGGAAGATGATAACTTTCAAATGAGAGTTATAAGAATGAAATTAGCTCTTTTAGGGGGACAACATAAAAGCAATGTATTAATGAAACAAAATCCTTACAGGACTTTTGAAATCGATGATAATTGCAAAGGTAAATTTTATAAAGTTTCAAGTGATATAAAATCTTCTTACGATGAACAAACTGCAGTTGTGTTAAAGAAAAATAATGAATTTATAAATTATTTCTCAATATTTGCACCATTAAAAAATAAAAATAACTTTTTCTATTTCTTAAATGAAGTTGCACATGTATGGGAAGAAATTGTATTTAGAACATTACCAATCACTTTAGCTGTTTTACCAATAACGGCTTTTTTACCTGTTCCGGCCATTTTAGCTGTTTTTACAATTTCTCAAATGTTGTTTATAAAAGCTCATGGCGGTAGTTTTAAAGAACAAATAAAACAAAAATTTTTACCTGCAACTATACTATCTGCTCCTTATATGTTAACATTACTTTTTGCACCAAGTATTCCGGCAATAATTCTTTCTACAATCATTGGAATAACTATTCATAAGTATTTTAACTTGGTTTTAAAAAACAAATTAAATATTTTCGATGAAGAAACAATAGAAGAAACAATTACAGTATCCGATTTCTTGGCAAACAAACAATTTATTGATTTAAACAACATTCAAGAGCAACAAATTTTAGCTAATTTACTGGACAGCAAGGAGTTATCAGAACAAGATATTACAGATATTGTTAACAAAATAGATTTAGATGACATTAGTCAAAGCAACAATTTGTTAGAAGCATTCTATAAACAAAGAATATTTAATTATGATAACAAAAAAATGCTCATTTCTGCTTTAGCACAAAAAGCAAATGTTAATAATTCTAATCACTTGGCATTCTTAAAAAATATTTTATTGTCTGATAAATACTCTTTATCCGTTGATGAAAATGTTGCATCCATACTCGTAAAAAAATTTGATTTTTATAACAAGGAACATGTAGACTTCTTAATTGATTATTTTAAAACTAAAAATTACGATAGAAAATATCAATCTTTCTCTCTAAATAACCAAATTATAAATAAGATTGATATTAATGATTCCAATCAAATCAAATTGTTAGGTTTGTTTTCTTTCATTGATGATAATGTTCTACTTTCTTTGTTGTCTAAATTTGATTTTAGCAATAAGGATACATTACAAAGTTTATTCAAAATAATTTTAAAGTTGGAATTACCACAAAATCGAAAAAGTTTTAGTTTTGTTTTGAATAAACTTGATTTAAAAAACAATATTGATTTTAACATATTACATTATATTATTTCAAAAACAAACTATATCAACGGAACTGCAATCATTAATATTTTTAACTCTTTGGACTTTAATGACAACAAACATTTAAACTTGATTAAAGAGATTATTAATAAGGAAAATATAGAAATAACTGTTATTGAATCTTTCAAAGAACATATTGATATCAATAATCCTATTCATTTATCACTTCTTAAAGATTTGATTGGAATTTTTTTTCTTACTAACACCATAGATTCAAAATTGATATTTTTTGAACGAATAAAAAAAATACTACAAAAAATAAATATTGAACAATTAAACGTTACTGAAAGATATGTCTTTAAAGTATTTACAGATGCTTTAATTTTAAATATGCAGAAAGTACTAAGTAGTATACAAAATGAAAATATCAGGACAAAAGACGATAAAATTACTGTGTTTTTAGGATTTAACGATAATTTATTTAATGAATTAATTGAACTTGTAAACGTTTTATCCGGGCAAGAAAAAGTTTTATCTGAGAATGCTCTAAACAATCTTAAAGATGCAGAGCAACAAATATCTTATATCAAAGATATGATAAATGAAAAAATAACAATAAAAGATTTTGCTGAAAAGTTCGATTTTAGATTTTCGCAACAAACACCGAATACTTATATAGACAGTAACAGATATTCTTTCACAAAATTATTAAGCTTGTTTCCCGAAAAGATTTTAAAACGTACAGTAAAAAAACATTCTCCGATATATATTATAGAAAAAGAAAACTTTGATGAAGAAGCTTTGGAAACTTTGTTGGTAAAATTTAATGCTTACATGAAATTACTTGATGAAAATATGTTAGCGATAAACAAGTTCGGTGATATAACAAATTTTGATTCACAGTTTGACACTGCGATAAACCATATAAAAACAATGATTTATTGTTTATCGGTATTTAACAGCGGAGATGCGGAATTTTTTCAAAGAATACTTAATGAGCTTTTAGAAAAAATAAATAACGGTCAAACAACAGTTGAAGAGCAAAAGGAATTTTCGTTATCCGGAAATGTTAACAAAACAGAAACAATAAGCAACTTAATTAACAAAATACATCAAACTGCAAATTTGGATTTTGTGTCGAATATACGAGAAATGTCCAGGTCCACCTTCAGAACTGCCCAAAATGTTTTTGTTTCTAAAGACGACAGAACCATAGGTGTATATAATTTATCACAAAAGCCCATAAATCCTGAAATTAAAAGATTGCTTTTAATGTTAATTGATAATCCCGATTTTACAACAACCGATAGAAATTCCCAAGTATTTATTAAAGACAACATTTTCATATGGAATGGTTTATTGGGAGATCATTCTGCAAGAGTGTTAATTGATTTTAATAAAGATTCCAGAAATATATTCATTGATTTTACTGAGGGAGAAAGATCAAATGAAAGCAGATCAAGAATTTTAGCCTTACAAGAAATACTTTCTAATTTTGGTCTTAATGTTAAGTTATACAACAACAATAATAGTTTAATTGCAACAATAAACAAAGATACAGGTTTAACAAATACTACCGACATTTGTGATATGGCTCAAAAAGCCATGATTGCATTAAGCAATGCAGCTTCATTATACAGGACAAACATTCCAAAACAAGTTATAGACACAGCTACTTTAGGTGTTATGGATATCTATAAAAAATCTTTTTTTGTGTCTGCAATTGAAAACAACATAATAAAAACAAAAGTTAATAATGTATCTTTCTTAAATCGTATTTTGGCATATTTGCATTTACCTAAAATACCTCTTACCGAACCGGGAATGATATCTTATGTTAAAGTCGGACCATTTTTCAAAAGGCAAATAAAGACATTAGGACAAAATACGATAAATAAATATGTTAATTGGCCGATTGAACAGGCTTTTGCTACAGATTACTTAAAAATAAATGAAACCGGTGTTTTGGAAAGAAATAATGACTATAATCCTATTTTATCGGTTGTTAACAAATTAAATATGTTTCTTGACAATGAAATAGGAGATCCTCAAGAAATAGAAATGTTAAATCAAGGAGCAATTCTTTCTCAAATTCCTGAACAAAATTTAAATTTAAAAACTTGCAGTCAAATCGGCGGATTCATACTAAAAACAGGATACATAAAACTTGTTGACGGAATGCTTGATGGTAATATAAAAGGTGATTTTTTAAGTGTAAAAATATTAGTAGATAAAAACGGAGTTGTTAGATATTCCGAAAGTGAGTTAGTTGGCTTTCCTGAAATGATGCAAAATAAAACAGGAAGGCAGGAATTAACATCATCTCAATTACTGCAAATATTAGAACAAGAAGGTTATGATATAAGTAAAACAGATAAATTTACCGATGGTGAAATTGTAACATATAGAGACAAATTACAAGAAGATATTACAGAAAGTCAAATGCCTACAGCATACGGAACAATAATATCATCTCCAGATGGAGTACAAACGGTAGTAGGTATAAACGGTGCAAAACAAACCGATGGGATATTTGCAGATATCTTTGCAAGTCCGGAAAATGCAGATATAGCAACACAACATAAGATTTCTTTGTTTACAGGAGGCTCTTATTCAAGTCATGCAGGAATTCTTTTAAGAGAATCAAAGAAAACAGCAATGGCTGTAAATGATTCTCAAATAACAGAAAAAAAATTAAAGATAAAATTTTACCAACCAACAGGTGCTGTTAGTGCAATAGGTAAAATAAATATTCAAGAATTAGAAGAAACCGAAATTACTTTACAAGATAAAGATATTGTAGTTGTAGATTTAATGAAAAAAAGATTAGTTTTGTATCCTAACAAAATATTCAAAAATATTTTGTTAACTTTACAACAATACATAAACAATCAAGATGTTGCAAAAATAAAAGAATTTATTGAAAAGTATAAGAATAATAAACTCATAGATAAAATCATTGAATATATACATTATCAAGCCGGTGATAACGAATGGTTACAAAATATTTTAGCAGAAACCAAATATAGTACGGAAACAAATGTATCTTTATCAAAACGTCCTTCCAGAATCATCAATAAAATACAAATAACCATAGACAAATACTTATCTCATAACAGTTCCAATAATGTATATCGATTTGGGGAAAAAGAATCTTTAGACAAAGCAAAAGTAGGAACAAAATCCGCAAATCAATCAAAATTATTTTTAATTATTGAACAATTAAAAAAGCAAACGGGTATTTCAAATGTTGCTGTTCCAAACGGCATATCTATCGATTACACAATACTTGAAAATTTATTAGGCGGCAAATATACCGATTTATATAATAAACTGGAAGCTGTTATTCAAAGTAATATCGATGAAAACGAAAAAACTGATAAAGCTCAAGAGGTATTATCGCAAATAAGACAATTAATAAGCAATATCAGCGATGACAAAATAAAAAATTATATAGGTAACAATTTAGAAATATTTAATCATAATCCTGTCATAGTAAGATCTTCAGGTGTAGATGAAGACGGAGAAAATTTTTCTGCAGCGGGAATAGCAGAGAGTTTCGGAAACATAAGGTATAGTGATATTCCAAAAGCGGTAAAAGATGTATTATCTTCTTTTTTCTCTCCAAGAGCATTTAACTACATGTTAAAATCGGGAAAAGCAATAAAACCTGCTGTCTTGATTGAAGATTGGATTGATTCCGATAAAGCCGGAATAATGATGAGTGAAGATAGTGACGGAAACAGACTTATTCAAGTAATAAACGGACAAGGGGAAGATATTGTTTCCGGAAGAATAACACCTTATTCTTTTGTAATAGATATTAACAGCGGTGAAAAAATTGATGGTAACTATACAAGTGAAACGACAATAACAAAAGAAACTTTAGACCGACTTACTCAAATAATGCAATGGTTGGAAGGTGTTGAGGGTTATCCTGTCGACATTGAGTTCCTGATAAAAGATAATATTATTTATATTGTTCAAGTAAGACCAATAACTACTCTTGATACAGAATATGAAGATGAAACAGAAGAAGCTGGAATAACAGATACAGAAATAATTGAAAGTGACGGAATAGTTTCTTCTTTATTTCAGGAATTGTTTTCTGTTGAAGACAACGGTTATGCAAGAGGAAGAAAGTCACACAAAAGAAAAGCAAATAAAAATAATCATAGAAGTAGCAGAAACACAAACAGAACATCAAGCAGATCCCCAAGTTCTTCTTTTTCTAATAATAGTGATATACGTCAACCGGCCGGTCTTACAGCACAAGACATAATAGAAAGCTGCGAAAAACTTGCAAAATCAAAAGATTCTTTTGATAGTTCTTTAGAATTAACTCAAGAACAAATAAAAAAAGTTCTTTTAAGATCCGGATTATCAAGACAACAAGTAGAAAATATAGATTTCAGTAAAGGTTTACCCGATTATGTAATTTCGTTATTAAAAAACAAAAATTCACAAATTGTTGGAACAACAATTGATCCAAGAAAATCATTAATTGAAAATCTAAAAGAGCATCCTATTTTATTTTCTTTAGCATTAGAAACACTTATAAGAGTTTATGAAAGCAGTTTGGGTTCTAATCCCACTTTGGGAAATTTATTAAGTTTTATAGAACAAAGATATTCCAGAAATCTTTATGAAGCTACATGTACTGATTTAAGGGGATATTTCGGTGAAATATATTTAATAAATACTTTAGTAGCCGGAATAATTCCGGATAAAAGAGCAGGGCCTATTATAATAAGGCCGGAATTACCTACAGATAATAATATAAGAGGTTTTGATATATATGATATAAATAGAGTTAAAATACAAGTAAAAACAGGCGGCAGTGAAATTGTACACCATCATTTCCAAAGATATTGGGCTCCTTCTTTAAAAGATGCCAATCAAGATGGTATGATTGCAATTCCGGTAATAACTACAAAAAATGTAAAAAACAATAGTTTCGCCAGAGACAGCAGAGTTCAAGGAATGGATCTTACTACAGAAACAGTAACACAATTTGCTCATGAATTTATATCCGCATTACACGGTATAGCATACAAGAGAAATAATCCTGCAATAAGAAATTTAAGTGTTCAGAATTTAATTGATACTTTTAAAGGATTTGATACGGAAGATTCTATGACCGTTGATGACTTAATGGATTTGTTAAATAAAAATAATACAACTACAAGTAAAAAAGCAAAGAAGAAAGAAAGAGTTATTCCGGTAAATAAAGAAATAAAAATTGATGCAGCAGGAATAAATGCAAAAGTTTTCGGTAATCAAGATATAGTTGTGAATATAAATTCCGAACAAACACATGTTTTATATGTTAATGATGATCAAATTTTACTTAACGAGGAAGGTAAAAAAGAAATAACAAAAGAGGATTATCCTTTATATGGTATAGAAAGTGTT
>JAEEGL010596700.1_pt1 | contig 35552 bp, 25 predicted proteins | sample 9134231 | NCBI WGS metagenome assembly JAEEGL01 (sample SAMN16246548, study PRJNA631951) | gut metagenome | biome: gut microbiome; feature: rumen; material: fiber-attached | host: Bos | place: Iran: Karaj | collected 2018-10
GGGATGAAGATCTTTAATTGTTTTAAGATACGGTTACCGAAGGCAATCTTGAATTTCTTAATGACAAAGTCATCGAGTTTTTCAAATTTATCCAAGGTTTTCTCACTAACTGGATATTGCACTTGGGCTTCATTGAATAAAGATTCAATTTGTTCAAATGGAACATGTAATTGTTCGGTATATTCAGCATCAAATGGAATACCTTTATTATCAAAGAATAATGAGATAGCACGGTCATAGACCTTATCGGAAATAGTGAAGGTACTGTCGTCGTTATTCGCGGTACCGAAGAAGAAGACGTTTTGGGGAATTAACATCTTACCTTGAACGACATGGCTGGGGTCAGCGTCGTCGTAGGAGTTGATTAATTCAATCTTCCATTCGTTCTTATTAGGCATTTCCATGATGGATAAGAATTCCGCGAAATAATATTCGATACGGGCTAAGTTCATTTCATCGAGGACGATGATATTGATATCTTTACGATATGTCGCTTCGTATAACGCACGTAAGAATTCGGTTTCATTGAATTTCTTAGTAAATTCGTTGTAATAACCGACTAATTCACTTCTATCTTTCCAAGATGGTTGGACGGAACAGATGGAAGAGGCGTGGTCGAAGAATTTACCGAGGGCGTACGCTAAAGAGGTTTTACCAGTACCGGAGATACCTTCTAAGATAATTAATTTAGAAGAGGACATACCAGCGAATAATTGTCTGATGGTATCAATCGTGTAATAGAGGTGTAATTGGCTAGCAGCAAATAATCTGAAGGTATTACATAATTCCTCTAATGATAAGCCATCAGCGTTAGGAATATTAGTGTCGACATCTTTATATTCGTGATCGACATATTTGAGTTTGGGGAAACGAGAAGTAACTTCTTCAATCGTCTCTTTATCACTCGTTGATAAATCAGGATTTTCAATACCCATAGAACCCACTTTAAGTTCGAGGATTTTATCCTTTTCACGAATCGCCTCATATAATTCATAATTTAATTTTTCTACTTGCTCTTGTAATTTGACTTTATCTAATTCTCTCTTATAGAAATGGACATATTTTCTAATAAGAATGAATAATAAGTAACCGATACCACCGATGATACCGATTAATAAGATCCAGAAGAACACGTAGAAAAACCAACCCCAAAAACCAAAATCAGGAGAGTAGTGGCCAAAATATGCATTATATTCTTTAAAGTTTTCTCCTACCGGTAACCATGGTCCCGCGAAGAGATTGTAAAACCAATTTCCTACATCTTGGAAAAAGGCGATGATCATTTGTCTTAAATATTCGAAGTATGCATTCATAAGAAGTATTCCTCCCCAATTTTGAATTTGATGTTCGCGTAGAACTGGCCTTGTTCTACTAAGCTTGTGTTGTCTCTATCCCAACCTTCTAAATAGAGGGATAAGACGACTTTTGTTGGTATAAACGCTTTTAATTTGATTCGGATACCATCCGCGTTTCCTTCTTCCATTTTGATATCCGCTTCTTTTAAGCTGATGGATGGTTCAACCTTAGGTATAAATCCATTTTCTATGGATCTTTCGAGATTTACCATATGGACTCCCGCTTTATGTTTGGCGTTGAATTTATTCGCTCTGCCGATTAATTCAGAGTCTTCTTCACTCGGTTCATCATAGATGAGTTTGCTCTCATCATTATATTCACCATAGAAGAATTCATATCTCTCATCATCGAATTGATAACTATCATAATAAGCATCAACTTCATCGTAGTTCATTAATCCACATAAATAGGTATCTTCTTCTTTATATGGATCGACAATGTAATATTGATAGTCATCGACATCCGGGATTAATACGGAACATCTCAACGATTTAACGACATCATTTAGTTCTTGATAGATTTCCTCTTCTTCGCTAGAAGAACTTGCTAAGTTATGCGCAGTTTTTCTATTACCCTCTTCATCGGGTGTGAATGTTGTTTGCTCACTATCGAGTGTAAGAACTACATTAGATTCACAATATAGATATATTTCTTTAGAGAAATAACCATCCTCATCCACAGTGATTAAGTCGGATTTTGTATAGCTATCGACATCGTTATGACTAATCGATGTATATTCGCTTCTAAATCTCGGCTTACTGGCTTTTTCATTGATCCATTCATCGGAGAACATCGAACTAATCGGATAATAATTCTTAGAATGTTCTTTATCTCCAAAGACCATTGTTTCTTTGTAGTTATCGGTGTCTTCATCTAATCCGACATAGATTTTCTTATCACCTCTAAAAGAGACTTCAATTTGATGGACATACAAAACCGCGCCTGTGGAATACCAAGCGAGTGATAGACCAATGCTCGCCACTAAAGCGGCATTAATCATTCCTAGTCCTGCAATCATCAAATTTCTTTTCTTCATAATAATTAGTGGTTAATTTCAAATGTTAAATCTAGATTGAATCCAGTACCGACTACTTCATCGATTAAGCTATTTGCCCATCCTTCTGCGTAAATCGTTAAATTAACACGAGCGATGCCTTCTAAATAACTAGCGACGATATTTTTGGTGCTGAGAACGGAGTTTTTACCGAGATATTGACTGGTTTTATAAACGGCATCATCGTTTAAGGAATAACTACCTTCGTGATGTTTTCCGTTAAAGCAGTTTCTCTCTTTTTTTGGTAAGACAGTTTCACCTTGATTAGGAGTGGTCTTATAAGAGACATTATCGACTTCACCATAGATATATTCTCTATTAGTGGTTTCATCATAATCGATATAACCATCGAGATTTAAGTCTAAGGTCCCACCGACGATATCTTGTCCATCGCGACTTTCACTAGGGGCAAAGGTGAAGTTAGTATCACCGGTATCGAAGTGGAGTCTGATTGCTTCTTTTAATTGATTGGTGCTTTCGATATCAGCTTCTCTAAGTCTAATATCGATATCGCTAGCGCTAGATCTTCCTCCGTTAACCGCAAAAATGAGGGGAAGGTAGATATATTCCGTCTTTTTCGCAGGTTTATTGATGTTGTTATCCATGAATAAAGGATTGCTCAATAAACGGAAGTTACCATTCTCTGCGTAAGAACCTGTGGTCACAGGGAAAAGCGTGTTACTCGCATACCCGCTCGCGTGTAAAAAATACGAGAGGGTTTCTGCTGATAACCCTTCTGTGGCCCAATAGTTATTTCCGTCTTTTTCTAAACCGTGTTCCGCGTAGTTCGGTAATTCGCTTTCACTATAGATACCGACTTTTAAGTCGCCTGAGCGATTAACGGCGGTACCATGGAATTGGTTGCTAACCCTGGAGCTATATTCAAACCAGGCGTACGTGCCTACCATAGCGCCTAAGGCAGAAAAGACTAATAAACTATAGATACTAATAAATACTAAGTTCTCTTTAGTTCTAATTTTCATTCTTTATTTGGCTTTTGTTCGCTGTAATGCTAATTTCGAGCTTAATAGAACCACCTTCGGGAGCGGTGTTTTTACATTGTGGATCACTGCCCTCTAACCAAACAAGAATTGTGTATCTGATATATTGACCTTTATGGAAATTATCCATATCGACATTAGCGATGTTGCTGGAATCAGTAAAGTTAGTCGCATAATAGGGACTAGTATTAGAGATTTTCTCTTCATATTTAATATTGCCTTCTTCATCGATGTGGCCTTCTGTGCCACTTCTAGGAGGCTTCGCGTAAGTCTTATAGTTATGACTATTACCAATATTTTGATAGAGTCTAACTCTCATAATATCGTCATAGCCATAACCATGAACATTGGTGGGTTGCTGATTTTCCGAAATACGTAAATTGAAACGATAGTCAGCAGTATATTGACCAATATTCTTTAAGAAGAACGTGTATTTGAAATAATAGAGAGAGACGACTTCATCGTTTTTCGGATTGATGAGAGCACCATCTAAATAATCGGTGTTCGCATTATCGTAACGATCGTGGTCTTGTAACATCGCATCTGTATGAAGTTCAAACTTCGGGAGAGATGACACTAATAAATAGGTTGTACCAGAAGTTGTATCAGCACCTTCTTCTTCCGTTTTGCCATCCATCGCGGATTCGCTATCCTGGGTGAGCATTAACTTAACATCATTTTGTCTAAGCTTAACAGTGAAAGTACCGACGTGATAACCAAGAAAAGCGATGAGCATCATAACGATAGCTACACCTGAACAAGCCGCACCAACAATAGCGGCAATCTTCTTTCTTCTTCTTTTCTGTACGTAGACTTGATCAACCATATTTAAATTAGCTCTTAAGTAAGGATAATGTTAAAACATTCCTAATTAGGAGATTCTATTAATTCTATGTCGTCCCAATGAGTTCGAATTATAAAAGCCAGTCGCTATCATTCAACCAACAGAGCTTTCCATCAAACTCTTTTAATTGTAGGCAACTGGCTATCTTTTAATTTTAAGACCCTATAGCTTTGCGTCGCTAGATTTCTCTAACTTTGCTCTTAACTATCGGCAACTGGCTATCTCCGCGGAGACCCTTTAGCTTTGCGTCGCTAAATTGCTTTAGCTTTGCTTTTATCACCGATATTATATTTAAAATATTTTTTTCTTGTCAATATATTTTTATTTAAAAGGTTATGCATCGCATTATGCATATACGCATATGTGTCACATAACAAAGAAAAAAAAGATGCTCGATGGCATCTTATTCTTCTTTCTTTTCTTCTTCCTTAGGAGAAGCAAGATCTTTCATTAATTCTTTTCTTAAGGCTTCTTTTTCTTCGGCGCTTAATTCATTTAATTGGACTTTCTTTCTTGCATTTACTTTTTTGACAAATTTGATGAGAATGAAGATGTTTAAACCTAGTAATACAACAGCAGGAAGTACAAAGGCGAACAGAATTGCGTTAGGATTCGCTTGGAAAAAGCCAATGAATGTAGTTTTATCAATATCTGTACGTAAAGATGGCATTGTAGCAGCAACAATAGTTGGAACAATGACTAGAAATAAAACTACGGCTACATCTAATGCAAATAATGCGATATATAATATTTTCTTAGTTTTTGGATTCATAAATTAACGATACCTAAAAGAAATTATATATTAATAATATAAAATGACAATAAACTTTTTTACTTATTAGAATAATAAAATTCAATTAAATTTATTAAAAATGGATAGTTTTAGCTTGATAAAGTGGGCTATAGAAAAAGACGATACATTTAAGTATCGCCTTTGAAAGTTAATATGTGCTGCCATTAGCTTTGGCCACGCCACCAATCTTGAAGGTGTAACCAGAAGTGACGGAAATGCCTATTGTAGTGCCGTTCTTCTCGATATCAACATCGACAATCTTATCGGCGTAACTACAATTTTCAGTGTCATATGTTGTGGTAAATTCTCCATTACCAGTAGATCTCACTAATGATGCGGCAATAGGTAAGGCACGGAATTCATCCAAATAAATCTGATCAGAAATGTTTTGCACATATGCTTTATTTTGTACGACAAACGGGCCACCTTCTTCACTGACTTCGTATTTGGATTCGGATTCATTATATGAACCGGATGCATTAGTTAGTAAGTCAGTTATTCGTATAACGAATACAGAACCATAAACAGTGGATACATTTATAGTCATAACCCTAGTGCCTCCTGTCGGAGGTAGAACCAGAGGTCCAGGAGAATTACCAGATACTATGAAGTTTCCTCCTGGTGGATTGCTATCGCTATATTTCGTTCCTTTATAAGAATATGTTGATAGTGATGATGTGTCGGTAATAGCAATATTTCCGGAAGTGATAGCAAAAGCTATAGAACCGGATTTGCCAGAGGCGATATAAATACCAATTGTTTCGCCACCGTCGTTTCCGGTTGCTACTGGAGCAAAATCAACGCCGACTGGATAGGAATTACTGGCTTTTTTAGTAGTGATGTAATATGCTTGGACAGAGTCCATAGCATCACCGTTAGCACCGATATCGAGGTACATTAAGTAAGCACCAGTACCACCGTTAACAGAACCTAATGCATATTCACCAGAATTCATTGGGATTTCAAAATAATAAACAGCATTAGTGGTAACGCTTGATTGTTTTTTAATTCTACTTGTAGCAAAAGTTAAGGAATAAGTGGAATCTAAAGGAGCGGAATAAGTATTGTCACTATATTTATAAATATAGTCTTTCTTAACATTTGTGCTCTTATAGATTTCAATGATTTCTTTGATTGCTGTAATGTTATTGTTGCTATCTCTTTGAATATCGTGTAGAGAGAAGAAACTATTATTTCCTGAGAAATAAGTGCCCGCAAAGAAGTTGATGTAACCTTTTTGCTTCAAATTAAAGTCAATAGAACTGGCAGGCATTTGGTAATTTGTTCTTTCCACGCCATTAATTAAAGTGTATTCAGCTGTGACTAAATTATTGATATTGATATTCGCAGGCATAAAGTGCAAACCATAAATATTTCCATCAGAAATCATTTCTAATAGTTCTGCGCGTGAATCTTCATATTTTTCATAGGAAGAATAATTGTTTGTGATCTCTTGTCTACTTCCATTTGCGTTAATAGTGTAAACGTGAGTTAAACGACCATTAGAATAACTGTTGTTGATATCTCCTGTGGAATATTTAGAAACACGGATATCACCAGTTTTATTTGGATATGCTGCCGTGGTGTTATCTTCAGAGCCCGCAATAACATAACCAGTATTCTTTCTAACGACATTATAGCTACTATCTTCGGTGATTAATGGGAAGTAGGTAACTTCGTTACCTGAATAGTCCATATAATCGGCTCCAGCGGATGTGTCAGTGTTTACTGTCGTATCTAAAGTGAGCGTTTTGGATGATGTGCTTGTTGTCCATCTGCTACTATAGTAGAGGTAATGTTTTGTTTTTATTACTGTAATCCAGATATCGAGTTCTGTTTCGTAATAGAACGTGTTTCCGCTTTTTGTCCAAGTGTCATTTGTGGACGTGACAATGTTACAATCGTGGTTCAAATAATATGTTTTGTTTCCAACGGTGGTCCAAAGTTTGTTGTTTGTATGATGCCAACCAATTGGGCTATTAACAATAGAACCGCTAGAGTTAACGCCTAAATAACGACCATTATAAGCGATTATAAAATCGCTATATGTGGTAACTGTTCTATTATATGGATGGATTCTTTTTCCACCATTTAAGTACATATAATCACTTAATGGGCCATTACTCGCGCTATATTGTGTAAAGACGAATGAACCTTCTTTTCTATTTCTATATGTCCAGCCATTGCCTGTTAATGCATTTGTATAGGTAACTTGGCCGGTTGATGTATTTGTGTATTTGTTTCTTTCAAAGACATAACCTGTATTTTTTGTTGCCGATCCAGCAATATCATAAAGACGGTTATACATCTCCTTCATTGTTACGGAGCCACCCCAGTCTTGTCCTTCGCCTTCTGGGTCGCCATTATAGTATTCTGATAAATCTTGTCCATAGGATCCACGAGAAGCTTCGTGAGTAGTGTATCCAACGAGGCCATAATCTGTAAGATTATTTGTGAAGGAAGTTGATGCTTGGCCATTAACATTAATTTTGGAATTACCATCGACTTTAACCCCTGATAAATCTCCAGAAGCATATCCAGCAGCTAAACCAGCCAATAATGTGGTTGTACCATTAGTTTTAATTTCAATGCTATTTAATTTTGTGTTTGTGAATGTGTTAGCGGCGGAACTATATGTATAACTAGTTTCGGTATCTGGTAATTTACCAACAACACCAAAGAAACCAACGATTTCCGGAGCCACGAAACTATCGGAAGGCACTGATTCTGGAGCTTGAGAATATCCGGTAAAATCGGAATAACTGTTACTAACAGTTAAACCAGTAACTGAATAACCTTGGCCATTAAATTCGCCTAAGAATGGATGATCTTCGGTGCCAATAGGTGGCAAATAGTAGCCAGACATATCGACATCATTAGCTAATTCGAAGTAATATTGCTTGTCATCAAATAAGCCTAAATATTGCATCCAAGCTAAGTTATATAAGTGACGGGTTGTAGCAATGCCATATGGTTTAGTTTCAGAGCCATTGCCATAGGCAAAGTAGGCGCCGCCACTGTTAGCATCGATATTTGCTTGATCTAAGGAATAGGTAGCCATTTCTAAGAACCATGCTAAAGAAGCTGTCACCATAGCAATGCCAGAGAATGCAGTTATTGATGCAATAGCAATAGTTTTTAACTTCTTTCTCATTTCTTTATAACCCTATTAACCAATCACAAGTGAAATTTAAGCCTTCGTTAATATGCTCATCACCTAAAAAATAGGAAGAGATATATTCCAAGGCTAAAGTATAATAATCGACAACAATACCTAAATAAACTGTGCCATCAGGTACTGTACCTTCATAGAAGGTAATCAATCTATTGAAGTGTGTATATGAACCACTAGAGAATTGCACAAATGCAGATTGATTGCTTTCATTGCAATCGCTTTGCTTAATAGCAATGCTAGATGGATTCGAACCATTTAAAGTATGGGATGTAGTCGCTCCATCAGCTGGAGAAGCGAAACTAAATGTGAAGAAGAAGGTTTCAATAACGCTTGATAACGGATTCTTCTTTGATGCGATATCTGCCCAAATCATATTCCATGATTTAGTGGTGGCATCCCATTCATATGCTGTAGATCTATGAGTAGAACCATCTTGTCCACCATTGACTTCGTCACTTGTAACAAAATATCTTTCTCCACCAACGAATGATGTTGTTGTGACGTGAGTTAAAGCGCCATAAGAATCTACAGTGACATCTGTTTGTGGTTTGAACTCAGCAATAAATGGATGTTCTGTTTTTGCATACAAAGTTAAAGTATCTTTTTTGAGTTTCAAGAGCATCAATAGTGGATGATGACGATCATCAGATGTATATGTGTCTAAAGTTATACCTTGGAAATCTGGAGCAGCATCAATTGTTATTTGTCTATCTTCGATAATCAATTTAGCTTCCGGAGTAGGGTTGAATAAATAATATTCATCAGTGCTTAAGCCAAAATATTTATGGAAAGTTATTTCACCAACTGTATCGGATGGATCATCAACAACTACTTGAATATTGGAATTTTTAACACTATTGGCCATGATGAACCATGCAACCGTGGATGTAATAGCGGCAACTAAAGAAAAAGTCGCTATTGACATAGCGGCAATGATTTTCAATGATTTTTTGCCAGCTCTTTTCATAATTTAGTACTAAATTTGAGGGAACTGGCTGCCTTCTTGAGGCCCTATAGCTTTGCGTCGCTAGATCACTCTAGTTTTGCGTTTCACACCTATATGTATACATTATGCGAGCGAGAGTGTCAAGTATTTATTTTTTTATGCTTAAGTATTTTTTGAAATCATAGGTTTCTAAAAATTACTTAAAAATCGTGAAATAAGCACAAAAAAACACCCGCCGAAGCGAGTGTTATTTGTTATGCTTTTTAGAATTAAGCGTTGTCTGTATTTTCGAATTGGAAGGAGACTGCTAATCTATCTAAAGTAGTTGTGATGTTAGCGGATTTTGCTGCGGCATCTTCACCTTCAAAGTAAACGTAAACTTCGAATTCTAAAGCGTGATCGCCACCTTCTTCATAAGCAGGAATTGTGATGTTGTCTGCTAATGTGGAGACTGCTGTTGGAGCAAGAGCGGTAACGGATGTAGTACCATTAACGGTATAACCGGCGGTAAAACCTGTGACTGCACCATAAATAAATGTTGTGGTGTTATATTTGAATGCAACTCTAATTGCTTTATCTAATTGTGCGGAACCTGTGCCGGCTTCAACAACGATATTTTTAACATTGATATCTTGGTTGGTTAAAGCAACACCAGAAGCGGATTGGATGTAGAATCTATTTAATAAATAGAAGTTCTTTGGATTGGCATCTTGTTCATTTAATTTTGCACTGCCTAAACCTGTGCCTGCGGAACCAGCGGCTGGTTTGGAGATACCTAATTTTTTGTATTCACCAGCGGCTTGATATTTGTCGGCATCATCAGAATTTGCGTGATACCAATCGGACAAATCAGCTGTGGATGTGAGGGTGAGATCGACATCGGCGCCAGTGTGTAAAGCGGAAGCGGATGTGGCCCATGGGGTTTTGGTTTCGTTAGCAACGACGATACCATTTTCGGCATCGACTCTAGCTTGCATACCAGAGACGTTTAAAACGTTAGAAGATGTGAACCATGCAACTGTACCTGTGACAGCAGCGGCTGTGGATAAAACTAAAATTCCTAAAGCTGGAACGATGATTTTTGACTTTTTCATATGTATAATCCTCCGTAAAAGTACAAAAAGACGTATAGTGTTCTCTATTCGTCGCGTTGAATGATATTACGGGGGCTGTTTAACAAGCGATTGGGACTTTAGCTCATTAAATTCTGTCCGCATAAATAATCTAAACTTATATGAAAAAAAGTGCAAATACTTTTTAAAAAACAATAAATTGTTTATTCATATATAAAATGGTGTATAATTTAACGTAATGTGAGGAAAACCAATATGAATGACGGCAATCCAAAATTTGAAAACACTGATCGATTAAGACTTGAATTAGCCTTAGATATCGCTCAATTATGTATGTTTGAAGTGAGTAACAAAACACTCGTTTATTTAGAGAATGCTTACTCCATTTTTGCGGCATCTGATTCCGTGATGTTTAGAAGATTAAAACAATTTGATGGATTAGATGTTGAAACCTATATTTCTCGTTTAGTTAATTCTTTTGTTCATCCAGAAGATCGTCGCTTATTTAAAGATTTAAGTGAACAGGTTTCTAATTTCGATATTTGTTCTTTTGAAGTTAGATTATTACAAGTTACCGGTAAATATGTTTGGTGTAAGCTCACTGTCGAACCTATCGTTGTGGACAATGCCTTAAGAAGTGTTATCGTTGCGATTATGAATATTTCTGCTTCTAAAGAGAAGATGATGCAACTAGAGTTATCTAATATGTTAGATGACTTTACCGACTTATATAATAAGACTTCTGCCTTTGAGATGATTAATAAGGCTATTGAAAATAGTGGACCAGATCAAAAATGTGCATTTGCCATTCTTGATATCGACCACTTCAAACAATTCAATGATACATATGGTCATGATGTCGGTGATGAAATCTTAAAAGAAGTCGCGAGAGTCTTAAGAGAACAACTTAATCGCAAAGATTGTATCGTCGGTCGTTTCGGCGGTGATGAATTCGTCTTATTATTCAAACACTACGAGAGTGACGAAAGCCTAATCAGTCGACTCAATGCGATTAGCACCTATAAAGTGCGTGGACATATATGTCACGCCTCGTGTGGTGTCTCTATATTAAATGAAGACGCGACAACCTTTTCTAAATTATTTAAACACGCGGACGCGGCCTTATATGAAGCTAAGAAAGTACGTCAGCCAGTAGTGTTCTTTAAAGACTTGCCTAACGATAGTGATAAATAATAAATAAGAGATATCCTTGCGATATCTTTTTTATAATTGTGATAAATTAATAAATGTAGTATAAGATGAAAAATCAAAAAACCTCAGAAATGCATATCACTCACGAATCAATCCCAATATTTATTGATGAACATTCATCTGTACTTATTTTGGGATCTTTACCAAGTGTTAAAAGTCGAGAATGTGGCTTTTATTATGGTCATAAAATGAATCGCTTCTTTTTAGTGTTATCATCAATCTTTAATGAAAAAGAACCTGTAACAATTGAAGATAGAAAGGGATTTTTAAGGAAAAACCATATCGCTTTATATGATGTGATATATGAATGTGATATTTATGGGAGCAGTGATGCTTCAATAAAGAATCCTGTGGTTATTGATTTAAATAAGATATTAAGTGATTATCCAAATATTAAAGTAATTGGCATTAACGGTGGTAAAGCTAAGTCATTATTTGATAAATATCTACTCCCTAAATTAGATAATAAAAACATCAAAGTAGTGTATCTTCCCTCAACTTCTCCAGCGAACGCTAAGATGGATGTTTTATCTCTAAAAGAAGAATATCAAAATCTTTTTTAAAAATATTTTTGTCAATCATTGATATAAATATTAAACTTGTTTAAAGTTTTTGTTATGTCCAAGTTTTAACATAATCGCGTATTTGTTTTTTACAAAAATAACAAATATATTGATATTAGTTAATTTGAAAACGGAGGTTTTTCGAATGAATAAAAAAATCTTTTCAATTTCCATTGGGGCGATTGCTTTAAGTGTTGCTTCTGTAATGGTCGCTTCTTTAGTTACCCATCATAATTTAAAGACGGTTAACGCGGAAGAATGCCAACACGAACATGTTGAACACTATGCCGCGCAGAGCTTGGTGGTCGAACACTGGGCTTGCTGTGCATGTCACCATGCTTGGGCTGATGAAGCAAGAACGATTGAAATCAGTTTGGACACTACAAACAATCGTGAAAAAATCGATGTCTCAGGTTATTACTACAAAGCCGAAGGGACCGATGGTACAGCTCTTGCTTATTATGATGCGACCTATCGCTTTATGTTCAGACACGATTTAACTGGCAAAACCAATTTGTCCAATTATTGTTTAGAGACATATGGTCCTATCATTTCCGATTTTCTTGCGAAATCCGTAACTGTCGCCTTTACAAATAAGACTGACGATACTTTATCATTTGCTATTCATCAACGTGCTTGGGGTCCTGCTTTTAAAGTTTATAGCTTTGCTCCTAATGAATCCGGTATTGCTGTTCTTCCTGTCTCTTTCTTCAATGCACAAAATTCAGGTGGTAACTATGGTTTCTCCTTCTTGTTCAATAGAACATCAGAGACTCCATTAAATGGTTATTTTGAAGTTTCTAGTCCATTAATTGAACAATATGATCCACAAGTCCTTAATCAATATGATGCTCAATTAGGTGCGTTAGTCGATCCAGAACGTGATTTTACCACAAATAATTATGTGGAAGATTTCATGAACAATTACGCAGTTGCAAAAGAAGCTAATGATTATGTTAATGGTGATACTACCAAATACGAAAATGGTGCCGTAATCGCTAAATATATCAATGGTGTATTATTTGACGCAAACAACCTCATGAGTGGTTGGGATTATAATCCTGATAAGATTACCTCTAGTGAAGTCATCTCTTTAGGTAGTGCTAAGTACAATAGATTTAATGTTGCGACAACCAGTCAATTCAGCGTTATTGCTAATGAAGAATTCCCTGTCAAACCAAGTGAAGCTTTCTCTAGTTTCGTCTTTAGAATTTATAATCCAACTGCAAACAATGCAGTAGTGCAAGTCCGTTCTAGATATGATACCGAATGGGATGATGCTCCAAGAGTGAATTTATTACCTAATACCTGGAACACTTTAGTGGTCAGCACAAGTAACTTCTATATCCAAGCTTCGAAATTATCCTTAATTATCGAAGGTAGTGATCTCGCTGGTGCTTGGATGATTGGCTCTGCTGTCGCTAATATTTATGGCGATGAAGTGGTACACGGTAACGATGTGCAAAATGTCACCACAAGTTCTAGTGGTTGGAATTCTCAACCTTCTGGCGTTTATGACGATCATTCCGTTTATAAAGTGTCATTAACTGGTCAAGCGGGCGAAATTATGGCCTTTGAAAAAACAGCCATCGGTTTAGACGCTGATAAATTCGACCATGTGGAAGTCAAAGTTTATAGCACTCTTGGTACACAAGTGAGATGCAATACTCGTGGTGAAGGTAATGATAGCTGGTATGATTTAGGCCTTGTCGATATCGAAGAATGGACGACCTTCAATATCCCTGTCTCCGAATGGAACAATTCCTCTAACCGCACAAGATATTTCTCCTTCCAAGCGGCAGATGGAGTATCCACCTATTCTGGAATGCTCTATGTGACATTCAGTGTGGCTATCGCTAAATAATTTATATTCATTATTTTTACAATAATTGGTGATATGGATAGAACCATATCGCCTTTTATTATATTTATAATTGGTTATCATCTATAAAATAATATTTATATATTATTGAATTATATCAATCATTGAAATAACTCGAGTTATTTTATTGTTTTTATTTATCAAATAAAATATGATTTAATTGTTAAATATGGAAAGCAATAACTCAAGAGTCAGAGCAGGGCATCCTGTTTATGCGATGAAAAAGTTTTACCATCGCCATAAAAAGAATATTGATAGACATTTTTTTGTCTTCTCTTTTATGGCTCTTCCGATTTTCTTATTTTGTATCTTTTATATCTACGTCAATATCGAATCATTCTTCATGGCGTTTAAAGCTGTGGGAACATTACCCGATGGCAGTGTTGGTGAATATTGGACATTAGATAACTTTAAAACTATTTGGTCTATCTTAAACAGCAGTTCGAATCGTATGGGTGTTTTATCCGAAGCGATTATCAACACTTTATTATTTAATGCAGTTAGTTTCTTATTAATTATTCCAACCACAACATTAATTTGTTATTTCATTACAAAAAAGATTTGGGGTTATCGTTTCTTTAGAGCGGTTTATTACTTACCTTGTATCATTACGAGTTCTGCCTTAGTTTTACTCTTTAAAATCGCTTTAAACCACGGTGGACCATTAGATGTCTTATTCCGCGATATGGGATATAAGTATCCTCTTGCTGAGGAACCATATGCGATATTAACTATCTTAGCCTATCATTTCTTATTCGGTTTAGGTGGTAATATCATCGTTATCGGAGGGGCGATGCGCTCAGTGGATCCCCAATTATTAGAAGCTGGAGAAATCGATGGTTGTAACTGGATTCAAGAATTTATTTATATTATTCTTCCTTCCATTTGGCCAACTATCTCAACGATTTTAATTTTAAGTGTGGCAGGATTCTTGGGAGCATCAGGACCAATCTTACCATTTACTGAAGGTAAATATGGCACGATGACTTTAGCGTTCTATAATTTTGCCTTAGTATCCGGTAAAGGTGCAAAAACAGATTATTATTTAGCATCCGCGATCGGTTTATGTATGACCGCGATATCATTCCCGTTAGCGATGATTGTGAAGAAGGTTTTATATGGCAAAGAAAAGTAACCAATTAAAACTTGTGAAGAGTTCCGGAAGAAAGAAATCAAAGAGTGAGAAAATCGTCTTTGGTATCGCTTTTGGTTTATTCTGCCTCTATGCGATGTTCATCCTCTTCTTCTTTGTCTTCGCTTTCTTATGCGCTTTAAGGAAGGATGGAACCGCTTTCGACTACGAGAGATTTACGCATCAAAACTTATTCTCTTGGCCGAAGAACGCCTCTTTTGATTCGTTTATCAATTCCTTTGATACTCTAGCCCAAATTAATGGTGGGAAAGATTCCTTCTTAGTTATCACATGGAACTCCTTATGGAGAACAACTATTTATGTTTTCTTATCGATATTAACTAGTTCGATGGTGTGCTACATCTTAGTGTTCTATCGTTCGAAATTCTCTTCCTTTATTTATAACTTAGGTATCTTGGTTTCTATCTTACCATTATATGGTAGTACCGCAGCGACAATGCGTTTATACACCGATATCGGTTTTATTAATAATCCTTTTGCTTTAATTACTTCAATCGGTTTATATGGTGGATATTTCTTCTACATGTATTCTTTCTATAAATCGCTATCATGGGATTATGCGGAAGCGGCCTTTGTGGATGGTAGCAGTCATTATCGTGTCTTCTTCCAAATCATGTTACCCATGGCCTTACCAAGTATCTCCGCTTTATTTGTTATGAGTTTCATCTCCGCATGGAACGATTATGAATCGACCATTCTCTATATGCCTAATTACCCCAACTTAGCGTATGCGGTATATGCGATGGAATCGATATCGGAATATCGCAATATCGTTCCAGCCTATTTAGCGGGTGTTTTAGTGTCCTTAATTCCGATATTTGTTTTGTTCTTAATATTCCAAAATTCCATTATGGAAAAAGTCCATTTAGGTGGTTTAAAAGGTTAGTTCAGGAGGTTCATTATATATGAAGAAAAATTTATTATGTCTTTTAGTCTTAACGAGTTTATTAGCTGTGACCGGATGCATGAAGAAAAGCGATCCTAACGCGATTAAAGTTTCCTGTGTGCAATTAGGTTACGGCACGGAATGGTTGACCGCTTTAACGAAAGAATATACGAAGAAAACCGGTGTTAAATTTCAATATTCGGAAGTGGTCGGTCAAGCTGGTAACAATAATTTAAACGACCAATTGAAGGCTTTTTCGGCCACTGGTGACTTATATGGTTTACGTCCTGGAAGTTTCTATGAACTTCTCTATCGCGGAAAAATCAACGCGAAAGGAAATACTTATGACCACGCTTTCGAACCATTAACCGATATTTATAATTCGGAATATGAGGGAGAAACTGGTAATAACACCATGTTAAAGAAGATGGACCCCTTATTCAGTGAATACACCCATATCGGTGATGATTATTTCGCCGTTCCTTGGGCGAATGGTTTTGTTTCTTTCGTGAGAAACTTAGATGTCTGGTCTAAATTCGGTTATACCGCTGATCAATATCCGAGGACCACTGGTGAATTATTCGAGATGATGGATCACATGAATGATGTGAGACGTTCTAATCGCGATTTAGAAAATACCGCACCGATGATTTATGGTGCCCAAGATGAATACTATACAACCATCCTCGGCAGTTGGTTCGCTCAATATGAAGGCGATGAGATGATGCAGAGATTCTACGCCGGAAGAAATCCCGATGGTAAGAGATCTCCTGATATGTTTACCTATGATGGTGTTGAAGAAGCCTTGAAAGTCTTAGGTAAGATTGTCGAATATAACAAAGATACTGGCGAATATAAATATCAACATGCGGATAGCAAGACCTTATCCTTTACCCAAATGCAAAACTATTTCCTATTTGGGGCAGCCGCATTCTGTGTGAATGGCACTTGGCTAGAAGTTGAGAATCCTCAAGCTAGAGAATCCAATATTGACTATATTAAGATTCCTCTCGTGAGCTCTATCGTTAATAAATTATCTAAAACTTATTCCGAAGCGGAATTAAGAGAGATGGTTTCCTTTGTGGACGCTCATCCGGAAATCGGTGATAATACCGGTCTTCCTTCCGGAGTAACGGAAGCGGATATCGAAAGAGTGAGAGAAAGCCGTAATACCGGTTCTTATATGAGAACTGATTACGACCACTTATTCGTCATTCCTTCTTGGGCCACTCATAAAGAAGAAGCCAAACAATTCTTGAAATGGATGTATTCCGATGAAGCCTTACAAATCTTCTATGACAAGATGAATGGTCATCATTTACCTGCAGAACCATCTACAGGTGACTATGATACCTCCAAAGCGAAATTATCTAAATTCCGTATCAGTGCGAATAAAGTTTTCTCCGAAGGACATTATTGCAAATATTTAGTGAATACAGCGAAAGATAAGATTTTCTCCATCGCTAACGTGCAATCTAATATGTCTAATACTTTATCCTTAACGGGAAACTGTTGTGACTGGTTAGTGAACGGGATGTCCGTCGATAAAATCATCGCGGAAAACACCAATTATTTAACTGCGAAATGGCAATCTATTTTAAATAGTCTCGATATCGATGATCGTTAATATGAAAAAACTAGTTATCAATAAATTAGTCCTATCCTTTATCGCTTTTGGTTTATTAGGAACATTAACTGGCTGTCAAAAAGGCAGTGGTCCTAATTCACCGGATTTTGCTATGTGGACAACTTATTCCACCGCGAAAGTTATCGAACAAACATATAAGAATGATATTTTTATAAATAACGGTGCTTCTATCGACATCAAGATGATGAAAGATGAATACGAATCTTCCCAATTAATTATCACTTCTAAAGGAAGACAGACATTTGATTTAATCAAAACCGAATTGGTGGATCCTTCCTCAGGAAAGAAGATTCCTGAAGATAATATTGAAATCTATATGCAGAAATATCTCCAAATAGATACGAATATGCATAACCCCAATAGTGATTTATTCGTCGCTGGTGATAACATCCCCGATATGTTATTACCGATGAAATACGCGAAAGCCAAAGGGGAGAATGTCACGAAAGCAAATTGTAACCAAGGTTTATCTATTGAAATAGATTCCTATGGTTTAGACGCTGGTACTTATGAAGGAACCTTCACTTTAAAAGTGGGAGAGAGAAGTCAAAATATCCCTGTTAAAGTAACGATTTGGGATTTCTCTTTAAATAGCAAAAGTGCGATGCAATCATGCTGGCTAATTTATTCCATGTATATGTATACAGGCGAATATGATGCCAGTGAAGCGATGCTTGATACCTATAGTGATTTTTTATCCCGTTATAAAGCTAATCCTTATGTCATCCAAGAAGATATCATGAATTCTCCTGAGGGTTTGATGCAAGATGTGAAGAGAATGTGGAATATCCATAATTACAATTCCATCATCATCCCTTATGATTTCCCGTTGAACTATAATCCAGATAATTCTTCGATGGGTGACCGCGCAGCGTCATATATCGTGAAGATCGCTGAGGAGAGCACTGAGGAAAACTTCTATTTAGATTACGCATTATTCTATCCCTCTACATATGATGAAGCGGACGCAATACCGAATAAGAAAGCAGCGAGCCCAGAATTCTTTAAAAGAGGGGGAAATTACGAAAAAACCCTAGAAAAAGCCATTCAAATCTTAACAAATAAGGGTTATTTCATCGGTAAGAGTCCCGCGTGGAATGAAAGAGTGAAGACGGCGATTAGAAATATTCCCGATGTCTTTACCAATGTCAATTTAGCGGAATCTTGGGTCAAGGAATGGCCTTCGACTTTCTGCCCCCAAATCAATGTTGTCGATAGTCAAAAAGTTCAAGAATTATATAAGGACTATGCGGAAATTAATGCGAACAATGATTTCTGGACTTATACATGTTGTTCACCGATTTATCCTTATGCTTCTCATCACTTAGATGATGATTGTTTATCCATGAGAGTGATGGGATGGATGGAAAAGTCCTTAAATGTGAATGGCTATCTCTTCTTTATGGCGAATATGTACGCGAGAGAAAATGATGGCTCTATCTATTCTTCTCCTTATACATCAATGGATAGAAATAACTCCGCTCACGGGGATGGATATATTATGTATCCTGGTCGTATCTATGGATCCAAAGAACCATTTCCCTCTATGCGTTTAGTCACATATCGCGACGGCTTAGAAGATTATGAAATGCTAGAGGTCTACGAGAAGAAGATTAACGCTTTATGCGAGAAATATGAGATTAGTGATATCGACTCTAAGCAATATGTTAAAGACTTATATTATTCCTTGTTTAGAGGCACGATACCGACTGAAGACCATCACGCTTTATATAGAGCGAGAGAAGAATTAGCGAAGAGAATTTTAGAGTGCGATAATCCTGATGATTTATTACTTAATAGTAAATACGAAGGAGAACAAGGTTCTTTAGAAATCTACACCAATAGTGAATCTTTAACCATTGAGAATAAACAGGTATATGGTGAGGATTTAGGCAATAATAGATATAAATATATCTATCAATTAGATGATAGAAGTAGAGATATCGAAATTATTACTAAAACCAATCATCAATATTCCTATTTCCATTCCGGATTAAAGAATATTACTAACTTTAAAAATAATGGTGCCCAAATCTCTCTAAGTGATGGCTCTAGCTATATGAATGAGAACGGTGTAATCCATGCGAATATCGTCTCTTATAACGATGAATCAGCGAGTAAAGTGATTCGTTTTGTGCCGCGTATTGCAATTAAGAATGTCAACTTAACCAATGCGAAAAAGTTGATGTTTAAATACGAGAATAATTCTGCGTTAGAAAATCTCACCTTCGATGTCGATTTAGTTTCTTTAACAAGAAGCGATAATGTCGGTGGTCATTTCTGTTTAACCGGTAAAGGTAAGACTATTGAAATCGATTTAAGCCGTGTCAAAACTAATTTGAGCGATGTCAAAGAAATCGATATTAATTTCATGAATTATTATTTTGATGATAATGGTGATCTTCAAACTTTTGACTTGCGTCAAATGGCTTTAGAAGACATCTTTGTCACTTATTAAGGAGGGAAGAAGATGAATAAGAAATTATTATTGTTATTATCTTTAGTCCCCTTCTTAGTGTTACCTTCTTGTAAGAACGAGGAACAAAAGGGTCCTAAACAAGACTATGTGATGGTCAATGACTTTGAATCTTTAGATGAATTATCTTTGATGAAATTCCCCTTCCCCAAACATGCAGATAGAGGAAGATTTGATTTATCAAATGACCATGTCACACATGGTAATAAGTCATTAAAGTATTCCAATATCTATGGTAGCTATATTGAGATGTGCCATTTCTTCGATCACTTCTCCGGTGGAGATATCGATATTGCGAATGTGAAATCTATCGAATTAGATATCTTTAACGATTCCGATTTTGATTCCTCTTGTTCTTTTATGATTTATTCTACGGATGAGATGAATGTCTTATTAACCGATTCCTTCGATTTAAAGAAAGGGGAGAATACCCACCTATCTTTCCCTTTATCAAAAATTGCTTTGGAATTTAATGCGAATGAGATAAGATCGACATCCTTAAAGATTTACACACCGAACACCGATTATGAAAGAGGTATCGGTTATACATTCTATTTAGATAATTGGTATGCGAAACTCGGTAGTGAATATACCGAACAGGATAATCTCAATCGTGGAGATATTGAGAAAATCAAAAACGCGATTGACGCTTTACCGAATCCGAAGAGTATCTCTTTATCAAACGATAAAGATTTATTAAATATCGCTAGAGATATCGATAAATTATCAGATTTATATCGCCGTGTCATTCCTAACATCGGTAAATATCGTGAGGCCGTAGAAGAATATCGCATCCTTTACGATATGTCAGAAGAAATCGATTATGACCATAATGATTTCTTACACACTGATAAATTCTTCGGCTATTCCCAGTTAGTGCCTTTCTCCGACACAAGAGCGGAAGTCATCTATTCGGAAGATAATTATGAAGGTAAAGTCGGTCCTGGTAGCACAAAGATTATTTTTGCCGGTTCTGATGATAGTACTTTCCAATTTATTTCTAATGTTAAATTAAGCGATTTTGATTTCATTCATTTCACCATCTATAACGCTACCGATAATTTGGTGAGAGTTTGGTTCTCTTACGCTAATGAAATCTTTGTCGACATTCCATCTAAAACATTAGCGACACCTTCTTTTGCCGCTTCGACTTTATCAGGGCAATATTATTGGGCGATTCATCATCTCCGTTCTCAATATGATTCCACGAGACTACCCGCTTATGGATCAGTATATTTTGGACCCGTCTATGTCACTGGTCGTAGTCAAGAGACTCTCAGTACACAAATGCAATATATCTTCTCTAAATTACCGAATGTCTCGGAAGTTAATAGTGAAGATGCTTATATCCGTTTTGTCCCGATGATCAAAACAGCGAGACAACTTTATAATGCTGTCCTAGATAAGAGTGTCCTTACTGAAGAAGAAATCCAAAGATTCTACGATTTAGAAGATTTGATCTCTAATAGTGGTTATAGTGTTGGTTATAACTCTTATGATGGCTCATTAATGCGTTTCTCCACATATGGAGAGAACTTTACCGGTTATAGCGGTATCCAAGATCCCTTCTTCGGTTATGTCTCCGGTGCGGATATCACTAACTGTCCTCCTCATCAAGATGTTCCTACCCTTCATGAACAAGCGATTACTTTTACCGATGACATGAAGTTTGATATAAACGCTGGTGGATATGTTATTTATATATTTAATCCTACTCCTCATCCCTTTAATCTCATTGTCCGCACCACGGACTGGGATTGGGAAAAATACGGACATCTCTTCGTCTACCAAACATTAGAAAATGGTTGGAACAAAGTGGAGATGAAAACTGATTTATTTAAGGCGAGTGAAGATCATAAAGTAGCTTTCTTCATCAGTGATAGCGGTAGCGATTTAGATATGACTGGTGTTTGGAAATTCACTTCCTTAGTGGCAGTTCCTAGGAGTATTTAGATATGCCTGTTGTCAGGTTGGAGAATCTCTCTTTCTCCTTTAAGAAGAAAGGAGAGGAAATTAAAGTCTTAAATAATATCAATGTGGAATTTGAAAATGAACAAATTCACGTGATTTTAGGCAAATCTGGCGCGGGTAAAACCACCTTATTAAAATGTATCAATGGTCTATTAAATTACGAAGGCCATGTCTATTATGACGATATCTTAATGGACCAAGTTCCGGTTCAGGAAAGGAAGTTAGGGTATGTCAGTCAAGAATTCGCTTTATACCCTCATTTCTCTTTATTTAAATCTATCTCCTATCCTCTAGTTATTGCGGGAGTAGATATCGATGAGATTAGAAAAAGAGTTAATGAGATTAGCGAAGACTTTTCCATCAAGGAGATATTATCTCGTAAGCCCAAACAAATATCGATTGGCCAAGCCCAAAGAGCCGCTTTAGCGAGAGCGTTAATTAAAAGACCGACCTTATGTCTATTTGATGAACCACTCAGTAATGTCGATAGGCAAAATAGAGAGAATATCAGACATCATCTTAAAGACACTTTAAAGAAATATCACTGCACATCTATATATGTCACACATGATTTATTAGAGGCAACTTCTCTAGCGGATCAAATCTATCTTTTAGATGAAGAGGGGATTATCGCTAGTGGGAAGCCAAATGAGATTATATTTGATAAGAATCCGAAAGTAAGAGAATTCTTCGATAGTTTGAAAAATGAAACGCTGTAATTTTGAAGCATTATTAGAACAATACGAGAGAAGATTAAAAAGAAATCTGATATTTTTAATCCTTTTCTGCGTGCTTTTTGTCGCTTTATTTGTCACCGGTGTTCTCATTTCTAATTACGAAAATAAGGTTTGGATAATGATTATCTTCTCCCTTCTTATCGCGATTTTAACTTTCTTTATCACGATGACGAGTATCTTCGGGATACATGAATATCGCCAGAAGAAAAAACAACTCTATGCGATATTAGGAAGCTATCTAGTCGAAGTTAATGGAACAGTCAAAGAAATTGGTGATACCTTTACTTCCACGAACGGTAGAAGAGGACAGGAAATCACTATTAAGCAAGAAGATCGAGATAGTGTTGTTTATTATGATCTCGAATGTGGTGAAATACCTTTTCATGCTAATGACCATGTTCATCTAAAGGCGAGCGAATCTTTTATCGTGGAATATGAGGTGGATAATGGCTAGGATTTTTTCTAAGTGGTATATCTATCTTTTAAGCATCGCAATTAGTGTGATATCTTTCTGCTTAATCGTCTCTTTTAAGACCGCACCGAAAGAACATGAGAGATTACAAATATTCTTAGGTGCTTATGAGGCGAAAGTGATGGATTTACAAGAACAATTAGAAGAGGAAAAACCCGATGGTGTGAAATCCATTTCTCTTCGTTTCAATTATGTCTCTAGCAGTAATTTCACCTATATCTTCTCCACTTTAAGAACGGAGATGGATATCATCATCTTGCCGAAGTCATATGTGGAAGAAAATGAGGGAGCCACTCTTAATTATTTTGCGAATATCGACACCGAATATCTCCAAAAAGAAATCGGTAGAGAATTTGATTATTATGTTGATAATGATAACGAGACTAAAGGATTTAAGATTTATGATTCTTCTTTAGAAGAAGGATTATTCAAAGATCTTATTACCTATAGTGGTGATAACGATAAAAGCGATTATTATCTCTTCTTCTCATATAAATCTAAGAATATCGGAGAGCTCAATAAAAAATCCAAAACCAAACACGCTTTAGAACTGATTAAAAATATCTATGAAAACCTATAGTCGAAACGGAAAGAAAAAGAACCTTTATTCTAAAAAGGATGCCCAGTTACCCAGTAATTATTGGGAACTATATTTCGACACGATTAAACAGAATTGGCGGACCATTCTCTTAATCGGTATCTTTTCTTTATCGTTCTTTATTCCCACGTTAGGTTTCATGTTCGCTTTCGATTATTACAAGATGCAAGTAGTGGCTTCTAATATCAGTGAAGAAGAGGCGGATGCTTTAATAGTGACAGCGAGAAATATCTTCTATATCGGTGTGGCACTTGGTATTATCTTTGCCTCTATCGGCATCAGTGGTCTTTCTCGTATCAACTTATTAGTGAGTCGAGAAGAAGGATTATTCTTCTTTAAAGATTTCAATAAAGGTGTAAAACAAAATATTAAAAATAATATTGTCTTCTTTATCATCTATGCGGTTTTAATTTATGGTTCGATATTAGTGATTAATAATATTAATTCTAAAAACTTCTTTATCTACATTCCTTTTGCTTTAGTACAATCGATATTCTTCCCGATGCTATTAGTGAATGTCGAGACTAATGCAATTTATTCTTGGAGTGTGAAAGACGCTTTTAGAAATAGTATGCTCATCTATATCAAGAATTTCTTCTATGTGATTTTATTCGCGATAGGTTTTACCTCCTTCCTTTTATTAGGTATGATAAAACAGTACATATTCTTAAAATATGTTCTCTACGCTTTATTAATATTACTAGTGTATCCCTTTATGATTCTCGCCTTACGAGTGTTGATGAATCGTTCCTTAGATAGGGATATCAATAAAGAACATTATCCGGAGATTTATAAGATGGGCATTTACGACAAACAAAACGAAGATTATTTAAATAATGTAATTATGAAATACTATAATTACGATTCTACTTATCAAGCATTAACGAATGATCCTTATCTCGATATTTATTTCGATCACTTATGCGGAACATATGTTAGAAGAAATGATCAATCTCGTATCACCGACCTCAACCCAGATGTCTGGGGTAAAGAAGCAACTATTAATCAGCTCAATTATCTAAGAGGTCTATCTTATCAAAAGAAATTAACTTTCTTAAAGAAGAGCAATTATTCCGTCTTATGTTTAAAACAAGATAAAAAAGCGAAAGTCGCAATTGTTTTAGCGGGTGGTGGTTATTATAATGTCTGCACCTTACAAGAAGAAATACCCGTCAGTGTGGAATTATACAAAAAAGGTTTTACCGTTTTCTCTTTCTCTTATCCGGTGAGAGATAAAGCCAAAGAAGGTATAGGAGCGGTATCTTCCTTTGTTAAATTGTTATTTAAAAACGAAAACCGTATGAATATCGATATGAGCGATTATATCATCATCGGTTTCTCCGCTTCCGGTCACTTAGTGGGTGAACTAGGCAGTGATAATCTTGGGTTAAGAGTCCAAGGAATCACTCCTCCTAAATTATTAGGTTTAGCTTATCCTGTTATCTCTATGAGAGAATCGGTGGAACTCGGTAGCCGTCATAATTTATTAGGGGATAATCCCTCTCAAGAGGAATTAGATAAATATTCTATTGAATTGCATGTCGATGATAATTATCCTGCGACCTTTATTTGGCAGTGCGATAAGGATAATGTCGTCCCCTTTAAAAATTCTCTTCTGATGGTGGACGCTCTCGAGAAACATCACATCCCTTATCATTTCGAATCATTCGATAGTTTTTATCATGGTTTAGGCTTATCTATCGGTAACGTCGCTGATGGATGGGTGGACCGATTATATGATTATTATTTGTCATTGACAAACACCGATAAATAGAAAGAGGTATATCTATGTCTACATTATCTTTAAGAAACATTAACAAGGTTTATTCCAACAATGTTCAAGCGGTCTTTGATTTTAATTTAGATATCGCTGATAAGGAATTCATCGTTTTAGTCGGTCCTTCCGGATGTGGTAAATCCACAACTTTAAGAATGATCGCGGGTTTAGAAGATATCTCTTCTGGGGAATTATATATTGGTGGTAATTATGTCAATTCCGTAGTGCCGAAAGACCGCGATATCGCGATGGTCTTCCAAAACTACGCTTTATACCCACATATGACCGTCTATGGAAATATGTCTTTCGCTTTGAAATTAAGAAAGATACCCTGTCCGATTTATGTGAATTCCGAAGATGCCGCCCCATATTATGAGAAGATCAAAGTTTTAAGAAACGAAATTAAGAAAATTGACCGCTACTTCAAGAAGCATCAAGATGATTATTCTCGCCTCCCGGAAAGAGAAGAATTATATCATCAGATTTATGGTTTGTTAGATGAAGCCCAAAAGGTTTTAAAACCGGTGATTGGCATCGATGAATATCAGATTAAACACAATACTTTAATGAGAGATATTCTTTTAGATGAAATCAAAAAGATTGAACACAAATTAGCTAATCCCAAATTAGCGGAAATTCAACAAAAGGTTCTCAGAGAATCATTAGAACAAAAGAATAAACAAGTAACCTTTTTTGAGGAGAAGATTGAATATTATAAAAATAATGAAGTCCCTCTCTATAAAATGCGTAGATTAACGAAAGAAGAAATAGATATTGAAGTCAATAAAGCCGCAGAAAGCATAGATTTAATTAAATATTTATATCGTAAACCCTCGGCTTTAAGTGGTGGTCAAAGACAACGTGTCGCCTTAGGAAGAGCGATTGTCCGTAAGCCAAAAGTCTTCTTGATGGATGAACCATTATCAAACTTAGATGCCAAACTAAGAGTTCAAACTAGAAGCGAGATTTCTAAGATTCACGAAAGAGTGGGTGCGACCACAGTTTATGTCACCCATGATCAAACCGAAGCTATGACGATGGCGGATCGTATCGTCATCATGAAAGATGGTTATATTCAACAAGTGGGAACACCTTTAGAAATCTATAATAATCCGATGAATAAATTCGTCGCTGGATTTATCGGTTCCCCTTCGATGAACTTCTTATTAGGCAAATACGAGAAAGGTGTCTTCTCCATCGGAGAAAGAAAGATTACGTTAGGTAAGAGTGATAAAGAATTGTTAAAAGATTACGAGGGTAAAGAACTATATCTCGGTGTGAGACCAGAAGCCATCTATTTTGAAAAAGAATCAATGAACACTAATCCGAGTAAAGAAGTGTGGTCCAGTGAATGTGACTATGTGGAATTACTAGGATATGAATTAGTGATTTACACTTATATCGATGAGCAAAATCGCATCTTAAAAACTCCGGTTACTCAAGAGGTCAAATCTCATAATGAGATCAGATTCCAATTTAATCTCGATAAACTCTATTTCTTTGATAAGGAGACGGAGAAGAGAATTAAATAGTGTTAATAGGAACTTATAAAAGTTCCTTTTAATTTATATCATTTTTTGACATAATAATTTTAGTAACATTCCTCGAGGTTAGAAAATGATTAATTACATTGAAAACCACACCGATTCACAAAATAGTTTTCGTAATATTTTTGCTTTTATTATCAAGCATGGAAAAACGACGAGAAGAGAGATTCAAAAGCAAACTAAATATTCTTGGAGTAGTGTTTCTTCTGTTGTTTCTGTCTTACTAAATAAAGGACAAGTTATTGAAACTGAATCCATCGTTAATGGAGTGGGTCGAGGAACTTCGTATATCATCCCTAATGGCAACAAATATGTCTCTTTAGGTGTCGATATTAATTCCTCGGTTTTTTCTCTATCGGTCATCGGTATTGATGGATCGATTAAATACGAGAATAAATATCTCTTTAATGGTGATACGGAAAAAGAAGTTCTTAATTTATTATTTCAAGTCATCGATCAAGGAATAGCCTTTATCGGTGATAAATACACTTTAGTGTCCATCGGTATCTCTTGTCAGGGCACGGTTGATTTAAACCACGAGATATTTAAGAGATTTATCTTCACTAAGGATATGATTGATTGTCCATTAAAGAAGATTATCGAAGAGAAATATAAAGTATTTACCTATTTAGAACACGATACGAACTGCTTATTAGAAGCTTATCGTTCCACATGCGATAATAGTGAATCATCCATCTGCGTCGCTCGTGTGGTTTCCGGTATCGGTTTTGCGATATGTGTCAACGGACAACCATTAGAAGAATTTGGACCGATTGACTTCGGCCATATGATCGTCCAACCAAAAGATGGAAGATTATGCACTTGTGGTCGTAGGGGTTGTTTAGAAGCTTATTCCTCATCATGTGGCATCATTAGACGAGCTGGTGTGAGCGATTTTTCTATCATTAAAGAAAATAGAGAAAAATATCGCGATATCCTCGATGAAGCGGGATTTAATCTCGGTGTGGCTTTCGCGAATATGTCTCATATCTTCGAACTAAAAGATATCATCATTACCGGTGATGTCATCGGTAATGATGAGAAGATGATTCAGAAGATTATCGAAGCGAACGAACAATATTGTGTTGAGAACAAGCCGAACATCGTTTATATCGATGATTTATCCCCCTCTTTCGGCGCGGCTAAGTTGTCTTTTAAAGAAAAAATTAATAACACAGGAACTTTATAAACTAATAATTCTATTACTAGAATTATATCAATCCTCCCTAAGAACAATTCATTGAATTGTTAGATAAATACGCGAAAGTTAGAATAAAGAAAGGTGAGCAACATGAAAAAAAGAAATCTTATTTATTTGTTAACTGCTTTGTTATCTTTAACCATTTTAACTGGTTGTGAAAATTCTCAAGAACCGGAATCATCTTCTTCTTTTCCTGATATCTCTATCAGTGAGAGTGAAACGGAACCGGTCGATGTCGATAGATTAGAAGCGGAAAAGGTCATCGTGATGATCGACGCTTTAGATTCCGATTCCTCGGAAGAAGAAATCCTCGCTGTCTATGAAGCTTATAATAATTTGACCCCTCGTCAAAAAGGTTTTGTCACAAATTATGAAAAATTAGAGGGTTTTATCGCGGAAATTCAAATTTTAAAACTTGTTAGACAAGTGAGAGATATGATCGATTCTTTAGATGAAGAAGACCCCGATGAAGAAGCGGTGCAAGCCGCTAGAGAAGCTTATAACTATATCGGTGAACAATATGGTGCTTCTTATCAAACGAAAGTCGGCGCGGATAAAGTCGCTAAACTCGAGAGATGTGAAGCGAAGATTTGTAATAAAATTGTCGGACCTCTTATCACCTTAGTTAATTCATTAAATCCCAGCGTTTCTAAAGAAGCTAGTCAAATCAGATTATTAGTGGAAAGAATTGAAGATTTCTTAGAACCTCTGTCTGAAACAACAATTACTAATATCCCTAATTATCAAGAGTACTCCACAAAAAGAGATTTAGTTAAGAAGAGGTATTATATCGCTGCTGGTGATTATATCACCACAACACATAATACTGGCGAGAAATTATTCACTAATATCGAGAGAATTAATAATGATACTTACGGCTATGTCTATGAAGAAGATTTAACCGGTTTAAATCTCCATGGTAATGGTAATGTACAAGTCGGTGCGAAAGCAGATTTCTCCATGTATCAAACTATCGCCTTCTTCGCTTGTTACCCTTTTGGAGATTTAGATATCCAATTTATCAATGATGAAAGAACTGTCGCCGCTAGTGAGCCTAACACAGCGAATGAATATGTTTATATGGAAATCCCCACGAAGAACTTAGGTGATGTACATGGGGTGGAATATTCTCATATTGGCGCTTTTTTCTCCGATTTAAGTATCGCTTGTCGTGATGGTTATTATTTCTCAGCGATTATCGGCATCACTATCGATGAAGAAGAAGCACAAGCGGCAGTTGATCACGTGGAAGAATTAATCGCTGCTTTAGATGAAGAACATCCGAATGCGGAGGCTATTCAAGCTGCTAGAGCGGCTTATAATTCTTTAAAAGAAGATTACTCTTTAGAGTGGCAACAAAAAGTGGGAGAGGAATATCTCGAGAAATTACAGAGATTAGAAAACCTCCTTTCCACAATACTTATCAATGACTATATTTTAAAAGCCAATTCCTTAGATTTAAGTAACGATATGGCCAAAGGCCAATTCGCCTTATTGATGAATCGTATCGATAATATCTATAATTCTTTAACTGATACTCAAAAAGAATTAGTGAATAACTACGATGCTTATTTAGAAAAGAGACAAGTCGTCAATAGAAATATCGGTATTCTCTATGACCGCGATATTGTTTATTGGAGTGGCACAAGTGATGCGACCGCTTTAAGAAAAGATGATGAGGATTACGGTCTTATCTATGACTTAAATCTCTCCAGTCCGAGACAACCGAGTAACCCCGGATCAATCGCTTTGAATTTCGCTAATCAAGGCGAGGATTGGTCCAGTCATATTAAGATGGCTTTCTATGCCCAATACGATGTCCCTAATACGGAAAATGAATGGTTTATCGTCAATGGCAATTGGGATACTCTCCTCAATCCGAAGAGAACTCTAGTGGATGAGACCAAGAATATTTATTTCTATGAATTTGATTTGAGTTCTGTCACTGAACCATTTACCAAAAACTGTTATATCCAAATGTATTTCAGTGAAGTGACATCACAAGTGACCTTTAGCGAATTCATCTATTACGATAATGATGTTTTGGAATTAAATAATCTAATTAGCAAAGCTAATGCGATTACTTTATCCAATAATCAAGAGATTACGAGATTTGTTTTATTTAGCGAGAAAATCGATAAGATTTATAGCGAACTTAAAGCGAGCGATAGAAATAGAGTGGAAGGCTATGATGCTTATCTAACGAAAAAGAGTGGTGCGAATGCTTCCATATTATTTAATGGAAATATTACTACTTCTAATAATGGCGATTGGCCATCATTAGAACCACAAGATGATGAAAATTATTGTTCCTTAAGAACATTTGATTACGGTGTTGATAAAACCGGCACAGTGAACGCTTTCTTTGAATGTCGTAATACAAGTTGGGCAAATCATAAAAAGATGTCTTTCTTCTGTAAAATTGATAATCCGACCACCGATCGTGTCTGGTTAATTTTAGAAGAAGGATGGGCGACAACCATCGCGGTTGATCCTATCCTCGTCAGTGGCACAACTTCTACCTATTATTGTGAATTTAATTTACAGACAGTCGACTCTAGTAAATTATCTAATTTAGGCATTAATCCCGAAGTGTGGATTTATCTATCCGAAGGTTGCACAACAAAGACTATCTCTATCACCAGCGTTGTCGCATTAGATGCTTAATTATTTATTAATAAATAAGATATTATGAATTTAATAGATTTTAATAGACCAAAGAAGTGTCAAATCGCTATCGATGATCAAGAACTTGTCTCCGTGGGTTTTTCCTCACAAAAAGGCTCTTTTGATGATGTCCAATTAGAATTTATTAAATCGGAATTCGGCTATGATTTATTAGTGAAAAGTGAGAGAAAGAAAATCTCTCACATTTACTTAACTTATGATTTATTAATAGGTGAGGAAGAAAGATCATTTGGTGATTCTTTTGAAAGAACATATGGTGATGTGACATGGACAAAACCTAGTTCTCATCTTCTCTATTATTGGTATTTCTTCATTAAAAATACGAAGCAAAAACAAGTGAATGGATATGGTGTCAAAGTTCAACCTCATTCCATCGTTTCTTTTCGATTAAAAAACAATCAATTGATCGTCGATGTGAATACGCAGTCTGGTGGTTGTGGTGTTAATTTAAAAGGACGTCTTTTAATCGCGGCCACATTTATCCAGGAATCATATCAATATGATGTCTTAGAAACCGCTTTAAAAAGATTCACTAAGAAACTAATGGGTGATATTAAACCGAGACCTGTTCCTCAACCTGTTTATGGATTTAATAACTGGTATTACGCCTATGGCGTTTCTTCTTATGAACTAGTGATGGAAGATACAAAATTACTCGCAGAAGTCACCAAGGGATTAAAGAATAGACCATTTATGGTAATTGATGATGGCTGGTCAATTGAATCAGCGTCAGGACCATGGGTCACTAATGACCGCTTTAAAGATATGTCGTTATTAGTGAAAGAGATGAAGAAATATGATGTTCGTCCTGGTTTATGGTTTAGACCTTTAATGGATAAAAGCGAAGAATTAAAAGAACATCGTCACCCTTTAGAAAAAGATTGGTATGATTTATCTTCTAAAGAAGTATTAGATAAAGTCACAAAAGATGTAAAGATGTTTGTGAACTGGGGATTTGAATTAATTAAATTCGATTATATGACCTATGATACTTTCCATTATTATGGTTTTAATATGCCCGAGGAGATATGCCCACAAGGATGGCATTATGAAGATGATAGTCTCACTAATGCGGAATTAACTTTAAGACTTTATCAAACTATTAGAGATGCCGCACCTAACGCTATATTAATCGGTTGTAATGCAATTGGACATCTATGTGCAGGTATTGTGGAACTCAATCGTATCGGTGATGATACCTCAGGTAGGGAATGGGATAGAACTTTGAAGATGGGTGTCAATACCTTAGCTTATCGTTTAATTCAGAATCATAACTTCTATGTTGTCGACGCTGACTGCGTTGGTATTACGGGACTAATTGACTGGAAGCAAAATCATCAATGGCTCGATTTATTAGCGTATAGTGGTTCACCTTTATTCATCTCTTGCGATCCTCGTATAGTTAGCGAAGAAATCAAAAAAGATATGCAAAAAGCCTTTAAAATTAACGAAAAACAAGAAAATTACTGCTATCCGATAGATGTTGATGATAATTTCACTCCCCATCAGTGGTGCGTCGATGGAAAGCTAAAAGAGTTTGATTGGCACTTGAAATAATGACTACCTTGATGGTGGTCTTTTTTCTCAATTGTTTCATATATGTGTCAAAAAATTGGTTATTAATCAATTTTATTTTTGATATGTGATATAATTGTCGTGCTATGGCTAATTCGGAAGAACTACAGAAACAAGTTGAACAATACGAAGAAGATAAAAAAACTGGTAAGAAGAAATCTAAGAAGAGTGTCGTTCGTTACATTCTAAACATCTCCTTCGTTTTAATCGTCACAATAGTGTCGATTATTGTTTCTTTATTCGGTGGTGGTACCGAAAAAGCAAAAGACATTTGGAAATTAATTGTCAGCGCGAGATGGGAATGGCTTTTAGCCATTGTCGGTGTTATGGCCGGCATTATCTTAATCCGTTCCTTCATTCTTTTTTGTTTCGCGCGTCTATATACGAGAAGATATCATTTCCACTCCGCATTAGCGGTAGATCAAGTCGGTGTCTTTTATAATGCAGTGACTCCTGGTGCTTCTGGTGGTCAAATCATGCAAGCCTATACCTATAAGAAACAAGGCTTACATATCTCCTCCGCAGTTAGTGCTTTAGCGATGTATTCCATCGTCTTCCAAATCGTTTTAATTATTTATGGCACTTTGTCCTTTATCATGAAGTTCGACCTCATTATGTCGATTCCTCCCTTAACTTTAAAGTTTGATAAAGTGACGATCGCCATCCCTCCTTTAGCGTTAACAATTATCGGATTTATATTGAATGTTTCCGTTATCTTAATCGTTCTTTTAATGGCCTATTGGCACTCCTTCCATAATTTTATTATGGGACCAGTTGTTTCCTTATTCGCGAAGATTAAGATTTTAAAGAATCCTGATAAGACTAGAGAGAACTTAAGAATTCAGGTGGAGAACTTCAAAATTGAATTTAGAAGATTATGGACTAACATCCCATTCTTCATTCTTGTCGCTGTCTTATTCGGTGTTTATATGACATTAAAATTCTCCGTACCTTATTTTGTCGGTTTAGCGTTAGGTAACGAACATGCTTCCTTCAAATATTTCTGGGAGAGCGTCTTCTTAGGTAACTATCACCAGATGATTACCGGTTTAATTCCTTTACCTGGTAGTGCGGGTGTTTCTGAATATTTCTTTAACAAACTCTTCTATAACGAAGCAAATCCTAGTTTAGGCTTCTATTTCTCTTCTATCGCGACACAAGGTGAAACTATCGCTTATACGAAAGCCTCATCTTCCTTAACGATGTCCGCTTTATTACTTTGGAGAAGTATTACCTTTATCTTCCCCATCGTCATCGCTGGTTTAACAACCGCTTTCTATAGAGCGACACCGAGAGAAGAAATCGAAAAACGTGGTGATATTCCCAATCGTCAAACCTTTGTGGCCTTACAAAATGAGACCTACGTCATGAGAAAAGAAGAAGTCGACGCTTTAATTGAAACACAGACATTATCAAGAAAAGCGATTCTCTCTAAATTACGCGGTAACAACAAAGCGAAAGAGAATAAAGCAAAACCAAAAAATAAAGGTAATAACTACACTGATTTCCGTAGCGATGAATATAGCACAGTGGATATTAAAGACGAGGATGATTCTATCTAATGAAGATCGCAATTTTTACTGATACATATCCTCCTTTCATCAATGGTGTTTCGACATCCGCTTATAACTTGGTCAAAACCTTAAAAGAGCATGGCCATGATGTTATCGTTGTCACTCCGAGAAGCGATGATGGCAAACTCGAATTAATCGATGGTGTTATACGTGTACCAGGTTTAGAACTGAAGAAGATGTATGGCTATCGAATAACCACATTTTATTCACGAAAAATATTGAAGATGCTCAAGGATTTTGGCACGGAAATCATTCATAATCAAACCGATATCGGTGTCGGTCAATTCGCAAGAATTGCTTCTCGTCAATTACATGTTCCCCAAGTCTATACCTATCACACTGCTTATGAAGACTATACCTATTATGTCGTTCACGGCTTAATGGATAGAATCGGTAAAAAGGCCATGAGAGGATATGCGAAAACTGTCGCGAAGAATTGTACGGAATTTATTACTCCTTCCATGAAGACTAAAGAATATATGCGTTCCGTTGGTAGCGATATCTATATAAATGTTGTTCCTACTGGTATTGATTTTTCTTTATTCGATGAGAAGAATATCGATAAAGAAAAACAAAAAGAATTCAAAAAGCAACATGGTATTGAAGAAAACACTAAAGTATTTCTCTTATTAGGCCGTGTCGCCAAAGAAAAGAGTATGGATTATTCCATCCGTGGTTTTGCGATGTTTATTAATAAACATCCTGAAGTCGATGCGAAATTAATAGTGGTGGGTGATGGTCCACAAAGAAATGAATTAGAACAATTAACTCATGAATTAGGAATAAATAAATACGTTGACTTCATCGGTAAGGTTCCCGCGAGTGAAGTGCCTTTCTATTATCATCTTGCTGATATTTATACATCTGCCTCAATTACTGAAACCCAAGGTTTGACATTTATGGAAGCGATGGCTAGTGGAACGATCGTTTTAGCGAGATTTGATACGAACTTATCTGATACGATTACCGATGGACAAACCGGTTTCTTCTTCACCGATGAGAATTCCTTTGTCGAGAAAGCGGAGAGAATATTCGCTTTAAGCGATGAAGGAAGAAAGAAGATTATCGACCAAGCTTTTGAAACAGTCGATAAATATTCGATTTCCAAATTCTATGACAATATTATGGAGGTCTATAATCGTGCCCTCAAAAAATTCTGGTAAAAGAATTGTTAAATTAAAGAAAAATAAAAAGAATGTTGTCATCACCTTAGATAATCAGATGAAGATTAACGCGGTGAGTGAGGTTTTAGGTAACTTCTATTTATATGAAGGTAAATTATTAAGCGATAAAGAAATCGCGGAGATTAGACAATTTAACGCTTCGGCAGTTCTTTTGAAATACGCTTTA
>JAEEGL014715305.1_pt1 | contig 35550 bp, 41 predicted proteins | sample 9134231 | NCBI WGS metagenome assembly JAEEGL01 (sample SAMN16246548, study PRJNA631951) | gut metagenome | biome: gut microbiome; feature: rumen; material: fiber-attached | host: Bos | place: Iran: Karaj | collected 2018-10
CCCATTCTTGTGTTTCTTCATTAAAGTAATCTTTAGTATAGATGTTCTTGTTTACTGTAATATTGTCAAAGACTGTATTCTCAAAAGTTGGAGAAACAAGTGCATTTAATTTACCGAGAATAGTGAATTGATAATCGAATCTCTCTTCTTCACCTGCAGACCCTAAGAATATTATTTCTGATGTTCTTTCTGTTTTGTAATACCAAGGAAACTCTACTTCTTCATTAAGAGAGGCTACAACTAAGTCTTGTATCTTTTCATGAGCTCTATAAGAATAATGCAATTCATTGGAATTATTTGGAGAAATCTCTATATAATAATAATCCGCGTCTTTACTGTACAAAACTATCTCAGAAACTGTTTTACAATGAGAAATTACCAACGGAGTTCCATCTGTTGTATTGCTTGGAGTAAAAGCGTTGATAATGTTTATATCCAGACTATCCTCAACAAACAAATGCAATGAGTCAAAGCCTTTCTTGATTTTCAAGAGATAATAATCTTGTTCTGTGATTTTCTGTGGGTCTAGATTTATAATCTCTTTACCTGTAACAACCGCAGATTCTATCTCCCCAGCTTTTAATGTTTCTACATTAGCTTCTTCTATTTCAGCTTCTTTTACATCTATAGAATCTATAGTTGCTGTATGAGAAGTAATAGAAGTGCTATTGAGTTCATCTATAGTTGCGTCTTCAGATTGCAGATTAGTAATATTGCCCGAAGTTCCAGTAATATTATCTGCATTTACATTAGTTGCTGTAACTTCTGAAGTTTCAAGAGAATCTTCAAGAGTAAGTTCAGTAATAGTGGCTTTCTTTGCTTTCAATAAATCTACATCTATATCTTCGGAATCAAGAGTCTTTATACTTCCTGTATCAGAAGTAATTGTAGATTGTCTATCTTTAATCTGCCCGTGGATTTCATCTGAAGTAATAGAATCTGCTGTTATAGAATCAGCATTAATATTATCTGAAGTAATGTCATCAGATATAATACTCTCCGAATTAAGGGTTTCAGTCTCTATAGAATTTCCCGAGATTGCATTAGCATTTATAGATTGAGAAGTAATATGCGCAGAATTAAGGTTTTCTGTTGTAATGTTGTTGTCAAGAGAATCTACTTCTGTTTGAAGATTATTCACTTGAGTTTCCAATCCATCTACTTTTCTTTCTAGAGATTTTATTTCAGTAAATACCTGGCGATTTGGATTTCCAGTTGTATTAGCTATTGTACCTAACATTTAATTCCTCATCTGTTTCAGCTTTAGTTAGAATTGATTTGAAAACTCTGGAGAAATAACAGATACTCCCCCCTCATTTTTTTTGTGTTTCTAGCCGGGTGATATTCTAATATTCTATCATTATATCATTTCAGAATATCACCTACCAAAAAAACAAAAAAATGAACCACAAAGAGGTAGTAGTATCTATACAAATGTATAGTAGTTTCAAGAGCTCTGTTATTTCAACAACCCAACTATAGTTACTTCAACTAGATATTCTTTCTGAAAGAACGGAATCAAGTAAATGGAATCTGATGTTGTTTTCATAGCAATTAAAGCACCGGCATCATCTTCAGGGGTATATAGAGTTGAAGCAGTTCCATAGAGATAAGCAGCTGATAATTCTTTGTCGAAAGAGACTATCTTTGTCCAATCATCTTTTCTCAAGTTTTTGGTATTAATCCAGCCGTGCAAGAATATAATATTATCATTCTCATAGTTTACATCTAGGAATAAGGTATTATTGACATCGCCGGTAGATTTATAGATGTTTTCATTATTAGAACTGTTTCTATGAGCTACTTTAGATGCCCACCTATTCCTCTCAGTAACAATGAGATCATTCAACGCGGATTGTTTATTGCTATCATAACCATCTGCATTAGATATTGTAATTACCGGAGGAATAGTCATCTTTTTACCACCTTTTAATAGCCTTAAACACCCAAGGCTGGCTGATTATATATTTCTTTGTTGCATCTGAAACAACTTCATTAGTCTGTTCAATAAGACCTTCATTATAATCAGATTCATCAGTGGCTTGGCCTTTTCCTTTACCTCGTATAGAAGACTCTATAGGTTTATCCATAGTATTCAACAAAGCATTCATCATGTTTGTATTCTGTTTGTTGTGAGAGAATCTTTCAACTTGTTTTTGTTCAGCATCAGTTAAGCCCGAAGTATCATAATCACCTTTGATTAGTCTATAAACTATATCTTTGGCAACATCTACACATACCTTTGGAAGAATATTAAATGTATCCCAAGCCGCTTTTGATATGAGTTTTAAGACTGCTTTAATCTTATCCCCAGCAGAGCCGTTTGTGATATCATTTATAAGGTCCGCGAAATCCATAAATTCCTCTTCAGCTGTTGGAGAAATTCTCGCGATTTGTTTTCTAGTTCTTTCATAATCTTCAGAACCAAATTCCCACCATCTTCCACCTTTATCGAGATGAGCCATAGCTTCCATTACACTGTGAGTTTCTTCAGAAGGTTCTGTATCAATTCCCTCAGGAATTTCATCTTCACTTTCTGTACCTTCAGTAGAGGCTATTTCTGTAGGAGTTTCTGAAGTCGAGGTTGGAGTTTCAGGTGTTTCACTTTCGGTAGTTTCAGCAACTTCTGTTCGAGATGTTTCAGTTCTTGTAGATGTACCTCTTGCTAAAGACTCACGAGCTCTTCTTTCTCTATTTTTAGCATCAATCCAATTTGCCAAAGCTCTATAGGAATTGCCATTCAAACCGTAGAAATGACCCCTTATTGCGTTATCTATTTCTTCAGCAGAACTCATATCGTCATAGTTATCTTCTCTCAATAATCTTTCAATAAAACTATCAACACCTCCTCCTAAAAGGCCTCCTAAAGTATCCCGCATTTCTTCTTCAGCAGATTGTCTTTCCCGAGTTGCACTTGCCAAATCATCTTCTGTTACAGAAGAAGTACTTGTTGTAGAAGTTTCACTTGGAGTTTCAGGAGTACTTGAAGTAGATTCCGTTGGGGTTTCAGATTCATATTCCTCTTCAGTTGGAGCAGGTCCATATTCCTCTTCCAGTTTCTGATAGAATGTTTCAGGCTTACTTACATATCTCCAGTTACTTTCCATTACATCAGAACCTTCGAATTCCCTTTTTACACGGTTTGCAACTCGTTCATAAGCCCGCTTTGCATTTTCAATTTCGATAGGACTGCCACTTTCATAAGCTGAAAACAGTCTATTTTTAGCAGGTGCAAGACTATCTTCAATCTGTTGATTTTCTGATTCAGCACTAATGCCAGGATTCTTTGTTGTACCTCTACTCTTTATATCTTCAGCTTTCTGTTTAGCAAATTCCAACTCTCTTTTAATGTCTTCATAATTACCTTCCTGAATATCCCCTGGAAGTCTAAACCTATTATTGATGTCCTCAATAATATTATTTAAGCGCTCTATCTTTTCATCACTTACTGTACCAGTTTCTCTAACCTCACTCTGAATATCCTCTAATGCTCTTTTAGCAGATTCTTGTCTCTCTCTAAACCTTCTTTCATCACCGAACACATCTAATCCTGCACTGTCAACAGGAACCATTCTAACCCTTTCTCCTCCTGTAGCAAAATCCTCCGCATTATACGCCAATTGATTACCTGTTTCTACATTAGACTTCAAATAATCTTCCAACTTATTCTTGTCATAAGGACTTTCAAAATAAGACAAATCAAGCGGGTCATCTTTCTCTTTAGTCTTGTATATACCATCAAAATAAGACAAATCAAAAGGAGTATTATCTTCTATAGAATCTCCTGACTTTTCACTTGTATCTACTTTGTCGTTGACTGGATTAGACATAGTACTATCAGAATGTTCTGTAGGGTTATTATTTGTAGTCGTTGTGTGATGAGACGGTCCGTGATTATTAGAAGTAGGAGTAGGATTATCAGTTTCTCCACCCTTACCATCATTATTAGATTTAGGAGCAGAAGGAGTTGGCGAGTTATCTGTAGTAGTCGGATTTGAATTGGTCGGACTAGAGTTAGGTGATGATGTTGGGTTATCGTGTTTTGTTTCTTCCATTTATATTTTCTCCATTAAAAAACCCCTCCCCGTTTATATAGAAGGGAGGGGAGTAAAAGTTACTCTAAATTGCTATTAAGCCAAGTTTGCAACACCTGAAGATGCTGTATTCTCAAGTTTGTAGTTACCGAACAAGTTCATTGAAACTACGAATACATCTGAGAAACGGCCCTTTGAGTTCTGAGAAACCTGGAACAATCTGCGGTCATTGAGAGCAGCTGTTGGATTATCTCCAATACCCTGATTTCCCACAGACTCGATATTCACTTTACCGATTTGACCGTTTGCAACAGGCGCAACGATAGAACCGAGGTTGTTGACCTCATAGAACTTCAAATCATTCTTTCCAAAAGAATAAGCAACGTCTTCTGTACATGCAGGGTCAGCCAAAACATCACCTGAAGTCATTTCACCGAGTGCAACACTAAAATCAGAAAGACCGAAACTAGCAACGCGTTTCTTTCCATCTACGTTCTTGCGGAACTCTTTCACTGCATTAGCCTCAGCATTGATTGCAATGAGTTTCTTTGGATTAAGAACAATCATGTTGTCCAATCCCATACCATAGCAAGTCGTCTCGTTATAGAGGTCTGTAAGAGCATCAGTCAATCTTGTAGCACCTGAAGTAGCTGCTTTAACAAACTGACCTGCCAATCTCTCAACAGCAACTGAACGGTCTCTTCCACGGAAGTCCTGTGCAATATAAGTATTCCAAGCCGCACCTGTTCTGTCATCCAAAGAAGGAAGAATATCAGGAAGACCTTCCATAGCAACTGTCGTTGTAGAGTTATAAGCTGTTCTAAAGCCATGAAGCTGTACGTAGTCTCCTGTATAGATTGAAACACCGTTCAAATCAGCTGTTGGAATAACAGTAATAGAATCTTTTGTAATTGCAGAAACTTTAGCATAAGCTCCTGAACCAACGAGAGGTGAACTTGGAACTGCACCGTTTGCTGAGCCTGCCGAAGCAAATACCAAACGAGAACCGAGACCGAGTTTGACTTTAACATCTGAAGGTACAGTAAATGTAACCGGTGTACCTGTAGCAAAAGTAATAACATCAGAAGTTGTATCAGCTGCATTTACCCTAAAGAGGTTTGCATACTGTCCACCGTAAAGCAAGATTGAGAGTGTTCTTGAGAGACCTGACAAACAACCAGCCATCTGTGAAGGGATTGCCTTCATATAAGCATCTTCCTCTGTCTCTGTTCCAAGAATCTCAGGCTGGTCAATACGGAACGAACCGGTTGCATAACCCTGTTTCATTACCCATTCACCATTCTTTACACCTGAAGTAAAAGAACCTGTAACCTCGTCAATATTATCTACGATAAATGAGTGGTCACCACCGAAGTTTCCACCATCATCCCACTGTGAAGCGTACTTCATCTCTTTTCCACGGAAAGTCTCTTTACCGATTTTAGGCAAGAGTGTGGAAATCTGCGGTTTGTCATTTGACACACCTTTGATATAAGCGGTCTTAGTAAGAGCCGCAATGTAATTGCTAGTAATCATTGATCCAGCCATTTATTTTATTCTCCTTTCAAATACTTTTTAGACAATTCTTCGAAAATCTCATCTTCGGATTTTTCATCTTCCTCAGAAGAACCTTCGTTTACCGGGGTTTCTTCTACTACTGTAACAACTGGCTCTTCTGTTGCAATAGGTTCCTCAACAGCAGTTCCATTTTTTAATGCTCTCAAGGCATCTGCTTTAGCCTGGTATTTTGCAATCTCTTCATTGATAAATCCAGCTACATCTTCTACACCTTTAGAGCCCTCATACAACGCTTCAGAAATATCATAATCATCTCCATTCAAGATTTTAGAAATCTCTTCATAAGGACCATAGACTGTTGAAAAGTCATCTACGAATTGAGAATACTTTTCATTGTCTTCATATTCATTGGCCGCGTCTTTCAAACCTCCGATAATAACATCATTAACGGAATGTTCAAGAGCTTCTAATCTTGTTTTAAGGACTTTATTCTCTTCAATAAGCGCCGTCAAGGTGGCTTTTAAGCTTGCAATAAATTTCTCGTCCATTATCTTTTCCTTTCCTTTTTAGTTAGAAATCACCTTCGGGGTGTGTTAGGTTATTTGTTGCTTCAGATTCTTCATCAATAATTGGATTAGATTCTGTCAACTGTTCTGCCTCTCCATTATTTATACCTTCTTGTTCAGGTAACATAGGGTTTTCAGTTACAATTAAACCTTCATCTTTCATTACTGTAATCAGATTATCTTCAAGCATCATAAGTCTCTGCAAAGACAATTCTACGCGTTCATTCCCTTTTTTGTCATCTGAGAATTGAGAATAGAGTATATTCTGTTCTCTTGTAATTGCCTGCCAAAGAGAAGTCTTTTCAACAAAGTCCGGTATATCATATTCTCCATATTCCATTGCTCTATAGATTACTTGTTGCAATCCATTATAAAGCGCTGTAATATTAGAGATTGCTTTGGTCATATCAGGTCTGTCAAGGTAATACCCAATTTCATTTCTCTGAATCAATCCGAGATTTAATAGAGTTGTTACATATTTGGCTTGTTCAGCAACGTCTCTAGATTTAAGAGCAACTACCGCGAATTGTATCTTGAAAATGTCTCTCTGCTTTTTTACATCCTTCCATTTTACTGAGGAAGTGTTTATACTAGCCGGTAAAACATCTTCATCTTCAGGTAAAACATCAATCATAATCTGTGCGAGTTCAGAAAAGCCGTTTACATAATAATTTGTTGCTCTACTCAATCTATCAGACTCTGAATCAGAAAGAGCTCTCAACATTACGCCAGACTCTACATTAGCAGGTGTTTTACTCATTGCACTCAATTCTGAAACGCCAATCATCTCATAAGCTTTTCTTGTATAGAACTCTATAAGGTTTCTTGCTTCAGGGTCAAGAATAGGTGAATTAACTGTAACTACAGGAGGTACATTACCTGCGTTATAACCCGCTTTAATAGAAAAGACTTTACCGACTGAATTGTCTATATCTTCTTTGTGAATACCTGAACCTTCCATTACATAAGTTGTGGTTCCTGGCCAAGCTTGTGCACAAGTAGATACTTTTTCATTCAAATCATCTATAGTTGCCTGAATACCTTCAAGTTCTTCAACTACAGAAATAGTCTTTTGTCCAACTACAGGTTTGTTGTAATAAACAGGAATAAGCGGCAATCTATCTGATTTATAAGGGATTGTCTTTTGTAACTTGTCATCAATCCAAATCTCACATTTTCCCTCTATAGTGTCAATAAATTCGTGGAATAAAACTGTCGTTTTATCTGTCTTGTATTTAATTCCATATTGACTCAACAACCATACAGGAAAACCCGCTTTACGAATAAGCATCTTTGTTGGGTTGCCATATTTTACTTCAGCTTCAAGTAGCCCCACCTGATAAGTCTTTAGGTTTTCAACTTCATAATTAAACGGATTGAGGAAGACATATCCAATTCCCCAAATACATGCATCTGTAAACGACTCAATAAACTTTTCGTGTATATGTTTGTTGTCATATACTATATCGAAGAATTGCTGAATATCTTCTACAACTCTTTTTGTATCCTGACTTCCATTTATTGAATTGAAGAAAGGATGAGGTTTCTTTGTTGCAATATTCGCCACTAGAGTATCTATAACAGACTTTGTTACATTAGTAGAAGGCGGAATCCCCAAATCTTTATCTTGCCTTAAATCTCTAGCATATCTCCTATACCAATTGTATTCTGTATCGTTATTTAAGTCTACAGACATGTCATTGAGGTACGCACCGAGCATTGCAGAATAATCATCTATGCGGGCAAGAATTGAATCATTTAAGTCTCTTCTTATTGCATCATTATATTTACTCATTTATACCCCCGGCTGCATTGGCTGCATTTGTATAGACATCATCTGTTGAAGGAGTTGCTGTTTCATTGTAAATATCTCCTGTTCCCACACTTGTCGTTCCGGTATCTCTGGTGTCTGCTCCTCCGATGTTGTCAACGGAGCTGCTATCGTTATAGGTTCCTCCTGTTGTTCCTCCCGGAATGTTTTCATCAACCAATTCGTTGTTGGATCCATCATAATCTATTCCTCTCATTTGTAAAATAAGCTTTGCTAATGTTGCTACATATCCCAAAGTAGTGAGAGCAAGTCTTCCCGAATCTACACTTTTACTTCCATCAGGATTTGTAATTACACTAGCATCCAAACCAGGGACTTTCTCTAATTGTTGAGCCATAATCCCGAGGTTTAATTTGTCATTGGCTCCCTGTTCCTCTTTGAACTCATCTTTGTATTCATAGAGGTAATTGCCTACATTCTTTGCCAAATCAACTAGAAAATTAGTTTCATCATCTATTTGAGTTTTGTCTGTAGGTTTGGGTAGATAATCATCAAAGTAGTTCAAGTCTATCATCTTTTCAGCCTCTTTTCTTTAGGAATGTAGACATGTTTCTTTTTAACGTCACTAGGGTTGATGCTTGTTACGTTATTGTCTCTTCCGTACTCTCTAGCTTTAGCCTCAAATTGAGTTCTTCTCTGAGCAAGGCTCTTTTTCATTGCTTCAAGATTAGCTATAGCTCTTTTATAATCTGCTTCTGTATTCTTTGTATAGTCTTCAGACAATTTAGCAGCAACATCGAGACCTTCTCTGCTGGATTCTGTTCTAGCTACTGTATTGGCTTTTGCATTACTAGAACCTTCACTTGTACTTTCAGAACTTGCATAATTTCCACTAAGGTTTAGATTTACAGGCCCAAAGCCAGCTCCACCTCCTCCTCCAATTCCATCATTCGAACTATTACTTTTTGATTTGTTCTTGTCTGTACTTTCAGATTCCGTTGAAGCTGTAGTGCTAAGTTGTCCTAAAAGCGGAACCACAGTATTGTAGATTCCAATACCTTTGTCGAACTGTTTGTCTTTTAATGCAATAATAGCTTCATCAATTTGACGAATTTGTTCATCAATCTGTAGAATAGTTTCATGAGCTTCCTTAGAAGAGCAATGTTCAGCAAATTTCTGATCTCTGAGTCTTGTGCCCAAGTCTGCATTTCCTGCTGCTGTTCCTTCTGTATTAGCTGCTGCGTTTCTTCTTTGGAAAATATCTTCAGCTTGCTTGATTGCTTCTTGCATAATCTGTTCTTTATTCCAATCAGGGTGTTCTTCCTTAATCTTTTCTTGAAGGCCTTCCTTAAGAATAATATCCTGGACTTCTTTAGTCTTCTCCTCATTCCAAGCTCTTCCTTTCTGGATTTCTCCAAGCATATCTGTAATTTCAGCTTCCGTCCCGAGATCCTTTTCAAAGCGCATTCTCTTTGTATCATCTCTTTCTTTCTTCTTTTGATTGTATTGAGAAAACTCTGTAAAATCTATAGGAGGTATTGTACCTTCAGAAATTACATGTACAAAAGCAGAAACAACTGTGAGAATTTTACTCAACTTATCCCATTTAGACATTGCATAGTCAGAATCTGTAGCCGCCTTGGCTTTATCATATTCAGATTTGCCTGCATCTTCTATGCCTGATCCATCTCCCTGTGCTGCTTTATTTATAGCGTCAACAGTTTCAGGTGAAGCCCCCATTGCATTAGCTTTTACAGCTGCTTCTTCTGTAGCTCCCTGAATTTCTTCTGTAGTTGGAGGAAATTCTCTATCCGGGTCTATACCCAATTCTGACACTGTTTCTTTTATATCAGGTTTGGCCATTACTGTATCTATATCAGTTCCAGTAGATTTAATCTCTGTAACTTTAGGAGATTCTTCAGGTAATTGTAAACTCGGCTCCTCAGCTTCAGCATTATTTGGATTGAATGGTTCTCTAGGAGGAGTAGAATCTCTAGCAGCGTCTGTTGCATTCGTTCTAGCTCTTGCTTCTTCAGCTACTGCATCTCTTTCTTCAGGAGTAGTTGCATTATTTATTCTATGTTCTATATTTGTGGCTTCTTCAGCTCCTTCATTCAATGTCTCATCACTTACAGGGTTAGAAGCATAAGAATTAAGAGTTCCCCCTCTATGAGGACCAGCCCATCTGTTGTAGGCAGCCGAATAAAGTTCATTCCAAGGAGCACCACCGTGCTCCTGTCTCATGTACTCTTTTTTCAACTCTTCATCATTCATTTATTTTCTATCCTCCTTTGGAATGTAGACGTGTTTCTTCCTACAATCTGAAGATTTAGCAGAACCTGCGAGGAATTCTATAGTTTGACCTACAGCATTAGCAACTCTTCCTTTTCTCTTTTCACTTCTGTCTTGTGCTTGCTCTGCTTCTTTCTGTAAACCTGAAGCTTCATTATTAAGTGCTGCAACTTGAGCTTGATTCTGTGCTTGAGCCGCATTTGTCATTGCCTGTGAAGTTGTATCATATCCTTCAGTAGAAGCATTTTGAGCTGCTGAAGCTGCATTAGTGGCTGCTTGAAGTCTATTTCCACCACTTTGCATTGTAGATGCTTTAGCCTGTCTTTTAGCAATGCCTGCTTTATCAGAAGCTGCTTGACCTGCCGCTGCTCTACCTTCTTTCTGAAATTCACTTACAGATTTATTAGCAAGTTTAGTTGCTTCTTCTCTCTTTGCACGAGCCTGTTCTGTCTTTTCTTTTGCTTCTTCTTTATCTTCATCACCTGTAAAAACTCTACCCGGGTCTACAAGGTTTTTCCAATTAAATGCCATCTATCATCTCCTTATACTAAAATTAGGCTTAATTACATTATTTAGATATCTACCTTTGGAAGGTGAAGACTCGAAAGCCTTTACATATTCTTCAGGTACATTTGGGTATTCATATTCTTTATCTCCGCCTACAAAGGTAACGAATAGTGAATGTGTATCAGGATTCCAAGTAAATGCTTTAATAGCGGTTGAAGTTACTTCATAATCTTCAATTTCAGAATCCTCTCCCGTTGGGTCTAGACTCAATTGAGAGGGTGTCAAAAACCGCTTGCTCGTTGGGTCTATATTTGTGTGCCAATCTTTTCTTGCTTTCTTGAAAGGATTGGATAATTTCCATAAATTCATAGATGACCTCCCGCTAACAACATATACCCCAAAAGGTCGTTGTTTTTGTTGCCATCTGTTAGCATTTTCATTCCTATAGCTTTAGTAATCATTTCATTCTGTAAAAGAGCTTTGCTAATGTTTCTCTCTTCAGAACTTACTGGCCTGTTGCCATAAATCATTCTATATCTGTCAAAGCTATCGAACATAATATCTACCTCCTCGTGTATTGGTAAATCTTACAGCTCCACCTTTATTTAGTGATTCTGTAAATCTCTCTTCTGCTTCAGGAAGTAGATTGTTTATCAAATAAGGATTCTGTATATTCTGTAAAGAAGAAAGAAGTGCCGCAAGTTTGTATATCATTACATCAAAGAAAGTGTTGTCAGGGTAATTTAAGACTGTATTAGGAACAAAGCTTCCATAGAGGTATTTGTTCTTTATAGAATCATAAATAATAACTCCTTTACCTGTATCTGAATCTGCGCTGAATGCAACTACTTTTCCTCTGAAACCTTTTCCTTTCTCTACATAAGGATTTACATCTACCCAAGTTTCTCCGTCGTATAGTCTTATTGACCCATCAGAATAACTTACATACATAAAAGGGTCTGAAACATTTACATTGACTATAGTTGTATCCTCTTTCTCTATAAAAGAAGGGAGATTGTTGAAGTCTATAAATGTTCCGTGATAATAAAGAGATTCAGCTGTTGTTGGCTTTCCATCAGAATCTACTCCTGCGTTTGAAAAGTCTGCTGGAGCTGTTTCTAATGTTATTTCTTCAAAATCATCTGGAGCTGTAATTGTAGCTGGAAGTGGGCAGATTTTAATCTCTTTCAATCCATGAGGCATAATGAGAGTGTTATTCTCAATATAATAACCACCTGTTTTTCCGTTTCTCAATTGACTTCTTGTAATCTGACTACCATCTTTGAATCCTACATAGACTACTTTATAAACGCCTGAAAGCTCAAATTTAGTTTCTGAGGTCTCTATAGTCTCTACAAAAGCATTGTCTGAACCTATTATATCATTATACAGATTCCTGTAAATAGATGACAAAAGATTTGTAGAAACATAGTAATCCGTGAGGTTTGAGTTTGTAGTCTGACTTATAAATTTCGCCTGTTTGATTATATCTTTAGCTGTCAAGACTACCATAAATTACTCTCCTCTTCTGTTTTCCATAAATCTTTCTCTGAATGTCTTTAGTGGCGGAGCTTCTCTTTTAGTTTCAGACTGGATTACAATTGTAGTATTATCACTAGTCTGAATGACAATCTTTACGCCTTTTTCTGACACAGAATTTACCATTCTCTGTAATGCTTCATAATCCAAAGTGGCTTTAGAAAAGCGTTTGTAATCTTTCCTAAACTGATTGTATTCTTTAATAAGCTGAATAATAGCTTTAATTAATTCTTTCATCTGTTTTCCTTACTCGTACTTTAGTTAGAATTGATTTCAGATAATAGTATTCAGTTACTTCTCTGTTGGGCTGGAAACAAAAAAAATCTGAAATTCCATAAATAGATATCTATGACCTATTTATGCCCTCAAAAAAAAACGAAATTGCATAAATAGGTAACAGCGAGAATTATTATTACTGAAGTTCACTCCTTAACAGCAAGTACATCTTGCTCATCAATCAGAATTGAATCTTCTATATCCTGATATGTGGCGAATTTATCGAATATTACATAATCACCTGGTTTCAAATCTTCTACTAGATTTCCAACTGCTAATACTTCTCCTTCAGCATATTTTACCTGACTTGGGGTTGCCAAAAGAATTCCTGTATTAGTCTTTGTTTCCGTTTGTTTTCTTTTAATCAATACTCTTGTGTTTCTTGGTTTAATCATATCTGCTCCTCATACGTTTTCATAAGTCTATTTATAGAATCAAGCCGGTGTTTTATATCATGAATCTTGTGGACACATTTTGTCTTAATCATCTCAGCTATTTGTTTCTTCAATCTGAATCTCTCTGTTTTAAGACTATTATACTCCGCTTGAGTTATCATACGAATTGCACTCCTTTCATCTGAAGAGAAACTGTATTTCTCATTCTTTCCAAAAGTTCTCTAATCTGAGCTGTTCCATCTTTGTAATACTTTACGACTTCATTATGAGCATCATCTTGGAGTTTGATAGAAAACAATTTGTCTTCCATTTCCTGAAGAAACTCAATACGTGCATTTAAGTCATTCAACATAATTTCATTTTCACTCATTTATTTACCTCCGAGTAATTTACTATAATCTATATTGTTGTTAAACTGATTGGATACCCTTGATTTATCTATAAAAGATTCAGGGTCTTCCACTTCATCAGGTATTGCATTGGCTAAATCTTCTTCACTTACATCTGTAAAATTATAAGTAGAAACGCTTTTGTGTAAATTCATAGCATATAAAGCTAGATAGCCTGCATAAGTAGTTAGTCTGCAATTAATTGGACCTTTTCTTGTACATCTTTTCAAGAAATATAAAGCCGCTTCATCAGATAAGGTATCTAAATCTAATATCTTACCTTTGGCTCTAGCAGAAATACGAGCCGCTACACTTTGTTTTACATAAGGATACATCTCCCATAAATATTTGGGGTCCTTTGTGGAATAATACAGGTCATGAGCTTTTCTAAACTCTGCCTCTCTCGTTTCTTTGTCAATCCTTTCCAAATTAACCTCCTATAAGATATACAGTCTGTAGAAAAGTCTCTTCTTGAGGATTACCTATAACTTCAATGTTACCATCTGTGTGAATTACCGCATAATAACATTTTGTCAAGTCATTACTTTTAGTGGCAAGCCTTATTTTCAAATCTGTAATTGGAGGGTATTTTACCTTACCTATTTTCACGTTCATCTTTGTCATCTTTAGGCTAGCTGTTGTCATTAAGCCTGAATAAAAATAGGTATACCAGGTTGAGCCTGTACGCTTGATTTGACTTATATAAGATTGTTTGTCTTCTACATACCATAAATCATAATCTTTAGGTACATAAGTCCAATCTCCTATATCCTCAAAATACTGTGCAAGAGAATCAGGCCCTCCCTCATGAGTTTCTACATCTGTTATTTTATTTAGTGAAAATAAAATATTCATTTGGTGCTTGCCCACTTTTACAGAATAATTCTGCTCTATATAATCTGAACTTATGTCAACCTTATAAGTCGGTAAAAGGACTGTTTTTCCGGGTACTTCATATTTACTGATTTTATCTTCTATAGACTGAAACGCATTGTTTATTTCTTCCATTTCACTCTTGTTAAACCCGACTTGATCACTTACTTTCAAAAACATAATTAAACCCTCTGCAGAACTTGTAAATCTGCATTCGTGAAATCAAAAGACCTTTCTGACTTCAAAATCTTCGTTATAGTATACGTTATAATCCAGACGTCCCATTGATCTTTATATTCACTCACTTTATGGTATCTAGATATTACACTTTCCTTAACAGAGACTTTTATTCCATTAAACTCCTTTATAAAGGAATTTCCCTGTTCGGTTGTATCGTAATCTCCTTGCCAAGGGTTGCCTGAACGTCTTGTCTTTGTTTCAACAGAATCTGTAGTCTCATCTGTTGTATCAAATTTAAGAGAATGTGTAATTGTAGAGGTGTCAGAGTCTGTACCGTTTGTCGTACCGAGGTACACAGGGATCGTACCGCCTATCCAGCCTATCAGAGGAACTAGCGGCTTTTTACTTATACCTGAATGTGACTTTATATCAGATTCTTTTAAGGAAGTGATTCCGTAGACTTCACTGTAGTTCTGTACTACTTTTTCGAAGTTTGTATTGGCAATCATGTTGTGAAGGGATTTAAGTGAAGCGTTTAATGCGTTTCTAGACCTTAAACCCTCTTCCATTTTAGATATATATGTATCTATCATTTTAACTCCTTTGCCAAGAAGCTGTACCAGCTACAGCATCAAACCCGCCTGTGGAACCTAAAAAGCTCGGAGGTGTATATACCCTGTTCATTTTAATTCCACATTTACAGAGAGGAAAAGTCATAGACTCTTTCATCTTTTCGTACTCGACAATCTTCAGGTCAAGTTCTTTTGTTTCTTTACACTTTGGACATGCAAAAACATAAGTCATAGCAATACCACCCTTTTACCTGAAATCCGGCCTTTCTCCACACAGACTGAATGTTCCAAACTATTGAATAAAACGTTGTCATCTCTATCTGTAACCACAAAGTGATTCTTGCCGTTGTATGTGAAATTAGAAATGTATTTGTCGTATTGTTTGTTGTCTACAGAAGTGAAAATAATCTTGACATCTTTGTTCAAGAAATATTTACAGAATGCATATCCGTCTTTTACAAAGCATTCTTCATCAATAATGTTTTGTTGTATCAGGTCTTCATAATGTTTTAAGAGTTCTTCAGGCTGTACTCCTATTGCATATAAATAACAGAAACATAAACAGCCGTAATCTCCAATGTTCTTTAATTTTGTTTGTACACACATTTAAAACTCCTTTTTATCTTCTATCTCGTTGCTATCAGAATTGTTCCTAATGTCAGCGAGCTCGCACTCAATATTAAACACGTAGTTTTCCAGATTCTCAATTTCTTTTCTGATTTCTGCAATTGTTGTTCCAGTTTCTCCAATTGTTCGTTTTGCTTCTGCAGTAAGTTCTGCGCATCTGTCAATTCCACTTTGCAATTGTTCAGCTCTTGCTGTAATAGAATTGTTGTATTCTGTAACGTATTCCAATTCAGTTCGAGCTGCTCCAAGTTCTGATTCAGTGGAGTAAAGTCGTAATGAAACACAGGCTCCGAAAAACAGACTGAGCAACATGCAAACAAAACAAATAGCAGCAATTTTGAGAGCTTCTTCATCACTTGTTTCACTTTTCATTTTCTCCTCTCCTCTTTGCCCAATAAGCTTTCCTTGCCTCCGACATCTTTCTCCGACGTTCTTCTGACAAGGGTTTTCCTTTGCGGTTTGACGTACATCCTTTGTGAGCAGCTGACATCTTTCGTTTTGCTTCATCTGAAGGTTTCTTCCCTTTTAGAGCTTCCGATATTTTCTTTTTTGTTTCTTCGGTTGGAGTATATTCTTTGTGCTCCCAAACTTTAGCAATATCTTCAGCGATTTCAGCCGTAATATATTTTAAGGACTTTCTATACATCAGTCTGATAGACAACGCAGCCGAAGCCCTATACCCTTTCTTTGCAGACTTCCAAATGTAAAAGTGAGCCAAGAAGTGATCACCTTCAGAAAGTGAAACAAGATTGTCATTGTCATTATCAATATTGTCACCATCTTTTTTACTCCAACTTCTAAGAAACTTGTGGTGCAGGTTTCTGCCTTTGACTACCTCCTTTGGAAAATGTTCGTTAGCTGCGTAAAGAGCTTGCAATTTAGTCCAACATTCTGAAGTTGTATCAAAATATTTATCCCACGTATGATTCATTTACTTTTCTGCCTCCAATTGAGTTATTGTAACTTCGGCTCCATCTTTACTGGAAACATAAGTTCCGGAACCTTTGTAATTCTCTATACCAAAGTATTTCAGATAATTCTCAAAGTCTTCCCTTTTTGGAAATCCTTTCTCTTCCCAAGGTACTCTTGAGCTGTTTGTTTCTATAAGCCACATTTGTTCTCCAAAAGATATCTCAATAATATATAAGTTGTAGTGAAATAACAACCGAGCATTACTGTTAGGGTGAATATAATCATGCCCTCGTTTCTTTTCAAGAATTCTTTAAGTTTCTTCATAGATTCCTCCTTGTATTATTTAGTGTTTCTCCATTTCACAAGAACATCTTGCATAATTCCTAGTATTCTCTTGTAAGGAAAAGGTAAATCATATATAGAAACTACCTTAAAATCTGAAAAACAATTTTCAGCTGTCAATGAGAAAACACCATCAAAATCTTTAGGAGGAAACCCTGATCTCTTACCGAATTTTCGTATTGGAATATCTCCATAGTATCCAACTATAGGTTGTTTTTCAGGTTCACGACAAATTGGAATATCTCTTCCGTAAAGTTCCTTAAAACTGTATCCAATTGGATGTTTTTTAGAACCAATATTAGAAGCCCAGTTGCAACAGACTTTTTTATCTACATTACTGAAGCGGTTCACCTTTTTGAAGTAAAAGTAATCATCATAGAGTTTCTTCTCCCAAAAAGAAGGGATTGCCCTGGTTGGGAGTACAGTTTGAATTAAGATAAAGTCTTTCTTGTATTTGGAAAGCAACCTCATTAAACACCGAATGAGTGAAAAAGGAGGATTTGTTACGACTATATCACATCTCTCAAAAAGGTCTTCATGAGTTCTGAAGTCATCTGAAGTATAGATCAATTCTTTACACTTTCCTGATTGCTGAAAATATTTCACGAATTCAGATTCTTCGGAATCAGCTGGACAATAGACTACTTTACCGCTTAAATCCCATTCAGGAAGCATTGCATCTATATCCTCTCTTCTGGTATAGAATTCATCACTTAACTTTTTTTTTCCTCTGTTCCATCTATCTAATAATTTGTTTGCTGCCATATACTGAATTAGTGACAAAAGAAAAAGGTAGACCCGTTTTGTGAGTCTACCTTAAAAGGAGGTTACATAATGCTCAGCTGTTGAAAGAGTTGACAACTGATTTATTCTTTTTCTAGTTCATAAGGGAGAAAGTCATATTTTCTCACTATAAGTGCAAGTTCTTCAGGGGTTAAAACAAACCATTCTGTAGACTTTATTTCAGGTCTGTAATTCTGGAGGTTGTGGTCTTTTAATTCTTCATGTATTGTATTTTCCAAAGATTCTGCAGCACTCTTACTTCCAACATTTTTCACATAGAGGTATTTAAGGTCAGGATTGTCTGTAGTTCCTATAAGGTCTCTTCGAGACATGTTAGATGCATGTCCTATTTTGTAATCTGAAGGGTGCCCAACATTTACACCTATGTATACTTTGGAAATATTAGATTTATCATATTGAGCAATTCCGACTGCAGTAGTTCTTAATTTATCTAAGTCTTTTTTAAGATTCTCATTCTTCAAAAGCATTCTCATCTGTTTGGAGATTTCTTTCTCGGCTGCAAGTCTTGTTTGTTCTGTAGCTAAATTAAGTTCTGCCAATTTAATATCTTCTGCTTTAGAATCCGCAAGTTTTTCTTTCACCGAAGAATCAATGGTATCTGTCACTACTTCGCTAGTATGACCTTTATGAGTCTGGTTTTTCATAAGCTGAAGCTGAATAAGTTTCACCAAATCTTCCCTGTAAAAGGTTTCACGGTTATTATATCCCCCTTTTTTAATTGACCCCTCATTGAACACCTTAAGGTGGCAATTGCTTTTCAATTGCTCCATAACATTATCTAATGCGGTTGCTGAAACTCCTAAAATCTCCAGGAGCTCTTTTCTGGATGTCCACTTAAAATTCTCTATGGCATTTGTGTACCAGGTGAGTGAGTTTGTATTCTTTTCTACACCTGATGTTTTTACGAATGTATCATATGTACTGAAGTCTATACCTGTATATTCCATATTATTTACTCCTCAATTTAGCGAGCTTTTTATTAGCTTCTTCGAGTTTGATTAAAAACGCTCTTGCCTCTTCCTCTGTCAGGTTTAATTCTTTCATTGCTTCTTTGATTAATTTCATCGTAATCATTAGGTGCTCCTTTTCAATTATATTATAAGTTAGTGGATGTTCTCAATTTCAGTTGGTTTTACAGGACAAAAAAAGAGCAATTGAAGGAAGATTTCGTGAAACCCTCAATTGCTCTTTTCATCATCTATATTTTTCCATTCCCTTTTATTATTATAGTTACTTCGAAGCTGCTTTTATCATATCATCGAATTCTTTGTCTGTCCATGTCATCTGTGGAACTGCTGCTCTGAGATCGTACTCATCCCAACCTGTACCCAAAATATACTTCATTCCTCTTATTGCATCAGGTCCATGCGCACAATTTCCTTCCAAAAGACTGATTGCAGGGTCTCTTCCTGGTGTTTGTCTTCTTTTCAAAAGATTCTCTACAGTCAATTCCTGCTTCTGAAAGTTTCTATCTTTATTTTCTTCAGCTCTCTGTTCTCTTCTTTTCTTTTCTTCCTCTTTATCTCTGAGTACCTGATTTTCAATCCATTTCACATCTAATGCTTTTGGATTCTTGTTGAAGTACCAGCAAGTCTGTCTACAACCAATAAATTCCGGCTTCTCATCAGCTTTTCTGTTTCTGATTGCATTTGGATTTGGAGTCAATCTGCTTGTATTGCTACACTGTTGATCTGCTTTACCTCCGAAATTTTTATCACTGTAATATTTCCAAATATATGGGCGAGCTTCTTCGTGTTCGTTGTTCGAGTGAACAAGTACATGAAGACTATCTGCTCCTGATTCTGTTACGCTTATAATAGAATCTTTTATTTCCTGTGGTAGGTTTTCAACTCTTCTCTTCTGTTCCTCAATAAACTCTCTTGCTTTTGCAATTCTCTCTTCTTTTGGAAGAGTCTTCAAAATGGCTTTTTCTTCTTCTGTTGGGTCAATCTCAAAGACGAAGTTACATTTCTGTAGAAACTCTCCCTGTGCAAGCTTTTCCTCAAAAGATCTATCTTCTTTCATTTTCTGTAGAGACTCTTTTGTTGGAGGGTTACTGATGACGTATTGAATGGTTTCACCATGATATGTCGTAGGGGATGCAAAATCATTTTTCTTGTAAAAGAATTCAATAGGAAAATCACCCTCTACAGGCTTGTCGCTGAGAAACTTTTTAGGTGGATTGTCATCTTCAGGTGTCAAAAAATTGCTGAAACTCTTGTACGTTGCAACCCACTGATTTTCTTCATTAGAAAAATCAACGGCTACTTCATCTTCATTTGTTGTCATGTTTTTAATCTCTTCGAAGTTGAATTTAGAATAATCAGTATCTCCATTAATCATCTTTACAGGTTTTATAGTACCTTCAGAAACTGCTTTTCTTAAAACGTCTCTTAATGAGAACAATTTAGATTTCATTTCTGTTTTGTCAATTCTTCCAAAATCGTTTGTGATTTTCATATAGAGTTCAACAAACTCTCTTGGAGTTAAAGAAGCCCAATCAATGCTGCTGTTGTCTTTAATAACTTCTCTACAATCGAATATAACAGAACTTAAATCTCTTCCAACTGGTTTTACTTTGTCATTGAAGACTTCTCCAAAAGGACAACTCTCAAATGCCTGTTCAAATAGATTATTCCATTCTTCATCACTTAAAGAAAACCACTTTTTCTGAATATCTTTTGGAAGGAATTCCACCTGAACTGGGTAGTAATTCACGATTCCATAACGGCGGTCGTTTCTATCGTATGGCATATAATTAGAGTTCAGAATCATGGTGATTTTACTCTTTGAGTAAAGTTCATCTCCATATTTGTACTCTACTACATATTCAACATTGTCAATAATTTTGTTCAACTTTTCAATAGTTTCATCTCTTCCATATCTATCACTCGGTGGCATCCATTCTTCATCGTACCCATACAGATTCGAGCTGTATTCTGAACCTGTCCATCTTCCTTTAGGTCTTACAGGAGTAGAAGGGATTTTCTTTGATTTCAAAAAATTTTCCAACTTGTGGACGAAAATTGTCTTACCGCAACCACCTTTCACCGAGTACTGATACAGACATATATTTTGAAGTTTTGCACCTGGCTCATTTAAGTTTGCATAGATATTCTCTATAAATCTTCTGAAGTTTGTCAATGTTGTACCTGTACTGTAGGCATCTGTGTTTCTGAAAAGTTCTCTTGTTGCTTTGATGAATTTGTTTCTATCTGCTCTGTGATTGAAAGGATTCTTTACAGGAAGTGAACCGAAATTCAAAATACGCTCCAAAAAAGGTTTGAAATTCGTTCTGTAATTCTGCGGACAAACAAATGCGAAATTTACATCTTCATATTCAATACATTTGCAAAGATTCTCTAATTCTGCATCTGGAAAATGTTTAATGTCTTTGTAGTTCAGTAATGCTTCGAGAAATTTTGGGTACTTTTCTTTGTCTTCTTTATCAGGAGCTACCCAAATAGGCTTTCTAGTAGAAATTCTAAACTTTGAATTCAGAATCTCTTTATTCACCTTTTTCAACAATTCTTCAGGTGAATCGTTTGTGTTCTCTTTTGCAATTCTTCTTAAAACCGAATTACAAACCTCTTCAAGACCTTCTTCTCTTAGATCATAGATATTCATTTAATTCTCCTTGCCCCTGTTTAAAAAAGGAGAGGGGCTACTGCTTGAAGAAATTTCAGTAGCCCCCTATGATTTAAGAGAAAACTCGGGGACTTACTGAAACCCATCCGTACGTCATCCCGACGTTCATTTTAATTAGTGGAAAAAATTTTAACTGTTTTTTCAGCTAACGTTCTTATTATAGAAAAGAGTCTATCTCTTTTCCCATCTGAACTTTTGAGGACTGGAGAGTTTCTCCCCCTTTGATAAATAACAGATTCTACCCTTTTCTTTCTCTGTCTTCACTTTTTTTTGTTTTTTTGGTAGGTGATATTCTGAAATGATATAATGATAGAATATTAGAATATCACCCGGCTAGAAACACAAAAAAGTTGGGGGTAGAATCTGTTATTTCTCCGGAGTTTTCCACAACAGCGGGTAAAGAAGGGTTCTGATACTATTATCACTGAAGCACTAACTAATAACATAAAGGAGAATCTAATATGAAGAAGTCAGAATTGATGCCAACACTATTTGAAAGAGATATCTGGAAGTGTACAAAAGTTACAGCAATGAAAAGCAAAGCCGGAAATGATATGCATGTTTTTCAGTTTCAGTCTACTCATGTTCCTGAAATAAAAGTCTGTCATTTTCAAGTTGACACACATTTGGATAGATGGCTAAAACAGATGGATATTGAAGAACCTTTTCAAGCCGAAGGTGAAGATTTTAGAGTACGAGAATGGAGTACAAGTAATGGAATCTATTTTATCGGTAAAGTTGAACCGGTAGATGTAGAGATAGATATTGAACCTGAAACACTTATGGATTTGCCATTTTGAAGTCTCATTATCTATAATAATCAACAACCAATTTTAATTTTCTTCGAACCCACTTGTGTAGTGTTTTTAGTTTATCTCCTGTATAACACAAGTGGGTTTTTTCTTTGCCTGCTTTCTATAATAACTACTAAATTAAAACATACAGGAGTAATAAAATGGAAGGAACTATTAACATTACAGCAGAAGAGAGAATTGCAAAACTTGAGGCACAGGCAAAAGCAATGCTCGAGGAAATTGAGCAGTTGAAAAAGGAACTCAAAGAAGAAAAAGCAAAGAACGAGAAGCTCACAGAAGAAAACAAGACACTTCGAGAAGAAAACAAGATACTCAAAGAAGAAAATAAGCAGCTCAAAACCCATATAGCTGAACTTGAAAATCAACTTGACACAGTACACAAAAACAACCCAGGTTTTAACCCTGATGCAATTGCAGAAATCTACAAACTCCAGGATAAGATACAAGAACTCACAAATAAACTTGAAACTACAGACAAGAGGGTTGAAGAAACAAATCAGAAAGTAGAGAAATTGGATTCTCGCGAAATGAAGTCTGATGCTAAGATTCTTGAAATGGTTGAGGAAGTAAAAGAATCTGTAAAAGAGGAAGTCAAGAAAGAGGTAAATGCTGTAATTAAAACGGTAACTCTAGCAGAACCTACATCTTCAACAAATCCTGAACCTGTAATTACCGTACAGAAACCTGTTACCGAAACTAAAGCAGAACCCGTAGTGAAAAAGCCTGATGGCAGTACGGTATCTCCTAAAAGAGACCCAATCAATTGGAATGAGTTTTACGATTCCCTCGACGATGATCTATAATATTCAACATCGAAACAAGTAACATTGTTTCAAGACGTATTTTAAGGCTTTCTATAGTGAATCTATAGAGGCTTTTTTTATGCAGAATTTTTGGGACAACTTCATAGTCGAAAGGCCTATAATAAAATCATAATAATTAAACAGAATAGGAGATAAACATTATGACAAAGACACCAGTTACAAGCCTCAACAAAGAAGTAGCAATTAAGAACATTCTTGCAGGAGTTGCAACCGACAAGTACTACAATTACAAAGCACTCACATATGTTTCAGCAGTTGAATGTATGAGAAATGTCAAGTACAACCCTGAATATGGATATTCTGAGGAGCTTAAGTATTATGAAGTTGAGGCAAAGTATAGAGGCAGAAAAGTACATTTGAAGATTTCAGTCTATGAAAACAGCAAAGGCAAAATCGTTTATGTTTGGTGGGGTAAGTATGGCTCACCTGTAAAGAACTTGCCGGGATTGAAAGATTGGAGTTCTGAGATTGAAAAACTGATGGCATAAAACAGGGAAAAAGTGGGACATAATAAAAGTCCCACAGCCTATAATAAAATCATAATAATTAAACAGAATAAGGAGATAAACATTATGTACACATTCAAAACAATCACAGTAAAAGAGTGGAAACACGCAGCAGACGTTGATGTTTCAGAAAGAGCAAGGAAACTTAGACACAGAAAACTCGCAATCAAAGCCCTCAAAGAACTTAGCAATCTCTCAGATGCACTTATTCCGGAGTTGAAGTTCGAGTACGAAGACTACGACCATTTTTCGGTCAAGATTCCTGGAAAAGCAGAGAAAATCTGGTTCCTCATCACTCAGATGAAAATCTTTGTGAGAGAAGGAAAAAACTGGATCATCAAACCCGACTATAAAGTGGATACAAACCTGAAAACATCCAAAGATGAGTTGTACGACAACTTCAAGATTGACATGAATCTGTTTCAGAACTGGAAATAAATAACTAAGTAAAGAGGGGCAATAAATAAAGTCCCTCACCCTATAATACTTAACATAAATGCGGTATAGGATTGGAAATCAATGATTTAGCACATCAGTGATGTTGACGGATTGCATAGATGTTTTCAATTACATAACGAGCGAAGTCTTTGATTAGTTTTTCGAATTCTTCGCTCTTATAATATGGGTCTATCATATAATTCTTTTGAATCGCCGCCCAAACTTCAGATTGAATAGTTAAAACGTACTGAGTATCGGTTGAAATGTGATTCAGCATTATCGCAGATTCGAAAACATCTTTTACCTGCCCAGCTACACATTTAGATTTCCACTCATTCCAAGAGTCTTTATGTATAATCCGGGCAAACATTTCTTCTATAGCTGCATTAACGAATTTAAGTTGCATCCTAACGGTATTACGCTCTTTATCCGCTATACCAATAGACAATTTGTTACCCTTAAACGAAATCAATCCCAAAGAACTTAAAATAGCCAGTAAGACTATCACAATAATAAAAGCTACAATAGATGTAACAGCGTTACTAGATGTAAGAATAGTAGCCAACCAATCCATTTTTTATTCACCTCCTAAATAATTGCTATAAGTCATATAAGAACTCCACGCGTACTTTATAGCATCGCAGATATCTCCGTGATAAGTGGCATCGTCTATTTCATATATAACTGTGTTGTTTTCAGAATTATATTTGTAGACGAGTCTATCACATTCATTGTCAAAATAACCGCCTTTTTCAATGTTCAATTTACCAGACTCCAAAGAATCTCTCACTATAGCAATCTGATAACTTTCACCGAGCTTTTTAGCATCTCTAATTTGCTTTACACCCTGATTGTACATGTCAGCGGAAATAGACTTTTCATTTATATCCTGAATAACATATATTTTATCTTCAGGAATATTATAAGTCTTCTTTATAAACTCAATCTTTGCTTTTACAGTGTCAACAATAGAAGTCGCGGACATTCCTTCTTTTTTGAATTCATGCCTCAACCATCCATTACCTTGTTCATCTATAAGAATTGGAGCAAGTGCAGTTGAATCTCTAAATCCATAATCCAAACCAATCCAACATTCTTTAAATTTATTTGACATTGGGAAGTTAGATTCTGTTTCATAAGTTCTTTTAGGGTAAATCAAGAGATTAGTATCATAAGCAATTTCTCCTAGATATTCTCTCCTAAAAGTGATATTATCTCGCGTCCAATTATTTTCTCTCAAGACTTCTTCCAAAGCTTTTTCGTAATTTGGAATAGTCGGGTTATCTTCCATAGTAGCATGGAAATGAAACCAGTTGTCTCCTTTTATAGCATTCTCCCAGAACGTACCGGCGGACAAAGGGGCGGTACCTGTCAAAATAATTACACCATCTCTACCTTTTACAATAGGAGCAATAATAGAATCAATCAAGTACAACAAACCCTGCTGAGACTGGCACTCATCAATTATAAACATAGAAGAATCAAAACCGCGGATTTTCTCTCTTTCTGCTTTAGAGTTGTTGCCCAATAATTGTATTGAAGCCCCATTAGAAAAGTCTATTTTACACAAGCCATTGTCAATCTTTCTTACTTTAATCTTACATTTGTCAATCAAGTCTAATAGAATCTGCCATATAATAGCTTTGGCTTTTTCTAGAGTGAGTCCAATATAAATTGCTTGTCGGGGTTTTTCAACTCCATTACAGACATCCACTCCTCCAAGACAATGTAAAATCATAAGAGCAGCATCGACAAAAGATTTACCGGCGCGGCGACCTGCACACATTGCAATTCTTTTACTCGGACATTGTACAACATTCTTTTGCCATTCGAATAATCTTTTGTTGATAAGATATTCAGAATACTCGGAATCATTAGCCTCTTGTTTGTTGAAATATTCCGCGGTATCCTTCATAAGTTTATTTACAGTATTCAGGACTTTAATAGCATCGTCTGTATTCTTTGTCATTAGAGCTTTAAAATCTCTTTGAATTAGCTTTGCAACATAGGTGTTGGAAGTAGTTTCACCTGTAGTAAGCAATTCACTATAGACTTTGTACATTTCATCTTCAAGTCTACCGGGCTTTACTACTTTCCAACCATCTATTCCGTTTTTCGTAACCATATTTTACTTCCTTGGAGTATTTACTCCCATAGTCTGTTCCATATAACCAATCATGTTATATACACCGACTTTATCGTTACATTCTATTTTAAGCTTGAAAGCATTTCCTATAGATTGACCCGGTTCAATCGTAATTCTTGCTCTGTTGTTATGCCAATCACTTTTCTTGATAGAAAGCTTTTGTACAAAGTGCTTTACTTCTGTTTCCTGAATCGTAATAAAATCTGTAACAACTGTAGTGTCAATAGGTTCATCACTATACAAGACTACATGAGCTTTGGAGAAGTGCAATAATCCTCCATTTACACCTATATAATCCGTTTCAACATTCAACGGTAAATAATCTTCATATTTGTCAGGGTGATGTATTACATATTCCTCATCAGAAACTACCTGAACACCTTCAGCGGTTGTATACAGTCTATTTCCTTCAACTTCAAACTTTGCCATATCATCTTGAGTCTTTACAATCAATACTCCATCAAATAACAGATACAAAGCTTGATTTACAGGACAGTAGCAGGAATCCAAAACCTCTCCGAATCTCTCCAAAGAAGTAGATTTCTGAAGAGTATTTGAAGGTGTGAATATGTAGAGGTTTCTGTCAAACGGTGAATAGAAATAAGCTTCAGAAGGCGCGTTACATAGATATTTCATTCCAATAGCATAAGCTACAAGAGTATTTTCAGAATACTGTTTGTTTGCACCTGAAGTTTCTGAACCTAAGAAATAAACTCCTTGTCCATCAAAATAATAGTTGCTACCCATAATTGTGAAAATATTCTTTCCATACCATACAGAAGCATTTTGATTGTAGACATTCCAAGTGTGATTGTTCGAGTTGTAGAACCTTACAGCATAGTTGTCCGGTAAGTCTATGGTTGAAGTCTGATAGTTTACACCGCTTACTTCTGAACCAATAGCTACTGGATAAATAACAGTTTCTCCATCAATCCAATAAGAAGTATCACTTTTAGAAACATCATTAGCCTGAACGCCTGTATAAGATTCCAAATTCGTACCTAAAACAGAAGGCAATTTATCCGTTTCTTTATAAGTAACGTCTGTAGTTTGAGAAGTTGAAGTGTAATACAAATCCACTCCATCATCTATCTTGTAATTTCCACCTCTCAATAATTGCTTAATCGGGGCATTCCTGTTGTCAATAACAGCTTTAGTGAAGTACTCCATATCGTTTGGATTTATATAACTGTTTATTGTAAGAGCAGGTACTAAGAAAGAAGGTGAAACAGCATCATCATTCAAATCACTGTTTATACCTGTTGCATAATAAATCAAGTTGTTTGAAACTGCTTCATCTGTAGGTAATTTTAAGTCTAAAGGCGCAACATTCCATACGTTCTCTTGTAAGAAACTCTTGAAAGATTGAATAAACTCAAATAATCCGTTTCTTGTTTCCTGTAATAGGTTTTTAGTACCAATCAGATTTACACGGAACATATAATCGGCGAGTTTGTCTATCTTTACATCTCCACCGTGCTTTATGGTTGCATATTGAGCTTTTTTACCAACATATAGAGTAACATGCAATCCATTAGCATCTTCATACATGTGGAATTTATTCTTCATATCTGTGGCATTAAAGATTAATGTATTCTTAAAAGAAAGACCCACAGAAATATTCGAATAAGTAATCTCTCTCAAATAAGTTCCGTCATAACTACCTGCTGTATAACTTTTATTGAGAGTGTCAAAAAGAGAAGCATCTCCAATTCCACCGAAGTTGAAACACTCTTCCTGTATTCCACCTCCATCTCCGAGTATTTTAAGTTTCTTGAGAAAGAATCTTCCTTCGCCGTATTGATAACCTATAGAAGCATCATAAGTCCAACAATCAAAAGGAACCCAGACTTTAGAACCACCGGTAGAATCTACACCTCCAACATCTCCTTTCTTTTCATACATATCCATTCTTTCGAAATTAACCTTCCAAGGAGTACTACTTTCTGATTGACTTGAAGAAGTAAATCTGTTATAAGCGTTTCCAAGAGGGTCAAAACAACTCTCACATCTAGTAATCATAAGTTTATTATAACTTTCTATAGAACTAGACAAACCTAAAGAAGGAGATACTGATGTATTATAATTGACATAAGCATCTGTTATAGGTCCACGAGCTACTATTATCTCATTATTATAAGCTGACCAGTACAAAGGATATACAAAGAATCTTGAATGGCAATTTGAGTAATCCCAATATTTACCTCTAGTTGAAGCGTTATTGAAGAATAATCTCATTGCAGGGAAGATACAATCTGAATCTGTTGTTTCTGCATAAGACTTCATAGAATCATAGATATAAGTCCAGTCTCCTAAAAGCATTATGTTTCTCCAACAGTTCTGAGAAGGGTACATGTCCTGTACATCTCCTCCAACAGCTTCGTTTGCACCCATTCCTACATATTTCTGAGTCTTGAGATTATAAGCCCATTTCCATATTACTGAATTCTGATAACCTTCAACCGCGTATCCTTCAGAACTAAAACCATCAGGGCTGTATATGTACCTACTGCCTCCATCATCAATACCAGGGATAGAGCCTTGACCGTTTTGTGAACCCTCATTTTGCCAGTTTATAGTAGCTCTTTTTACTGCATCATCTTTTCCATTCCAAGGACCAGGAGCCCATTGATGAGAGTGAAGTTTCCATCTAAAGGTATTATAAGAGCCGTTACTTTGAGTACCGCTGTTTTCTGTTAGAGAAGCTCCCATTGCAGCATTTCTATCACATATTTGGGCAAGCATTGATTTACTCTCATAAGCAACTGCATTCATAGCTGTCAAGTCTACAGGCCCGTTCCATACACTGATTACACCGTTTGGAAGTACTTTATAGAAATTCGTTAAGTCATAAATATTTGGAAGAAAACCGTTAGCTCCACTAATAAAAGGATTACCAGAGAGTGTCCATTTATTTGCAGGATTATGCTGATAAATATCCGGATAACTCGTCGGGTTATCTCGTACATAATATCTATCTACACAGACTGTAGGTTCTGTATAAGCAACGTGATTTGGACCTATACAGCCTATACCTCTCAAGAAACCTCTACCGTTGTCATTGTCTACTAAAAGAAATCTTTTACGAGCATCATCATCATCCCAACCGAAATACCAAGTTGATACATCTGATTCCCAAGAAGCAGAGAAATCTTTACCCAAAAGTTGAGGAAAATTGTTAGTCCATTTGATAGAGTCTGCTGTGATTGTAAATCGTCTATTTACTCCACTTGCATTAAACACTATAACTTCGAGATTAGTTGAATTGAGTTTAGCAGCTGCAAAATAAGGAGAGTGGAATATAGTTGTAACCCAAACTGTAGTGTTGTCATCTGTAGCTATAGTGAAAGGAAAGTGTGTTTCACCTACATAAGCATAATCATTGTTTATACCAGCAACTACATCTCCTATAGCAACTTCTTCTGTTCCTATTTCATCACTTCCTATAGACTGAACTGTATAATAATCGTTTGGAACTGAAAAAGATTGAGAGCCTGCGTTTATTGTATTGTCATCTACATACATTTTCTTTCCTGTAGTAGACAACATTCCGTCTCCACTTGAGTAAGTAGTATTAGAACAGATTCCTTTGTACTTCAAAGAGTTCTTTTCAAAAAAAGAAGGGTCTGCCTGAATCAACCCTTCGTCCCAAGTGTTTATATTAGCATTGATAGGTATTTCTAACGGTTTCATACCTTTAGTTAGAACTGATTTTGGGACGAGGGTGTTAAGCTCGTTTCTTTACGAGTTTGCCAACGGTACAATAAGAGAAAATCTTATATTGTCTAAAATTGTAATATGACCGCAAAGACTACACAAACCCCCACCTCTATAGCATTTGTGATAGTCTGCTATGTGAAAATCTTTTACAGGTGTCAATTTGTTACATGAAGATACTTCACCTTGTTCTATATATACGTAATTGACATCTCTAGAACAGTATTCATTCGTAATTACAACACCCCATCCATTAGCCCCCTGTTTTTTGAGAAACTCATTCCGAGTATTGTAATATTTTCCATCTACGAGATACCTCGGTTTCGGTTTGTTACTTGAACATGCTTTACCGGTTTTGTTTGTATCTAGTAAATCTTCTTCTACCATATATGCTACACCGATTTCTTTAGCTCTTTTGACAAAGTCATCTACATGAGTTGCACCTGAAAAAGAAACTGTTTCGACTTTGAAATTCTTGAACTTGTCTTTGTAGTAAACAACAGACTTGAAAAAAGTATCTAAGTCGGTGAATTCAGGGTGAAAAGAAGCTGTGATAGATATTCTTGAATCTATAGGAAGAGGTTGTGATAGATTTGTAGTAATATTGATTCTATCTGCTTTTAATTTAGAAATTAATTCAGGTAGGTACGGCAGAGTCGTGATCTCACCCCCGATTAAATCCACTTTTACAGGTCTCTTTGTTTTGACTCTCAACTCATCTGCTATTCGGTTGTAGTCATCTATATACTTCAAACAATTTTCATCATCCAACATATTGCCATCTTGTTCTATAGACTTTCGTCTAATACAATAGCTACATTTGTAATTACAAAAATCTGTAAGCCTTAATTTGATTGTAGCGTATTCATCTAAATCTAATATCGTCATATTTCACTCACTAAAAATACTGGGTTTTTAAGGTAGAAACCCTCGGGATTGTTTTGAGGGGCAATCTCTATTTTAATGACATCATTTGCTGAGCAATTGAGAACTGCTGTAAGCCCAATATTAGTTGCCATTTTTCTAGTGCCTTCGAAAATCGGTTGTATTACTAGTTCATTGTTTTTGTAGAGTTTTAGATATCCCCATCCATAGTAAGCTCCATCATATGCTGTTTGGTAATTGTCAGGTGCATTAAACATGACTAAAACAGTACAGTCTTTTGGAACTGTAATTGTATCGCTCCATATGTTAGTACCCGTTAATTTGAAACTGGATAGATTCTTGAGCTCGTAAAAACTTGTAAGTTTGCTTGCTAAATCTAATTTTGTTGCCATATATTCTACATCCTCTCATAGCCTATTGTACTTGGTATCTCTACTACTGCTAACTGAAAACCCGAAAGATTTGCTTTTTCTTGTAAGGTACTGTTACCTCCTACAAAATTTAGTGTAATAGAAACAGGGATTGTCTGACCTTGACCTGTAAAAATTAGTGAAACTAATCCTGTCGATATATTGTTTTTACTAGCATTAAAATAGTATGCACAAGCTGAAGAGAACCCCTGTATGACTCTTTCTGTATGATTTCCAATTGCTAAGTCTACAATCATACCGTATCTTGAAGAACTAGACCCTACAAAAGGATTAGCTGAAAATGTGTAACAAAGTACAACTCTATATGATTTACCGTCATTTGGAAGTTGAATGTTTGTACTCCAAGATGAGTTGATTGTATTGTTTGAATAGTAATAGATGCATCTATGCGAGTAATTAAAACTATTCAAAGCTTGCTTGATTGCATTTACTTTAGTTGTTACTTGTGATTGTGTTGCTATTCTCATATGACTGTCTCCTGTGTTGTACAAAGAACCTTGGTTGTCTGCCCACTTTCGAGGCTTACTGAATATGAAATGTTTGCAACTTGACCTGGTTGTAGTAAAACCATCATATTACCAGGGTTGTAGCCATTGAAACCGATATCTCTGTTAACTAAAACGGTAGATGTATTTGCTTTTTTAATTTCGACAGTTAGCCAACCGCTTGTAGATGGGTAAGTAACAGAAGACCAATCGTAATTGTCTGATTGAACTATGTTAATCATCAACATTACACAATTTGAACCAGAGATTACTGATGGAAGTTTTTTAACCTCTCTATAGTTTACAGTAGAAAGATTTCTAGTGTAACGGCTTAAACATGATTTTTTTGTAGGAACAGTAATTGTATTGAGTAATCCTGTTTCTGAATATGAAGGTTCATCATTGTAACTATCTATATACGAAGGGCTTCCGGAACTCAATAGCTGAAAACTCTGTTTGTTGTTTTGGAATTCAATCTGCCTAACGGTAAAAGTACCAGTAGGAAAGTATTCACTATAGTAGAGTTGATTGTTTGAAAAGTCTATTACACTCCAAGTTCCGCTTCCATGATCATCATACCTAAAAATCTTTACAGGAGTTCCATTGTATCTACAAACATCTTGAGTAAAGGTAGTTACCCATTCTCCAAAATCACCATTAAACTGGTAACTACCTCCTGTATTACAAGCAAGAGCTCCTAGTTCCTGTTCTAGACCGCTGAAAGTAGTCCAAGTATCTGTCAATTTGTAAGTCACTAAATCTGTTACACATTGATCTATTGTTGCTTGACCTGCTTTCTTGATTTCATCAGCTATCATTGCATTGCTCCTTCCCAATAGTCTTCCCTAACATACACTCCTTGACTATCAGATATATTCTTGATGTAATTTAGTATTGTTTGAAAAGCTTTTTTAATCTCATTCATATCATCTATACCTCGATTTCAAATATACAATCCAATTGTAAATGTAATCTAACTGCTCTAGAGTAACCAAGCTTTCTTGAGTACTCGGTATGTAGGCATTACTAAAAGTATTCAATACGGCTTGACCTGCTTTCTTGATTTCATCAACTATCATACCTCACCTCCTTAGCTGTAAGCTAAAGTCCAGTTGTTTACAGACCATGTATGACTTGCAAATTGAGTATCTATAGCAGCATTTACAGCGTGTTGTGAATCATTAGCTGAAGTACCAATATTTGACAATGCAGACTTTTCTAATATATCTTCTGTATATTTCGGAGTGTATAGAGTAAAAGTAGATCCGCTTTTGTAATAGATACAACCTTTGTACAAACCTGCCGCATTTGGAACATTTCCTACATATACAAAGAATCCATCCTCTGTTGGAATTGAAGTTGTATATCTCAATTCATTACCCAACATACCGACAGGGTTGTCCAAGTAATACAATTTGTTGTTGTCTACTATGTAAAGGGCCATTGTGTCTTGCTTTTCAAAGCTAGAAAGATTGTTGTAATCCAACTGGCTTAATGCTTTTACTGTAACAGAGTAACAATAGCCGTTTCTGTAAATCTGTTTCTTGTCTGTGACAAAGTAATTGACTAACGGGTCTATAGTTGTAAGGTTGTTGTATTGCGTTGAAGTAAGGGACTGATTGATTACAACTTCATTAGTCTTTCCATCTACAGATAATACTTTACCTGCACTCCAAATATCCCAAGCACTTCCATTCCAAACAAGCTGATCTCCTTCATTTACAGACAATCCCCAAATTGTACCTGTTTCTCCAACGAAATATACATCACCAACAGATTTGTCAGTTGGAACGGCTGTATTTACATATACTTTACCTTTGTATTCCATTGCTTCAACGGTTAATTGAGAACGAGGAACTTTTCCATCTGCACCTAATGTTGCAACTCCACTTGCCACTCCTTTTTCTGATTGAGGAATGAACAAATCATCTGCGGTATCTTTTGTAATCAATTCTACAGATTTACTGAAAACTCTAACCGAAGTTTCTTCCTCGTAATTGATTGTAAATGCTTGACCTTGTGTTTCATCAATTGTAACTACTCTTAATTTGTTGTCATTTGTCTGTATCACTAGACAAGACTCTTCACTAAGAGAAGTACCATATATGAAAGTACCGTTTTCAGGAAGTGGGTAATTGACTGTGTGCCAAACATTGTCTATAGAACTTTTGAGTTTGAAAGAACTTCCGGCAGGTAAGTGATTGATGAAGCAATCCCCTATATATAGACCTGAACCTATAGTTGCTGTTGGAGAAGGGAGATTGTAGCCAAAGATTGTAAATTCGTAATTGCCATTGTTCAAATCAGTAGAAGCGTAAAGAGCGTGCTCACCGTAAGGCAACTGTATCAAGGTTTCATCGCTAGAGTTTAGTTTAAGAGCGTAATCATTGTTGAAAGTAACTTCTGTTGTTCCTTCAGGAATAGAAGTAAGAGTACCTTCCCAACAATTTAATCCCGAAACAACATTTACAGAAATTACAGGAAGAGTTGCGTTTGCATCTGTCAAATACAACCTACCGAAATTGTCTATATCATTCCAAATGATTACCCAACCTGTACCAGTAAATATTTCTCCGTTTGTTACATTAGAATGTACCGTTCCATCTATAGTTACAGAATCAGCAAAAACCACCTCAGGTATACTATTTGCTTCATACATTTTCACAGCTGTAAAAGTCAAATCTCTATAGGTGATTTCTTTAGACTCCCAAGAAGTATCTTCTGTAAAAGAAATTGAATGAGTTCCAACTGAAGGGAAAATACTAGGGTCACCTGGCTGTAAACCTGTAATCTCTACAGCACCAGGACTTGTTTCGTGTGTACATGTACCTGAAGCTGTCAATTCAATTGGACTTCCACCAATATTATAAACTTTGTCTATAGGGGCTGGCGGAATATTAGCTTGTTCAATTACAGCTTTAGAGATTATATTCCTATTTACATCTTGAGTGTTTCCATCTACTTTTACTTTATCAACTTCATCAATCATTTGCTGATAAGTAGATAATCTGACATCTTTTGAATAGACATCATTCCCATCTGCTCCGCTTACGTTATAGACTTTATTCAAAGGAGAGGCAGGAAGTTCAGAAGTTTCTATAACTGCCGTACCTTTCGTTTGATCATATTTCTTCAACCCGTTTAAGGTTACCAAGCTTTCATCTGCTATCATTTTATTTTACTCCTCTACCCAATTCATATTGTCGTTGGCATAATCCCAGACATCATAATTTACTCCACCAAAATCTAAAACATCTTCTGTAATGTGGAGGTCATCTTTTATAGTTGTCGTTTTGTTTAATTCAGTACTTTCATTTACTTTAAGATTAGGTGTTGTTACATCTCCTGCTTCCCAAGTTCCTTCATCAACAACTCCGAGTTTTGTAATTGGATTGACAGTTGTTGCAGGAGTTGTTTCTATTGAGGATAAAACCGTACCTGTGAATGTAAACTCATTTTCATTATCAAATACGCTGAAATAACTATCACCTTCTCTAAAAGACAGATAAACATCTGTACCAAAAGCGTAAGTATATTCCTCTTCATCTCTCAAAAAGACTGCTTGAGTTGGGTGTAATTCTCCACTGATTTCATTAAATAACCCTGTAGCAAGAAGTGTATTCTTGAAATCAGCTTCAGTCATACCTTCAACATTTATTGTTGTTACATTCTTTATAGAACTTGTTGGGACTACTGTGTAGTTTACTCCCTGTTGAAGTCCTGTATAGACACTTTCTGTGCTTTCTATAGAAACTGTAGTTTTGAGGTCACCATCTTTAGTACTCTCTACCATTAAGCCCCTTATCTCAGCATAGACTCTATAATCATTTTCTGTAGTGTAGATTGTCCAAGAATCTGTTGGAGTAAAAGTCCATATCTTCTGAGATAAGTCTGCATCAGGATATTCCGAATCTTCTTCTATTACAGGCTCTCCTAAGAAATCAAAGTCAGTTGCTAAGGTCTCTGGGTTACTATCACTATTGAAACTGAAATTATGAGTATCAATAGGAACAGGTTCACTTGTAACCCATTGACCGTTATAATTTCTCAAAGTACCC
>JAEEGL014973779.1_pt1 | contig 35550 bp, 33 predicted proteins | sample 9134231 | NCBI WGS metagenome assembly JAEEGL01 (sample SAMN16246548, study PRJNA631951) | gut metagenome | biome: gut microbiome; feature: rumen; material: fiber-attached | host: Bos | place: Iran: Karaj | collected 2018-10
ATTTGAGTAAAAGCAATTGTATGATACCACATTAGGATTTTTTGTCAACTGGCTCAATTTTGCCGGAATACTGGCTCACGCACTTCGGAACAGTGGCTCAATCTGTTCCGGACAGCCGGCTCTGAAACTCCGGAATATTCATTCGTTAAGACATTTTCTTAAAGAATCAGATGCCGATGACAGTGATAAGATGCTCCAGTCTAGAACGGTTCAATATGTGCTGAAATATAAAAAAAGACAACTTGAGAAAAGTGGAGTAAATCTTCCGGCAAATCATAAATATGCAAATATTGAAATGAACACTATGAGCCAAAAGCTTAATGGCTACCGTTTTACAGAAATGAATTATTATGAACATCAGAATGTTCATGATCTTGAAATAGTCAAAGCCATTGTTGAAAGACGTATTTGCAGCACAAAGAAAATACCTAACCAGCGATTTCTTGAAATGTTCGAACAATATGATGAAATGGTTCGGGAACTAATTGATCGATCACTTCGGAGCGATTACGATATGGTGTTTTCTTCTTTGGCTTTTTTTACTTTTGAATGGCATTTCCCAATAGAAACACTGTATCGTATTGCATGTATCATGGAGGAAAAGAATCTTACCGAGATTGATCAGAGTACAATAATATTGCTGTGTGGTGATGTTACTATAGAATCGCAGTTTGGTGGAACTGTAAGTACGTATAGCAGAATGGTTAAGGAAAGGCAGAATATTCTTGACTTCTTGTTTGATGATGGTGTTTCAGATTCTTCCAAAAAGTGGTTAATGGATCTGGTCAAGGAAACAATAGTCCTGTGTGTATATTACAAAGAATGTATGGCAGATGATAATAGTGAACTATACAAAGAATGGTTCCGAAAAGAATCAACGCTTGCTGACTGGGCATCGTTTCTAAGGTACTATGACTTATTTTCCATATGGCAGAAAAAGGAGTGGACGAGAAAAAGAATTCATTGTATGCGGGCACTCTTTGAAAAAATAATCGAACGCAAAAACTGAAAATCCTGAAAATCGTTCTTAGCGGTCGCTTTTGCTATCATCTATACTGAGCGCAGATAGAGCCAAGCTTTAGCTCTATCAATCTTAGTATATGGAGGACAGATAGAACCATGAGCAAAAGAAACTGCGAACGAGGTGGGTGCGTTGATGTGTTTCATGCGCATCTTCTTCAAAATGCTCATTATGCAGGTGAATACGAGTTTCCTGTAATAAGGAGCGAACATAGTATTCCCAGGAAGATGATTCCGTTTTCAAAAGCTCTCAGTGAAACCAAGGATTATCATCAGTGGGTTTGCTTTTATGAGGATGATTTTCGTTTCGAAAGAATTTGGAATAATCCTTCAAGGTATGTAAACGTATTGCGTAAATTCGACGGGGTAGTAACACCGGATTTCAGCGTGTATTGTGACATGCCTTATTCGATGCAGCTATGGAATATATTTAGAAGTCGAACAATCGGAGCATGGCTGCAGAAACAGGGAATGAAGGTGATTCCAAATATAAGGTTTGGAGACGAAAGAACATTTGATTGCTGTTGTGATGGCATTTCAAAACATAGCGTGATTGCTATAGGCTCTCTAGGGTGCTTAAAGGATAGGAAATACCGTGCTGTTTTTGAAAAGGGGAGTATACACGTAGCAGTTAACCTTAAGCCGGAAACAATTGTGTTTTACGGTGGTGCACCAGGAAATATCACTGAGTTCAAAAAGCTTGGCATCAATGTTGTAACCATAAAGCCATTATCTTTTTACAATACAGAAAAGGAGAAAAGATAATGGGTGGTGGTTATCATGGTAGATTTGTTAGATCGATTAGCGTACCGGATTTCTATGTTGGACCAAACAAACAAGTTTTGCCAGCAAAATACAGACATTGGATCGGCGTAAGCAAGAGAGAGGTCTTTCTTAAAAAAGCTAAAAACTCCAGATTAAGAAATGCAATAAATCAATTATTCAGGCCGGGTAGTTTCATCGGTGACGGTGGAACTGCATCGGTTCTGATATTTGAAAAAAGAACTGGTGAACATGTATCAAGGAACCCACAAGGTCATTATATTAAAGCCAAAAATATGATAGAATATATGAAGAACAAAGTCCTTAAGGAGAATCTCACCAATGGCGATCGAAAGCTTGCCAAAAGTATTATCAAACATCTTTACCGAGCTGTACTCGAATGGGAGGATTAATTCATGACAATTGAAACCCTTTATGATGATTTTATAAAAATGTTTCCGGAAGACAATTCATTCTTCCAAAACCTTGAAGAAGATACTGGTGTGGAAAGAGACACAATGATGCTGATGTTTTCAATGATTGTGTGCCCGTATCTCATAAAGATAGTGCATGAGGACCAGGAAAAAGCAAAAAGGGCATTTGATTTTATTGAGCAAATGGAATTGTCAGAGAACTCTGACATCATCAGTATTGCTGAAGTTGGTGTACTTGAAACAATAATGACCGATGACCATGGTAATTACATGGAAAGAATAATACCATATTTAGGTAAGGAATCATTGGAATCAGTAAAGCACATGTCCCAGTTCTATGATCTGAATCCATTTTAAAACCAGATATAGTATGATACATGGCTCTCAACTGTAAAAAGTTGAGAGCTGTTTTATATCGGTTAGTATACAGTGACATTAATTCGCAAAAACTGTATAATTTTAGCGAATTAAAACGAAAGAATGAAAGGACACCCAAGGGCAAGTGACAACTCCGAGATTAAAGATATTCAATCGAGAAAATAGTTATAACTAATAGGAAACAGTATATCTGTCAGGTGTTGTCACAGGATTAACAGACTTATTCTGTCAGTAACCGTATACTTTTACAGGGACATAGGCCTCTTCTGCAAGCTCCATCATATCCTTCGTGCCGTGGCTGCTGCCGTCCCAGAAGGAGATCAGCATAGCTTTTTCATCAGTCGCGTAATCGAGCATCTCCCTGTTCCTTATGAAACCGCCGCGGATCGGAAACTGCTTCCAGTCGGCAGGGAAGACCGCATACATGATGCCGTGTTCCCGGGCATATCTTTCCCCGAGCAAGTCTGCTCCCTTCGCGTGACCGGAGACGATCTCGACGTTTGTCCTGCCTTCCGTAACATCATCGAGGATGCTCTCAAGTCGCTGATAGTCATCGAAGTCACGTCCGCCTGAGACGATGATCCTCGTGATCGATCCTTTTCTGTCAACAGGACCTTGGCATTCCTCACCGTCAGTGTACGGGAACACGTGTCCCCTCAGGGCTTTTGAAAATGCCTGCCTGAGCATATCGCCTGTTCCACGGCTTGTTCCGTTCCAGAACGCGGCGATACAGTATGATCCTGCTTCCATGGCGTATTCCAGCATGGTCCTGTTGCGTATGGGTCCGGCAGCCCTTCCGAATATTCTCCATTCTGCAGCGAATATATGGTTGGGTATTCCTCTTTCCTCCGCATATCGCACCGCGAGTGCATCCGCGCCTTTAGCATGACCTGATATTATGCTCAGGCCCTCATAAATGCCCGAAAGCATATCCATCCTGTCTGAAAAGTAGTCGTAGTCCCTGAAATTCACCCCTCCGCACACGATCAGCCTGGTCTCCTGCACAGGACCTGCCGGCGTGTTGTTCCCTGTATGTGCGTTCAATATTTGCTCACCCTTCCTTTCTGCCAAGATTATACACTTCCATGTGTACCGTTTTCAGTGCACGCCAGGTTCATGGCCTTACCGGTTCCTGCCATACGACCAGTGCTGCTCCGTGACGTCAGTGCCCCTGGCGATGAAAGAGGATCCTTCAGTCATAATGTCAAGATCACACTTAAAGTGTATGTTAGCCGAGAACAGTGCATCGTTGCCCGGGATGTGGATGCGGCGCTCAGCTATCGTTTCCTGCACGGGAGTTCCCGGGATGCACTCACCGAAATCTATCTCATGCCTTTCGTGGATAACAGTTATCATGTCCCATTCCTCTTCCGTGCCTTCATAGTATACGTTCTCAAGACTGATACAGCCGTCGAAAGTCTTTTCAGCGATGAATCTGGCTCTTGTGGGTATAGTTATGTTCCTGAGCCCGGAACAGCCAGCAAAAGCTCCCTTCGGGAGTCTTTCTATGCTGGAGGGAAGTATGATGTCGGTGACCGTTCCGTTCCCGGCAAACGTATCTTTTGCGATGTAGATCACGGGAACGGTGTTGCCGTATCTGTTTACCGCTATCCTCGGTACTTTTATGATCCGGCGGCTGCTGTTACCGAGGGAATAGAGTCCCAGCGGTAGTTTGTAGGGATGGAGCCATAAGATCGCCTGGACGAACTCGAGCTCCTCAGGTATCTCTTCTTCTTTCATCGCTGTGCAGTATTCACTGTATGTCATTGTATTCTCTCCTGTTACATTCGTTATATCCGTGTCATGGAGAGCACTGAAAAACGCCCGTCAGTACCGACAGGCGCTTTCGTTGCTGTTCATGTCCATCGGTCAAGCTTTAGCACCTTGCCTTGATGCAGGTTGCTGTACGGTCAAAGAGCTTGTCTCTCGCGTACTCTTCATGGATCTGTACGTATTTGGTTCAGGTTATCTGCCACCAGTATTCGTAGACTTTTCGGTAACCGTTATGACCGGGGATCTCTCCCCGGTACCTCCGGACTCTCCTGCTGGAGAGGTTCTTGAGATACCTGCAGCCGAAGTAATGTCTGCAGTACCTGCCTTTATCACTGTCATAGACCGAGTACAGGAAAGGGTAGCCCATCTGCCTGTTCAGCTTCAGGAGTCTCCTGTTCCGTTCACAGCTCTGCTTCCATGCCATGTCTGTGCTTCCTTTTCGTTCTAGCCCGGTTGTACACCTTGGGATCCTCTGATCTTCTCGTAGCCGAGTCCAGAGGTCCCCAGACACGTCTGCGGGATGAATCGATCATGCGCCTGGCTTTTTTCGAAAGCTTTCCATAGGGCACGAATCTGTTCCTCATCTCCGCCTCCCTCCGTGCTCGCTCGCCTTGAAGTTGTATATCGGATATATCCTCTTCTCGATCTTGACCGTGTCCCCGATGGCGTCTATTATGGACTGCGAGTCCTTATAGGCCATGGGGCACTCGTCAAGAGTCTCCTGACATACCGAGGTGGTATATATGCCTTCCATCTCCTTCTTGAACGCCGATACTGTGAAATTCCGGTCTGCGTCTTTTCTGCTGCAGATCCTGCCGGCTCCGTGGGGAGCGCTCTGGTTCCATTCGTCGTTGCCGAGACCCGTGCATATAAGGGCGCCGTCGCGCATGTTGAGAGGTATGAGCAGCCGCTCTCCCTCTCTCGCGGACACAGATCCCTTTCTCAGGATCATGTGGTCCATGTCGATGTAGTTGTGTACCGTGGTGAAGAAGTCAGCCTCGGTGAGCTTCATGTTGTCGAGTATCTCCTCCCTGATGATCCTCCGGTTCATGGCTGCGAACCGCTGCATGAACTCCATATCGTGGAGATATCTGTCCTTCAGGTCCCCTTCGAGGAAAGCCAGCTCATAGGGTACTTCGGTCTGGTTCCTGCCTCCCAGGGCACGGTAGGCCTGGTTCTGGTAGTATTCAGCCACCTGCAGCCCGGGATGCCTGCTGCCGGTATGTATCACGAGATAGAGGTTCTCCTCATCGTCCCTGTCGATCTCTATGAAGTGATTACCGCCGCCTAACGTCCCGAGAGCTTCCTTGATCCGCCTGTTGTTCAGTTTGTTCAGGCATGTCAGTTCCCTGAGATCGAGCCTTCCGTGGCTCCGATGAGGCCTTTCACGCACGTCTCTCCCGTGAGGTATGCTGTTGCGGATGAAGGAGTCCAGCTGTGGAAGGTTGATCCGCTTTTCCACGAGCTTCACGACGTCCATACCGCATCCTATGTCAGTCCCCACGATATTCGGGACTATATAGTCATGTATGGTCATTGTAGTTCCTATGGTGCAGCCTCTGCCGGCGTGCACGTCGGGCATGATCCGTATCTTGCTCCCCTTCGAGAAGGGCTGGTCGCACATTGCCTTAATCTCACCGGCTGCTTTTGGTTCCAGCTCTTCCGTGAACACTTTCGCGGAAGCGTATTCGCCTGTTATTTCTATCATGACTGAATTCCTTTCGTATTACTGTCTGTATTCATTCTGCGGTCCCGTCCTCCGCCGCTTTCCTTAGTCCGGTTACAGCTGCATCATACTGTTCAGCACTGAACCTGAAACTGAGGCCGTATCTCCACTTGTCTTTACGGAACGGATTCTCGAAATCGGTCCACAGCACGTATCCGTTTTCCCTTGTTATAAGGGGCCCGACGGTCCAGCAGCTGTCCATTCCGCAGCTGTGGCACGCGTAAAGCCCAGGGTGATAGTCTTCGCAATAAGGGTTGTCAAGGTTGTAGAGCAGGTCGGAGATACAGATGAGACCGTATCCGCTCTCTTCGGGGTCATCCCACTTTTCGTCTTTCTTGTACCTGAGCTCCTCTGCGTCTATCATGCCGAGGAGACTTTTTCCGTTGATGTATATATCCGCATACTTTTCCCCGGGCATAGTCCAGGTGACTACCGAAGAAAGCTTCGGGTCCTCAGTTATCCTGAATTCTATCGTATCGGTCCTTTCTGTAATGTCCATACAGTCTTCCACCTCCGATAATATGCTCCTGTAATGTGCGGAACCGTCCGGGATGAATCTTGCTGATAAAGGGCAGCCCGGCGGTATAAGGGCGAATGAGGTCAGGATCTTTTCCTTCATCACGTCAGTGCAGAGCACCGGATTCAGGAATACCGAGATCCTGCCTCTGCTGACCTCGACCCTTCCTCTCGGGTAATAGTCGAATGGATGGCTGCCTGTGACGTGGCGGGGAAGCTTCTCCAATTCGGCTCTGTGGTTGAAGTTCTCACCGCTCTTTGATGAGAATCCGCACGGTTCAAGCGGGTCACCGGCAGCATCGCATATGACCTTTACGGTGATGAGTTCACCGTCTTTCACCCAGAATATACCTTTGTACATCAGTGTTCTGTTCCTTCCGTCAGGCTTCTCCGGTCCCTGATATCAGGATGATCTGCCTGTCTGTTCTTATAAGGTTATCTTCCGCTTTCTTAATGAGGACAGGTGATGGCTCGCACATGATGAGCGGTTTTCCTTCATAATGAATGTTCCTCAGCTTTCCGAAGGCGTCCCAGAACAGGGCAGTGTCGAGGAATGAGTATTCATCTCCTTCTTCCCGCGCGTTCTCACGCTGAACCGGATGTCTGAGGATGAAGTCCCTCACGCAGGTCCTGAACGAGTTCGTGGCCCCAATGCCTGCGGTGATCCTCGAGAACTCCCCGGGTCTGAAATCCCGGTCCTCATTTATATAAGACTGCACTTTCCTTATGTTCTGTTGGCCTTTTATGAAAACAGACGTAAAATCTTCCTCGGGGCACCGGTCCATGAAGTACCGGTACTGTTTCAGCAGGTCCGGATCGTGACCGACGTCTCCTGAGACAGCGGTCATCTTTCCGGGGGTGCCTCTGATCTCAACCCTGAAATCAGTGCCGCCGGCCCTTACATCAGCGCAGAGCCTCGTGTCTTCCGAAGTTCCCGGGGAGAGGGATGTGCTGTCGGGCGGAACGTATATGAGCAGCTTCTGCAGGGCCGTCACCACGGTCTCCGGACAGGGGCATCCGATACGGTTCGTCTTTTTCGTGAGTCTCAGGTCCAGATGCCCGATCCCGACGTAGTTTTCTATGATCAGTCTTCTGATATACATTGCCTGTCAGCACGCGAAGCCGATGGGCTTCTTTTTCGTCCCGGTACATATGTTAGGTATCTCGATATCGGATTCTTCTATCTCGGTGAGCATCCTGTCGGTAACTTTGTCGGGATCCATCGCGATGATCCGTCTCGCCTGGTTCATCTTAGAGCATTCGATGATGTTCCTGACATATCTCCCGTTCCCGAAATCACTCTGTTTCCTTGCAATGTCAAAGACTCCGGACAGCTTTGCCACCGCGCCGTCTGAGAGCGTCATTCCTTTGGACTTTCCGATAATCCTTGCGATCTCGCAGAGCTCGGATGAGTCGTAGTCGGCGAACGGGATATGGAAAGCGATCCTTGAGCGCAGGCCCGGGTTCCTTTTTATGAACTTCTCCATCTTGTCTGTGTATCCTGCGAATATTACTACGATATCCTCACGCCTGTTTTCCATCTCCTGTACTATGGTATTGATGGCCTCGTCCCCGTAGAGACCTTCCTTGTCATCCACGAGGGAGTATGCCTCGTCGATGAACAGGACACCGCCGGTGGCCTTCTTGAATTTATCCTTCACGATCGATGCAGTCCATCCGACATAACGTCCGACCAGGTCTCCGCGTCCGACTTCAACGAGATGTCCCTTTGACAGGAGACCGTTCTCCTTCATGATCCGTGCGAACAGCCGCGCGACAGTGGTCTTTGCGGTCCCGGGGTTGCCTGTGAACACCATGTGCATGGCAGGCCTGTCCTGCGGGATCCCCCTGTCCTTGTATACTTTCTGCAGTTTGTAGTAGTCGAGGGCTTTGTTGATCACTTCCTTTGCCTCTTTAAGACCTATCATCTCATTGAGGCTGTCATATGCCGACCCTTTGGGTCTTTCCATGACCGCTTCCTTCCTGGAGACCTGAATGTTCCTGTACTGGGGATAGACCGACGTCCTTATCTTTCTGTTGTACCATTCCTCGAACATGGTCCGAAGCTCTCCCGGGAGATACAGCCTGTCCCCGCTGAGACCGGAGTACAGTTTTTTGTCGGTGCGTATATGCCTTTCCCTGCAGAGCATGTCAAGATATCTGCATGAATCTTCATAGTCCGCGAGATTTTCCCTGATATCCACCATGCCCACCGGACCGAGGTTCTCGTAAAAAATCCGCTTTAGCTTTTCACATGACCTGGGAAGGCAGAATACGGTAAGAACGCTGTTCCGATACCTGAGCATGGCCTCGCATATCCCTCCGATCATTTCCTCGTCGGGATCCGCGTATTCATCGTCATCATCGTCGTCATCATCCACAGTGTCGGGAGTGAATCTGACCACGACCGCCCCGTTTTCCGAGCTTCTGTATATGCTGTTATACAGCTTTTTACGGAATTGCTGACTTGAACTTATTTCAACGGAACAGTACCGTCTGCTTTTCAGTCTGTTGTTGTCATACAGTGCGTCAAGAAGGATACGGTAAATCGCCCCGCTTGTCTCGCTGTCATCACTCTCGACGAAATAGTGCACGGGATGGCCGAAGGCCCTGGAACTGGATTTCCCGCTGTAGATGCGGTCAAGCTCCTGCCTTAGAGTATCTCCGGTAAGCATAATCTCTGATGTCAGGTACAGTTTATTTTTCTCAACGGTGCTGGCGATCATATTTTCGGCATAATCGTATTCACTGTAACGGTTGTATCTTTCGATTCCGAACTGCTCGAGGACCTCATCGCTGTCTGGTATGAAATCTTCTCTGCTGGCCCTGCAGAGAAGGGTAGAGATGGATTTGAGCATGGTCTCCTTCAGTTTCAGGTCTTCAGCATGGATACCTGTGGCTTTGATGAAGGTTTTTGCTGTCTTTTCAAAATCGATGAGATCAAGCGATATGATACCGCAGGTCAGCAGTGAGTCGTTGATTGAAGCAACGAAACAGTAGTAGTTGTCTCTTGAACTGTTGAAAACCCTCGTGTTCCACGCAATCTGTCGTATACGCTCCCTCTTTGTACGGCTGTCGTTGTTTTCCTCGGCCCATGTTTTGTCTTTTATTACTCCGCTTATTTCATAGAACAGCATCTCTTACCTCCCGTGATCATCACTTCTTTTCTTGTTCCGGTATGATTCTAGCATTTATCATGCACCGAAAAGGGGATGTGAGAAGCTGAAAACAGAAAAGGCCGTGAAAAGTCACGGCCCGGGTTTGATATGTGATTCAGTCGTCGAAAATGTCTCCCGTGCATTTCCTGCAGCGGTAGTGATCGTCATGTCTGACCTCGTAATCGGTCAGACGGAACGTGTCCGCGATCTTCTTTATGACATTCGGCCTGTTGATGCACCTGTCGATGTATATGATCGCTCGGCTGTTAGTACGGTCCCATATGACCCGTCCCCTGGGACTGTATATGTAGTCTCCGGGCAGGTGATTTTCATCCCACAGCCTGTCATGGCCGTATGAGTTGTCGAGCTTGTTCGCCTGCTCACGGCCTTCGGAGAGCGGCACCGCGTTGAATATGAGTTTCCTGTTCAGATAGAAGAACGGACCTATAAGGGGATTGGTTTCCATGATTTTACTCCTTGTGTTTTCTTTTATGTTATCTGTTCCAATTATATCAGCCTTTTCAGGATAATTCCATATGCTTATGTTTGATTTGCCGGCCCTGTCAGCATCCCTGTTATTTGTTAAGGTTCATGAAAGTAATGATCATTTCCCGTTATTCGGGACTGAATGCGCTGTTCAGGAAGTCAACGTTCAGCCATTTTCTCAGCAGGCTTGAAGGCCATGATGCGTATCCGAACCAGCGGCAATATGACTTGCAGTCCAGAAGATATCTGGATGTGACGAGGATCCTGCCTGATTTCCTGTCAAGGACGGACCATTCTATGTCTGTTTTTACCTCAGGGTCCGTTCCCTGGGGATACCTGCCGAACCTGATGATCTCATCCTGCTTGGCATCAGTGTTTACGATATAGTTCAACATTCTTTATGACCTCGTGTATCTTGTCCCCAAGTACAGTATCCTCTTTCAGTTCATTCCCTATTTCGGTGACGCAGCAGCTGACCAGAGATGGATCCGTGTCATGGAATAAACTGCCGATATCGTAAGGAGAAAGGGAAGTCATGAGGCTGATCACATACATCGCCGCATGCCGGGCCTGCACGATCTCCGTTCCTCTGCCGGTACCCGTAAGGTCACTGCTTCTGACATTAAAGACACGTGCGGTCGCGGATATGATCGATCGTGCATCGGTGATCTCAGAATCCGGGTTGTCGGTGATATAGTCCGTGACTGACTTACTGATCATGTCCAGACTGACGGGTTCCCCGGTCAGCTGGCTTGCAAAGGCAAGCTTCTTCATGACACCGTCGATCTGTCTAAGGCTCCCGCTTATGCTGTCTGCCAGACAGGAGACAACGTCTACGGGGATATGGAGATCATACTTCCTCGCCTTTTCTTTGATGGCGGCACAGCGGAGCTCGTAATCCGGCGGCTGGATGTCGACCGAAACGGAAGACTGGAACCTTGAAAGGAGCTCATCCCTCAATCCTTCATAAGCCCTGACAGGCTTGCTCGAGGCGATGATTATCTGCTTCCCGTCGGCGCACAGGGCATCAAACAGCCGGAGAAATTCCGCCTGGGCGTACTCCTTGCGTTCTATGTAATCCATGTCATCCACAAGGAGCATATCGTAATACCTGAAACGATCCGTAACATCCCTTATATCATTGCGGAATACCAGTGCGTCGATTATCCGGTTATCAAGTTCCTCGGCAGTCGTGTAAGCGATACTGTGCCCGTAGCTTTTCACTCTGTTTGCTGCGGCATACAGCAGGTGGGTCTTTCCGAGGCCTGATCCGCCCCAGATGAAGAGAGGATTGAGGATGGCCCTGTTACAGAGGTTTTCAGGCATGAAGTTCACAGCCGCGGCAAGCACGGCCGATCTGGCAAATCTGTTGGAATCTCCCTCGATGAAGTTGTCGAACGTGAAACCCGGAAAAGGTTCCGCCAAAGAGACGTCTTCATAAGAACCGGAAGCATCAGGTCCGTAACAGGACGGACGCCTTTCATCTGTTGCACTTTCAAACCAGCTTTCAATCACTTTCCTGACATGTGATCTTTCATATTCGTTTGCGTCCGGTGCCCTGTCATCCGTCCTGAAACAGCAAATATCGAGCATTCCGGTGCAGAAGGCGAGCTTGCTTGAAGTGATCTCGAATTCCAGATATCCGAATGTGAATCTGTCACCGGTCTTCAGACCTGATGATTCCGGATCCCGTATCCTCAGGGCGGGTCTGACTGCGTAATAAGATTCACTGACGAGCGCACCTTCTTTGTAGATCAGTCCGTAAACACTGACGGCAGCGGCGCGGTCGGAGCCATATCCGGGCGTACGCAGCCACCAGGGCTCCCTGTATTCACGCAGATGGTCTGGCAGCAACTCGGCTTCATCGATGCTCAGCAGGGTCGCTTCGACTATGTCGATGATTCTGTCTTCTGAAGTGACGATCGTAACCTTCATCTTTTCTTTTCCGCATATTCCTTTCTTTTGTTTTCATCGCATCCAAAATGGATCCTCGCACCGGATAAAGCCTCATTGCCCGAGACCTCAACTGTGCTTACCGCAAGGATCTCGGCAACAGGTCCGCCTGTTTTACTGAAACTTGTCTCATCATCATAATATGATTTCCCGATCTTATCCCAGTCTTTCAAGCTGCCTTCATAGTACACGTGTTCCAGGTGGCTGCATCCCTCGAACGCACTGTATCCTATCTTTTTAACGGATGAGGGTATGTATATCCTCCTGAGGGAGGTACACCCGGCGAATGCGAAACAGCCGATCTCATCGATGCCTTCCGGAAGCAGTATGTCCGTGACCCCAGTCAGGCCTGCCATGGCCCCGTCACCGATCATGGTGACCTGACATTCCTGTCTGAACGGGCTTATGGCTCTCTCCGGGATCCTGACTATTTCGTTTTCAGTCCTGAGTAATTCGACCAGCTTATGCGTTTTTTCCTGCATGTTTCCTTTTTTCGGAGAGAGTCCGGAACTTCCGACGTGAAAATACGATCCGTTCCGTTCCGGTTCCGTATTCCAGGTCCTCTTTAGAAAACCCGTGTAATCCATTGATGCTCCTGCCGCGGCTTCGGTAAGCCTGGCCGCAGTCTTTTTGAGTTCATACAGGAACTTACCGCCGAACGATTCCATCTCGGGGTCCGGGTCGCGCTGTGATCCGTTGGAGACCAGGATGTAGCCTGCGTGCCCGATAGCGAACGCGTAGCGTTTGCCGGTCATTATGAACCTTATTCCCGAGAACTCGAAGACATCGCCGCTCCGGAGAGAGCATTCAGATACGGGATCAAGTGTCAGTGCCGGGTTGACTGGCTGGTAGTATTCGAATCTTCTGTCATCATCGTAAACGTTTTCTGATATCATCCAGAGATCCTTCACATATGCAAGAGCGCGCTTGTTGGCAATGAAATAGCTGCCGGAGTAGTATTCCGAATGGATGCATGGACAGTCAGGCAGGTCGAGCTGGTTCATAGGTGGGAATATGACTTCCCGCATGTCCACCTCAACAGGCCTCCTGGTGATATATCTCACATCAGGTTCCGCATACTCGAACCATTTTTTGAATCCTTCAGACGCGCTCTCACCGTCTTCTGCGTAACGGATCCCCGTATCGGTCATCGCAAGGGCTGTATCTTCTGACAGAATCTCGAATTCGATCGCACCGAATTCTATATGTTCGCCGGGGACACATCTGCCGTCGGCCCTGTCGTTTCCCCGGATGGTTATAGCCGGCCTGAGGGCGAGTTCGGTACTGTATTCGGGACGGTAGTCGCTTTTCCAGTATCTTATTCCTGTGCTGAGTTTCTTCAGATGTTCAGGCAGAGCTTCATCTTCCTTCTGTGAGAGCATCCTTACTCCTGTCACTCTTATACTGCTTTTTTCAAAAGATTCTGCATAGACTGTGGTCAGCATTTTGACATCTCCCTTCGTTTGAGCTCATCTCTGATTCTCATTATGATTTTACCTAAATGGTTCTCTCCAACATTATTGCACACTCCCCAGAAGGTATCATTCCAGGTGTTTGTCTCAATGATATCTTCATCTCCAGTATCTATGAGCTTTTGCCTGAAGTCACTATATTCAAATTTCTGACGTATCAATCCTTCCATCACGTCAAGCTTTACTTCTTCCCAATCATTTCTGAGATGCACTTTTTTGCCAAACCGTTTAGCCTTTTTGGGAGAATCAGTAAACATGAAGTATCTGTGTTCTTCAAGATCAAGAGTTTTGGCTGCCTGAAATGCGTGTTCTACTGAGGGGTATAACTCCCCGTCAAGCCGGATCGGCACTGGATGGAAATTGCTTAGAAAATCATATTTGCCTTTGAATCTTGTGATCATAATGTTTTCCCCTCTGCTTATACTCATTCGTCTCTGTATCTTTTATTACACACCCATGCTGCAATAATAATATACACTTTCGTGCGCACCGAAAATGGGACGTGTGGCCCAATGAGGCGCTGCTTCAGCTGAGATACCTCATATCAATCGTCTTTTTCTTCAGATCCGACAGCTGTTCCTCTGCAGCCTGCAGCCTCAGCCGGTTGGTATCGTCGGGCTTCTCGATGAGCTTGTTGAGGTCATCTATCCTACAAACCAGTTTGATGTTTTCTTCCGCTAACCTGTCAGGCATCTTGCTGAAGGAAACTATGAAGTTCAGGACCCGCCGCGCATTTCCGCGGGCTGATTCTCCCATCTCGACCATGTAGCTCTCATCTTCATCGGTCAGTAGGACGTATGGCTTGCTTTCCGGCTGCTTTTCAGGAACGGACAGGGTAAAGCACAGCAGCTGCAGCGACTTCCTTTCCTCCAGACCGGAAATGAATCCCTGGGTGAGGGAACCTACCAGCTGTTTCATTGCTTCGACTTTTTCCTTCTTGCTGTAACTACCCAGCTTCTGGACAGTCCTCCATGCTGCGGGGATACGCTTGTTCTGGAGGTGATCCCATGCTCTTACGAACTCCTCCTTTTCCGTTTCAAGTTTTGTCAGACTCTCTTTTTCCTTTTCCACTACTATACGGAGACTCTTCACCTCGTTTTCAGCCTCTGCGAGCTGTTTCATAAGCGGTTCCGAGAGTGCAAGGGCCTTGACTTCCGCATATGTCAGCACATTGTCCTCCAGGTCTGCTATTGAACGCTGATATGAGCTCCCGGACAGGAACTGTGATATGAATCTCTGCTTCGTCTCCAGTATCTGCCAGGAGTACGAGTCAAAACTGCCTTCAGTGATATATCTGTAAATAAGAATGCTCTCGTTTTCGTTACCGCGTCTTATGATACGGCCCTCTCTCTGCACCATGTCGGCTGGTCGCCACGGTACGTCGAGATGGTGGATGGCCTTCAGCCTGACCTGCACGTTGGATCCTATGCCCAGCTTGAATGTCGAGCCGATGAGTATCCTGACTTCTCCGCGGTTGAACATGCCGAACAGTTCCACTTTTCTGCTGTCGGTATTGTAGTGGTGTATGAAAGCTATCTCCTTCGGGGGGATCCCTTTGTCCACGAGACGTGACTTCAGTTCAGCGTATACGTTGAAATCCTCCTTCTTCGGTGTTGAATAGTCGCAGAAAATGAGCTGCGTGCAACCGTCATACCTGCTGTACAGATCGGCGACCGTCTCGACACAGTTGAATACCTTGGATCTTTTGTCATAAGGCTGGTCCTCGCCGACGAGCTGCAGATCTAGCGCGGCCTTTCTCCCGTCCGTGCTCACCTTAAGCATGTTGTCGACACAGGGATTTACCTTTTCCTTCCTTCGCTTCGCCTTGTTGTACACTCCGTTCCGTATGTTTTCCGTTCTCTCGCACAGAGTCATCATGTAATCAGTCAGTTCCTTGTATTTCTCTATGACTATGTCTGTGTATCCGTCGAAACGGGGGAGGGAATCGTCGTCCATTGCGTAGAATACGGCGACTTTCGAGAACATGCGAGAAAGCTCCGGCAGATTGTGGAAGCGCGAGAACTTTCTGACCATGCGGTATTTCGAGGTGTCGACATCTATCTCTATCAGCTGCTCGGGTTTCGCGAACGTCTTAACCCAGTTGTCGAACTGGTCAAGGTGTGACTTCTCCAGTTCTTCGTACTGAAGATATACCTGCATGGCGTATGCGTCCGATATGGAATTGCAAAGAGGTGTCCCGGTGGCGAATACGGCTCCGCGCCCGTAATCCGAGTTCTGGACGTTGCGGATCTTCTGCAGCATGTCAAGGCATTTATTCGAGCCTTTCGTATTTATCCCGCTGAGGTTCTTCAGACGGGTCTTTATGGGAAGGTTCTTGTAGTTGTGTGCCTCGTCCAGGAACAGTGTGCTGATCTCAAGATCTCCGAAAGTTATATCGCTTTTTCTTGAAGGGGTCATCGAACCGATGAAATCCATGGTCATCTTTTTTATACGCTGCTTTTCCTTTTCCAGCGTTTCCCTGTTCCAGTTGATGTACGGTGTGCTGAGGCGTATTTCGCGGATCGCATCCTCTATCTGCTTAAGCTGGCGGCTCATGTTGTCGAGCACGAGGGCTTCGGAAAGCGGTATCATCTCAAAGCAGCTGTAGGCGATTATTATGCCGTCATAGTCTCCTTCCTTTATCTGTCTTAGAGCTTTCTGCCTCATCTCGGGCCTGAATGTCTTCGGCTCGATCGATATGACTTTTGCCTTCGGATATAGTTCCGTGAAGATCTTCTCCCACTGGCCGACGATATGGTTCGGGACGACGAACATGTTCCTGCGTGAGATGCCTTCCTTCCGCATCTTCATGGCTGCTGCGATCATGATGTATGTCTTTCCCGCGCCGACGTCGAATGCAAGCAGGGTGTTCTTTGATTCTAGGATCTTCTGTACAGCATCCTTCTGGTACGGGTAAAGGTCGTGATCTTCGCTCATGTCCTCGAATTTTAGACCGCTTCCGTCATAATGCTCATTAACGTAACCCGAGAACATCCTGTTGTATGCCTCTTCGACTTCCCACTGCCGGTCCTCATCGGCCCATATCCACTCCCGGAACTCATTTTCGATCAGTTTCTGCTTTTCGAGAGCCGTGATGGTTTCCTTCTCGTCATATCTTCCGTTACTGTCATTCAGCCTGATCTCCCTGAGGTTCAGTGAGGCCTCGATTATGAACAGTGCGTTATACCGGTCAGTTCCGTACGTAACGGTCAGACTGCGGACGTATCGCCATCGCGGGTCCCTTTTGTTATTTACATACCAGTTTCCCGTGACGGGCTCGTAGTCACATACCGGATAATAGACACTTTTCTCATTTATTATGTGGCGTATGAACTCATTAATGATGTTTTTGCTGATCCACGGAGCTCCCAGGGAGACTTCGATTTCAGTGTACGGGACTTCATGCTCGGTGCGCGGTTCTTTCGGCTTCTTTACAAACAGCGTCTGCTTCAGTTCACGTATCTCACGTGCCTGCCTGTAAAGCTCGATCCACTTGTCTAGGGTAAAGGAATCAAGATCGTTTTCCGAAAGTGTGTCTATCAGCTCACGGGCAGGAAGCTCCGGAGAGACCCCAGGCACATGGATAGAATAGTCCTGTGATCCTTCGAAGACCGAATAGTCCCTGTGAAGCAGTTCATACGCTATCTGCCTGCTGAGGATATCATCTCCGACTTTTTCCGCTATCCTGTCTGCTATATAGCCCTTTTCCCTCTGGGCATAGAGCGGCATCCCGTTCTTGATCAGTATGTTTTTCAGTTCCAGTTTCCACAGGATGGAAAGCTGGGCTCTCCGTGAGACTGAACTGTTGTTCTTGGCCAGGCGGCTTACTGTGACATTATCCTTTTCTATGCAGATGATGCCCCAGTGTTCAGGCACCCTGTCCGGTACCGTTGAAAGGTGGCTTTTACCGACTACGATGTAGTTGCAGTCGAAAAAACAGTCATACGTCCGGATCTGTTCAGGCAGACGCTGGTAGTTGTCGCTGTCGCTCTTGATCTCATAGCCGGTCAGCCTGTCGGTGACTGTCATAATATCGCATATGGAACTGCCTATGCTTTTCTCCTGGTATATTCGCATCTCGCTCTTCTGCGCCTGCAGATATGAGATCAGTATCTCTCTTATATCCTGGTCCTTCATCGTACGTCTCCGTTTCTGGTTTTGCTGTAATATTTTTATAACTTTTCATGCACTGAAAACGGGATGTGAAATATGGCAAAAAAACAGGGGCAATGAATCGTCATGCCCCTGAAATTATTTATATTGACTTAATTCTTCAAGACTTATTTCTTACCGCTGTCCCTGTGTTTGTCGCACAGAACTATGATATCATCCATTGCCTGCACGACTCTTTGCGCCTTTTCTATGTCGCTGTTCTTTTCTTTTTTTATCTGGCGCGCCGTGTGGATGAGGGCTTCCATGTCCTTCTTCACTCTATGCTGATCCTTTTCATCGCCAGCGGAAACAGTCTCAAGAAGTTCCACAAGTCTGCTTTGTGCCCAGCACATCTCTTCGATGTAGTTGCCGTCGCGTCCTTCCTCCCAATCCAGTTCAGTGTCGTAATCAATAATACCGTAGGTTTCTTCAAGTGACACTATCAGCTCCGTGTATTCTTTTTCCAGACTTTCCAGTTTTTCCCGTTCAGTATCGATTTCCTTGCGCTCCATCATTTTTACTTTCGTTATTCTTATTTTGTGCTCGTAGTCATTTATTTTGCTGACCAGGCTCACTTATCAAAAATCAATAGTTTTTGAGCGCTTTTTTTAGCCTGTCTTTGATGTTTCTTGCAAGTGATTCCGGATACTTTACGGTAACGAAACCAGCATACTGAAGAGCCCAGTGTTCCATTGCCATGGGACTGACTTTTACAGACACCCTGACTTTGCCTTCATCACATTTAGTGATCCGTATATCCTTTCCGAACCAGTCGATCACCTGGTCGAGGATGAACTCCTCGGCAATGAACTCGACGGTCTCGGGTTTGTCCGTGTACATGTAGGGAAGGGCGGTCGAAAGATCCTTGTAATTTATACCGTTCCTGAACCCATCTATCGTCGTGATCGGTGTAAGCTTGTTTTCGGTTATCCTCAGATTTGAGATGCGGTCAAGGCGGTGGTAGATCATGTTCTGCCAGTGCTCCTCCCATCCCATCAGATAGTACCTCTGGTTGTGCAGGATGAGCTGGTAAGGGCTCACATGGTGCGGGTGCGTCCTGTGCAGCTTCTTGTCCGCTCCGTATTTGTTGTAGTCGAAGCAGATCTGCTTCTTCTGCTCGATTGCCTCGTCGATGAGCTCTATGTTGTAGAACAGGGCAGGGTTCTCGGTCTTGTCCCAGTCACCAACGGAATGTATATGTTTCACGTGTGAGCGGAAATACTTGTTAGACAGGCAGCAGAGCTTCTCTATAAGGTCCTTCGTGTACTTCGCCGGTATATGCTTGCTGGAAAGGACGCCGTCGATCAGCATCCTGAGCTCGGAGTCCGTGAAGTCGCGCTCGCACAGATAGCTGCCTTCGCGCGTGGATTCGATATCCAGGCCGGCATCCTTCAGAAGATTTATGTTGCGGCTTATGGCTTTCCTTTCGACTGTGATGCCATATTCCTTTTCAAGTATGTCGGCTATATCCTCCTGCTTGAGGGGATGGTCATAGTCGCTGTACTTGTAATAGATCTGCAGTATTCGCAGCAGAGCGAGTTTTTTCGGTTCCAGACTTTCCATATCGTTCCTCCAAAGTGATTCTACGGAATATAATGTACCATATTCGGTGCACAGAATCAAGAGGTCGGAAACGGTTGGAGAAACTTTTTGCATGATTTTATTAACTGCCCTGAGCGGTGCCCGGCGACAGCTCGGGGGTTTCCTGCATCACGGTATCATCCGTCCTGTATCTGTTAATCAGTTCCTCGTGAGCGAGTATAAGATTCCTGAGATCAGCACTGAGCCTCAGCTTTTCTCCCCTGTCGATGCAGACCTTGGCGTAGTCGTCCGCGTACATCCTGATACGGGGATAATGAGGCATCAGGACGTTTGTATAGTAGTTCCTCACGAACATGCGTGCGCTGAAGCCGCTGTACAGGATGTCAAGATCTATAGACTTGGAGACGGCCGGCGCCTCAAGACCGGCTATGGCGTCACGGTCACACGGATCGATCTCCTCGAGAAGTGCCAGCATCACGTATCCCGTATTTATGTCTGTCCTGTCCAGATCAACATCAAGGCTGTTCCCGTCTTTCACGAATCTGCCTAGGAGTTCTGACGGCGTTCTGCAGTTGAGAAGTTCGCTGTAGGTGACCGGGGGCAGGAAACAGCCGCATTCCGATATGGTGGACGCGACATGCCTGAGTATGGGCCTGTTCTCCTTTTCTGATATGGCAAGGAGAAAATCAACGGTGAAATTCCTGAATCTGCTGCTTGCCTTCAGTGCCCTGTTGATCTCATAGGGAACTCCGTTCCTCTCGCATCTAATGCCGTCTTTTATTAACGGGAACTCGCCCCAAAACCCATAGAAATCGCTATATTCCACATCTGACACCCGGGCGTAATCTTCCTTGAGCTCGAAATCCGCCGATATATGCCCTCCAATATTCCTGTATCTCACTTCTTTTACAGTGCAGAAACGGGCGGACCATCTTCCGCCGGAAACTTTATAAACAGCACACTGAGGGATCCCGTCATCTGTCAATGAGTACGGGAAGTCCTGCTTCAGCTCAGGGAGTCTGACTTTGCTTTCCTTCGGGTATTTCTGGTCAAGAAAATCCCTGACGGCTAGGAACTGATCCTCCAGTTCAGGTGATACGTAATACTGGACAGTGTCCTCTCTTTTGGAACGGTCACCGACGGTGAGCGAGCTCTTCTGCGGGCCGAAATGCTTCTTCAGAAGCTTTTTCACAAGTTTTCTGTACATGTCATGCACCTAATCTGCCCTTGACGCGGCAGTCCAGCCTTTTTCATTCTTTTCTTTCAGCTCCTCTAACTGCTGTCTGGATATATGGGCTTTGCGTAGATCCCGCCCGTCAGGAGCGGAAACACATCCAAGAAATTCCATTTCCTCCACACTCCGTATTCAGACTGCGACCTGTACGATTGTGCAGCCCTCCCGAATATTCTCTATATCCTTCATGGTTATGACACGTTTTTCAGAAAGCGCTCCGGCTATCTTCTCGAAAAAGTCCGTATTCTTCGCGATGATCTCCTTTGCCTTGAGGTAGCAGCGCTCAGCCTCGGACGCGATCGTCTGTTCCTGCCTTGCCTTGAGTGCTTCTGAATCCATCGACCTGAAGCTGAACAAGGAAAGGCCGCAACTTCCGTAAAGCATCAGGCTCCGCAACGTGCTGAACGCACTGTCCATATCCGAGTAGCATCCGCTGCCGCGGATACCGAATTTGAGTTCAGTGGCAGCCATGCCTGCAAGGTCTGTTATCACAGTTGTTATCTTTTCTCCGTTTTCTGGAAGGTCCCCGTCATAGTACATGATCGCATAGCCGTCCAGGCGGGGGCTTTTGCAGAGCGCGGTCGCGATAGTGACGCTCCCGGGGCGGAGCACCTCCGAGACGGTGACGTGTCCGGCTTCATGATATATGGTCTTCCGGAGGTTCTCCGGACAGTCCATAGGGTCTTCAGAAATATACTGATGGCACTCATCGCCGTAGTCATAGCCTGAATCAGAGAATATGGTCTTCATGCATGCCTGCGTAAAGTGACTCATCGTTATTTCCTCGGCTCCTTCATAGCCTGCTATCAGACCGGCTTCGTTCAGCACGGACTCCAGCTCTGCGCAGGAACGGCCGGCCGTCATCCTTGCCATGGCCTTCGCATCAGACTCACTGACGAACTTCTTGCCCTTCAGGTAATGGGCTATTATCTTTTCACCGTCATCCCCGCGTGGGACATCTATCTCCATTATCCTGTCGAAACGGCCCGGCCGCAGCAGGGAATCGGGAAGCTTATTTTTATCATTCGCGGTCGCCAGCACGAAGACACCTTTTCCCCGGACATCGTCAATGCATGACTGCACCGTGACGTATTCCTCCGCATCCCTGTGATTGCGGTCACTGTTCGAGAACTTGTCCATATCGTCGAGGAAGACTATGCAGGGCGCCGTGCCGGAAGCTTTTGCGAAAGTCTTCCTTATCTTTTCCAGAAAACCGTCGTCATGCTCTTTCCTGCGGCATACATGGTAAGGCAGGGTGCTGGCCCTGATCAGGCAGTGTGCCATAAGGGTCTTGCCAACGCCGGGCTTCCCGTGCAGGAGCAGGCCGCTAGGGGCCCTTACCCCCAGCTTTCCGTATCTTACGGGATCCCTGAGATAGTCGCTTATCCTCTCGAGCTCCTTCTTCACACAGGAATAGCCTATTATGCTGTCGAAGGAAAGGTCTTCCTCAGGCCCCCTGGAAAGGTATCTCCTGTCGTACCGGCTTACCGCTTCCTCTATCTTCGCCCTGTCCGGCTCCTTCCCGGCACGCAGGACTTCGTCGTCGGTTATGCCCAGCTCCCGAGCGCATTCCCCGCAGAAGCCTCTCCTTTCACCGCTGTCCCCGTCTTCACCGTTGATGATGAACAGGGCCGGTCTTTCATTGCAATTCTCGCATATCATATCTTCAGTCCGCCGGTATAAGGGCCGTCAAGGGCCGCCGGCCGGTCTCCTTAGTATAAGTAACTTTACCATTCACGGTAGACTCTGCTGAACTGCACTCTGTGGAACGGATTCTTCTCAGTGCTCTGCAGACCGCAGTAATGCCATCTGCCGATGCAGTCCTCCACGTTTTCGAGAGGCAGCCCGAGAGAGCCGAGATATTCCGGGAAGCCGGTGTTCCCGGTTCTTTCGAATTCTTTCTTGTCCGCTGAAATGTCGCAGAGCTCAAGGATATAGTCCATGCCGGCGACGTACAGCCACATACAGATCTCGATCTCCATGCCGTCATCCAGCTTCCACAACTCTGTCGAGAGGATCACGACTTCCTCATCGTCGCGTGTCTCTCCGGTGTTGACGGCTTCACCTGACTTGTGCTTTGCGAGTCCGCTCAGCAGATAGTCTGTCTTTCTGTATTCTTCCATTTGGCCTCCTCCGTTTCATTCTTTGTATATACAGATCTTTTACTGATCCGCATCCCACGGTATATATAAGACCGCACCGGAAGGAATTTTGTTAGCTTCAGTGCTTGATTTCCCTGAAAATATCGTGCAATCCCGCGATGACGTCGAAATGGCTTCCGGAAGAGTCGCTCACGGGCCTGCAGGGGCTTCCGGTGACTTCACCCGAGACGCACTTCTCACGCAGCGCTGACAGCGCTTCAGCCACATAATCATCAGACCAGTCGCATGTGTATGTGAAGTACTCGACGAAGCAGAGTTCCTCTCCTGACATGCTGCGGCAGGGAAGGACCCTTACCTGGCACAGCGTCTCACCCGTGCTCCGGGCGAAGACCGTATAGTTTATGGTGCGGGAAAACTCCCGGTCGAGGGGCATGATGGACCTGAGCTCCTCGTCCGACGCGTTACGGTACTGTTCCGGGAAGAGGTCCCTGGCGCGGAGTTCGCTGACATATCCCTCAAGGTCCCGTTCCGTCGAGGCCGGCATGATATAGGTGTGGGGAGTCTCAATAAATTCCTGCCTTATCTTCATGAGGAGCTTGCCGAGAAGGTTCTGCGCTTCTTTGTTCCTGCACTTATCGCATCTGCATTTTCCCCATTTGTTGTCGTGCCATCTGTTGCCCTCCACGAGCTCGGCATCGCCTGTGGAGATCAGGAGACGGGCGAGGGATGGGTCAGAGAATTTTATGCGCAGGATGTCCTCCATGACGTGCACTGACAGTCCGTCCCAGTTTGGCGGGAGCTTTTCCTTCTTTCCCATCATCTTTGCCCTGACGGGGTTGTTCTGGACAGTGTATCTTATCCTTACTTCATGGTCTGGGCACTTGGCTGCCTGGAATGCGTTTTCTGCGCAGGGGTATACAAGCCCCTGATACCTGACGGGTGATTTGTAGAAATTCGACAGGTACGAGTACTCGCCTCGGAAATCGTCTATAAGCATTGCGTTCACTTCCTTTCGCGTACATGATACAGTTTCATATGCACCGGAATCGGTACATGAAAAATCCGTGGGGCACTGATGCGAATCAGCAGGGAAGCGGGACATCTCAGGTGACGGGGTTGATCGCTTTCCGGCATACAAAAAATAATGAAATTCGTCATCAGAGTGTCGAAATCGCGGACCCGATGTGATATAATGTAAATTGGTTTAATATAAATATAAATAAAAATATTAATACTCGCTAAAACTGGAGACCGGGACATGACTGTACAGGAAGCCTGGAAGATACTGAGAGAATACCGTCAGAATACGAATCCTTCGGAAGACGACCGGTTCGTCTACACCGAGGCGATGAAATATCTTATCGAAGAGACGAAGGATTCCAACTACATGGTGGAGCTCGGCGGATACTACTACGGGATAAGGCAGTTCGACCTCGCCCTGAAATACTATGAGCTGGCAGCCGAATACGACAACATATACGCTATCTCCGACCTCGGGTACATCTGGTACTACGGAAGGACAGGCGAGAAGAACTACGAGAAGGCGTTCAGGTACTTCAGCAGGGCTGCCGACATGGGGGATCTCATAGCTAAGTATAAAGTCGCCGACATGTACAGGAACGGGTACTACGTAGAGAAGGACTATGAGAAGTACAAGTCGATCATAGAGAAGTTGTACCCGCTCGTAAAGAACGCCAAATGGCTTGAAGAGCCGCTACCGGAGGTCTTCACGAGACTGGCGAAGATACGTTCGGAAGAGGGAGAGACGGAGAGCGCGCTGGAACTCTACGACAAAGCCAGGGACTTCCTTGCGCAGCGTATAAGGAACGACAGGTTCTTCGGGAACCTTAACATCATGAAGTGGATGATCGGGGACATATACAGGCTTAGGGAGTTCGATCCCGGATACATCAGACTGTACGACCTGTACCACATCCTGTCGGTGCCCGCAAAAGTCCGGTTCCGCTTCGAGGAAGGCGAGCACGAGGTAGAGTCGGTGAAGGAGGAGGGCGGCCTTGCCATACGTTTCGACGACAGATGGTACAGGGACATCGACGACTTCTTCAAAAAGGCCGAGCTCGACGGCGAGTACATCACTTCAAGATACGATGAACTGTATGATTTCGAGGTAGTCTGATGGATCTTATAAAAATCCGGCGAGAGCAAATATGAGGAGTATGAGCGCCTGCTCATAGAACGGGACCTTCTGAACAAGGAGACCGTACAGATCCGGACCGTGTATCTGCAGATGTTCGGCGAGCATATAAACGAAAACTACGAGGTAAAGCTTGAGTGCATCAAGTGCAAGAAGACGATATCATACTACCAGAGCGCCCTGAACCACGGCGGAGAGGTGGATGCGAAGGCCATGCAGGAGTTCCTCGACAGGGAGATGGCCGCGTACTACGCCACCCTGAACCGCATGATAAGGGAAAGCAGAGAGGCTAATGAGTCCGGGATGTCGACTCCCTATGAAGCAAAACGCTCGAAGGAGATCTACCGGAAGCTGGCCAAGCTGATCCATCCGGATCTCAACCCGGCCACGGACGGCTCGCCCAAGCTCCAGGAGCTCTGGCAGAGGATCCTCATAGCATACGCGCGCAACAGCGTGAAGGAACTGGCGGAGCTAGAAGTGCTCGTCAGGAAGGTGCTGGATGACCTCGGCATCAGCGGTGAAAGGGCTGACATACCCGACATCGAGGAAAAGATAGAGGAAGTCAAAAAAGAGATATACGACATCACGAACACGGAACCGTACACCCTGCAATACCTTATAGACGATCCGGAAAGCGCCCGGAAGAAGATCGAGGAGATCGAGGCCGATACTGCAGAATACAGGAAGTACCTTCAGGAACTGAAGGATGTCATCGCGAGGATGCTCGCAAGCGGAGGACTCCACATATATGTCGAATGACCTTATAGAACACAAGAGCGGCGATATAATCTCCGCCATAGACAGGCAGGGGATAGGTGAGATACTGAAGCCGCTCATACAGGAGATACACCTTTTCGATTCTTACGTCGCGGGCACGGCCCATCTCGCCGACCCGGGCGTCCTTGATGAGATAAAAGTCGGAGACAAGCTGTTCCTCGTCCGGGAGGACAACAAATTCGATTCCAACGCCATAGTCATAAACACCGAGAAGCAGAAGAAGCTCGGCTACGTGCCCGAGAAGGACGACGTGATATTCGCAAGGCTCATGGATGCCGGAAAGACCCTTATGGCAAAGATAAAGGACGTGTCCAGAATCGGTACCTTTACGAAGATATCCATAGGGATATACCTCGTGGACTACTGACGGGAAGGAAAAGAGGACATCGCTGTCCTCTCTCCGTCATATTCCCATCTTCTCGACGATCCCCGTCTCATGCAGGTCGATGTGTGCCTTGCCGTTTATGAGCGCCGCGTAGTCGATCCTCGGGACGCTGCGGTCTATGCCCTTCATGCAGTAGTATCCTCCCAGGACCTTTACGGAACGGTCCCTGTAAAGGAGGATGATGACCTCGGACTCCGCCCATTTCCTGACATTGCCTGAGAGCAGGGACCTGCTCTCATCCTGCCACCTGACAGGGGTGAGATCGGCTTCGGTAAGCTCCCTGAGCGTGACTCCGCCTTTTCCCGGGCCGCCCGTATCCCTGAACCTGAAACCCATCTCCTTAAGTTCCAGGAACACGGTGTGCCTGTAGATGTTCTCGAACCTGACGAAGAAGTCGTATGCCGTCCTGTCATCACCGGCCTTCTGTCTTGACCAGGCGTCATAGAAGCCGGCGAGGGTCCTCTTCTTTCCCTCAGGGGAAGCCTTCTTCCTGTACCTGCGGAACGCGGCGTTGCGCTTCGAGCACTCCCGTTTCGCTTCCGCGATACCGGAGAACAGATCGTTCTGCCGTCTGCCGTAATCGTAGCAGACGTCATCGTCCCCCGTCACGTCGATAAGCCCGCCGTAGGGCTCGTATCTGCACAGCACGGCCTCATGCTCCTCGACGACCCACGCGGTCTTCTCGAAATCATCCGGTTCCCTTACCGCAACGAAATAGAACCGGTCTCCTCTTGTGATTCTTTTTGCGAACATTTCCTTATCCTCGCTTTTCATATAGATTTCCCAAAAAGAGAGGCAAAGAAAAACGCCCATCGTTCCGACAGGCGTAAAAAAGCAAAAACAAAAAACCCATCGGTCAAGCTTTGGCACCTTACCCGAAAGGCAGGTTGCCGGCGGTCACAGGGCTTGTCCCTCGCGCACTCTTCATAGGTTGACCCAAGTATACACTTGAAAGAAACAAAAATCAAGCCCCTTTTCAGATATATAAGACACAACGCCTCAATGAAAAATCAGATGCCCGGAGTGAAACAGAGATGAGAAAGAACAAAGGACACATACTGCTGATCGCTGCAATAACAGGGATACTGCTGACGGTACTCGCTGTATGTGTTTTCGGCGCGGAGATCGTCAGGACGGAACAGGAATGGCTGGATGAGACCTCCGGCCTGCCGTCCGGTCTTTCCGATCCCGACGGCACGGCATATTACTACTATGGACAGCTCATACCGGAATCCAGAGTCTTATACAACTATATAAAAGACGCTGCCGTGTCCGGCGAGGACACCACCGTATACATCATCGGATACGATATCATGGGAGACGACTTCTGGGAGGACAATGCCAAGTTCGCCTGGAACGCTCTTGTGGCCGACGATCCCCTGACGGCATCACTCGTGACATTCGATTACGCCTGCTTCTGGGACCGCTCCGCCATATACATCAGAAGATCGTCCGTGGCGACTGAATATGCACAAAACAAGGCTGAAGCCAGGATGGCACAGATAACGGATTCGATAGATCCCTCCGCGGACAGGTACACAAAGCTCAGGACCCTGCTGGAAATAATGGGGAGGGAGATGAGGTCCGACCCGGACAGGTGGTACGGCGGGGTGAAGGGAGAACTCTACGACACGACGCCCTTCGGGCCCCTCACGAAGAACATGGGGGACGGCCGTGGCCTGGCCCTGACGCTGAAGGCGCTCTGCAGCAGGCTGGGCATCCCCTGCATATACGTATCGAACGGATCCTTCTGCTGGAACTGCGTGCTGATGGAGGACGGGCTGTGGTACGCCGTAGATGCGTCGCAGGTCGTGCAGGATTATGAATCAAAAGATTTCCTGGATCCCGCATGGGATCCCGGGGAACATATGGATGAGGCTCTTCTCATGGGGAGCTCAACACGGTGCTACGCCGAAGGCCCATATAATTACGCGGAACTGAAGGTCCTCTCTGACTATTATTCCACGATGCCCGAGACTTTCCCGGAACTCTCTGAGACGCAGTATGTCTACGCCGGGGAATATCAGTCGGCATACGTCCCGGGGGCACAGGGATTCGAAGAGCCCGCGGGAGGATTCACTTATGTCATGAATGATGACGGTGTGAGCTGCGCCGTCACGGGATACGAAGGGCAGGGCTCCGGGGATCTCGTGATCCCCGATGCCCTCGGAGGACTGACCGTCACCCGCATAGCCGACGGCGCCTTCTGGTTCGAGGACCGGTTCACCGGGGATCTTGTGATACCCGATTCGGTGACTGTCATAGAGACATCGGCATTCTTCAAGTGCGAGGCACTGACAGGGGATCTTGACATGTCCGCGAACTGCACCGATATAGGATACTACGCATTTTACGGCTGCACGAACCTTCACAGCGGCGGTGAGTTCACCTCACATGTGGTGAACACCGGGGATCTCGCGTACTGTAAGTGTGAGAATTTCACGGGAACATACTACGTTCCCGAAGGAGATATATGGAAGGACCCCATAGACGGGACTTCCTTCACGGCCCTGGCCCCGCTGGGCGGAGAGGCCAATACATGGTATTCCTCATATGACGGGATACTCTATACGAAGGACGGCACGGAGCTTGTCTGGTGCCCTGAGGCACGGACCGGTGACGTGACCGTAAAAAGCGGGACTGTGAAAATAAGGGGGGAGGCGTTCAGGGACTGCGGAAAGCTCGGAGCGCTCACCCTTCCCGAAGGACTGCGGGATATCGGGGACGGGGCCTTCTGCAACGCGGTCTTCACCGGAGACCTGTACCTGCCGGATTCCGTGACTTCCATAGGGGCATATGCATTCTGCTGTGATGTCCCCGGGGAAAAGCGGGGGAACCTGCATCTTCCTTCAGGGATCACGGCGATCCCTGACGAGGCCTTCCGTTACTGCCGGTTCACAGGAGAACTGGTCATGCCGGAATCCGTTTCCTACATCGGGAGCTACGCCTTCTCGGGCAACGACTTCACGGGCTCCTTCGACATATCGGACAGACATATAGACACAGGCGAATACGCCTTCGAGGGCATAGACACCTTCACCTTCTTCTCCTGCTGCTGCGGGGAGAGGGTCCGCAAGAGCAGCTACGGGGAGGTCACGACCCTCTACTGCTCGAAATGCTACGGCGGCTTCACACTGAACGCCCCGGAGAACGGGAACCTTGAGATAAGGGAGACCGTGGCCGAATGGGCCGCGAGACAGGAGAACGTCCCGGACATGTCAGCGGATCCCGTCCACTACTTCTACTACAACCAGCTGACGGACGAGGAAAAAGTCGTCTACTTCATTATAAACGACATATACGCGGCCGGCCGCGGCGTCACCATCGAATTCACCGACGGGGGGAGCAGTCACATCCTTAGCGCATACCTTTCCGTCATGAACGCGGCATACGCCCTGAGGATGGACAGCCCGCTCCTCGGGGACAAGGAGCTCAGCCTGAGATTTTTCACCGACCACATCGGTATAATGTACTCGTTCCTGATCCCCGACGCCTCGAGGGAGGCAAGGGCCCTGAGGAATCTGGCGAGGATCGCAGCTTCGGTGGACCGGTCCGCGGACCGGTACTCCCAGCTGAGGACCGTCTTCACCCTTATGTCGGATAGCATGTTCTACGACTGTTACCTCGACCTGTCATACAGCAACTACGACCTGAACTGGAGCGCCTACGGCCCCCTGGCCGACGGAGTGGCGGTCTGCGAAGGCCTGTCCCACGCCCTGAAGGCCATCTGCGACCGGCTGGACATCCCCTGCCTCATAATCTTCAATGACGAGCACGCCTGGAACTACGTTCAGATGGAGGACGGGCTCTGGTACCTCATGGACGCCACGGACGTGGTGAGGTTCTCTGATGAATGCATGTCGGAGGAACCCTGGGACCCGGACCTCTACGCGGATTACTACATGCTCATCGGAAGCTCCAGCCCCATATATACGCAGGACACCAGATATTTCTCAAGCGAAATCTATATCATTCATCCGGAGCTGGCTGACTGGGAGGACGTGATACCGGCCCTGGCCGAGGACAGATACAGATATGACGGGGAATACGAGAGCGCCCTCCTTGACGTGCCGGAGGAGCCGGCCCCGGAGGCAGGTTTCTCCTGGGTATATACCGGCGACATGACGACAGGGATAGGCATCAGGATAACCGGATACGACGGGTCCTATGACTGCGATCTCGTGATCCCGGCATACATAGACGGATATCCCGTCACCACCATCGGCGAGTGCGCCTTCAGGAACATGTTCGGTTTCACCGGGGACCTGGTGATCCCGGATACGGTGACGAAGATCGAGCGCAAGGCCTTCGAGGGATGCCATTTCACGAAAAACCTCACCATGTCTAAAAACATAAAGGATATAGGCCGATGCGCCTTCGCCGGAAACGACTTCACCGGCAGGGTGGACGTCTCGGATCCCGGGATCACCGTGGGCCGGTACGCCTTCCTGGACTGCAGCAGCTTCGCGGGCTTCGCCTGCTCCTGCGGCAAGTTGCATGAGACCGAGAGGGTGGAGCCCGAAGGTGAGACCGACGGATACGTGAAGTACTGGTGCGACAACTGTGAGGGGGGATATACTAAGATCCTGCCCTGGGACGCGCCGGCATATGTCCCCGGGGACATCGACGGTAACGAGACCGTCGACATATCGGACGTCATAGCCCTTTTGCAGCACAGCCTGTTCCCGGACCTCTATCCCGTGGACTATCCGGGGGATCCGGACTTCAACCATGACGGGAGCTTCGACATACAGGACGTGATAGTCCTGCTCCAGTACAGCATATTCCCGGATCTTTACCCGCTCAGGTGAAATACATAAGAGAAGATACAAGTTTACACATGACATACGTGAAACGACCTTTGTGAGTGAGGGATTATGAAGAAAAAACTGTTTTACCCGGCGCTTGTGATCCTGCTGGCGGCGTGCCTTTCGGCAGGTCTTATCCTGACGGGTTGCGGAGGCAGACAGAAGAGATCCGTAACTTCCTTTGAGCAGTTCCACGAGCCCGGGGTGAAGGTGGGCATCTCCTTCAACCTTCTGGAGTTCAAGACCTTCAAGGAGGACTATCCCGAGGCGGAAGTGATAGCGTACCACGACATGCAGACCGGTATCCAGGACGTGGCAAAGGGAAGGATAGACGCCTACATATACGAGAGGGAGATCCTTGACCAGGCAATACAGAACGGCATCACGGGAGTAACGCTCCTGAAGGAGAGCTACAGCAGCAACGACGTGGCCGTGGGCCTGTCCCCGGTATCGAAGATCCCCGACCTCGAGAACAGGATCAATGCTTTCATAGCGGAGCTCCGGGAAGAGGGCATCCTCGACGACATGTACCGCCGCTGGGTGATCAGCGGGGAACAGACCATGCCGGACATAAAGCCGGCGGAGGATCCCGGGTATCATCTGAGAGTCGGAACCGTGGGCACCATAATGCCGTACTCCTACTACGAGGGGACGGAGCTTACCGGATACGACATAGAGCTGGCTTACCGCTTCGCCTCCTGGCTGGGAGCTGACCTCGAGTTCAAGACATACGATTTCAGCGGCATCCTGGCGGCCGCCGCCACGGGGGACGTGGACTGCATAATGTCGAATCTGTTCCACACCACTGAGAACGACGGCACCATCCCGTTCTCAGACACCATATTTACAGTAGAGACCACAGCTCTCGTGAGAATCGGCGGCGATACCGTGACATCCCCGGACGATCTCGCTGAGGGCGATATCGGGGTCATCACGGGATCCAATTTCCCGGAGCATATAAAGGGAAGGCTGCCGGACGCCAACGTGGTGTACTACAACACGACGGCGGACGAGCTGTATGCCCTGAACAACGGCAGGATCGACGCCGTGGCCCTGGACGAGCCCGTGGCACGGAACGTGCTGGCCCAGAGCGACTCATTCACCGTGCTCACGGAGAAGCTGGCGGACCTGGACTACGGGTTCATATTCGAGATGAGCGAAGGCGGAGAGAAGCTCCGTGACGATTTCAACGGGTTCCTTGAGAGGATAAAAGCCGACGGGACCATGGAGGCACTGCAGAAGAAATGGTTCGACGCCCCGGACCTCGATGAGGTGGAGATGACGGACTACCGGGAACTGCCGGACCCGAAGGGGACCATAGATCTGGCTACCATAACGAATCCCCCCTTCTCCTTCTTCAGGGACGGCATGGCATGCGGATATGATATCGAGCTGTTCACCCTGTTCTGCCGGGAGTACGGCCGGGGCCTGACGGTCACGGACGTGAACATGGACGCCATACTGTCGACGGTCCAGTCGGGTAAATACCATACCGCCTGCTGCGGCATAAGCATCACGGAGGAGAGGAAGGAATCCATGCTGTTCTCCCTCCCGGTATATTCCGGGGGCACGGTGCTCGTTGTCAGGAACAGCGGGGCAGACGGGGACGGGAACTTCTTCACATCCGTTGCCGGAAGCTTCGAGAAGACCTTCATAAGGGAGGACCGCTGGCTCCTGTTCCTTGAGGGCACGGGAACCACGCTGCTCATCACGGCACTGTCGGTGATCTTCGGGACCCTGCTGGGCTTCGGCGTCTACATGCTGTGCCGGAAGGGCAACAAGATAGCGAACGCCATCACCAGGTTCTTCATCTGGCTCATCCACGGCATGCCCGTGGTGGTGCTTCTGATGGTGCTCTACTACGTCATATTCGGAAAGGTGGCAGTCTCGGGTACCGTCATATCGGTGCTGGGCTTCACCCTCATATTCGGCGCCGCCGTCTTCAGTATGCTGAAGAGCGGAGTGGGAGCCATAGACAAAGGACAGACCGAGGCCGCCCTGGCTCTCGGGTATACTGACAGAAGATCATTCTTCCGCGTGATCCTGCCCCAGGCCCTTCCTCACTTCATGCCGGCCTACAAGGCCGAGATCACCAGTCTCATGAAGGCCACGGCCGTGGTCGGGTACGTCACGGTCCAGGATCTTACGAAGATGGGCGACATCGTGAGGAGCCGCACCTACGAGGCATTCTTCCCGCTGATAGCGGTGGCCGTAATATACTTCCTCATATCGGCTCTCCTCATATTCATAGTCAAAAGGATAGAGATCAGGATAGATCCCCGGCGCCGTACGGGAAAAAGCATACTCAAGGGGGTGAACTTAAGATGATAGAGCTTGTGCACCTTGAGAAGAGATACGGTGACGTCACGCCACTCAGGGACGTGAGCGTCACCATAAACGACGGGGACGTCATCTCCGTAATCGGCCCTTCAGGGACCGGTAAATCCACGCTTCTGCGCTGCATCAACATGCTGGAGAGGCCCACGTCCGGGCAGATACTTCTGGACGGGGCGGACATCACGGCGTCGAAATACGACCTGACCCTTGCCAGAAGAAAGATGGGAATGGTGTTCCAGTCCTTCAACCTCTTCGGGCATCTCACGGTCATAGAGAACCTTATGCTGGCCCCCGTGGACATACTGAAGAAATCCAGGCAGGAGGCCTACGACACTGGCATAGCTCTCCTGAAGAGAGTGGGCCTCGCCGGACGGGAGTTCCAGTATCCGGACCAGCTGTCCGGAGGACAGAAACAGAGGGTGGCCATTGCAAGGACCCTTGCCATGGATCCGGACGTCATACTTCTGGACGAGCCCACCAGCGCCCTGGACCCCACCATGGTGGGTGAGGTGCAGACGGTCATAAGGGATCTTTCCAGGAGTGGCAAGACCATGATGATCGTGACCCATGAGATGAGATTCGCAAGAGAGATATCGAACCGGGTGTTCTACATGGACGACGGGGGCATATACGAGGACGGGACGCCGGATCAGATATTCGGCTCACCGCAGAAGGAGCTCACCCGCCGCTTCATCAGGCAGCTCAAAGTGCTGGAGCTGAAGATAGACAGCCACGATTTCGATTTCCCGGGTGCCGGAGGACAGATAGACCTCTACTGCATGCAGAACGACATGATGCCGAGACAGAAGTACCACATACGCCTGGCCGTGGAGGAGCTGGTCCAGCAGATACTCCTTCCGGAGTACGAGGATCCGGATATACGGGTGACTGTCGAATACTCGTCCGCAGATCAGACCGTCTCCGTGTCCGCGGGCTATAAGGGAAAACAGTTCGATCCCATGGAAGCGGAAAACGACCTGGCACTGACGGTGCTGAAAAGCATCTCGGAAGATATCGGATATACTTACGATGAAAAAGCGGAGATACAGAATCACGCTGTTATAAAGCTCGCGTGATCCTCCAGTGAAATACAGAAAAGGAAAATACCAATGATGAGAAACAGGATCCCCTCAGTCATCCTCCCCCTCCTAATATCCCTCATGCTAATACTGTCCGCTGTCCCTTCCATGGCAGCAGGACTTCAGGGGATAAGGAACGGGGAAGTCACGTCAGATGACGCCGCGCAGACATTCGAATACATCCATGACCCCCGGGACAATCCCGCCGCCATGGCGGACATCATAAGGGACGAAAACGCCGTATACGGATTCCGTCCCAGCGAGACAGGCAGCCTGAAGCAGTACGCGGACGCCGACTGGTCCGATCCCGCTATCGTCGAGCAGGGAAGGCAGGACAGGATAGCGTACCACGAGAGCATAGCCGATATGTACGACATGCTCCGGGAGATGCGTTCCGAGGGCAGGAGCACCGAGGAGATCGCGAGGGCCGTCAGCACCAGAAGGAACGAGCTGCGCATAGAGGCATGCAACGGCGATCCCGATGCCCTTGCCAGACTGAAGGAGAGGAATCTCGAGAAGTACGGACATGAGGAAGGTCCTCTCCCGGACGAGCTCTTTGAACAGTACGGTTCCTGGGACACGGTGATCATAAAGGCGTTCAGTCCCAACTCAGGCATGGACGCGTGCCTGGGGCTCTACGACGATTATTATGACATATATGTGGCAATGGGCCAGATACAGCAGGAAGAGGTAATGCCTTCCGGAGAAGAGGAGCCGGTGTCGCCCCAGACCGGTTATACCGATCTTACAGCGGTATATACTGTGATTATGGTAATATCTGCTTCACTGGCAGCGAAGCTCTTCACCAAAGCAAAGAATAAGGAAAACATCTGAGGACATCCGCACAAACGTTATATTTACAGGAGGACTATAACATGGATAAGAAGAAGCTCATCGTTATATCATTGCGGTCATACTGGTTGCAATCGCCGCAGCAGTAATCATCGCGCTGCTCCTGAACAGAGAGCCCCAGGTGGGGAAGTTCGATCTTGCCGAATACTGTACCCAGATCGAGTCGTTCCCGTCGGAGGAGGACATCGGTCCCGTGAAGGATGCGAAGGATCTTCTCGAAAAGGCTGAGAAGGTGCTTAAAAAGGTCTTCGGGGATACGGTGGATGACGAAAAGCCATACACAGTGTCCTGTCAACTACCCGCCGCCTCTGTAGAGGCGGGGGCTTGGGAATCGTAAGATACGGTTCTTCAGGTCCGGGTTGACTACCCTCAGTGGCAGAAGCAATTCAGCCGCTACGTTATCCCGGTCAACACACCGGCGGACGTGAGCCCTAATCCGCCGCTCTGTG
>JAEEGL016794357.1_pt1 | contig 35548 bp, 34 predicted proteins | sample 9134231 | NCBI WGS metagenome assembly JAEEGL01 (sample SAMN16246548, study PRJNA631951) | gut metagenome | biome: gut microbiome; feature: rumen; material: fiber-attached | host: Bos | place: Iran: Karaj | collected 2018-10
CTGTTCCCGACGCTTAAGAGTATCCAGTAAGAAAGCCAGTATTTATGCGGTTTTGCGGGACTGAACAAACGTTTGACCACTTTTTGACCACAAAAAAACCCGTTTCAGTCGGTATTAACCGGTAATGATTCTGTGAAAAAGACATAAATGACCCTAAAAGATTAGGCCACTTTCTAAGAAATTAGAAAGTGGCTTTTTTGCGTTTACGCTTCCGTCACGAGAAAACCCATAGGAGGAAAACCAAAATGATTGAAGAAAACTACCTGAACAGCGAAAAAGTGGATGAAGTGAAGAAGAGGAACCGCAGTTTGCGCCGCCAGTTCCTGAAGTACAAGGACGCAGAGATCGTTTATAGTCTTACACACAGAAAACTTCTGGAAATGGCTGACGAGGCCGGAGCAATCTACCGCGTGGACGGAACGGTCCTGATCAACCGGGACATCTTTGATGAGTACCTGGAGCAGTTTCATCAGAAACCCTGCACCTATTCGGCCTATACCAAGAGAAAACAGTCTGAAACAGGCGGAAAGGAGCAGGGATGACTGGAAATATATGGATGTGCTCCCATCTGTTGGATGCTGAGGATTTGGACTTCGGTAAGCACGAGTTTATCACTTACAAGATGGGTCAGCAGTATTACGGCATGGGAGAAAAGAGATTTGCTACTCTCGCTTGGAAATCCGGTGCCGTCTATAAATGCGGAAAGTTGGTGTTGATCCGCAGAGATATTTTGGAAGAGTATATGCGCAAGAAGAATGGAGGCAAGGCTGATGAATCCGAAAAAAGTGGAAATGCCGACGATGAGCATTGATAAGTACAAGGAAATGAAGGTCATGAATAAGAAGTTCGTCACGATCAAAGAGGGCGTTGAACTCTACAGCATGGGTCATGAGAATCTCAGGAAATTTGCAGAAGAAGCCGGGGCTGTTTATAAGATCAATCGAAAGATCTTGATCAATGCAGCAGTTTTTGAGGAATATCTGGAGTCATTCAGGGTTTGGAGGTGATTGGGATGAAAACTAAGAAATCAAAGGTCTTGTTCCTTTGGCCCAAGAAGTTCTACAAACCAAAAGAATTGCTTGAGATCCTGCCAATGAGTGAGAAGCATCTATTACAGAATGCCTTATTGTGCGGAGCTCTCTACCGGGTTAATAACAGAAAACTGATCAATCTGGAAACCCTGCTGGAATTCGTAAATAAGGTTGGCAATCTGGCGGGGGATATCGGCGGAAAGTACTGTCAGGTAAAAGATGTGGCTGCATACCTTGGACTGAACGAGGATCAGGCCATGCAGATTGCCTCAGATGCCGGTGCACTATTCAAGGTCAGACAGCTGTTGCTGGTGGACAAAGAGGTTTTGATGAAATTCGTGGAGCAGTTCAAGTTCAAGGTAAATGTTCTTGATATTGATGAGGTTGAAGAAAATGCAAGGATCAAAAGGAGATTGAAACATTATGTGTAAAGTAATAGCAATCGCAAATCAGAAAGGCGGGGTAGGCAAGACCACTACTGCAATGAACTTAGGAATTGGACTGGCAAAAGAAGGCAAAAAGGTTCTCATGATGGATGCGGATCCCCAGGGATCTCTTACCATCAGCCTGGGCTTCCGTGAGCCGGACAAGTTAACGGACACCTTATTTGATATCTTTAGATTAGAGGCGGCAGGGGAAGAGATTCAACCCGGATATGGAATCAGGCAACTGCAGGACAACGTGGATCTGATCGCAGGTAATATCGACCTGTCTTCTGTTGAGATTTCTCTCTCGGCGGCGATCAGCAGAGAAACGATGCTCAGGGGCGTGGTGAATGAACTCAGGGACCATTACGATTACATCATTATCGACTGTATGCCGTCACTTGGAACCGTTACCCTGAATGCACTGACCTGTGCAGATACGGTACTCATCCCTGTACAGGCGGCCTACCTTCCAGTGAAGGGACTGCGTCAGCTTATCAAGACCATCAATTTGGTGAAGCGCTCACTGAACCCTGATCTTGAGATCGAAGGGATTCTGCTTACCATGGTGGATGCAAGAACCAATTACGCCAAGGATATCGTGGCCCAGGTTCATGAAGTATACGGAAAGAGCATTCCGGTCTTTGAGATTGAGATCCCGCTTTCCGTGCGGGCGGCTGAAACAAGTGCTGTGGCGCAAAGCATTTATGAATATGATCCAAAGGGCAAGGCAGCACTTGCTTACACGAATCTCACGAAGGAGGTGCTGGCACATGGCTAAGAGATCAGAAATCAAGATCGATCCCATGGATGAACTCTTCGGCCTTCCGGTTCCAACTGAGGGGAGTGCCCTGGTAAGGGTAAGAGATATCTTTCCCTTCAAGGATCATCCGTTTAAGGTGCTGGATGACGAGAAGATGGAGGAACTCGTTGAGAGCATCAAAGCAAACGGGGTTCTGTCTCCGGTTATTGTGAGACCTAGAAAAACGGAGCAGGGATATGAAATGATCTCCGGGCATCGCAGATTGCATGCTTCGCAGAAGGCAGGATTGGATTACATTCCCGCCATCATAAAGGAAATGAACGATGATGAAGCTGTAATAGCCATGGTAGATTCTAATGTTCAGCGAGAAGAGATACTGCCGAGTGAAAGAGCGTATTCTTTGAAAATGAAGCTTGATGCGATAACAAAGCAGGGACAGAGAAGCGACTTGGAGGAGGAAGGAACTTCTCGCACTGAGTGCGAGAAGTTATCGGCAGAGAAAGCTGGAGAGAGTTTTGGTATTAAAGCGCGCCAGGTTCAGAAGTATATTCGGCTCACCGAACTTATCCAGCCGCTGCTGCACATGGTAGACAACAAGGAGTTACCTATCAGTATGGCGGTTGATATCTCCTATTTTACCCAGGAACTGCAGGAATGGATTTATGAGTACCACCGGCAGAATAACGGCATCAAGCCTGCCCAGATCAAAGCGCTGAAGGATCTGAAAAACATCGAAAACATTACGAAATACACTTTTACAGCTACGATGAATGGAGCCTTGCCTAACAAGATCGACAGAGGAGTTAATCTCTCGGAACGGAAACTGAACGCCTTTTTCCCACTACGGATGACGGCAAAGGAGCGGGAGAACATCATCATCGAACTGCTTACCAAGTGGAAAGAAGAACAGAAATGAACAATTGCCGGAATCTCTGGGGACTTGTGGCACTTGGTGCGACAAGTGCCTCGGAGAATACCGGACGAAAGGAGCATTTATGAGACTTATTGGAAAGGCATTTGCCTTATTGTTGGCTGGGATCTTAACACTGATTCTTTTGGCATTTGATCTGTGGGGAAGGATCATGTCATTTATAGGGGTATTGGTGATATTCCTTTTCGTAATATGTCTTATTGTTATTATTGCCAGCGGGTTATGGCATAACCTGCCGATCCTTATGGCGCTGTTTGCGGTATGTCTCATAATCTTCTTTGGGTCGGCCTACCTAGCGGGAGTAATACAATGTCTAAGAGATAGTCTATTGGGCCGCTAAAATTATTCATAATCGAGTCTTGAATAACTAAACTGTTAGTTAATTCCCTTGCATTTATCTAAGCGATACAATGTGTGAGCGGAGGGCGGAACTATATGAAAACTATTAGAGAAAAAGATTTTGAGTATTATGAAGAAAAAGCATCATATTTCAAGTATACACATGAGCCTGTATACGAAGAATGTGAAGACTTTCAAGATTATCTAACGCTGAAACCTGAAATAATAGAAGCTGTTAAGAAAAAAGCTAGGAATGATTTAAAACAGGGCAACGAAAGAATGAGTGTCACAGAATTAGAAGAGTATATCCTTGACGAAGGATTGATAAAGTATGGAGAAACTGCAAAAGTTATTCAATATTTGTACGTTGACTATGAAGCAGAGTTCTATTATTGAAGGTTTTTGTGGGGCGATGAGTTGCTTCAAAAACATTGGGGTAAACATACCATCAACCCAGTCAGCAGTCCAGTAGTCAGCCAGCAATAAGATAACAAAAAACACTTTACAAATCAAAAAAATAGTGATATTCTGTAATACTTACTCGAAGCAAAATGATATGTGAAGCCAAAGTTAGAAGGTAAGAAGCATGGGTAAGAATAATTGATTTGGGAGGTGAAAGTTATGGAATATCCTGTTTTGGATACAAAAGCAATTGGACTGAGAATAAAAAGGCTTAGGCAGGCTCACCACATGCGCGTTGAGGATATAGCTAATTACATGGGCTTTGAGTCGGAACAGGCCGTGTATAAATGGCAAAGAGGTGATAGCCTACCGACGGTGGATAACTTGTATGCTCTCAGCGTTTTGTTTGGGGTATCTGTGGACGGAATATTGAAAGGTGAGGAAGAGAAGGAGTCAGATCCTTCTCTTTTTTTACTTAACTTATGGTTTATTCTTAATGATTCTGATTTACCTTATACTGCAATTAGGAGGGATTGCAAGTCTGTGATGCATAAGGAACACAATTATGATGAATGGAGAAAAAACATATAAACCAAATAGCATATTGTTTCTTGATCTCGAATGGAACCAGCAAGGCAAACGAGTTAAGGCAACGGACGAGATAGTAGGAGTAGGGATTACAATCTATAACGAACACGGTAAAGAAGTTATTCATAAGAACATAAAACCTACAAAACCAATTTTGGGAAAGACTAAGAGACTTATTCATACAAACGATCGAAGTATTAGTAAAGGCTGGAGCCTAGATAAGATGTTTAAACTCTTATCTGAAAAAGTAGCAGTGGCAGATATAATTGTTTTGTGGTCGGAAGATTCAAAAGTAAAACTAGAAATGATCTGCAATACATATGGAGTATCATATTCAAGCAAGGTAGAAGTGTTTCAGACGGTGTTGGCAAGCGAAGAATTTTTTAATAGAGTGATGTCTTTTGAGGATGCCACATTATCGTATCTTCCCGATACAGATCCGGCACAATTGCATAATGCGGGATATGATTCGGAAAGACTATGCGAGTTATATTTTAGAGTTCGTGACGCCTGTGAAAAAACAAGAAATCAGAGTAATATTGTTCGGAATATAGTTGATTATGATGCCGATGGTAAGAAGAAAGCTACTTGCAAGAGAATAAGAGCGCTTGCAGGGAAGAAGGTATCAGAGGATGAGATGATTGATATAGCTAGTTTTTATCATATTTCCTGTAAAAAGAAAGAAGGATATTATGAATTAATGACAAAGTACTCTGTTTGGCGTATGAGGATGAAGGATGGTTATGTTATTTCCTTGAAGCATGAAAACTACAAGTGCGCGCAGGGAAATGGATATCATGAGCAAAATATTTCTTGGCGCGATGTATACGGAGTGATTGACTATATTGCGCGGCACGATATAGATCGTTACAAACAAACTAAAGCGCAGGAAGGTTTAAGAGGAATTAATAAAAATGAAAAGGCAAAACGTATGCAGAAAGAAAAGCGAAGGCTTCAGACTATAGAGAAGAGGGATCAAGATAATTGGACTAATGGGATTTGCTGATGCATGTGGATCATGCTTATACTAAGAGAATCCACATATCACAGTAAAAGAACTCCAAAGCCTTTGATCTATATGGTTTTTTATATATGGTCGGAGGCTTTTTTCCATAGGAAAGGGTGAAACAATATGGCGTGGTGTCAAATATCGCGACACATTGACTCTGTATGCGACTTAACATATAATAATATGTGTTACTATAAACTGTAGTTCAATGTGATGTTAAGAGTTTGTTTGTTATGGAAACTAACAGAAAAGAATTAATTGAGAGATTAAGATACGATTTGCCGGTTTTAAGAGCGAGACTGAGCGTTTCGCAGGAGGAGTTGGCTGACAAAATAGGCATTTCGAGACAGTCATATAATGCTATAGAAAAGGGAAAAAGAGAAATGTCTTGGCTGACATTTATGGCGCTGATTGCCGTATTTCAAAATAACGATGAGACGAAAAAAATGTTGTTTGCCATAGATGGGATGAAAACGGAAATATCAGGCATCGGAGAGAAAAGAGATATATAATTGCCAGGCGAATTGCTCATTATTGTGAGTGGATTTCAAAATGGAGTGGAAGATGAAAGAAAACACGTCCTACAAGAATGGATCAACGGATAAAAAAACTACGTTCAAAAAGATAAATACATACGATGTTCTTCCAGAAGAATGCTTTACCGTTTGCAGTAAGGTTACAAATGTAAATATGGATGTCATACGGGTTAGTAGTATACCGCAAGAAGGGGACAAAGTATATACCGAAGGAAATGTGGAATTAAAGATCATGAAAGAAATAGGTCATGGTGGAGAGGGCCATGTATATTTTACTAATTCTCCATTCTTGGCCAAAATATATAAGCCCGAAAACATAACAAATAGAATTAAGGGCAAGATAGAACGAATGCTACAAAAACGCATTGAATGCGATGGCATTTGTTATCCAGTTTCAGCTCTTTATAACAAACAAAAAGAATTTGTTGGATATCTCATGCCACTTGCGAAAGGGAAGGAACTCCAGAGGTGTGTTTTTATGCCAAAACTTCTGTCACAAAACTTTCCAGGATGGAAAAAAAGAGATTTAGTTGAATTGACTTTGACTATTCTTGACAAAATAAAATACCTACATGATCGCAATATTATTATTGGAGATATTAACCCCAATAATATCTTAGTTGTTTCGCAAAAAGAGGTTTATATTGTTGATACAGATAGTTTCCAGATAGAAGACTATCCCTGTCCTGTAGGTACGGTAAACTTTACTGCTCCAGAAATACAAAAACATCATTTCGGGGGGTTCCTTAGAAGCAAAGGTAACGAGAACTTTGCTGTAGCAACCCTTCTGTTTATGCTTATGCTTCCCGGTAAACCTCCATATGCGCAACAAGGAGGAGAGGATCCCGTATCTAATATTATAAAAATGGATTTCTCATATCCTTATGGAGGAGAGAGCAATAAAAAGGCTCCTGACGGACCATGGCGGTATATGTGGAGTCACCTTCCTAAGTATGTCAAAGAGATTTTTTATTGTACATTTAGAAGCGGTGAAAAATATGCTTCCGAGTCATCTAGACCATCTGTAGATGATTGGATAGAGATATTTTCAATGTATTTGAGAGAATTAGATAATAAAAGTATTGGTCGATTTGATCCAATGTCAGAGGAATTATTTCCCGAAAGGATAAAAAAATACCGACCAGATGATAAGGTGGCTAAGTGCAGGATATGTGGACGTGAGGAAATCGTAGAAAAACTCTCTGATACGGGAGTGTGCTTTAACTGCTATAAAAAAACTATTGGACCTTATACGTGTCGAGATTGCGGATGTGAGTTTAAACTGTCGAAAGAAGAGTACATCTATTATACTAGTAACGATATGAATTTGCCTCGACGATGTCCAAATTGCAGAAAAAACAAAAAGCAATTTTAAGTGAGTTTGCATGGAAAAAGGAATACTGATGGAGTAGAGGTACAGTTTAATATGTGGAGAACTATCGGTGATGCGGTTCAGGGAACTAGTCATGTGAAAATGAATATTCCTTGTCAGGATAAAGTTTATAGCATAAATAGAGGAAACGGATTAGCGGCATCCCTTGCTGATGGAGCAGGGTCGGCTAGTTTGTCTCATTTTGGCGCTGAGGCTGCATCAATGGTGGCGAGCGAGTTTTTAGTTGAAAACTTTGAGAGGTTGTTCAACGAAGAGGACGGAATCGCCGTTAAGCGTGAGATAGTAGATGTTGTATTAGATAAAATTGATGAATTGTGTGAAGAAAACCAATGTGAAAGGCGGGAATTGGCATCAACTCTTCTAGCAGTAGCAATTAGAGATGATTCTTTTATTCTAGTTCATTTGGGAGATGGGGTAATTGGTTATTTAAAGAATGATGAATTGAAAGTGGCATCTGCTCCGGACAATGGGGAGTTTGCAAATGAAACAGTATTTACTACTTCAGTTAATGTGTTGAGTTCGCTTAAACTAATCAAAGGAAAACTTGGTGAGATAACCGGATTTGTTCTCATGTCAGACGGACCTGAAACAAGCCTTTATGACAAGAGAGAAAGGCGTGTGGCGAATGGTATAAAAAATGTAATGCTGAGTTGCTCCTTATTGGATGAAGAAAGCGCTAAACAGGTTATTACGGATAGTTTGAACGGGACGATAAGGACAAGAACGACAGATGACTGTAGTTTGATGCTTGTTGTTGATAAAGAGAGAGTTACGAACAATCTTCTTCAAAGCTCGGAGTATCGAAAAAAAATATGTGGAATAAGGTCGGATAGAGGAAAAGCTAGAATGGACTTTTATACCGAACTACTTGAATATATAGTCGAACCAAAGAATATTGATCAAATATCTAAGCACTTTCACATAGATAAGAGGGTCGCAAAAAAAAGAATGGATACTTTAGTTCGATATGGATTGATTCAATTAGATAACGGAAAGTACAAGGGATTAATACTATTTAGCTGAGTGTATAGATTATGGAAGAGTCAAAGAAAAAAAGTCTTTCTTCAAGTAAATGGAAGTCTACAGAAGAGTTTCGTACAAAACTGAAACTTGCAGAAACGGGAGACTCAGGTGCAATGTGTGATATTGGAATCATTTGTGAAGAAAATGATTCATTCGCTGAAGCAGCTCATTGGTTTATGAGATCAGCAAAAAAAGGAAATGCGTTGTCATATTTCCATTTGGGAAGTCTTCTTGAGAAGAACAAGGATAGGAGAGTAAGAAACAGTGAAGAAAAAATTGTAAAATATTTTGGAATATCTGCCGTTTTGGGATGCTCATACGGGCAGAAAAAACTGGCTGATTGTTACTACGATGGGAAGCATGGCTTGGATCGTAATCAGTCGCTTGCTATTGATTGGTATGAATACTCTGCAAAACAAGATAATGCAGAAGCATTATACATGTTAGGCGAGATAAAGGGTGACCCTAGGTATTATAGAAAAGCGGCAGATCTGGGGTCTTCGGAGGCACAGTATATAGTTGCGTTGAACTGTGATGACGAGACTGAAAAAGAGAAATGGCTCAAGTTGGCATCAAATAAAGGACACCTGCCAGCAACTCTTTTATTAGCAAAGGTATATGAAGCGCATTCCACAAGCGATTATAATCGAAAAGCCTATAAGTTATATGGAGAGGTAATAAAGCGGAATAATAGTCCTGAAGCTGCTGTGAGAATGGCAGATATGTTAACCTATGGGGTCGAGGGTATTGATCAAAACTGCAAATATGCGAAAGAATTGCTTGAGTTCGCTGCTCAACATCAACATCCAGAAGCTCTTTATAAACTTGGATGCATGTATTGGAGTGGAGATGGAGAATTATTAATAGGTGAGGATAAAGATAAAGCAATTGCTTTATTGAAAAGAGCTGCAAGTCTTCATCATTTTGGAGCGGCTTACTCATATGGATTAATATGCGCTACTAATGGGAATAATTCTGAAGCAAAGAAGCAATTGACCGTTGCTGCGGAGGGGGAAAAGAAGGCTACATTTGCATTAGCTAAGGTTTGTTGGAAATTGGGTGATATAGAGGAGGCTATACACTGGTATGCAGAAGCTGCGACTATTCCGAATGAAGAAGCGCAGTCCACGTTAGGACGCATATATTGCATGGGAGAAGGGACACAAAAGAATTATAGGTATTCAATACATTTTTATGAGATGGCCCCTTCGTGTGAAAACAGTAATTCTCAGTACTATATAGGATATATGTATAGCAATGGAGGATTTGGTGTTTCGAAAGACTATGAGAAAGCTTACTATTGGTTTAAAAAAGCTGCAGAACAGGGACATGTTGATGCGTTTTTTGAAGTTGGAACAGCTTTACGTGCTGGCTTGGGAACGGCGAAAAATATAAGTGAAGCGCTGTGCTGGATTGAAAAAGCTGCGTGCGCAGATTCCTTAAAAGCTATTGAATGTGTTGGAGAAATGTACGCTAATGGAGAGGGCACGGAAAGGGAAGAACCAGACTTTGAAAAAGCGCTTCTTTATGATAGGCTTGGAGTCCAAAAAGGATCAGCTATATCAATGAATCACCTTGCATATCTTTACTATTATGGTCAGGGGGTTGATAAGGATTTTAACGACGCATTCAGGCTTTTTAGCGATTCGGCGCAAGGTGATTATTTAGATTCGATAAAAATGCTTGCACATATGTGCATAAATGGGGAGGGTACAGAGAGAAGTGTTGAAGATGCCTTGAAATGGTACAAGAAAGGAGCGGCATTAAATGATGCTGATTCTGCATATGCTGCTGCTAATATGTATTATAAGGGAGAGGATGTTAGCAGTAATTATTCAGAAGCAGTAAAATACTATGAAATTGCTGCTAAGTCGGCTCATTTAGACGCTTGTGATGCCGTTGGATATATGTATCTCGTTGGGCAAGGTTGTACTATAGATTTAGATAAGGCGTGCGGATATTTGAGAATTGCAGCTAACGCAGGGAAGAGAAGATCTCAAGCATGCTTGGGAAAACTATATTGTATTACTAAGGAACCTTCGCAGGCTATAGTTTGGTATCGCAAAGCAGCGGAACAAGGTGATACTGAAAGCGCCTTTAGCCTTGGTGAAATGTATCGCTTGGGCGAGGGCACTTTGCCTAACAATAAGGAAGCGTTAATGTGGTACAAGAAGGCTGCGGATAAAGGTAATTCCAGTGCAATGGAGTGGACGGGATATCTTTATGAAACCGGAGATGGCACAGACGCTGGTGTACCTGATTATGACAAGGCACTTGATTATTATAATCAAGCAATTACATTAAATTCCTTTTTGGCAATGGAAAGAACAGCTATTCTTTTCTTTAATGGAAGTAACCTCAATCGTGATTATTCTGAGGCGTTCAAACTGTTTTCTAAAGCTGCAACAGAAGGGAATAGGATAGTTTCTAAGAGATATTTGGGATATATGTATCGAGACGGAAAGGGAACCGCCGTAGATCCTGTTATCGCATTTAGATGGTTTGAAAATGCTTCCGAAGAAAATGATGTTTTAAGCATTTTTGAAATGGCGGAGATGCTAAGATGTGGCAATGGAGCTCCACGGGATATAGAAAGAGCCTTTGGGTTATATGAGAAAGCGGCTCAGATGGGGAATGTAGAAGCTTGCGACTGGGCCGGATATATGCTCGTAAATGGTATTGGGTGCGAGAAGGATTTATCTGAAGCGAGAGACTATTTATCAACAGCTTCTGAAAGCGGTATTTCACGGGCACAATACTATTTAAGTGAACTTCTTATCTCTGTGGATAAAGATTATCAACAAGCGATAAAACTGCTCACGTTATCAGCTGATGCGGGTTTGGTTGAGGCAGAGTGCAAACTTGGTGAGGAGTATAGCGTCGGCAGATTTATTTCCAGGGATATAAAGAAGGCTGAACCATATTTGCGGAACGCGATTGCAAAAGGTTCTGTTCGCGCAAATGTAATATTGGGACGTAACATCTGGGCTGATATGTCGAGACAGAATTATCAAGAGGCCGTTAATCTTTTTGAATATGCGCTATCAAATGATTTAGAAGGAAAGACATTCAATAGGGCCGAGGTATTATTTTATATGGCAGAGGCGTATAGGCTTGGAAGAGGAACAGCGCAGGAGCCTAAAAAGGCGCTTGAATACTATATGATGAGTGCTTCTTTGGGTAATTCTGCTGCAATGATTAACTTGTCCAATGCTTACAAGGAAGGGGTTATCGTAGAGAAAAATAGAAAAATGTCTCGCATATGGATGGAAAATGCCGCTAAAGCAGGAAACGATTACGCTATAAAGAAAGTCAATTCGGTTATTTATAAACTGTTTGGTTGATTTTTTAACGAGTGCTTTTGACTGGTAGTATTAATTGATAATTTGGCCATTACGGAATCGTGGCCTATTATAAAAAACTATTTTGTGGAGGTTATCAAATGGATAATTTAGCTTTGAGAAACGAGGATCTTGTCAACAATCCGACGGCGCGAGTTCCCGTATGCCTATGTTTGGATGTCAGCGGTTCTATGCAAGGCGCACCGATTCAAGAATTGAACGAAGGCGTTAAACTATTTTACGATGCGATAAAAGAAGACGAGACAGCCATGTATTCTGCTGAAATTTGCATAGTTACATTTGGCGGAGAGGGGGCAAGAAAGGTGTGCGATTTTGCAAGTGTTGAAATACAACCTGATGCTCCTACGTTATATCCGGATGGCGGTACACCTATGGGCGAAGCCGTTAATTTGGCGTTGGATTTGCTTGAAAATAGAAAACAAGAATACAGGGATGCTGGAGTAGATTATTATCAGCCGTGGCTTGTGTTGATGACTGATGGTTGCTCAAACGGAAGCGCCAGTGAATTGGAATCGTCAATCAGTAGGACTGTAAATATGATTGAAAATCGAAAGTTGACTATTTTCCCGATTGGAATAGGAAATAACGCAGACATGAATACTCTGAATAGATATTCGCCTAAAAGGCCGGCACTAAGACTTCAAGGACTTAAGTTCAATGAGTTTTTTGACTGGCTTAGCAAGAGTGTTTCAAGAACATCTCAATCAATTCCTGGCGAGACAGTTAAGCTTGATCTCGAAGGAATAATGGGGTGGGGAGAATTATAAGAGTTAGGATGATAGTATGAAGGGCTTTATTGAATCAGAAGAAATAAAGAATAGGGCAAATGGGCTTAAGACTCAAAGCCAATTATTTGTTGATAATATGCATAACAGTTTGCCCAAGAATAGTATTTTTCATTGGGGAGGGCATCCTATCATGGATGCTCTTCCCGACGTGGGAAATTTGAAACTATTTAAGGTTGAGAGAGTATTTAATGATGATAAGCAAAGCATCAATGGGAAAATAGTAAACATATACAATTCTTTGTCTGGATTTGAGAGCAATATAATTATTCTTATCGCGGGCGATAAGCGTGGAGTTAGCTTCTACATGGGGGTTGGTAATGCTAAAGATGGGGATAAGTTGCCTGCTGAAATCTTACAGAAAAACCTTAGAGGATGTTTCCCTGGAATAACAATAAAACCTTTTCGGGATGCGGAGAGTATATTTGACGGTGTTAAGAATACAAGTGGAATTACAGTCGTCTCGGGTGTACCAAAAACCAGAGAAAACGATGAGACGGGCTTTGTTCAGGGCATAGAGAAGCTAATAGATGCTATGAACGGGGAGGAGTATATCGCTTGTTTAATTGCAGAGCCGATGAATAAAGAGAAACTCCAGGCGGAAAAGAAGCGCTTTGAAGATATTTATTCTGGATTGTCTGAGAGCACTGAGTGGGTATTGAATTACAGTGAGGAAAAGAGTAGTGCTACTACCAATTCTACAAGTTTTGAAACTGGAAAAACGACGGGAACGAGTAAGAGCGATTCAAAAGGAAAGGGACATAGCAAAGAAAATAGTAAAACAGATATCACTAGTTCAGGCACAAGTCAAGCTGAGGAAAAACTCGTTAATATTTGGAATAAAATAAATAATGTTAGTGAAGGTATTAATACAACAAAAGGAGAGTCAGAAACCACTTCAGATAATCACACGGAAGGTACATCTGAAAACATAACAGAAAACACTAGCAAAGCGAATTCTAACACGGAAACTGATGGCAACAACGGAAGCATCCAGGTTACGCAACAAAACAAGATGATTGTCGATTTGCTGAATCAAATCAACTCGCAAATTGAAAGAATATATGCAGCTGAATCCATGGGTGCATGGAATTGTGCTGCATATTTTATTTCCAGCCCATTAGTTTCGGAAACATGTGCCAATATATATAAGTCCCTCATTGTTGGGGAGGCGGTTTGTTCGGATGAGTACCTGGTTTATGCGTGGAATAGTGAAAAATCCGGGAAACAGCAGTGTGATTCAATAATACGATATTTAAAGAGCGGAATGCATCCGTTGTTCATGCAAAACGGGGCAAAGGTATCACCAGCAACGTTAGTAACCGGATTAGAAGTGCCTTTACTGGGTGGATTGCCACAGAAGTCAGTCAATGGTTTTACTGTAATGTCAGGAGCCGAATTTGGCAGAAATATAGCTGCGTGTGATTCTGAGAGGACTATAGAAATCGGGTCTTTATATCATATGGGGGAACTCTATGAAGAAAACCGGATTGAGTTGGATATAGATAGCCTTTCTTCGCATTGTTTTATTACTGGGTCAACGGGGTCTGGAAAGTCAAATACGACATATAGAATGTTGACAGAACTAAATCAGAAGAATGTTAAATTTATGGTCATAGAGCCAGCTAAAGGGGAGTATAAGCTTGAGTTTGCTAATTTAACTGGAATTAATGTTTTTACGACAAACCCTAGATATTATTCAATGCTGAGAATAAATCCATTCGCTTTTAACGATGAAATCCATGTATTGGAACATATTGAGCGTCTGCTTGAAATCTTTAGCGCGTGTTGGCCATTATATGCAGCTATGCCAGCAGTGTTAAAAGAAACATTTGAGAGAGTATATATTGAACACGGATGGGATCTTCAACAATCAATTTATACGGACCTAGGAAATGGTCGTTTTCCTTCTGTGTCGGATACCCTAAAGTATCTACCTGTAGTTATTCGAGACTCACGATTTGCTGGAGAAACAAGGGATAATTATATCGGTGCATTGTACACTCGCTTAAAGTCGCTAACAACAGGGATTATTGGACAAATATTTGACGGAGCAGCTGTAAGCGATGAAATGTTGTTCGAAGAAAATGCTATTGTAGATTTGAGTAGACTGGGTTCGTCTGAGACGAAGGCTCTTCTTATGGGATTACTTGTATTAAAATTAGGAGAGCACCGCATGGCTTCAAAAAAGAGGAATGAACCTCTTAAGCATGTCACTGTTTTAGAAGAAGCACATAATCTTCTTAAGAGATCTTCCTCGGCAAGTAAGGGACAAGAATCCGCGGATATCCAAGGGAAATCTGTTGAAATGATAAGCGGATTTATTGCAGAAACAAGAACTTATGGAGAAGGCTTCATCATTGTTGATCAATCACCGACTGCAGTTGACGTCTCAGCAATAAAGAATACAAATACCAAGATAGCAATGAGACTGCCTGAAGCCTACGATGCCGAAGCTGTTGGCCATGCTATGGGATTGTCAGAAAAACAAATTGCTGAGTTGAGCAGATTGGAAAAGGGTGTGGCTGCAATTTATCAAAGCGGTTGGAATGAGGCTGTTTTGGTAAAAATTGATAAGAGTGACGAACAGTATAGCTCGGAAGATATTCTTGAAAACAGTATAGAAGATAGAAGGAGAATAAATGGTGTTTTAGTTGATGAAATCCTGAAACAGCATTTTTCAAAGACTAGAACGGACAGGCTTGTATACGATTTAATTGAGGATAGCGCTGTAAACAATGGTTTTAAACTAGCACTGAAAGCGTACTATGACAAATATCTGTTTGAAAGCAGGACCGGCGACTCGAATAAAGCTCTTCTGGAATGCATCGTATCTATTCTTGGCTGTGGTGATTTGTTGAGGGTGTTTGAAAAGGAACTCCCGGATAAAGCTATTACAAAAAAGGAGCAAATTACAAATGAAATTATAAATAAAGCTATATCTTGGAAAAGAATGGTACTTGGAAATATTGATAAATATGTAGAAGTGCGCTCTAATGAGACCATGAAGCAGATTCTTTTGATTTTGGTGAAATATGGGATTGAATTTAGTAACAAGAGTAGTCAGTATCGAACGTTGCTTTATTGTTTAAAAGAGGAGCGTAATGAAAAGATAAAAAGGCAAATTAGGTGATGAATATATGGATGGTATAGACGATTATTCGGGAGCTGATGCTCAATTTGAACTAGTCAACAGTATGGATGTACACGAGGAAGCAAGCGAGGATAGGGATGACCATATTGATTTGGACGATAACCATGAGTTAGAGCCTGTGGAAGAAGCCGATAATGAAGTATCTAGCGAGCATAAAACGGAGCCATTCGATAACGAAGACAGTGTAGACTTGAATGGAAGCAAACAAGAAGTTGACGAAAATGGATTCAATAATCAGCACGAAGATAAAAACGATTTTGAGCAGGAAAACGCTAAACTCGAAGAAAGTGAGTTGGATTCAATCGAATTAGATGATACGGATATCGAACAAACTGATCTGTCAAGCGAGTCCAATGAGGAAGATAATTCGGAAGAAGATAGTGCATTTGACGAGAGCGGAAAGCTAGATGTATTTGAAACAGAGGAGATATCTATAGAGGATATTGACTATATTGAAGAAGCGACAGGAGTATCAGAAGAAGTACTGGAACAGGAAACAACTGATATTACTTTGGACTGCTCTAAACTTGAAGATTCTCAAGAACTGACAGATGAGAATATGAGTGTAGATCAGATTGGATTTGGAGATAACAGGACTAATACTGACGCCGAACTTGAAACGTCAGAAGAAATCGTAAAGGATGAAGATGACGCGGCGAGAGATCATTTTGGTTATGATGATTTAGAGAGTGAAAAAGAGGAAAGTATAACTGCGAATCCGGAAGGAGAAGCGTTCACGGAAGAAACTGAAGACTATTCCTCGATAACAGAAAACCTGAATGCTGAAAATCCGACGAATGAAACCGGTTTAGAGGATCAAAATGATAAACTTGAAAAACAGGAGGGGGCAGATTCTGAGCCTGAGGTAGAGCTGGCGGATGAAAACTCAGATATAATTGGTACCCCGTTAGATGAAGTGGGTACAGATAAGCAGGAGCAGGTTGATGGATCTTCAGAACAGGAGGGGGAATCTATACCTCAATTAGAAAATGCCGATGTAGAAACCGAAGAAACAAGTCCAGCGTCAGATGAAATGGCAAGTAATGATAATGACAATGATTTATCACGCGAGGAAACAGGAAATAGGGCGGATGGTAATGGCGAACTGGAGGAAAGACAAGATAATCAGGAGAACTATAGCGAAAACAAAGCATCTACAGAAGAAAAAAATGATGCAATAGAAGATTCTCAAACCTCAGTAAATGATAATAAAGACCAAGGGGCAGAGAATGATGCTACGTCTGAAACGCAGTCACAGCAGATGGGAAATCCGGGTGAGCAGCCTAGAGATGATTCAGGAGAAACGATAGAATCAGAAACTGTTAAAGAAGATAAAGATGTACCTTCATCGGATACAGTGATTGAGAGTGGTTTCGAAGCCTCCGACGATGGAAATGAGTATCAGGTGACCGATTTGTCGGAAACTAGCGGCGACAGAAAGGGACTCACTGATGAGCCGGATAGAATAGATGAAGTAACTGACTCCGTGGTTGCGCAGGAGAATGAAGCAAAGATTACAACTCCTGCGTTGGACGATTCTGATGCAATAAAAGAAGATAGCAACACAATAAGTGATAAACCATCAGATTATCAGGCGAAAGATATTAATCATGAAAGTGACGGGGAAATCAAGGATAATCCCTACGAAATCAGTGAACAGATGACAGAGTCTTTGGAACCATTCGATCAGACCCATTGGGAAGGGATGTCTTTAGATGATAAGAAAGAGGCGATTGATGGTCTTAGAGACTGTATAGCGAATGATTTGGAATTACGCGACAAACCTGAGGTAGAGTATTATTATAATGAAGACGCTGGTGATTTTGGAGGATACTCTGCTTCGGAAAACACCATATACATTAATGAATATAATATAAACGATGCCGCGGAAACAGTTGATACGATAGCACATGAATCTAGACATTGTTGGCAGCATGAGTTTGCGGAGAACTCAGATAGTCCTCAAGCGCAGATCTTTAGAGAAAACTTTAACGATTATGTAAGACCTGAGGATGATTATAGAGGCTATAGAAATCAGCCAGTGGAAACTGATGCAAGAGAGTATGCATCTCAGATAAGGGATAGTATACCTCATGATGATGCGAACGGCGAGAAAAGTGTTGTATCATTAAGGGGGGATATAGAAGATGGTTTCGATAGAAAAAATGATGTTCGCGGATCACCTAACGAACTACAATCAAACGATCTAGAAAAAAAGTTTGATGAAGTATATTCAACGAAAATTGATGATAAAGTCATTGAAATAACTCAAGAAAAAATATGCGAAAACGAAGCAAAGCAGAAAGAACTTAGCGAATCTTTTAAAGATGGTGAATACCGTACGGTTATGACAAAGGAGCCTATTACTCTTTACAGAGTCTTTGGTGGAAAAGCAGAAGCTCAGGGAGCTTTTGCTACTACTGAACCTGCTCGCAGTCGAGCTGAGGTGCGTGATGCTTCAGCGCTGAAGACGGAATGGGGGAACACTTGTGAGAAAGAGGCTGTCATTGAAGTTCCTGCTGGAATTAAACTTCACATAGGAAGAGTTGAAAAACAATGGGATGGAACTCAAGAGAAAATGCTTAAGGGTGACGCTGACCAAATACTTCTTCCAATGGGGTGGCCTGAAAGCTGGATTAAAGAAATAAGAGAGGTACCGGAATAAAGATCATGATAAATTCTATCAAAATAAAAAAACTATACGATGAAATTGTATCTTCTACTAATCATGGTGGAAATTCGATTTGGAATGATATTTTAGAAGTGCTTAGGAAAGAAATGAATAAAAACCTTAATACAGAATGTGTTTCGTTAAAAAAAGCAATAAGATTGTATTTGGGAGCATCTAGCGACTATGATAATAGTTGGTTCACAAATCTATGTGAAGTTCAAGATGAACTAGAGAAGTATTATGATGAGCTTGTAATTCAGTTTATTAAGGACAATAGCACTTTGTCAGAAAAAAGAGTTGAAAAAATGATAAAGGATTTAAAAATCCATTTTGACTTGTATTCTGAAATTGTTGAGTACATTTTAGCAGGTAACACCTACAAGAAAGATACGATTAAAGTTGAGGGGTATGATGCTGCGGGACTATGTTCTAACTATAAATTATCATTGGTTGGCGCATATAATTTCTTGATTTATTTGAGAGAAGATCCATCTAATGCGCTGGCTGATTTAAAGGCTGGTTTACCAAGGCGATAAAGTATAGGCCGCGTCCGCCAAAGTGGTGATGCGGCTTATACTTTATGAATGTATTTTTTGCTTGCAAAAATCAAAGATTGCCTTAAACAACTCTTCGCCTTGGAGATTCTCAAGCCCGTTTTCTGCTATGTGAGTTCGTATTTCTTTTGCGATAGAGGAGGAATCTTCTCTCTTCTTTAGCTCGCGATAAGCTGAAACTGTGTATAGAATGTATTTGTTTGTAGTAGTTATAGAAACAAGTCTACCGTACAATTTCGGGCTTGTGAGTAGGTATTCTTCTGAATAAGTTAAGACATCTAGTAAGCCGAGTAAAGCCCCGTTAAATTTATTGAAATCGGTATGCTCGACGCATATATTTGCTAACCTAAGGCTGCTATTTGTATATATTTGTAGGGATTGTTCGCGTATTGTTAATCCGGAATTCCACTCGCGGAGGGTTTTCGTTACATTATCTAGGGGATCAATGCTTTTTGCGCTTTCGTTTATCAGATTTTGTAATTGTCTAATGTACTGATCTGCAGCAGGCGAATTATTGTTCAAGGGGTGACAATCTAAAAAAAACCGTGAGGCCTGTGGGGGTATAGATAGGGGCTCCCAAAAGAAACGGTCTTCATCAGTGGCACCTTTGGAGTTGAACCGCTTTCCAATTATTATTGGCATATTTACAGATTGCAGTTTTAGTAGGTAACATTTGGCATACTGCATACCTATACAATACATGTTGTGTATTTGAAGCACGTTTGAATTCAATATAGTTGACTTATATTTTTTGAAATGATCAAACCCTCTTGAGCGTAATTGTTTCTCGATGTACTCTTCTTGAATTCCGTCTATATAGTTCAGATGCCCTATAAATCCTTCGGTTTCGTTGGATGATTTAATTGAACTGGAAATTAGGTTTTGATCAATTTCTATCAGTGTTCCATTCAGAGCATCTAATTGAAATTGTTGTTTTACGCGGGAGAGTGTTATCTTTTTCTCTTCTGAAAGAGATTGTTTCCCTAAATCTGTAATTCCAACATTGTTAATATGACCATAGCCCTTTAACAACTGTAATACGTTGTATATATAGTTGGGGTTTCCGATACCCATTGAGGATGAAATGACGTTTGGATCAAGGATGCCGGAATTAACAAACTGTAATACAGCGAGTTGAATTGTTTCAAAATTTTCAAATGATTGCTCGTCAAAATCCATCTCAATTAATGCAATAGGATAATATACAGGCGTGAACAATTCGATATCTGGAATCTTTATTTTGGGATACCTACTTATTATGAGATTTAGAGCTTGACAAGCTTCCAAAACATGATTGATATATTTTTTTTGAGCCACATTCTTCTCCTTGAAACATTTTCCGCAAAGTATCGGTATTATGCTTATTCTGTAGGGTTACATGCGTCAATGCGTCTGTTAAATTCTGCAAAGTTCATCGCTTCGCCACTTCCGTTGATAACATCAATGAGCATTTTTTTGATAAAATCAGAGAATTGCTTTTCGCTTTTGTCGTAAATAGGCCGCTGCATACTGTCAAAATCGGTATTTTCACACGTTGAGAGGAAATGCATATCACCTATGAGAATTAGCATTTTTTTGCACCTTGTCATAGCAACGTTAAGCCGGCGTAATTCGTTTAGAAAGCCTATTCTTTTTTTCTGCGGTGGCTCTGCCGAACTCTTTGTGAAACTATAAATAATGATATCTCGCTCTTGCCCTTGATAACTGTCGAGTGTGGCAACCATCTCATTGACAATGTCCTCATCAACAAGTTTTATCAACATAGCTGATATTAACTTCACCTGAGATTTGTAAGCGGAAATAACGCCTATCTCCTTTAAATCGATCTCTTTGTTTTCCGCTATCAACGACTTGATGATTTTGAATACTATTTCCGCTTCGAGGTGATTGTTGCACCCTGCATCAGGAATTTTAGTTTCAAATCGATTTGGCTCAACGGATGTGTCAATAATTACATAGGGGCGACCTGACAATTTGGGTATTAAACTAGGGAGATTTTTTTTGAAATCTGGAGAATAATACTTTTTGTCGTAAAACCAGTCTGATATTGTATTAGCAATTTCTGCTGGCATTCTATATTGTGTATCTAGCATTATCTTATTTGATTCGGGAAGTAATTCATACATTTTCTCGAATAAACTCTTTTCCAATAATTCCGTGGATATTCCGTTTTGTATGCATGCATCCAGTAACTCTTGATCGGCTGTAGGCGGAATCTGCTTATGATCACCTAGCATAATCAGTTTATTGGAAACACTCATGGGAACGAGGGCATTATGAATCTGAATCTGACCTGCTTCATCAATAATAGTTACATCGAAGCGTAAATCGGCAAAGCGTTTTTGCGAGTTTATTCCGATGCAAGTGGCACCTACTAAATTTACTGAATCAAGTATTATCTCATTTAGAGCATAGTTTTGCTGGTCTCGCACGGTTTGTTGCCAGTTTTCAATTGCTGAACGAATCTTAATTAATCGACTTATTTCTGCATCAATGGATATAAGCAGTTGCTTAAAACTGGTGTATTGCGATAGGATTCTTGTGGAAATAATAATTCCAGAGAATAACTTCCACATGTTACTGTTTGGAGGCATTTTTTGCGATATCATGGCACATTTTTTGCTCCATTCGGTATAAATGGCAAAATAAGATGAAAATTGGCTCGAGTAGATTTGATTAAGTAAACTGCCCAATGATCGCATGTTCTGGTTGTATTCATTTACGATGGCTTTTTCCTTGTCGCAAATAGAGTCATATTCTTTTATGAGATTCGTCATTGCAATTGATTTTGAAGAATAGGATAATTTGCCAAGGATTCTTTTGAAAATGTTCTTGGTAGTTCGACTTGTTTCGATTACACAATAAAGATCAAGTATTTCTTTGTGCTTAATACGTTTTTGTTGCTGTATATCAATACTGTCATTCCTTAATGCGTCTAATTGTTTATATAAGGGCAGAACAGTTTGCTTGAGTACAGTCTTAAACGCGGATTTTTCTTCGGCCACCTTGGAAGCATCTGTAAACAGAAGCTTGAGTTCATCATAAAAGGTACGCCATTTTGCGTGGATGTCATTAAGCGTATCTAAGTTGCGCTGCGTTTCATCTATAATGTCGTTTCTTTTGGTTGAAATCTTATTTTCAAAGAGAAAAGGAACAACATCTGATTGAACTTTTGACTCTGACCCTATACGAATGACATTAATATCTTTTTCTTCGGCAATTCGTGCAAGAACATTGTCTACAGCTTTATTATTCTGTGAGGATACAAGAACACGCTTTCTTTCTTTTATAACAAAGTATTTTACCCATTCCAGTATTACTGTTGTTTTACCAGTTCCGGGAGGCCCCATTACTAGGAAAACATCATTGGTTTCGATGCCGGATACAATCGCATTCACTTGACTGGCATTAGGGGGATACTTTTTACTATTTAAATCGTTTCTTAGCTTGGTTAAATCCTTTTTGGTAAAGCCAGTAGGCTGATTGTAGCCAAGAACTGCATCCATATATTTTGCTGCAGAGGAACCGGTCCTTATTTTCTCGTTTGCGTCAAGTTGAACATCTCTATTAACAGTTGAGTAGGAGAGCGTGAACCAGCCAGTAGTATTTAATGATGAAAAATCAATGTGATCTGAAAAAAGAACGGTAATTTCATAGTTGTCATTGTTCTTTATAAGATTAATAATCTCTGCAGTATGGCGATTTCCAGATTTGTCTTCGATGTCAATTTGAACACCGACTTTGAAATGAGCTTCTTCTAATGAATCGACAATAAAGGAGTAGGCAACTCTGTCGACACGGTTGAACTGTACAGAGGATAAATCATGATAAGATATCTTACCTAAAGAGTTTACAATGTTTTTTTCTAATTCTGAAGACAATACTGAATAGTTTTCAGCGATGTCCAGGAGACTTGAGAGTTTTTTGGCAGGTTCATAATCAGGTTCTTCGTCTGCTTCTTCATCTTGAGGCTTGTTAGTTCTCCTGGCGTCGGACATTACAGAACATATGGTTTGAAATGCTGCGTGTGAAGATACATTTTTGTATACATCTTTGTCAACGGCATTACCATTAACTAAGTCATAGGAGATGTTATATGAATTGTACAGTCTGATCTGTACGATTATTTCTGATGTTATAAAACCGATTCCATATTTAAGCACTTTGTTTTGCTTGTTTAATGTATTAGCCCCGTATCCAACAAGAAGAAGACTATCCCCATCAGGATTAGGACTGCAAACAAAAATACCGTTGAGTGTATGGATTTCGAATTCGTTATCGTTGAGAGTATTAGTAAGAAGAAGAGTCGAACTAGAAGAGAGCGACTTTAACACTGCCTCGCTGTTTAATGAAAATGAAGCGAGTTTATCGAAGACATTTTTGGTTACAGACAACTTTAATGCGCCAGGAAGCTTTATATCGGATGGTCTAAATGTAATATAACTACTCACGTGTGACTCCATTCAGATAAATCAGGTAGATTCTCAAGTTGAAGGACGGTTAACTCGTTTGGCAAAGCAGGGAGCTTTTCGCCTTCTAAAAAAAGCGATAATTCAGCATTAAAGCATTCTCTCTGAGCTTTTTCATCGTGTTCACTTTCCATTTCTTAACCCCCTTTCAGCGTTTGTTATTGCTCGCTTAAGATCACGAGCATTACGAAATCTATCTTTAGGGTCGTATTTCATACATTTCTTTATCAACTCGTTTATACAGGGTGTTATCTTACTATTTATTGTAATAGGGTCGATAAAAAGATCCCATTCAGTTGAATTGGATCGTCTTCTGGACTGTATGGCATAATCTGTGCCACGAGCAGGAAGCTTTCCAGTGAAAAACTGATACATGATTACACCTACAGAGAAAATGTCAACTTGTGATCGAGATACGCTACGAGAATTGGCGTCCATTTCAGGTGCTTTATAATATAACGTTCCCTCCGTCTGATTTGGTGTAGAGATTGTCAGGTTAAAGTCAATTAGAAAGACATCGTTCTCAGGCGTAATCATGATATTTGTTGGCTTAATATCTTTGTGTGACATACGCTGTGCTTCAAGCTTTTCTAAAATATCACATAGTTTTTCCATATATTTCAAAAAAATCAATGGGGGAGTATTGGGAAATAGTTGCTCGAGCGTTTTTCCGTTTATCCATTGCATAATAATATATAGTGAATGTTCTCTCCGGCTGAAATAGGAATGATAAATCAGAGGAACATGCGTGGTTTGCTCAGATATTGATACGATTGATTTGATTTCTAACAAAGCTCGATTATATTCAGCTTCGACATTTTGCACGTTTCCAAAATCTATTTTTTTTATACATACTGTTCGGTTTAGAGATAGATCTTGAGCTTTATAAATTGTGCTATTGCCAGTTTCAATTTTAGATTCGTCTATGAGACGATATCGCATAGACTGATCAAATGCTAGTTCCATCGTTTTACCTCCTCTTGAAGAACAAGCAAAACATACTCTAGATTGCTGCGCAAATCGGCATTTTCTGAGGTCATCATATCGAGCGTGTCAAGTAAGTCATCGGATAGATTAAGATCTTCTAATTCGTCAAAGGATATCAATTCTCCGCCAAATCTTGCGGCTAGAATATCAGAGAATAGGACCCCTAAGGAATAAATATCAATTTTTTCCCAATTAAACGAATCAGAGTCTGAAATGGAATTCCATTCTGGCGCAAGATATTTTGTTAGGCTTTTCTCTTTTTGGATATTAAGTTCGGCTTGCTTTGCTTCTTGAAATACAGTTTTGTATTGGCTGGAGATACTGAGCTTTCCGTAATCAAATTTAATCACATAGGGGATGAGCTTTTCTTTAAACCTACATACGACAACGGAATCATAGGTCAATAGCCTGTGATAAATTGGAGTATCTGCGTTATGCAGGTTGTTGAAGCAGGACGCTATACCTATACATAATTCTAGACGCTGCTTAAGCGACGTAACTGAGAGTAAATCGCTGGAGAGCGGTTTCGGCTCGAAACGAAACAAGTGTGCAGTGATGTAAAAAGATGTAGAGGAACTATCGGTTCCGGCGATTGTTCGGAATGAGGTCATACCCTCGGGAATGCCGGAGATAGTCTCTTTGGAGGCCTCTAGAAAAACGTCTGAATTTCTAAGCATAAAATTGCTATCCACATCTGCTTTATCATAAAGCCGTAAGATAGAATAGTATCCGACGTTTAGCCTGTCATCTAATGAGTACCCCCAAAACTCACGCTTGCATTTGGAGCGAGCTTGATCTTGGGGCACAGAGGAACTGATAATGTAGAATTCTTCGATTGGCATCAAATCAGCCTTGAAGGGGCCGATTCCCTTTGGGATTTGATTGGCGTAGTATTTGGAGAATAACAAGCGATACCCCTGTAAGCACTTAGTGACATTACTGAAGTCAATTCGTGGATAATAGGGTTCATCTTTATAATGCGAGCAAGTATTGCCAAATTGGCGCAAAAAAGTATAGTAATCGCATCCACTTTTGATTTTGCCTGAATTAGTTACGAAGTCAACGGTACCTAAATCAGGAAGAATGGGATTGCTAGATAGCGATTGATCATCTTTTAGGTAGCCGATTTTCTTTAGGTAATCTTCATCTTGGAGTAAACTGATCTTAGTCGATAGTTCGCCTGTTATCTTTTGGGATAATCCTTTTTTTCGTAGTATGGAATCAATAAAGAGTTCACATGCCTGTCTGCTTTTTTGTCCACAGTCGGTGAATTTAGTATGAGCCAAACTCTCGGCCTCTTTTATTATAGAGAACAGGTTTTGGTTTACACATTGCAAAAAGTTGAAATTGCTAAAATTGTTTAAATCAGACATAGTTGCAACCTCACAATGAATGTTGTATAATATTTCATTTGATATTATATGGCAAAAATGCTATAATATCAAGAAAATAATGGGAGACTTTTGTGCATATCGAACGAAAAGCAAATTCTCTTATATTGTTGTATATATCGTAGTTTAAGGAGCGTTAAGTATGGGCCTGTTAGGTGATATTATAAACTCTATTGAGGTTAGTAGAGTGCAGAAAAGTAATTTAATCAACCAAGGAATAACGAGATATAAGCCCAGTCAAATCGAAGCTTTTTTTGAAATGAATGAACCGATAGAGAATATGGCGTTTTCGGGGGGTGCGGAGGTGCTGCGCGCACGCGCTATAGTAAGATGTATGGCTATAGCAATCAATAATCAGTATATGCCACTGATTTTACATTGTGGAGATACGGGATTAGAGCAATTTCTGTGGAGTGAAATGGGAGACAGAATAGGATTCGTTAATCCTAGAGTTCCTATTTATGATCCATTTCTAGGAAAGGATAAAAAAGAATTTAGCCGGATGATATTTGATTCGGCAACTAAAAACTATCGCTTGAAAGCTGACGCCAAATACTATGTTGAAGGCGTGTTTGAGTATTTGCAAAGCAGGAATGCACTTCCGTGTTTGGATATGTTTTTGACATGCCCACACATGGAGCTTCTTAACAAAATAGGAGAAGCAGAAAAAAAGAAAATAATTACAACTGAGCAAGCAGGAAGGATAACTTCATTACTGATTCAAGGCAAGTCGCAACTCCCAGATATAGAAAACTTCTTTTCTGCTTTAGAACATCAGGGGAAGAACATATTCGCATCTGCTCAAAGTGTAAATGCGCGTCGCGTTGTAAACATGGAAATAGCAGATCGGTATGATAAGGCTTTGATGATTGACGTTTTGATGGACAACAATGAAGTCTTAATTAACGTTATCTTGAATGAAGTAGAGTATATGATTAGCAAAGGGCGAAGGATTCTATTGGTATTAGACGGAATATCGCCAGTCGCGAGTGACATGTTGAAAAAATTCTTAAATAGAAATGATTCGACTTGCAGCATGCTTCTTTCCGGTGAAGACGTTTTTTCCTTGTTTGAGGGTGAGGAACGCTCGTTCTACTCTTTTTTAGGTAAATGTTCCAAGGTCGTTATTTCAAACCATGCTTCTGCATATAGTTGCGATAAATGGTCTGATTATATAGGCACCTATGAAAAGCAGGATATTACTATTTCTAATTCAAGTCATACTGGAGGGTGGGGAACCTCAACAAGTTTTAGAACAAAACGAGATAGAATAATAAAACCGGAAGAAATTAGATGTATGGGGGGGATGGATGTTTGCGTTAAAAGCAAATACAGTGGAGAAATCGCTGTTACGACCATAATTTAGCTCCTGTAACTAAATGTAACCGATTGTAACCCGATGTAACTGATTGTAACCGTTTGTTCCTTTTCAATCAAAAATAACTGTGTTATATTTACAATGGACAAAGCGAACGGGAAACAAAAACAACCCGAACCGCTGGGTCCATTTTCTTTTGCAAAAGAATACCGGCATAAATGAGCGTCAGCTTATGACTTGGAAACAGGTCATGGGTCTGGCGCTTTTTAGTTGCCATCATTTCAGGCTGAGGGTGACGACCCGAAGCCACACATCGTAAAAGAAAGGATAACACAGAATGGATTATGAAAACTTCAAAGAGAAATTCGTAGAGGATCTGCGCGACAGGCTTTATGAGTCCGGCGCTGAGGTGAACCTCTCGGTACATACCGTGAACAAGCTCAATGAGAGCTACGAAGCAATCACGGTAACGCCTGAAGGCAGCAACATCGGAGTGAACATCGGCATCGATAAGTTCTACGAGGCGCTCGATGATGGCAAGACCTACGAAGAGGTTCTGGCCAAGGCCGTGGATGTCATCAACAATGGAATCACCCAGAGGCCGGACTTCGACATCGACTCCTTATCTGATTACTCTCAGATGAAGGAAAAGCTTGCTATGGAGGTTGTTTCCGCTGAGACCAACAAGGAGATGCTTGAGACCGTACCGCATCAGAATATCGAAGATATGGCGGTTGTTTACCGCTTCGTTCTTAATTCTGATGATGAGGGTAGGGCATCGATCCTGGTTACCAACCAGCTGATCCAGAGCATGGGAATTACTCCTGAACAGCTTCATGCTGATGCAATGGAGAACGCTCCGGTGATCAAGCCTGTTGAAATCAAAGGCATGAGTGAAGTCATGGCCGAGATGATGGGTGTTGAGCAGGCGCAGATGATGGGAATCTTTCCGGTAGCACCTGAAGATGAGAAGATCTATGTAGCAACCGTACCTGACAAGGTGCATGGTGCCGGTGTTCTTGCTTATCAGAATTTCATGGAGCAGGCTGCAGAAAGAGCGGGCGGTGACTTCTTCATTTTACCCAGTTCGATCCACGAGTTGCTGATTGTTCCTGACAAGGGCGAGATGGGCTTGAAGGATCTTGAAGCCATGGTAAGAGAAGTCAATGCGACTCAGGTGGCACCTGCAGACAAGCTTACCGACAGTGTTTACCACTACGACAGCAAGGCAAAGATCTTCGAACTGGGTGAAAAGTTCGTGGAGCGCCAGGCTGAAAAGGAAGCGGAACACACCGAGGAGCGTGCTTCTGTACTTGGTAGTTTGAAAGCCAAGAAAGAGGAAGTTGCGAAGGCTCCCAGAAAAGAAACCATCGACAGAGCGGCCAGAGCCAAGGGCGGAGAGGCCATCTAAAACCAAATAGCAGTGAATAAGGCGTCAGCCGGAGGGAATGCCCTTCGGTCTGGCGCTTTTTCTATGCCAACCATAACAAAAGAGGAGATTAAGACAATGTCAGCAGCATATAACGCAATGAAAACTACAGGGGTTACCGGAACCTACTATTCTTCCTGCATCGGAGCTAAGATGCCCAACGCACATCCTTGCAACTGCAAGAATGAGTGCCCTTACGGTAAGGACAGAGCATTCTGCTTCCCCTGCATGAAAAAGATTATGGAAGAGCATAGAGCTGCAAAGAAACCTGTAGCAAAGGAAGCGTAAAACCATGAATTTCGACTACTTCTATGGAGAGCAGTCGGAACAATATGCATTCTATAGGACCCCGAAGGTCTTCTATACGGATGAGAGATTCCGAGGGCTTTCCTCTGATGCCAAAACCGTATACGGAATCCTGCTCGACCGGGTATCTTTATCCGCCAGAAACGGCTGGTCCGACGAAGAAGGCAGAGTATACGTGTACATGACGGTAAGCAGCATTGAAGAAGCAATGGGCTGTGCGCACCAGAAGGCCTGTGGGCTTTTGGCGGAGCTTGATGATTTCGGGCTCATTGCCAGAGTGAAGCAAGGACTTGGAAAGCCTGACCGGATCTATGTGAAGAACTTCATCCAGGTATGGAATTCAAACTTGCAGAAGTATGAAAATCATACCGCCGGAGATATGAAAATCATACCTCAGGAAGTATGGAAATCAGCATCAAATAATACTGATAAAAACAATACCAATATTAACGATACTGATCCTATCTTATCAGGGCTTCCTGTGGATAAGGATATGGATGAGAGGTGTGCATATCGGGATTATCTCTATGAACATCTGGAAATGGAAATCCTCTATGAACAGTATCCCTATGATCGGGAGACTCTCGATGCCATCATGGATCTCATGCTGGATGTCATCTGTTCGAAAAGGAAGACAATCCGTATTGCCGGGGATGACAAGCCTGTAAATGTGGTGAAATCTCAGTTCCTGAAGGTGAACTCATCCCACATCGGCTATGTCATGGACTGCATGAAAAAGAACGGCACCAAGGTGCGCAATATCAAACAATACCTGCTTGCGGCAATCTACAATGCGCCGCTTACCATGCAAAGTTACTACACAGCCTGGGTCAACAACGATATGGCCGAGGGCAGATTATAGGAGGACAAATCATTGAAAACTGTAGAAGTAAATATAGCGTTGGATCCCGTAAATGACGGAGCATCCATTATCAACATCAAACTGGAAAAGAAGAACATGGGTGCCCTGATCATTGGTACCAATGGAGAAAGAAAGCGTGCTAGCATCGCTGAAACTGTGGAAGTACTGGGAAAACTCGACGGGATTTGCTATGGCGAGTTTATGGGGGATTCTCCCTATCTCATGATCATCAATGCGGATAAGATCTTGAAACTGGATGGCAGTATGTACTTTATCGGATCTGCACTGATCATGAAGGACGAAGGAAAGGGCGAAGGGATGCAGCCTCTTTCCGGTGATGAGTTTGATGAGGCAGCCAGAGTCTTTGCGGGAAAATTGGTAACACTTGTTGGCAACGGACAGGATTACTCGGCATATGAGATTGCGTAAGGAGGTAGCACATGAGCAGAACAATTCCCAGAGCCTATGTAACGGCAGCGTGGAACAAGAACCGTGTGGATGCGGAAGATCAGGCAAGAAAGTACTGCGCTGAATTGGTAAAAGCAGGCTATCTTCCTTTGTGCCCTGTTCTTGCTTTTTCCGGCATTATCAGTGACGACGATCCCGACGGGGAAAAGAAGAGGCGTGAGATGTCCCAGGACTTGCTGAAGAGAGCCAGATTTCTGGTGGTATGTGGCAAGAAGATCAATGACGAAGTCAGGGAGGATATTTCTATCGCCAAACTTTCCAAGGTAATTCCAACAACCCTGGAAGGAGTCTTGGAATGCGGTGATTAGGTGCACGTAACAGAAGGGAAGTGATGAATTGCAGGAAGATGTTGAAAACAAAACGGTTCGACTGGCAGTGCAGACGGTGAAGCTTTCATTCAGAGCGCTATACAGAGCTTATAAAGCTGAGAAGGCCAAACTGGATCGGAAGATATCTGAGCATAAGACTACGAAAAAGGAGGAGGCTGCCAAGGGCGAGCAGACCGTAAAAGAACTGATTGGTAAGGGCGAGGGCGTGAACAAGATCGACATCGAGGAAGCCGGACTCAAGGACTTTAAGAAGATGGCGAAGAAATTCGGCGTGGATTTTGCGATCGTCAAGGATAACAATCAGGATCCACCCATGTACACGGTTTTCTTCAAAGCAAAGGACGGTGCAGCGATTGATAAGGCTATGGAAGCCTATGCAGCAAAAGATCTGAAGATGGACAAAGCGGACAAGCCCAAGGAACGTCCCAGCGTGCTGAAGAAGCTTGCCCACTTCAAGGAAGTTGTGGCCCAGACGCCCCACAAGGTGAAGGAAAAGAAGAAGGAGCTGGATCGATGAAGAAGAAAAAGAACCTGAAAAAACTCCTGATCCTGAACATTCCGTATATTGTTGTGGCACTTGTGGCTACCAATATCGGTGAGGCTTTCCGCATTGCAGGCGGCACGAATGCATCTGAGAAGGTGCAAAGCCTTGTGCTGGATGGATGTTTCGGGACGGCGTTTTCAAACCCGCTCCCGAGCCTTCATCCTATTGATCTTTGTGTAGGTATCGCCATCGGCGCGATTCTCAGGCTTGCTGTCTATATCAAAAGCAAGAATGCCAAGAAGTTTCGCCACAACGTAGAATATGGATCCGCCAGGTGGGGAACCCACGCGGACATAGAGCCTTACATGGATCCGGAGTTTAAGAACAACGTGATCCTGTCACAGACGGAGAGGATCACCATGAGCAGCCGTCCGGCCATTCCGAAATACGCCAGAAACAAGAATGTTCTTCTGGTCGGAGGCAGTGGTTCAGGTAAAACGAGATTTGTTCTAAAGCCCAATCTCTTACAGATGCATTCCAGTTATGTCATTACCGATCCCAAAGGAACGGTCATAAACGAATGCGGGAATGCCCTTTTGAAGAATGGGTATAAGATCAAGATCTTCAATACCATCAATTTCAAAAAGAGCATGAGATACAATCCGTTTGCCTATATTCACGGCGAAACGGACATCTTGAAGCTCGTTACCACGCTGATTACCAACACCAAGGGTGAAGGGAAAAGCGGAGATGAGTTCTGGACCAAAGCAGAGACCCTGCTTTATACGGCACTCATCGGGTACATCTATTATGTTGCTCCGGTGGAGGAGCAGAACTTCGCGACTCTTCTTGAGTTCATCAATGCGATGGAGGTAAGAGAGGACGACGAAACATTCAAAAATGCGGTAGATTTGCTGTTCGAAGAGCTGGCAGAAAAGGATCCGGATCACTTCGCGGTTCGTCAATATAGTAAATTTAAGCTTGCTGCCGGCAAAACTTCAAAAAGCATTTTAGTGAGCTGTGGTGCGCGTCTTGCACCCTTTGATATCAAGGATCTTCGGGACATCACTATGGAAGATGAATTGGAACTGGACACCTTGGGGGATTCAAAGACTGCTTTGTTTCTGATCATGTCAGATACCGATGCAACCTTTAACTTCCTGATCAGCATGATCTACACCCAGTTGTTCAACCTTCTTTGCGAGAAAGCGGATGATGTGTACGGAGGAAGGCTCCCGGTGCATGTGCGATGCCTTATCGATGAGGCAGCCAACATCGGGCAGATTCCGAATCTGGAGAAACTCATGGCGACTATCCGAAGCCGAGAGATATCAGCGATGCTTGTATTACAGGCCAAATCGCAGCTCAAGGCAATCTACAAAGACAATGCAGATACCATCATTGGTAACTGTGACTCCCAGATCTTTTTGGGAGGTTCAGAGCAGACGACCCTAAAGGATCTCAATGCCACGCTCGGTAAAGAGACGATTGATATGTATAACACAGGTGAGACCAGGGGTACGACGCAAAGCTACAACATGAATTACCAGAAGCTTGGAAAGGATTTGATGAGCGTAGATGAATTGGCGGTCATGGACGGTGGCAAGTGTATTGTCCAGGTTCGTGGTGTAAGACCATTTCTGTCGGATAAGTACGACTTAACGCAGCATCCTGCATACAGGCTGACGGCAGATTACGACAAGAGGAATTGGTTCGACATCGAAAAGTTCCTCAAGGCACGAAAAAACTTCATATTGAAACCTGATGACAAATACAAAGTCATCAAAAGCACTGAGAATTAAGGCTTTCTCCTAAGACAGGAGAGGGCCTTTTTTCATACGGCCGTATCGCAGAAGTCAGTCGACGGGCTTTTGCAAAGAACACTTAAACCAACAAACAAAACAACCCCAAAACACTGTTTGGGAAATTCAATTCAGGAGGATTAACATTATGGCATTTTTTCAGAGCGCAGTAGGCGTACTTCAGACACTCGTAGTAGCACTTGGTGCAGGTCTTGGCATTTGGGGTGCAATCAACCTCATGGAGGGTTACGGCAACGATAACCCCGGTGCGAAATCCCAGGGCATGAAGCAGCTCATGGCAGGCGGCGGTGTTGCACTCATCGGTGTCACCCTCGTTCCTATTCTTGCAACTCTTTTCTGATCGAGGAGAGGACGGATCAAGGCAGGTGAGGCGGGCTATCCGCCTCGTATCCTGCCGGTAAGAAGAAGGAGGATAACAAGTGGGCAGCATACTGGACGCAATTGAGGACTGGTTTCGCGGTCTACTTGTTTCAGGCATTATGAACAATCTGACCAACACCTTTGATTCCGTAAACAATCAGGTGGGTCAGATTGCAGCAGAGGTAGGGCGAACCCCTGCCAACTTTTCACCGGCGATCTACGGCATGATCTCAACTCTTTCCGAGAACGTGATCATGCCAATAGCCGGGCTGATACTAACGTTTATCGCCTGTTACGAGTTGATTCAGCTGGTCATCAGTCACAACAACCTGGCAAACTTTGAAACCTGGATCTTCTGGAAGTGGATCTTTAAGACCTTTGTAGCAGTAACTCTTATTACCAATACGATGAACATAACAATGGCTGTATTCGATGTGGCTCAAACCGTGGTGAACAGTGCGGGCGGCATCATCGGAGGAACAACGGCAATCGACGCAAGTACGCTTGCGACGTTACAGTCCACACTTGAAACCATGGATGTGGGGCCGCTTCTTTCCATCTACCTGCAGTCCTTTGTGGTGCAGTTCTTGATGTATATCTTATCTGCCCTAATCTTTGTCATCGTATATGCCCGAATGATCGAGATTTACCTGATGGTAAGCCTCGCGCCCATTCCTTTTTCCACCTTTGGAAACAGAGAGCAGAGCATGATCGGGCAGAACTATTTAAGATCACTGTTTGCACTTGGCTTCCAGGGATTCTTAATCATGGTGTGCGTAGGCATTTACGCAGTGCTTATTCAGACAGTATCGTTCTCATCCGACATCATCGGATCCCTCTGGGGAGTCATGGGATATACGATACTTCTTGCTTTCACGCTCTTTAAGACCGGTTCTGTAGCCAAGAGCATACTTCACGCACACTAAGGAAAGGAATAAAAACATGGCAGCATCATACATATCTGTGCCTCGTGACCTTACGAAGGTAAAGAGCAAGGTGATGTTCAATCTGACAAAACGACAGCTGATCTGCTTTGGAGCGGCGGCACTCATTGGGGTGCCGTCCTTTTTTCTGATCAAGCAGATCTCAGCTACGAGTACTGCAGCCATAGGAATGATGGTCATCATGATGCCATTCTTTTTCCTGGCCATGTACGAAAAGAACGGACAGCACCTGGAAGTGATCTTAGGTCACATGATCGAGGCAGTATTCGTACGGCCCAAAGAAAGGCCGTACAAAACCAACAATTACTATGATGTCCTTCATCGTTGTGAGATTGCGAATGAAGAGATCATGGACATCTATCTTTATAACCAGGCCATGAGGCCTGAGAGAAACAAGAAAGGGAAGGAGGATATCGATTTTGATCAGTATTTTCAAGAAAAAAGAGCAAAGGGATTATCATATACCGTCAAACCTCACTAAAGCTGAGAAGAAGGAAGTGAGGGAGGCGATCGAGCGAGCAAAGAAGGATGACGGTATTCCCAGAACGGCCCAGCAGTCCATTCCCTTTGACAGAATGTTTCAGGACGGTATCTGCAGAGTCGGATCGGACTATTACACCAAGACGATCCAGTTTCAGGATATCAACTATCAGTTGGCACTGCAGGAGGATAAAACGGAGATTTTTGAAGAGTGGTGTGCATTTCTTAACTTCTTTGACAGCTCCGTACACTTTGAACTTAGTTTTATGAACATGGCAACAGACGTGGACGATTTCAGAGCCGGCATCGCCATTCCACACAGGAATGATGATTTCAACGGCGTTAGAGATGAGTACAGTACCATGCTGTTTCATCAGATGGAGGCAGGAAACAACGGTCTTACCAAGACCAAGTACTTAACCTTCGGCATTCACGCAGATTCCATGAGGGCAGCAAAGCCCAGAATCAGTCATATCGAGACAGATCTTCTCAACAACTTTAAGAAACTGGGCGTTCAGGCAAAAGTCTTAAACGGAAAAGAAAGACTGGCTCTTATGCATCAGCAGTTCCACATGGGAGATCAGGAAAAGTTCAACTTTGACTGGAAGTACCTTGTGGAGACCGGGCTTTCGGTAAAAGACTTCATCGCACCCAGCAGTTTCAGTTTTCCAAATGGCAGGAAGTTCACTATGGGATCTCTTTATGGAGCCATGAGCTTTTTATCCATTGATGCTTCGGATATCTCAGACAGGATGCTGGCAGATTTCTTAAACATGGAATCCAGCCAGATTGTTACGATGCATATCCATTCCGTGGATCAGAATGAAGCCATCAAAACCGTAAAGCACACGATCACCGAATTGGATAGAAGTAAGATTGAGGAGCAGAAGAAGGCGGTTCGCGCAGGTTACGATATGGATATCATTCCTTCC